>WNGG01011830.1_pt1 | contig 14306 bp, 14 predicted proteins | sample 5400661 | NCBI WGS metagenome assembly WNGG01 (sample SAMN13153372, study PRJNA577476) | soil metagenome | isolation source: 100 cm soil or saprolite under Garry oak tree replicate 1 | place: USA:California | collected 2016-06-15
CTGCCCCTCCCCGCCACGCGCCGCGCGCGCGGGGGGAGGGGATTAGAGATATGCCGTGTCGACAATAGCGACAGCCGCCTACCTATTCCCCAATATCGTCGGCACCAGGGCGCGCGGGTCGCGGCTCGGCCATTTGCCGAGGTCGACGGTGTGGAAAAAGTCGGCGAGGTGCTGGTTGAAGGCGCCCGGGTCTTCCAGGTTGATGCCGTGGCCGGCGTTCGGCATCACCACGAGCGCGGCGGTCGGGATGGTCTGTTTCATCAGGATGCCGGGCTCGAGGCAGGGCCAGTCCTCGTCGCCGGTGATCACCAGCGCCGGCGCGGTGATCGTCTTCATCCGGTCGACGAGGTCGTAGAGCGAGGGCCGGCGCGCCTGCACGCCGCGCAAGGTGCCGACGGCGCCCTCCACCGAATGCTCGGACAGCTGGTCCAAAAATTCCTGGAAGCCACGCGGGTCCTTGTTCTGGTACTGCACGCGGGTCGGGCCCAGCCCATAGACCTGGGCCTGTTTCTTCATGCCCTGGGTTTCGAATTGCTTGGCCGACGCCTCCGCCTCCTGGGCGAATTGCTGGCGCTTGTCGCGTGCGGCGCCGTAGCCGCAGCCGCCGATCACCAGCGAGCGTGCCCGGTCGTGATAGGTCATGCCGAAATGCAGGGTGGCGAAGCCCCCCATCGACAGGCCGACGATATGCGCCTTGTCGACCTCGAGGGCATCGAGCACCGCGCGGATGTCGTCGCGCGCGCGATCCTGCGAATAGCGCGAGGACTCCGTCGGCACGTCGGAGGGCGGGTAGCCGCGCGCATTGTAGGCGATGCAGCGGTAGCGCCGGCTGAAATAGCGCACCTGCGGCTCCCACGAGCGGCAGTCGGCGGCGAACTCGTGCACGAACACGACCGGGATGCCGCTGCCGGTCTCCTCGTAATGGAGCTTGATCCCGTCGTCGGTCGAAAGTTGCGGCATGGCGGTCCTCTTATTTTTAGAAAGCCTGGGCGCGCGCGGAGAGCCCGGCGTCGATGATGACGACGGAGCCGCTGGTGTAGCCCGAGCGGCCGGAGGCGACGAACGCGATGGCGGCGCCGATCTCCTCCGGCGTCGCCGCGCGGCCGAACGGCAGGGGCTTGACCAGCTCGGTCCATTTCTCCTCGTCGCCGGTGCGGTCGCGCGCCTTCTTGCGCATCAGCCCGATCAGCCGGTCGGTCGCCACCGGCCCGGGATTGACGGCGATGACGCGCACGCCGTCGCGCGCGCTCACGCTGCCGAGCGACTGGGTGAACGCGGTGAGCGCGGCGTTGCCGGCGACGCCGCAGATATAGTCCGGATCGTGCGTCTGCGCGGCGTTGCCGACCACGTTGACGATGACGCCGGCCTGCCGCGCCTTCATGCGCGCATAATAGCGCCGGCACATGTTGACGTAGCCGAACACCTTGAGGTCCCACGCCGTGCGCCAGCGCGCCTCGTCGATGTCGAGCAGGTTGCCGCCCGGGATGGCGCCCGCATTGTTCACCAGGATGTCGACGTCCGGGAACGCCGCGTACACCTTGTCGACGTTGGCGCTGTTCGACAGGTCCGCGGGCAGCACGTCGACGCGCGCATTGGATTTGCGGGCGATGCCGGCCTTGGCGGCGTCGAGATCGGCGGCGGTGCGGGCGACCAGGATGACGTTGCAGCCCTCCTCCGCCATGACTTCGGCGGTGGCGCGGCCGATTCCTTTCGAGGCGCCGGTGATCGGCGCGGTCTTGCCTGCAAGCTTGAGGTCCATCGCTGTTGTCTCGAGAAGGGGCGGGCGACCCGGAGGGGAGGGATGCGTGGGCTCGCGCCGTTGCGATGGCACGATCGCGGGACCCTACGACCCGGCGCCGGTCGGGCGCAACCGGTGGGTCGGGGCTGCAAACGCGAAAAAGAAACGGCCCCGAAGGACCGGGGCCGTTCCAATGCGCTGAAACGCGTGTTCGCGCTTAGTCGCAGGTGCGGTGCGTTCGGAAGATCACGCGCCCGCTCGGGGTCACGATACGCTCCCGGAACACGCGGCAGTCCGCCGCGCCATAGCCGTAGTGGTGGTCACGCCAATACGGATCATAGCTGGGTCCAACGCCCACGCCCAGCGGGCCGACGCGGACCCCTACGCCGCCAGCGGACGCCGGAGCAGCCGCCACGAGCGCAGCAAAGGCCACCGCAGCGAAAAGAAGTCTCTTCATGGCATCCTCCTTTGGCTCACCTGTGAGGACCAACGCGCGGGCGGACCTTGGGTTCGCCGCTGCGACATAATTTAACCCCTTGAACATGAATGGATTTTCACCTTCCGGGTGGTAAAATCGGACCGCTGGGGCGCCCAGTTCAGGCTTGCGGAGACGGCGCAAGCCGGCAAGATGGCCGCCCCATGAAGCTCAGCGGAGAAATCATCATTGCGGCGCCGCGCCAGGCGGTGTTCGACGCGCTGCGCGACGCGCGTCTGTTCGCCGCGTGCGTCGAGGGCGTGCGCGATCTTCAGGAGATCGACGCCACCCATTACCGGGCGGTGATGGAGACCAGGGTGGCGTACATCAAGTTCAAGTTCGACGTCGCCGTCGAGGTCACGCGGCTCGAGGCCCCGCACGCGATCGAGGCGAAGATCGAGGGCACGCCGCACGGCATCGTCGGCCGGCTGAGCGCCACCTCGCTGACGACGCTTGCCGACCAGGATCAAGGCACGCGGGTGCACTACGACATCGAGGCGGCCTTGACCGGGCGGCTCGGCAGCCTGGGCCAGCCGGTGATCCGCTCCAAGGCCAGGGAGATGGAACGCCAGTTCGCCGAGAATTTGCGCGCCGCCTTCGCCGGCCGTCCCGTCGAGGCCGCGCGATGATCCCCTTCGAGCTTGCCGAGCCCGAATCGCTCAAGGAGGCGGTGTCGCTGCTCGACCCGGACGATGGCGCGGTGCGGCCGATCGCCGGCGGCACCGCGCTGATGCTGATGATGAAGGCCGGCGTGTTCCGGCCGACCCGCCTCGTCTCGCTGCGGCGTGCCGGCCGGGAGTTCTCGCAGATCGAGCTTGCCGCCGACGGCAGCCTGCAGGCCGGGGCCCTCGCGACGCTTTCCGCGCTCGAGCACGCCACGGCGGTGCGCGAGCGTTTTCCGGTCGTCGCGCGGACCCTGCGCACGCTCTCGAACGTGCGCGTGCGCAACGTGGCGACGATCGGCGGCCATCTGGCGCATGCCGACCCGCACATGGATCTGCCGCCGGTGCTCGCCGCGCTCGGTGCCCACGTGATGGTCGCGGGGCGCGCGGGCGGACGCACGATCGCGGTCGAAGACCTGTTCGCCGGTTATTACGAGACCGTGCTCGCCCGCAACGAGTTGATCGCCAAATTGATCGTGCCGGCGCAGGGGAGCAGGCGCGCCGCCTATGTGAAGGTGACCACCCGCTCGGCCGACGATTGGCCGGCGCTCGGCGTCGCCGCCTCGCTCGACACAGAGGGCGACCGCGTGCGCAACGTAGACCTGTTCGTCAGCGCCGCGACCGAGAGGCCGCTCCGCTTGCGTGCCGCCGAGGCGGTGCTGCGCGGCGCCGCGGCGGACGAAACGACGTTGCGGCGCGCGGGCGAAGCCGCGGCCGCCGAGGTCGAGTGCATGGCCGACGCGCGCGGCTCCGCCGCCTACAAGAAAGAGCTGGTGCGGGTGTTCGTCGCGCGCGCGGTGCGCCAGGCGCTCGGGCTCGGCGACGCGCAGGGGAGGGCCGCGTGAGCATGACGACCATGCGCGCCGGCCAGGTCGGCCGCTCGCTGCCGCGGCTCGAAGCGCGCGCCAAGGTGACCGGCCGCGCCGAGTATGTGCACAACCTGCGCCTGCCCGGCATGCTCACCGGGAAAATTTTCCGCAGCACGGTCGCGCACGGCCGCATCCGCCGCATCGACATAAGCGCGGCGCGCGCGCTGCCCGGCGTGCATCGCGTGATCACCGCGCAGGACATTCTCGCGATCCTGCCCAATCCCTATTACGGCCCGGCGTTTCACGACCAGCCGATCCTCGCCGTCGACAAGGTGCATCATGTCGGCGAGCCGGTCGCGGTCGTGCTCGCCGCCGATCCGCACGTCGCCGAGGAGGCGGTGGCGCTGATCGTCGCGGAATACGACGAACTGCCCGCCGTGTTCGACGAGATCGAGGCGGTGACGTCGAAAGCGGTGGTGCACGACGTGCTCAAGCCCGCCGGCACCTTTGCCGACCTCAAGCACCTGGAAGGACGCCGGGGCACCAACGTCGCGCTCGATTATCACCTGCGCCGGGGCGACGCCGAACGCGCCCTCGGCGAGGCCGACCACGTGTTCGAGCACACCTTTCGCACCCAGCAGGTGATGCACACGCCGCTCGAGCCGTTCGTGTCGGCGGCGGACCCGGGCGACAATGCGGTCACCATCCACACGGCGTCGCAGGGCCCGTCGTTCGTGCGCATCGAGATCGCGCGCCTGCTCGGCTGGCCGGAAAATCGCGTGCGCGTGAAGGTGCCGTATCTCGGCGGCGGGTTCGGCGCGAAGCTCTACATCAAGCTCGAGGCGCTGGTGGTTGCGCTCGCGCTGATCGCGCGCCGCCCGGTGAAGATCGCGCTCACCATGGAGGAGCAGTTCTACACCATCACCAAGCATGCGGCGACCTTGCGCATCAAGAGCGGCGTGTCGAAGGACGGCCGCATCACCGCACGGCGCTGCGAGATCTGGTGGAACGGCGGCGCGTTCGCCGATGTCGGCCCGCGGGTGACGCAGAAGTCGGGCTTCAGCGCCGCCGGGCCCTACGACATCGACCACTTGCACCTCGACTCCTACGCGCTCTACACCAACCTGCCGCCGGCCGGCGCGCTGCGCGGGTTCGGCATTCCGCAGCTGTGCTGGGCCTACGAGAGCCACACCGACATGGTGGCGCGGGCGATGAAAATCGATCCGGTCGAGTTCCGCCGCCGCAACATTCTGCGCGAGGGCCGGCCGCAGGCGACCGGAACGCTCGTGCACGACACGCCGCTCGACAGGATTCTCGAGCGCCTCGCCGTGCGCACCGTCGACATGGGGCAGGGCTCCGACACCGCCATGGCGCAGATCGCCGGCGAGGTGCTCAACGTGCCGGCGGAGAGCGTGACCATCGTTCACCCCGACACCGACGTGACGCCCTACGATATGGGCACGCTCGGCTCGCGCTCGCTCTATCACATGGGCCACGCGGTCAAGCGCGCCGCCGAGGACGCGGCGGCCAAGCTGCGCGCCATGGCGCAAGAGCTCGGCCTGCCCGAGGGCGCCAACGTTCCGGTCGCCGAGCTGTTCCGCCGCAAGTACGGCATGCAGGCCGGCAACGTCATCGGTGTCGGCAGCTTCGTGCCGAGCTACACGCCGCCCGAGCACGGCACCGGCCTGACCACGAACGTGACGCCGTTCTGGATGGCGGCCGGCGCCGGCGTCGAGCTCGAGGTCGACACCGAGACCGGGCACGTGCGCCTGACCAGGCTCGTCAACGTCGCCGACGTCGGCAAGCCGATCAATCCGCGCATCGTCGAGACGCAGCTCTCCGGCGGATCGATCATGCAGCTCGGCTTCACCATGTTCGAGCGCATGGATTTCGAGGCCGGCCAGGTGACCAACGCCTCGCTCGCCGACTACAAGATCCCCGGCCTGCACGACCTTCCGCCGGTGATCGAGAACGAAGCGGTCGACAACGAGCAGCACGACGGGCCGTACGGCGCCAAGGGCGTGGGCGAGACCGCGACCTTCGCGGTGTCGCCCGCCGTCGCCAACGCCATCGAGGACGCGGTCGGCGTGCGCCTGACGAGCCTGCCGCTCACGCCCGAAGCCGTCTTCCGCGCCCTGCGCGCGGCGCAAGGCAAACCGCTCGGGGAGGAGTGATGATGAGCGTCGCCGAACTTATGGCGTATGGCGCCGCTTCACCTCTCCCCGCTTGCGGGGAGAGGTCGACGCGCGAAGCGCGTCGGGTGAGGGGGCGTCCGAGTCAGTGCAATTCCTCAGAGGCCCCCTCACCCCGACCCTCTCCCCGCACGCGGGGAGAGGGAGTCCACGCGCGGTGCGCCGTCGAATGACCGCCCCGCGCACCATCAACTTCACCCTCAACGGCGAGCCGGTCTCGGCCGAGGTCGCGCCGCACCGCAATCTGGTCGAGCTGCTCCAGCAGTTCGGCCTTGGCGGCGCGCGCGAAAGCTGCGCCCAGGGCCTGTGCGGGTGCTGCACCGTGCTCGTCGACGGCCGCGCCGTGTCCGGCTGTCTGTTCCTCGCGGTCTTCGCCGACGGCGCGCAGGTGACGACGGTCGAAAGCCTCGCGTCGGCCGGCGCGCTCGACCCGGTGCAGCAGGCGTTCATCGACGCCGGCGCGTTTCAATGCGGCTTCTGCACGCCCGGCTTCGTGCTGATGACCAAGCAGCTGCTCGACGAGCACCCGCAGCCGAGCGACGAGGACATCCGCCATTACTTGTCGGGCAATCTCTGCCGCTGCGCGGCCTATCCGGAGATCATCGAGGCCGTGCAGGCCGCGGCACGGGCGCGCCGCACCTGATCAAAAAACAAACGGGGGAGGGGACCATGCAGACAGCCGGCGACGCTTCCGTTCCGTGGTATCGGCTGATCGATCGCCGCCAGTGGAACACGCTGCTGGCGACCAACCTCGGCTGGCTGTTCGACGGGTTCGAGACCTATGCGCTGGTGCTGGTCGCGGGGCCGGCCCTGCGGCAATTGCTGGAGCCTTCGCAGTTCCCGCAGATCCCCGCCTTTCTCGGCATGATCTTCGCCATCAACCTCCTGGGCTGGGGCGTGGGCGGCGTGATCGGCGGCATCGTGGCCGATTACATCGGCCGCAAGCGCACGATGATCCTGTCGATCATCGCCTATTCGGTCACCACGGGCCTGAGCGCGCTGTCGTTCGACTGGCTCTCGTTCGCGCTGCTGCGCTTCCTGGTGGGCATCGCCATCGGCTCGGAATGGGCGACCGGCGCCTCGATGATCGCCGAGCAGTGGCCCGACCGCGCGCGCGGCAAGGGCGCCGGGCTGATGCAATGCGGGCTCGGCATCGGTTTCTTCATCGCCACCCTGGTCTGGTTGTTCGTGGCCGACCTCGGCCCCGGCGCCTGGCGCTATATGTTCCTGATCGGCGTTCTGCCCGCCTTGGTGACCCTGTGGATCCGTCGCTCGATCCCCGAATCCGCCCTGTGGACGAAGACCGACGCGCGCCGCCGCGCCGCGGTCGAGCGCAAGCGCGCCGGCGCGACGCTGCATGGCGAAGACCAGGCGCTCGCCCGGTTCACGGCAGTCGACCTCTTCGCCGATCCGCACATCCGGCGCGTGACCGTCATCGTGTTCCTCATGTCGCTGACCACGACGCTCGGCTGGTGGAGCATCGCCACCTGGGTGCCGCCCTTCATCGGCGCGGTGGCCGGCAAGGCCGGCCTGATCGGACCGCAATGGGCGACCTACGCGGGCTTCGCCTACACGACGGGCGCGACCATCGGCTATGCCGCCTTTGGCTTTTTGGCCGATGCGTTCGGCCGCAAGCCGGTGACCGTCGCCTACATGGCGCTGGCGCTGGCGATCACGCCGGTGCTGTTCCTGGGGACGCAGGAGCTGCATCTCCTGCTGGTGCTGGTCGCGCTCAACGGCGCCTTCAGCAACGGCCAATATTCCTGGATGCCGGTGTGGCTGCCCGAGCTTTATCCGACCCGCATGCGCGCGACCGCCATGGCGTTCGTGTTCAACGCGCCGCGCTTCATCGCCTTCCTCGGGCCGCTGTTCGGCGGCCAGATCATCGTTGCGTTCGGCGGCTTCGGCTATGCCGCCACGATCGCGGCGGCGATCTACATTCTCGGGCTGGCGGCGGTGTCGTTCCTGCCGGAGACGCGCGGGAGGCCGCTGCCGGCGTAGGGTGGGCAAAGGCGGCGCAGCCGCCGTGCCCACGCGGATCGGGCGATCCGTCCTCAAGCGTAGTTCGCGACGCATTGTCAGAAGTGGTGGGCACGCGGGCTGCGCCCGCTTTGCCCACCCTACGATTCTTCGCGGCGCGTCAAATCGACAGGCCGCCGAGCTCGCGCGGGAGCACGTATTTGGTGGCGGAGGGCGCGGGCGGCCTGATGATCTCGCCGTCCCGCGCCATGTCGGCGAGCGCCAGGTCGAACCCCGCCAGCTCGATCTCGCCGCGCTTGGCGTAGATCATGCCGGTCACGAAATAATCCTCGTAGACGCGCTCGAGCAGCGCCTGCTCGCGGTGCGTATATTTGGCGAGGATGCGGATCGCCTCGGCCCGGTTGGCCGGGTCCCACAGCCATTCGTGCCCGCGCTGGATCGCCTCGGCGACGCGCTTGCCGGCGCCGTCCTTGGCCGCCCATTCCCGGTTCACCACATAAAGGATCGGCGGATAGGAACGCAGGTCGCCATAGCGCGCGAGCACCTGCAGGCCTTGGGTCGCCGCCAGCTCGGCGGTCGGCTGATAGAGCACCGCGGCGGCGAGCGAGCCCTTTTGCAGGGCGGTCACCTTGGCGGGCGAGGTGCCGGCGGTCAGGAAGTCGAACTCGCCTTTGCGCAGGCCGTTGCGCTCGAGGAGCTGCGTCGTCAGCCACACCTCGCTGGTGCGCAGCGACGACACGCCGATCACCTTGCCCTTCAAATCCGCGAGGCCGCGCACCCCGGGCGCGCCGTTCAACGTCCAGTCGGCCCGGTTCATCGGCGCCGAGATGGCGGCGAGCGCCTGCGCGCCGCGCTCGACCGCGGCGACGAACGGCTCGGGCTGCGAGGTCGCGACCTGATACGCGCCGCCGATCGCCAGCTGGATCGATTGCGGCGAGGACTGCAGGGTCGCGATCTGCGGCTCGAACCCGACCTGCTTGAAAAAACCCTTTTCGACCGCGACGTCGTGGACCCAGTGAATGGAATTGGCCGGAACGGTGCTGATGACGAGCGGATCCGACGCGCGCAGAACGGCCGGTTTCGCCAGCACAAACGTCGCGGCGGTGGCCGCGACGAAGCCGCGCCGGGTCAGTGCCAATTCCGTCTCCCTTGCGACCGATTGTAGGCGGCGGCGGTCCCGCGCAGCCGCATCTGCGCACTATAGGCAAGCCCCGGGCAGCGCTCAATAATCGGCGGGCGTGAATTCGCGCCTGCTTCCATGTTGCGATTGCGCAAATCGTGGGTCGAACAATCGGGCTCGATCCGGTAGTCTCACGCCGCGGCTGCCGGGGGAAGCGGCCGCCAGGGGTGGGGAGTAAGCCGCATGGATGGGCCGCTCATCGTCGGCATCAGCGGGGCGTCCGGCGCCATCTACGGCATTCGCCTGCTGGAGGTTTTGCGCGCCAGCGGCATCCCGGCGCATCTGATCATTTCCCGGTCCGCGGTGCAGACCCTCAACGAAGAGATGGACATGCCGGTCGAGAAGGCGCGCGCGCTCGCCGACGTGGTCTACTCGAACAACGATCTCGGCGCCGCCGTGTCGAGCGGCTCGTTCAGGACGCGCGGCATGATCGTGATCCCGTGCTCGATCCGCACCCTCTCCGACATCGCCTACGGCGACACCGACACGCTGGTGAGCCGCGCCGCCGACGTGACGCTCAAGGAGCGCCGCCGTCTCGTCCTCGTGGTGCGCGAGACGCCGCTGCACGCTGGCCATTTGCGCAGCATGATGGCGGCGACCGAGAACGGCGCGATCATCATGCCGCCGGTGCCCGCCTTCTATCACCGGCCGCGCACCATCGACGACATCGTCAAACAGACGGTCGGGCGTGCGCTCGACCTGTTCGACGTCGACGCCGGCATCGTCAAGCGGTGGCGGTCGGCGGAGCCGCTTGCCGGCGAGGACGACGAATGACCCCGGCAACCGTCGAGATGGATTCGCCGCTGTGGCGCTTCTCGCTCGCGGTTTACCGCGACGCCGGCGTGCAGGAGGAATGCCTCGCGGCGCAGGAGCGGCTCGGCGTCGACGTCAACCTGCTCATGTTCTGCGCCTATGTGGCGGCGGCCGAGGGCGCCGTGCTGGCCGACGACGACGTGGCAGATGCCGTCGCGGCGGCCGGCCCCTGGCACGGCGCGGTGGTGCGGGAGCTGCGCCAGGTGCGGCAGACCATGAAGCCGTGGGGCGCGGCGAGCGCGGGCGATTTCGCGCCGGTCGTCGAGGCGCTGCGCACGAAGGTCAAGGGCGCCGAGCTCGAGGCCGAGCACATCGAGCAGGCGATGCTGTGGGCATGGCTGCGCGCGCGCCTGCCCAAGCTGCGGCGCGATGACCGGCGCGCGGCGCTCGCCGCCAATGTGCGCGCGCTGCTGATCCGTTGCGGCGCTGCCGGCGCCGAGGCCGACGCGCAGCGTGCCCTGCCGCAGTTTTGCGCCGCGGCTTTGCAGGCCGGCGCGCAGGACCGGGCGCTCGGCGCGGCCGGAACGGCACGATGAGTACCGAGCGAAAGCCGGTCGCCTTCGGCGACCTGCGCGGCTGGATGCGCGCGCTCGTCGCGGCCGGCGAACTGCAGGAGGTCGACGCCGAGGTCGACTGGAACATCGAGCTCGGCACGATCATGCGGCTTGCCCAGGGGCCCGGCACCGGGCCGGCGCTGCTGTTCAACAACATCAAGGGCTACAACACGCCGGCGAGCCGCTGCCGGCGCATCTTCGGCTCCGCGCTCAACAACTATGGGCGCATCGCCATGATGCTCGGGCTCCCTCCCGACACGCACCCGCGCGACCTCGTGCAGATCGGCCGCACCATCCTGCAGGAAGGCATCCCGCCGAAGATCGTCAAGAGCGGCGCGTGCAAGGAAAACGTCGTCACCGGCAAGGACGTCGATTTGGGCGAGCTTCCCACCCCCTACTGGAACCGGCTCGACGGCGGCCGCTATCTCATCACCTATGCGGGCGTGGTGACCAAGGACCCCACGACCGGCGTGATGAACGTCGGCATCTATCGCGGCATGGTCGCCGGCCGAAACCAGATTCCGATCCTGATGTGGCGCGCCCAGCATATCGGGCACCACGTCAGCGCCTGGCAGCAGGCCGGCCACAAGGAAATGCCGATCGCGGTCGCGATCGGCTGGGAGCCGACGCTCGGCTTCTGTGCCGGCTCGCCGGTGCCCAAGGGCGTGTGCGAGTACGACGTGATGGGGGCGATCCGCGGCACGCCGGTCGAGCTCGTCAAGTGCGAGACCAACGACCTCTACGTGCCGGCCACGGCCGAGATCGTGCTCGAAGGCGTGCTCGGGCTCGAGCCGGACACCTACGTGATGGAGGGCCCCTACGCCGAGGTCACCGGCTATCTCGGCGGCGAGCAATCGCCGAAACCGGCCATCCGGGTCACCGCCATCACCCATCGCCACGATCCGATCCTGCGCGGCACGATCGAGGGCTGCATGCCGGGGAGCTTTTCCGAGAACGCGATGATCAGCTCGATCTTCCGCTCGGCGACCGCCTGGAACGTGCTCGACCGCGCCGGCGTCCCCGGCATCACCGACGTGTGGTGCCCGCCGGTGCACGCCGGCATGAACCTGCTGATCCGGATGAAGCAGACCTATCGCGGCCAGGCCAAGCAGGCGGCCAACGCGGTGTGGGGAAGCTCGGCCGGCCATGTGCGCTACAAGCACGTTACCGTGGTCGACGACGACATCGACATCCACGACTACGCCGCGGTCGACTGGGCGATCGCCTACCGGGTCAACGCCGGCGAGGACGATATCGTCATCATGCCGGCGACCTTCGGCATGGGCATCGACCCCTCGACGCGCAAGCGCGACCGCAACGCCGTCCTGTTCGGCACCGGCAAGTGGAACCGGATGCTGATCGACGCCACCATGAACCTCGATTACGACCCCGATCCCGACCTCGGCGGCGCCCGCTTCCCGCCCACGGTGTGGCCTGCGCCCGAGGACGTCGCCGCCGCCAAGGCGCGCTGGACGGAGCTGGGGCTCAAGAAGCCGCCGCGGGAGTGAGGGGCTACAAGGGGCGGCACCGGAAGTCGACTGGTGACATACGACCTTACTACCCATTTCGCAGAACTTACACTTTCCAATTGACGAAACGCCTGCCTTAGGCAAGGATTAGCCAGAGGAGTAAGAAGGGGACGTCTTAAATGCCCGACGCGATCTTACAATATCTCCCGTACGTCGTAGCCATCATCCTCGGCATTGTCGTTTTTTTAGTTTTGCTGTTTGCGTTGTTGTATGCGCAGGCTCCACAGTTAGGGCCACTGATCTCATATCTGCACGGAAAAGATCGGCGTAAGTGCCTACCGCCATCTCTAGCCGCTAGCGCTGATGAAGCGGCGGCGGAACGACGGAGTTTTCTTTCGAGATTTTTAGACATCAGCGACCCTGTCGAATTTCCTCAATTTGAAATTCGTGAGACCCCACCTGGAACGGAAGCAACTAGCTCAAGGCGCGAGTTTTCTCCGTCCGATGCGGTTGGTCAGATGGTACGTGTCCGTTGGCAAATTGATCGAAGTGAACTGCTACTGCTGGAACGTGTTGTAGATACTGCAATTAGTATTGTACTTCGTCAATTGGAAGATGGGGACGGGCGCGCGTCTAGCGGTCTCCTTGGTGCGATTCGTCTTGAGCCCTTAAGGCGCTCAAGGGCACGAGATTTCTTTCCATGGACTGTGATTTTAGAAACAAATTATCCCGAGGTATTTCGATCGGACTTTGAGCGCTTACAGAGCTGGTTGGCAATCGGGATTGATTTTGATAGACCAAAAGAGATCATAAGATATGGGCTCTGTCATAGTCCGGGCGGGAAACTCGGCGAAGTTGGTGGGTTATTGACTGTTCAAAACGAGAGCTTTGCGATACCTGCGCTCATGTGCTTTCACATAGCTGCCAAAGCCTATTTATTAGAGGAGACCCAACTACACAAGGGCAGCAACCAGACGCGGCGCTGATTCGACTCGGAAACCCCTGCTTTCCCCAAAATATCCAAATATCTTCTCATAAGACGCCCGCTACACGGCAAGACATTGATCGTTGCCATCGGAGAGAAGATAAAGTGCGTTATGCCAACGCACGGCGAAAGCGAATTAGGGGATATCTGTATGGAACGGTGAGCGCGTTTCCAATCGGAGGTGTCGTGTACAGGTTTCCTCATGAAGAAGTCGTCCCAGTAACGCGCTTGGTTTTTGGCATTTTTCCTTGGCCACCGGGGTCCGGGCATTTTAGTGAACCAGGAGATTCAGGTTCCTGGATAGTCGCGGAAAAAAGTGATCGTTGGGTCGGAATGTTGGTCGGTGGTGATCCATTCACCAGAATTTCTTACATCGTTGATGGGTGGTCACTATTAGAGTTTTTTAGGTTTGAGTTTGTCAGGCGTGGCGACCCGTTTGCCCATGGTGCGATAGCGCCACTTGCGCTGGAATAGGAGGCCCTTATGCCCGATCCTGCTGCAGACTTCTTCACATGGAGCAACTTAGGCTCGCTCACGGGAGCCTCGGCGGCAGTTGTGATTGTTACGAATGTCATACAAAGGGTAAGAAAACGCATTTATCCAATGCTGCCCCTGCTCCTTTCACTGGCCATTACTTATGCTAATGGCGTTTTATGCGACCGAGCTTAATGCATTTCCCGGATGGGTCCTAGCGTTTCTAAATGCGTGTCTTCTATATTGTACAGCTACCGGCGCCAATGAGACAGTCATCGAAGTTGCCAAGGGACAAGCACCCGGCGCGGGGGTGCATGGGGCAGCACCTACAGGCTGGTTCTCGTCTTGGATCAGATGAGAACGCAATTTGGGACTCGATCCGTCGACCCGCCGGCGCGCAACGCCGCGCTCTACGGCACCGGCAAGTGGAACCGGATGCTGATCGACGCCACCATGAACCTCGATTACGACCCCGATCCCGACCTCGGCGGCGCCCGCTTCCCGCCCACGGTGTGGCCCGCGGCGGAGGACATCGCCGCCGCCAAGGCGCGCTGGACCGAGCTCGGGATCAAGAAACGCGAATAGCGAATCAAACGAAGACCTCATCCTGAGGAGCCCGACCCCGGACTTGATCCGGGGGAGGGCGTCTCGAAGGATGGAAGCAAACGCGTCTGTTGCCATGGTTCGAGACGCGCCGCTTCGCGACGCTCACCATGAGGGTCGAGTTATATTCGCTATTCGCTATTCGCTATTTCGCCATTCGCCATCTTCACGACGCCGCCTGCTTCGCCGCCGCTTCGTGCTCGGCCGCGAGCTTGGCGTCGAGCGCCTTGACCTTGGCGACCGCGCGGCGCGCGGTCAGGCGGGCGATGTAGCTCGTGATCACCGGCAGCTCGGGCACGAGCTTGAACATGGTGGTCCAGGTCAGCGCCGTGCCCCACAGCACGTCGGCGGCCGTCATGCGCTCGCCGAGCA
>WNGG01005357.1_pt1 | contig 14305 bp, 14 predicted proteins | sample 5400661 | NCBI WGS metagenome assembly WNGG01 (sample SAMN13153372, study PRJNA577476) | soil metagenome | isolation source: 100 cm soil or saprolite under Garry oak tree replicate 1 | place: USA:California | collected 2016-06-15
GCGAACCATGGGTCAGCGCTCCAGTCTGTCATCACCGGAATTCAGCAAACCCGTTCGCAATCAAGCCCATGACTGGAGCCCGTAATTCTACCAGGCTAAACTACGTCCCCATGGGACTCGTGGGTCGCGCAAGAGCGGCGGGGATATCTAACTTTGCGTCGCGGGTCGAGCCGCGCGCGGACGGCGCGTTACCGAGGTTACCGGACGACCGCTCACCGTTGCCGCATCTTCTGTTCGCGCTTTCGGCGGCGCATCCGCTTCTTGCGCCACTTCCAGCGCATCTTTCCGCGCTTCTTCCAAGCCCGCGAGGAGCGTTTCACCGGGTCGCCGGCGCCCGCGTAGCCCCCCTCCCAATAAGTAGTTTCCCGTTTCGCCAACAAAGTTCAGCGCGGGAGGGCCGCGAACCCCTTCGATTTTCTCAAGACGTTCACGAAGTCGCGTACCAGACGTTGCCCGGTCCCTGGTAGCTCGGACCTTCGCCCCACGCGAGGTGAACATGAGTGCCGTCCCAGGCGATTCCGTCGTAGTCCCCGTAGGGGAACGCGAAACCGTCCGCTGTCTTGTACGGGAATCCTGCGGTGAACTGAGAGACTTCGATCTCGCGGCTCCAGGTTGAGCCGCCGTCCGTGGACGTCCGGTACCACATGTTGTACGCACCCGTGCGGTTGTCCATCCAAGCGACGTGGACCTCGTTGGCCGCGCCGCCCTCGATCGCGGGGAAGAGCGCCCACGCACTCCCGATCGACGAGTGGATCGGCACGCGCGTGGACCAGCTTGCGCCGCCGTCCGACGAGGATCGGTACCAAACGCTCGGTGGCCCTTTTGCGCTCGTCCCTCCGTTGTACAGGACGTACACACGATCCGATGCGTCGACCGTCACGACGACCTGCGGCCCCCAGAAATCCCAGCCGCAACAGCCCTTCCAATCGGGACCCGGCGGCACCCCGCGATCGGCGTAGCTCGTCGTCCACGTCTGTCCGCCGTCCGTGGATTTCGTCACGAAGAGGTCCTGCAGACCGAGCGCGTTGCCACTCTTCTTGATCCCGACCCAGCTGAAGTAGACGGTCCCGTGGGAGTCGACCGCGCCCCCGGACGTGAGCGTCCAACCGTACGTGCTCGTCTCATGGTTCACCTGGACCGAGGTGAACGTCAGGCCGCCGTCGTGCGAAGAGGCCACGAAGAACTTCTGCGCGACGCTATAGCCCACGTAGACATCGGAGCCGCGGACCGCGAGGCCCACCTTGTCCGTCGGACCGTTCTTGACGTCTCCGTTGACGGCGAGGGGCGCGCTGTACGTTTCGCCGTGATCGTCGGAGCGTTGCGCCACCGTGTTCTTGCCATCGAGGTACGCGACGAAGACGACGCCGGCCGAGTTGACCGCGACCTGCAAGTCCACCTGAAAACTACCCTGCGGATTCGGCGTCGGGTTCAGGGGCTTCGGCGCGCCCCAGGTCTTTCCGCCGTCGCGGGAAATCTGAATCATCGCGGCCGGACTCGAGCAGGTCGCGCAGCCCGGAACTCCGCCGTAGTGGCCCCATGCGACGTACACGTTCCCGCTGGCGTCCGCCGCGACATCCGGCTCCCAGTCATCGCCCGCGGTCCAGCCGATGACCAATGGAGTGCTGAAACTGATGCGCGCGGCGACTGCGTTCGACATCGAGATGACGACGAGCGCGGCGACGACGGCGGTCGAGACGATGGCGAGACGCTTTCCCCCCAAGCGAGAACCCCGTGCGCGGGAACGCGGCGGGCGACATAAGCGTTCAGGGTCGCTCGCGACCCTGAGAACGTCGACCCGGAATCCGTTTATCCCCTGTTGGCCATACGGGGCCGGGGGATTTCATTGGTCAGTTCTCAGAGCTTGGCGAAAAGCATCGTGAAAGGAAGCCTCCGGCCGAAGCCGGACGAGGTCGTGCTGATCTCGACCTATCCGCACACGATCGAGCTCGCGGAGCAGACGGCCTTGGAATGCCAGAAGGCCGGCGCCGACCCGGCGCTCTGGCTTGAGACCGATGCGCTGTTCTACGGCAATTTCAAGAACTACTCCGTCGAGAGTCTCCATCGGGTTTCGGGTCATTGCGTCGGCTTGCTCGACTATGTCAACTCGTACATCTGGATGTTCGGACCTCGGGACCCGGCGCCCATGGCGACCGTTCCGCGCGAGAAATTCGCGGCGTCATTCGAGGGCGAGAAGGCCCATTACGACAAGGCGTTCGCGAAGCTGCCGAAGAGCGTGGCGGTCGCGATCGGCGCGGTCACCCGCGAGCGCGCCAAGGCGTACAGTTTCAATTACGCAAAGTGGAAGGCGATGGTCGAAGCCGCGACGGTCGCCAACCAGGAGCGGCTCGCATCACTCGGCAACCTGGTCGCAGGCCTCATTTCGCGACCCGTCGACGTCCGCGTGACCGGGGACAACGGAACGAAGTTGAAGTTCCGTCTCGCCGGGCCCGAGCGGAAGCCATTCGTTCACGACGGCGTGATCAGCGACGAGGACCTCGCGGTCGGCACGCTCGCGGCCCGGTCGGTCAACCTGCCCACGGGAGAAGTTGGCATCGCCCCGGTCGAGGAGAGCGCGAACGGCACCTTCGTGGCGGATGTGTCGATCCCGCAGCGCGGCCGGCTTGTCGAAGGCCTCTCATGGACCTTCCGCAACGGGAAAGTCACGGACTTCGCCGCGAAGAAGAACTTGCAGTTCGCGCAAACGAATTGGGCCGAAGCGGTGGGGGCGAAGGACGTGTTCGGCGGAGTCGGTTTCGGACTCAACCCGAAGGCGCTTCCGGGATTCCTGCAAAACGGCATCGTGTCGGGTGCCGTGAGCATCGGCATCGGGGACAACCGCGACCTGGGCGGCAAGAACGACAGCAGCTACGGCTTCTCGGCGTCGCTCGCCCACGGGACCGTGGAGATCGGCGGCAAGACCGTAATTCAGGACGGGGCCTGGACGATCTAGGCCCTTGCCTGGCGCACTCGCTATCGTAGCCCGCGTCGGGACCGTTCGCGAAGGATGGCGTAGCCAAGCCATCCTCGACGACGGGGTTTCCGGCGGAGGGTTCAAGAGGAGACGGCAGCATGGGCCACCGGTTCCCATGTGGACCCCCACACCGACCGTCCCGTCCGCGCCGTATGCGCCCGCGCCGCGGAAACTCCGCTTCTTCGAGCGCCTCCGGATTGGATGGCAACTCACGAAGGTCAGCCTCGGCGTCCTCCGCCAGGAGAAGGGACTCATCCTCCTCCCGTTCCTCTCGCTTCTGATCACCGGCGCGGTGTGGATCCTCTTCTTCATCACGATCTTCTTGCTCACCGCGCCCTCGGACGTGTTCGGATATTGGCTCTTCTACGTGGGCCTCGCGATCGTCTACTTCGTCACGTTCTTCGTCTCGATTTATTTCAACGCCGCGGTGATGGGCGCGGTAATGATTCGGCTCAACGGCGGCGACCCGACGATCTCGGACGGCCTGAAGGTCGCGCGGGAGAACATCCGGCGGATTGCCGGGTGGGCCTTGGTGACCGCGACGATTGGCCTCATCTTGCGGGCGATTGCCGAGCGGTTCGGCTTCCTTGGGCGGATCATCGCGGGAGCTCTCGGGGCCGCCTGGGGAATCGTGACGTACCTCGTCGTGCCGGTGCTGATCTTCGAGAAGATCCGGCCATGGGCGGCGGTGAAGCGCAGCGGATCGCTGTTGCGCCAGACCTGGGGCGAGGCCGCGGGCGGATATTTCTCGCTCGGCGCGATCATCGTGTTGCTCGCGCTCCCCGCACTTCTGGCGCCGCTGGTCGGGTTCGCCCTCGGCGGAGTCGTTGGTCTCGTGGTCGGCCTCGGAATCGCAATCGTCTATTGGTTGATCCTAGGTCTGGTCGGCTCCGCGGCTCAGAGCATCCTGGTGACGGCATTGTATCGATACGCGACGACCGGCAAGCTTGGATTTGGGTTTCCTCAAGACCTTCTCCCGGCGCGTTCCCCGGGCGCCAGTTGATTCTCCGGACCGACGTCCGCACTGCCTTCAGCCCTCGTGATCAGAAAACGAGACGAGGAATAGCCATGAGGGCCGGCCGGAGTCCCTCACGCACGGCACCTGAGTCTGGCGAAGCCTCAGGCTCGGAGGCTCGCCTAGCTGAGCGCGTGAGCGTACAGGACCGCCTGCGAGTCCGCGATCTGTACACCATATCCGGCCGGGTAGGTGCTCGTGCTGATCAGGAGCTGGTCTCCGGCGATGATCGTGGCGCCCCCGGTCCCGACGAACTGCGCGTGGTTCGTGCTCCACGAGCCGGACGTCAGGGATGTGAAAGCAATCGGGCCGAGCGCCGTCGACCCGTTGGGTGTCCAGATGGTCAATGTCACGGTCGACGTCGTCAGGCCGCTCGGTGTCGACGTGATCAACAACGTCCAGTTCGATTGGTTTCCGGACCTGCCGATGTTGACACCCAACACACGAGGTCCCGGACTCGGAGATTGGATCAGGCCGGACACCATGATATACAGGACGGCCGCGAGGATGACGGTGACGAGGACGACCGCCACCACCACGATCACGATGATCAAGGCGAGGTTGCTCCCCTTGGGCGGCGGGGGCGGATAATATCCCGGGGGGTAGACCGGCGGCCCGTATGCTCCCGGGGCAGGAGGAGGAATCGAGTCATGCGATCCGGGTGATGGGCCTGGCGAAGGTCCGCTCAATCGCCCACTAATTGCGCTTGCAGTCCAATATCGTTTGCGGTCGGCCCCGGACCACACGGCCCCCTCGATGAATCAACCTTAAACAAGGTTAACGCGCCCAGGACAAATTGTTAAGTGCCTCGCGGCCGTTCGTTTGGACTCCGCTGGAGGACCCGACATGGCCCGAGCCTTGTGGAGTGGCGCGATCGCATTTGGCCTGGTGAACATCCCCGTCAAGCTGTATGGCGCGACCGAGACGAAGGACCTCTCCTTCACGACGCTGCACGCCACCTGCATGACCGCGCTGAAGCGGCCGTACATCTGCCCGAAGGACAACGTTCCCGTCGACTCCAAGGAGATGGTCAAGGGCTACGAGTACGCAAAAGGCCAGTACGTGATCCTGAAGGACGAGGACTTCGAGAAGATCCCGCTGGAAGCAACGAAGGCGCTCGACGTCGCGGGCTTCGTCGATGCGACGGAGATCTCCTCGCTGTACCGGGAGCGGAACTACTACCTCGGGCCCGAGGAGATCAGCCTGAAGCCGTTCGAGCTCTTCCGCCAGGCGCTCATGCGCACCGGAAAAGTCGCGCTCGCCCGCGCGGTCCTGTGGAAGAAGGAACAGCTCGTCGCGATCTCTCCCTACAACGGGAGCCTCGTCCTCACGACGCTGATGTATCAGGACGAAGTGAAGGCGCCGCCCGAGCCTCCCGCCACCCGACCCGTGGTGATCTCCGACGCGGAGATCGACCTCGCGCTCCAGCTGATCAAGACGCTCGCGACCGAGTTCGACCCGTCGAAGTTCCGAGACCGGTATCGCGACGCGTTGATGGCGCTCATCGAGGCGAAGGTCGAGGGCAAGGAGCTGCCTTCGGTCACCAAGGTCGAGACGAAGCCCACGCAGGATCTGATGGCCGCGTTGAAGGCAAGCCTCGAGGCCGCGAAGGCCAGCTGAACGGATGGCGGCGTTCGACCCGTATACGCACGTCATCAAGCCGATGCTCGCGGAGAGCCGCGAGACTCCCTTCGATTCGAAGGACCACATCTTCGAGTTGAAGTGGGACGGAACGCGGGCGCTCGCGATCGTGCGAGACGGGCTCCGTTTTCAGAATCGCCGCCTGAACTATGTCGAGTCCCGCTATCCGGATCTCGCCGTCCACACGCGGAAACCTGCGATCCTCGACGGGGAGATTGTGGTCATGAACGGGCCGCTGCCCAGTTTCGAGAAACTGCAGGAGCGGGAGCGGGCGAGCGGCAAGATCAAGATCGAGTATCTCGCGAAGACCCTTCCGGCGACATACATCGTGTTCGATGTCCTGTACGTCGGGGACAAATCCGTCATGGGCCTCTCCCAGATGGAGCGCAAGGCGATCTTGCCGGATCTCGTCGAGGTCGATGATCGGGTCGTGCTGAGCGACTACATCGAGGGCCGCGGGGTCGACTACTACAACGCGGTCATCGCGCGCGGTCTCGAAGGCATCATCGCGAAGCACAAGGAGACCCGCTACCAGGTCGGAAAAAGGAGCAAGGACTGGGTCAAGATCAAGAAGAAGACGACCCTTGACGCGATCATCTGCGGGATCACCGCGGGCGAAGGCGAGCGCGAGGACACGTTCGGGTCGTTGATCCTCGGAGCGTACCTCGAGGGCGCGCTCTTTCACGTCGGCCGGGTCGGGACCGGCTTCTCCGAAAAGTTGCGGCGGACGCTCTTCCAGCGGCTCGTCGCCTTGCGGCAGGAGGAATGCCCGTTCCCGGAGGTCCCGGAGATTGACGCGCACGTCGGATTCTGGACGAAACCGGAGATCGTCGTCGAGGCGCACTTCCTCGAGTTCTCGAAGGACCGCCACATGCGGGCGCCGTCGTTCTCGCGGGTCCGGGACGACAAACGGCCCGAGGATTGCACCGTGACGTTCGGGTGACTCGACTCCTTTATGCATCGCGGACGTCATCAGGGCTCACCCTTGGGGGACTTGTTCATGCCGAAGCTGGAGCTGACGAGCATTGGAATTGTCGTGAAAGATCTGAAAAAAGCGCGCGCCTTCTACACCCGGAAGATCGGGCTGAAGGTGCGGGAGAGCGACCCGAAGATGGGATACCTCGCGCTCGGCGCGACGAAGGGCGGCAAGGACGCGGCCCTGAATCCGTGGCAACCCACGCCCGACTGGGGCGACATGTATGAGCCGGCCTTGAAGCGGATCGGCGAAGTCACCGGCATCGGCTTCCTGACGTCGGACTTGAAGAAGACCGTCGCTGCGCTGAAGGCAAAAGACGTCAAGGCCAGCATTGATCGAGACAATGCGACGTTCGGCCGATTCTCCGACCCGGACGGGAACGTCTTCTTCCTCGCCGCGCCGGACAAGGTGAAGGTCCACCGCGCCGGTCTCTCGTCCCTCGCCTTCGTCACGGTCGCCTCACGCGATTCGAAGAAGACCGGCGAGTTCTTCACGAAGTCGCTCGGCATGCGCCAGCGGCGCGACCCGGGGGAAGAGGGCGAACAGGACTTCTTCTCATACCGTCTCTCCACAGAAGGGACAGCGATCTCGCCCTTCACCCCGCGGAAAGACATGTACACGAACCCGGCGGACTATGATGCCGACATGGCACACATCGGCGAGGAGACGTCGATTGGCTTCAACACGGACGACATCTACGCGCACCAGGAGAAGCTGATGGCCCGCGGCGTCCGATTCCAGAAGAAGGCCGAGGCCCGGGAGTGGGGCGGCATCCAGGCGAGCTTCTTCGACCCGGACGACAACGTGTACTCCTTGATGCAATACCCCGCGTGAGAGCCGCGAGCGAGAAACGAACCAGGCGGGCGCGAGCCCGCCGTCCTTCCCGCGCCTACGAGCCCTTCGGCGGCAGGTCCATGTCGAGCGGGTCGGGCTCCTTTGAGGGCTGCGCTTGCGGCAGCGGGGGCATCGGCGCCGGCGGTGGGCTCGTTGGCCGCGCCGACATCGGCATCGCCGGAGGCCGAGGCTCCTCCCTGCGTCTTCGGTAGAGCACCCATCCGACGAAGGCCAGGGCGACCGCGAGGAACGCCACGATGGCCTCGAGGATCTGGATCATCCCGAGGAGGTCGCTCGCTTTCGGGGACACCGCGCGGACGGTCACCGTGAACGTCGACATCGCGGTGTTGCCCGCCGCGTCCGTGACGGTCAGGCTGGCGCTGTACGTGCCCGGTCTCGCGTAGATGTGGCTCGCCGCAGCGGTGGTCGCGGACGAGTTGTCTCCGAAGTCCCACCGATAGGCGGTCACGCCCACGTTGTCCGTCGATGCGGACGCGTCGAAGAAGAGGGACTGTCCCTCGTCGACCGTCCGGTCGCCACCACCGTGTGCCACGGGAGCCTGTGTATCGAGGATTGTGATCGCGCGGTTGGCGGTGGCGGTGTTCCCGGAGTCGTCCCAGACGGTCAAGGTCGCGGTGTAATCGCCTGGCGTCGCGTAGACATGGCTGCCGGTCGCTCCCGTCGCCGTCGCTCCATCGCCAAAGTCCCAGCTGTAGCCGGCGATGCCGAAGTTGTCGGTGGACGCGGTCCCGTCAAACGCGACCGACGTTCCTTGGTCCACGGTCACCGCGGAACCGGCGTTCGCGGCCGGGGCGACGACATCGAGGGTCGCCGCGTACACGTCCCAGCCAATCGCACGGGTGTCGAGGAACGCGGCGAACACATCTCCCCCGGAGTCGACGGCGATGCTCGGATAGTCTTGGTAGTTGTTGAGCGAATCGTCGTTCACCTTCGTGTTCGGGCTCCATGTGGTCCCGTCTGTCGACGACGACGTGTAGATGTCGTAACTTGTCGAGCCGCCGGTGCGGTAGTCGGCCCAGGCGAGCTGGATTTTGCCGGCGTTCGCCGAGATGCTCGGGTTGATCTGCGGCGCGATCCCTCGGTCGTCGTTCACCTGCACCCTTGCGGAGAACGTCGCACTCCCGCTCGCCAGCCAAGCCTCGAAGATGTCCGGGGCCGTGTTCTGGTTGCGGTAGTCCGTCCAGGCGACGTAGACCGTGCCTGCGGCGTCGATGGCGATCGCAGGGTTGCGCTGGTCAACATTGCCGGCGTCGCCGTTCACGTACGTGTTCAGTGACCACGTGGCACCGAAGTCAAGCGACCTCGTGTAGTAGATTTCCGGACTCCCGCGGGGGTCCCGCCAGACCACGTACACGTTCCGATTCGGGGCGATGGCAATCTCGGGCGTGCTTTGCTCGGCGCCGCCGAGGTCATCGTTCAGACGCGCGCTCGGGTTGAAGCTCAGCCCACCGTTCGTCGAGTTCGAGTAGTAGATGTCCGGGCCCGTGATTGGCGTGCGAGTGTCCGTCCACGCGACGTAGACCAAGTGCGGATTGACAGGATCGACTGCGAGGCTCGGCTCGGACTGGCTGTTTGTCGTGACGTCGTTCACGCGGACGTTCGCGGAGAAGCTCGATCCGCCGTTGATCGATTTCGAGAAGTAGATATCGTTCGTGCCGCCCCGTGTGTCCGTCCACGCGATGTAGATGTTGTTCGCCGGATCCAGGGCGAGTCGGGGTTGGGCTTGTGCAACGTTCCCGATGTCGTCGTTGACCCGGAGCGGCGTGGACCAGGTGCGGCCTCCGTCCGAGGATTTCGTGAAATAGATGTCATCGCCCCCGGTGTTGCCCGACCAGCCAGCAAAGGCCAGGTACGCGACCCCATTCGTTCCTGCGGCGATCGAGGAAGGCAGCGCGACGAACGAGGCTCGGTACGCGGGTGGCACGTCGATCTGAACGCTCGGGCTCCAATACGGGGCTGCGCGGGCGGCCGCGGCGGGCGGCGTGAGGAACGCGAACAATGAGACCGCGAGGAGGGCGGTCACGATTCCGATCGGAACCATTCGACGGACGCGGGACGCAAGACGTTTAGGCATTCGCGACATCGTGGGGGCTCCTGAGGCTCCCGCGGTTCTCGCCAGACTATTTAATCGGCGTGAGCCGGGTATCGAAATCGAAAACATGACGCGACTGCGTGGCGGGACCGCCTCGTGGTGGGACCGAGCCCTTTCAACTGCAGGCTCCGATAGCTTCATTCCGCCGAGGGCACTACCAACGAATCGGGAGAGGTTGTGGGAGAGTCGTTGTCACAGGAGTCTATCGGCTCTTCGCCGAAGGCGTTGCGAGGACCGGACGCCCCGACGCTGGCGGAACGGTTCGTCCTCGCGTTCCGCCTTCCGTACCCGATCGGCTGCCTCCTCGTCGGGTTCTTCCTGTTCGGCGCCCTGGACGTGGCCCTAAGCGCGCTCACGGAGACGGCGAATCTCGCGACGACCGTCGCGCGGACCCTCGCGCCCGTTTCCCTGTTGACGGATCTCCTGGTGGCATACTCGTTCTACGCACCCCGCTACATGCGCCGACGGCTCGTCGAAACGGGACGGTCGCTGTCGAACATGCTCCCGGACCGCGACGCGGAGTTTCGTCGAGTCTTCGCGGAGGTCGCCGCTCCGCGCCCCCAAGTGATTGCCTGGATGCTGTTCCTTGTCGCGCTTCTCGCCGCGGTCAGCGTTCCCGCCATTCTCGGCACAGGCCCGTCTCCATTCGTGTTCAACGCCGGCGCGGGGACCGCCCTTGAGTTCGTTGCGGGCATCTATGGCATCCTGTCCCTTGCCGTCGCCACCCTCGCGCTGTCCTCGGTCGTGTGGACGTTCTGGAGCATTTCGCTGGGCATCCATCGATTCGGCCGGGCTCCGCTCGCGCTACGCCCCTACTACGAAGATTCGTTCCTCGGCCTGAAGCCGCTCGGCGTGTTGTCGCTCTCCCTTGCCTTCTCGTATTTCGGGTTCATCGGCCTGTTCCTCCTCGTCCTATCCGCTTCGCCAGGGACGCCCACGACCGCCGACGTGGTCGGCGTCGGCGGGTTCCTGTCCGGCTTGGTCCTCCTCGGCCTTGTGTTGTTCTTCCTACCGTTGCGAGGTCTCCATCGACGGATGGCCGACCAGAAGCGCGAGGAGACAGTTCGACTTCGGCCGAAATTGAGCCCTATCTACGAAGACGGCGCAAGTCACACGGCGCTGGACGTCGCGCACCTCGTGCGGATCGACATGACAGATCGAAAGGTCGCGGCCATGGCGGTCTGGCCCTACGACGTCGGAATCCTTGGGCGATTGTCCGCCATCACGTTGTCCGTGATCGCCATCCTGCTGTCCCGGATCATCGCACTCATCTTCCATATCTAGTCAGGAGTCGGCGGATTCGGCCGCGGGCCGAGCCATTGACTTAATGCCCTCGGCGCGGCTCCCCATGACGGGGTCGGCATGTCAGGGGGAGAGGTCGTCGTCGAGACGTTCGATTCGCGCGTGCTGAAAGGGAATCCGCTGCGAGACCCGACGAAGCGGGATGTCGCGATCTACCTGCCGCCGCGATACGATTCGACCAAACGCTATCCAGCGGCGTACGGAATCGTCGGATACACCGGGACCGGCAAGATGCTCCTCGGCGTCGATCCACTCGGGGAGGACTTGAAGTCGAAGCTCGACCGCCTCATCCGGACCGGAAAGATGGGACCCATGATCGTCCCGCTCGTCGACTGCTTCACCCGGGTCGGCGGGAACCAATACATCAACTCGAGTGGGACGGGCCGATACGACGACTACCTCCGGAGGGAGCTCATCCCGTTCATCGAATCGAAGTACCCCGTTTCGCGCCGCGGGATCTGGGGCAAGTCGTCCGGGGGCTACGGCTCGATCGTTCAAGGGATGCTGCATCCGGACACCTGGTCCGCCCTGGCGGATCACTCGGGAGATTCCCTCTTCGAATTCTGCTACATCATGGACTTCCCGAAAGCCCTCGCCGCGTTTCGGCGGCACGGCGGCCCCGCCAAGTGGTTGCGATGGTTCTGGCGGGAGCCTAACCGAAGGCGCGAAGAGATGTATCCGGTCCTGAACACGATCGGGATGGCGGCGCACTACTCGCCGAACCCGCGGAGCAAGGAGATGGGGATCGACTTCCCCTTCGACCTCGAGACGGGGGAATGGCGGCCCGAGGTCTGGCGGCGCTGGCGCGCGTGGGATCCGGTCAACATGGTCGATCGGTATGGCGCGAACCTCCGTCGGCTGCGGCTCGTGTACATCGACTGCGGGACGCAAGACCAGTTCAACCTGATCTGGGGTGCCCGGACCTTGCACCGGAAGCTCCTCGACCGGCACATCCGACACGTCTACCGAGAGTTCGAAGACACCCACTCCGACATCGACTACCGGTACGACGTGAGCCTACCGCTCCTCTGGAAAGCGTTGAGGGGTTGATCCGATGGAATCCCCAACCTCCCCGTCGCGCCGAACCACGAGGACCGTCTCTGTCGTCCTCGGAATCGTCGGCGGAGCTCTCGACCTCGCGGTCGGCCTGGTGATCCTCGCGACCGGCCCGATGGCATCCTCGAACGGGATGGGCGTCACGGGCGCCTACATCGGATCGATCCTGCTCCTCTTGCTGGGCGGCCTCATCCTCGGCAGTACGGTGCAGATGATCGGGTCGCGCAAGACCCCGAGGCGTCGAAGCGAAGGATTCCTGATGATCGTGTACGGGGTCCTCATGCTGGTGGCCGGAGCGGCCATGCTCGGCCGATTGTTCCCGGCGATGCAGGCTCCCGAGGTCTCTGGCGCCGTGATGATCGGAGTCGGTTTGGCCATGGTCTACGTCGGGGCGACGATGCGGCGGGTTCACATGTCCTTCCGCTAGGCCTGCCGGAACGGTCGGGTTACTCAAGGAACTTATCCGACCCTCGGACATCCCCGGCCCCATGCTCCCATTGTCGAAGGGACGTCGATTCGAGCACGGGCTGTCCTTCCTCGCGACCCTGGCCTTCCTGGGCGGTTTCTTCGGTGCGCGACTTTTCCACCTCGCGTTCCCGGGTCTCATGTTCATCACATCCACCGGAATCCACTTCCATCACTTCTGGTACGGACTCGCGATGATGGGGGTTGCCGGCTGGTTGGGCATCGTGGACAACGACGAGAAGTTCGCTCGCGTGTATGCGGTCGTGTTCGGCGTCGGGGCCGGGTTCGTGGGCGACGAGGTCGGCCTGCTCCTCACGGGCGACGATTATTACTCCGAGCTCACGTTCGAGTTCCTAATCGCCGCGCTCGCCTTCATCATCCTCGTGGCCCTGATGATCCGGTATCGCAAACAGATTCTGGAGGAGGTCTTTCGACTTAGCCGGGGCGAGCGGCTCACCCATATCGGGGTGTTCCTCATCGGCTTCTCGGCGATCATGTTCGCGTTCGACACCTTGGAACTCGGCGTTCCGCTAATTCTCGGTGGAGTCGCCCTGTTCGCCTGGGGATACCGCCGAGAGCACGGGGCGGCTCGGAAAAGCGGGCCTGGAGCCTGAAGCGAGCAAGCTCGCGAACATCCCTTCAGAGGCCACACGTGACATTCTGTCATCCTCGAGAGTCGGAAAGCCGCCTGGTGCGGCAAGAGGAGATTCGTGAATCCGGAATGTCTCGAGGAGTTTCTCTCGGACGAATGGGAGGAGCCTTGGAGAGGGTGCCGCGAGAATCGGCCCTCGGACATGGCCTCGGTCGTCGACGGCGAGGAGGCCGACTGCCTGCGCCTCGAACCTCCAACGCTGGCGATAGGCCCGGGATGCGCCCGCGAGCGGCATGGCAACCCAAACGCGGTCGGCTCCAAGCTGGTAGGCGATCGCTTGGCGCAGCGCCTCGACCCATCGCTGCATTTTCATTTCAATCGCGGTCACGGTCGTCCTTCGCAAGCCGACGAGATCGGCTCGCCGACCGAGAATCGGAACCTCTATGCGAACGTCGAATCCTTCGTCGCGGAGCCACGTCGCCACCGGTTCGCGCAAATCGGACTCAACGCGAAAGGTCACGGTCCCGTGGATGCGGTTTCAATGGAAAATCTTGATTGCTGGTGGAGTGATTGATTCCCCAGCGAGGTTCCTGCTGCGAACCAACTTCCATCTGAGCGGGATCTATCCGGGCAAGATGACCTATCCGGTAGGCGACCAATATCGCGGCGCCTTAACTTGTACCAATGTGATGGGGGTCGTCAGTGATCATGAGGCGTTGGCGACATGACGTGGTTCATCGGAGGCAAAATAGGATCGTGGCGCGCCCTTCGAGTCGATCCCGTCGTCGGCATTCCTCTCGCCCGGGTATCACGACTCGAAGTTACCGAGCGGGAGGCACAGCCGCCGATCGGTGATTGGGTGCTCAAGGGCGTCATGAGCTTCGAGCGGTATGTGACGCGCGCTGAGCGCTCGCTGTTGGAGGCACGCCAAGGGAGCCTCGGCAGGCCGTCGGCGACGCGCGCGGCGTTGATACCCGTCCGAAAATCTGCGGCTTGGTGGGACCTCCCGCAGGACGAGCGGCGCGCGGTTCTCGAAGAGCGCTCCCACCACATCCGAACCGGCCTTGAATATCTCCCTGATGTGGCCCGGCGTCTTTACCACAGTCGCGAGTTCGGCGAGCCCTTCGACTTCCTTACCTGGTTCGAGTATTCGCCGGACCACGCGGCTGCCTTCGAGCAGCTCGTGGAGCGTCTACGGAGCGCCGAGGAATGGCGCTACGTTGAGCGGGAAGTTGATGTCCGCATGACATGGGACCCACCAAACCCGGCCACGACGAGAGTACCTCGTTGATGACCATTAGTTCTCCGCCTGTCCCAGGTGGCGATCCTTCTACTGGCGT
>WNGG01005358.1_pt1 | contig 14304 bp, 15 predicted proteins | sample 5400661 | NCBI WGS metagenome assembly WNGG01 (sample SAMN13153372, study PRJNA577476) | soil metagenome | isolation source: 100 cm soil or saprolite under Garry oak tree replicate 1 | place: USA:California | collected 2016-06-15
ATACGATCCAATGCGAATCACAATACTAGAAAGTCCCTCTGCATGGGCAAAGTAGGAAGCTACTGCTTCTCCGAAACACTTGCAGACACCATACATGTTCATGGGGCGCAAGGGCGATTCGGGATGTGCTTGGACATCGATTGGATAGCCAGCGAATACTTGCGCACTACTGGCAAAGATGACGCGTTGGCAGGCCTGATCCTTTGCTGCTCGAAAGATGTTGTAAGTCCCTTGGATATTGTGGTGGAGAAGAGAATGATTAAAATCAGCGTCAGGATTGGCATTTGCCGCAAGGTGGATGACCACATCGATATTTCGACAGGCGTGTTGGCACGCTTCGAGATTGGCAACGTCAAGTGCAACCACCTCATGCTCTCCAGAGGCAATCTCGCCAATGGCAGTTTTATTCACGTCTGCCAGGCGGAACGTGTATTGTCCAGCAGCAGAGCGGAAAAATGCCGAACCAATCCCTCCTGCTGCACCAGTTAACAAAATTCTTTTTTTCGAGAGGAATCGTTGTCCTGTCATGCTGCTGATATCCTTTCATGGAGGAGTGAGGAGAGAGGAGAAGTTAACATTGCAAAACAGAAATACGCGCCAAAAATATGGAACGATGCCTTGCTGTTCCAGCTTTTGAGCCTTTTCTACAAGGCCCCTGAATCGTTCTGGTACTTCTCCTGCTTCGATGAGCATTGCATTAATAATTGCTTCGATTGAAGGATAGATCACTCTAAGTAAGTTTAGATATTCACAGTATATGATATCATAAGCCATGCATATTGAGTCATGAAGTAAGGGGCAAAGATGGCGGACCTTGAAAAGGCTATTGCGTACGTACAGCATCACGGAACCCTTGTTGAGCAAGCCCGACTGCGCTACGTGCTCACGGGCTCTACTGTATCGCCAGAAATCTGCGCAGCGTTTTTGAAAGATCAACGTCCAGACGGAAGCTGGTCGGCTTTCTGGGCACCACACGCGGCCTCAATTGACGCAACCTGCTATCACCTGATCCAGGCCGAATACATGGGTCTGCTCGCTCCTATGCATCCAGCGCTGGCACGCGCCATTATGTTTTTGCAACAGCGGCAATCAGCGGAAGAATACTGGGAAGAAGATGTGCAGCTGCGCGATGTAGCTCCTCCCTGGGCTATGCCCGGTGACCTGGCTGCTATATTGTACCTGACGGCAAATTGTGGCTTCTGCCTGGCACGCCTCGCGCTACCTGAAGGACGATGGCACTCTCCCCTCCTTCGTACATACCCAGTGGCTCGCTGCGAGTCTCTGGTATTATCTCGATCAATACGAACCGGCTTACCGCGTCTTTTCGTCCCTGCAAAAGCGCCTGGAAGGAGATGTCTCAGCCGGGAACCTGGTCTGGCTGATAGCCAGCCTGCACGATGCGAGAATTCCCATGAAGCATCCCCTGCTGGAGAATGCTACACACTTGTTAGAACAAAAGCAGAAGGAAGATGGACGTTGGGAAAGCGATGATGGGCCTCCCTTTGACGTACGTACTACTCTTGAAGTTATTAGAGTGATGCTGCTCGGAAAATAGGCGATGGGAGATTCCGCTGCCATGGAGAATAGAACTTCTGACCAATGGGCTGAATTTCCAGGGAGCCTGACTATTCTCAAAGCTGGCTGCTACTATCTCGAAGCTACATGGCCCGGAGGGAGTTGGCACATTACGTTTGCTGCCGGAGCATAACTGCCGTTCCGTCGCAATCAAGCCAGCTTTTACCAGGAGACCAAATATATCAGGAGATTGATTTTCATTAAATTTTCTAGTATAGTAAACCAAAACCATGTGGGGGGATATATCTATGAACAGTGGCAATGGCGAACCAATCACTTCTCGTACCTCTCCATTCGAGTCAATCCGCAGGCAAGCCGAAGATGGCAGCGAATACTGGAGTGCCCGCGAACTGGGCAAGATACTCGGCTATACCGAATATGGCAAGTTTCAAAACGCCATACAAAAAGCTGAAACAGCATGTAAGAATAGTGGCCAGGCTATCTCAGATCATTTCGCCCATGTGAGCGATATGATCGCAACAGCCAAGGGAGCCAAGCGAAGGGTAGAAGATGTACATCTCTCACGGTATGCCTGCTATTTGCTCGTTGAAAATGCGGATTCATCCAAGCCAATTTCCGCGAAACCATTAAAAGAGCTGGCGCTACTCTCCCCGAAGACATGCCAACTCCTGCGAAGAGTATTCAGCAGTTACAGCGCGAAGAGCAGAAACAACTTGAGCAGGGTCAGCAGCCTTCGCTATTTGGTGAGCCGGCAGAAGAGTAGGATGTCAATTTCCCGCCAGCCTGACGACTGTGCGCCCACGAATGCCACCTTTGAGCAGGGAGGCGGTCACCTGGGGCAGCTCGTCCAGTGTCACTTCGCGGCTCATGCTAGCGAGAGTGGATGGCTTGAGGTCACTTGCCATGCGCTGCCATAACTCGCGGCGCAGCTCCATTGGACAGTACACCGAATCGATGCCCAGCAGGTTCACGCCGCGCAGGATGAAGGGAAAGGCCGTGGTGGTGATGGTCGAGCCACCAGTGAGGCCGCAGGAGGCAATCGAACCACCATACTTCGTTGTGCGGATCAAGTAGGCCAGGGTAGTTCCACCTACCGAGTCTACGCTGCCCGCCCATAGTTCTTTTTCCAGGGGGCGGCTGCTCTCGGCGGATACTTCCTCGCGACTGAGGATATTGCGCGCGCCAAGTTCCTGCAGGTAGGCATGTTCAGACTGCTTGCCCGTGCTTGCCGCGACGGTATAACCCGTCTTCGCCAGCATACTCACGGCCATGCTGCCGACGCCGCCGGTCGCGCCTGTCACGAGCATGGGACCGCGTTGAGGCGTGAGGCCATTCTTCTCTAGTTGATGCAATGCCAGGGCAGCCTCGAAACCGGCCGTGCCAAAGATCATGGCCTCTTTGAGCGTCAAGCCCTGGGGCAGTGGGACAATCCAGTCGGCTTTCACACGCGCATACTCGCTAAAGCCGCCATAATGGGAAACGCCGAGGTCGTAGCTGGTGACAATCACTTCGTCGCCCTCGTGAAAACGAGCATCGTGCGATTCAACAACCACTCCCGACAGGTCCACGCCGGGAACAAAGGGATAGCTGCGCACAATCTTCCCGTCGGGGATGCAGGCCAGAGCATCTTTGTAGTTTACGCCGGAGTAGGCGACGCGAATGAGGACTTCGCCGGGGGGGAGATCGGCCAACGTCAGTTCCTGGACGCGGGCGGTGAATTCATTTTCCGTTTTATTGACCACAAAGGCGCGAAATGCTGTGGACATATATATCGTTCCTTTCTACCGCGTTTTATCCTGGATCACAGCTGCACGTCTGTTTTTAGTGTTGGTTCACCATTTTGCTGTAACAATGCTATGGTGATGTTCGAGACGCCTGGTGGACCGACAAACGCTACCTGGCCAGCAACGTTCCTCGCTTTCGCATTAAACGCATTGGGGAGGGTGCTGTCGACAGGCGTGCGAAGAATGCCATTGATGACCAGGCGCACGTAATCATAGCCATAACCAGGAACGACATAGACACCGCTCTGGTTATCCACGCGAAAATTGAGGATATAGAACTGCTGCCCCGCTTTGCTCTGCATTCCATTATAAAAGTAGCTGATATCCACGCTGGTCAGGTGGAAAAGGAACTGGAAGGGACTATCATTAAAGTTATAGTACGTATAAGGGATGTCAAGGTGTTGAAATGATATCCTACCAGCATAGCGGCCGGGATTGAAGGGGCCACTAAACGGTATTGTCACCAGGAATTCGCCGGCCGGCGCAAAACCCAATTGCAGCGATAGCGTCTGAAGTCGAGTTCCCCTGGGAACCGGGAAATCAACGCAATCGACTTCACTTTTACCGGGAGCCGGGCCCGAGGAAACAGGGGACGCATTGCAAGCCGGTGTACCCACACCTGATTTCAGGCTATAGGGCAGGATATTCGCCGGAGCTACGGCATTCTGACCGGGGATCAGCAGGCGCAAGACATCATAGTAGATGACAGAGACCTGGTTAGTAGTCTTATTAGCTACCCGGATATTCACGCGTACAATCGCCGGTCCCAGGTGAATAGTGTCATCGATAAAAGAAGTTGCGTATTGCGCTGTCAGGACGGTAAAATTCAGGCTTGCATAGGGTGCAGTTCGCTGAACATTGAATGTGGTTATGGGAGGCTGTGAGGTAGCGGTGTTTGCGCCAAAATGCAGATTCTGGAACAGGCCCCCCAAAGTTACGCTCACAATAGTAATGATAAGCAGGCCCACAACTAGCAAAGTGATGAGCAAGGGCCATACGCGAAATGGGCTCTCTTCCTTGCGCAAGCGTACTCCTACCGGCGGTATAGTTTCATCCTGGGGGCGCGCCAGCAATTGGCCAGTTGATATCTTTTTTTGCATATGCATTTTCCCCACTTATAGATATGACATCTCCTTTATTGTACCAAGTTTCAGCAATCCTTGACAGCCCCTTTCTGTGCATGCTAGCATGACCATAGGTAATTATTCAGGTCTCTTTTCATTTGCGCCGCCTGCGGCAGCGAGCAAAAAGAGAAAAAGAGGTTTTTCGGGGACACCCCGAACCCCGGCAAAGGGCGGCTGCCCTTTGCAATCTCCAAGAGGAGTTATTTGCGGTGAAGATTCACGAATACCAGGCAAAAGACATCCTGGCACGCTACGGGATTCCGGTACAGCCCGGGCGTGTAGCACGAACGCCAGAGGAGGCCGAAGCCATTGCTCGCGAACTGGACGGGCCGGTGGTTATCAAAGCCCAGGTCTATGTTGGCGGACGCGGCAAAGCGGGCGGCATTCAATTCGGCGATACCCCTGAAGAGGCACGCGCCGCAGCCGCAAAGGTACTGGGTATGGAGATCAAAGGGCTAAAAGTAGAAAAAGTGCTGGTCGTCTCCAAGCTAGAGATCAAAGAAGAATACTACCTCGGCATCATCCTCGACCGCAAAACGCAGGCCCCCGTCGTGATGGTCTCGACGGCAGGAGGCATAGATATCGAAGAGGTAGCGTCCACGACACCCGAGAAGATCATCCAGCAGCCCATCGATATGCATTGGGGGCTGCGACCCTTCGAGGCGCGCGACATTCTCGCTCGCGCAGGATTTCCCCATCAAGTAATCAGCAAGGGTGGAGCCATCCTGGCAGCCCTGGCCAGGGCTTTCATTGAGAGCGATGCAAGCCTGGCTGAGATCAACCCGCTGGCGCTGACTGCTGACGGGCAGGTGCAGGCGGCCGATGCGAAGATTCTCATCGATGATAACGGCCTGTTCCGCCAGCAAGAGTACGCTGCATGGGCAGAGACGGAAGAGTCAAACCTGCTGGAGTTCGAGGCAAAAAAGGAAGGCCTGACGTATGTCAAGCTGGATGGGGACGTGGGAATTGTGGGGAATGGCGCCGGCCTGGTTATGACGACGCTTGACATGGTAGCCCGTGTCGGAGGCAAGCCGGCCAATTTCCTTGACATCGGCGGCGGGGCAAAGGCTGAAGTGATGCGCAAGGCCCTGACATTCGTGGCACGCGACCCGCAGGTGAAGGGCATCCTCGTCAACATCTTCGGGGGCATTACGCGCGGTGAAGAAGTGGCCAAGGGTGTGATTATGGCCCAGGCCGAAATTCCCGAGGGCATGCCCATCGTCGTACGGCTCTCAGGCACAGGAGCGGAGGAGGGAAAAGCCTTGCTCAGGGATGCCGGGCTCGATTGGGGTAAAGATATGCGTGATGCGGCCCAGAAGATCGTGGCCGCCATCGATACGAAGAGATAGAGGTCAACGCTATGAGTATTCTGCTTGATGATAAGACGCGGGTCATTGTGCAGGGAATCACCGGGCGCGAGGGGCAGTTTCACACCCGCAATATGAAGGCCGCCGGCACGCACCTGGTCGGCGGAGTCACGCCGGGGAAGGGTGGTATGATGGTGGAAGACTTGCCGGTCTTTGATACCGTCAGGGAAGCGAAAGCAGCCACGGGCGCCAACGCGTCCTGTATCTTTGTGCCCGGTCCTGGCGCCGCCGATGCCATTATGGAAGCTGCCAGCGCAGGTATTGAGCTGATCGTCTGTATCAGCGAGTGGATTCCTGTGATAGACATGACGCGCGCTATATTAGTTGTATGTGAACATGGCGCACACCTGATCGGCCCGAACTGCCCGGGCTTGTGCACGCCAGGGCATGGTAAGATCGGCATCATTCCCTACCAGATCTTCAAACCAGGCCCTGTTGGCTTTATCTCGCGTTCCGGCACGCTCACCTATGAAGTTGTCGCACTGCTCACCGAGGCGGGCATTGGCCAGTCGACCTGCATTGGCATTGGCGGGGACCCGATTATCGGCTCGACCTTTGTCGATCACTTGAAACTTTTCGAGGCCGACCCGGAGACCAAAGCGGTGGTGATGTGTGGTGAGATTGGCGGCAGCGACGAGGAGGACGCAGCTGAGTACATCAAGACGATGAGCAAGCCCGTTGTGGCCTTCATCTCAGGGCGCACCGCACCTGCAGGGAAACGCATGGGGCACGCGGGAGCAATCATCTCCGGCAATACAGGGACAGCACAGGGAAAGGTGGCCGCCTTGCAGGCAGCCAAAGTGCCGGTGGCTGATACGATTTTTGATATTCCCGGACTGGTAGAGGAAGCCGTGGCGAAAGTATCATGACCACTGCTCTGATCTATGACCCGATTTTTCTCGAACATATTACCCCAAGGAATCACCCGGAGCGGCCGCAGCGCCTTGAGATGGCAATGAAGGTGCTGGAAGCGCTAAACTGGCTGGAGCGCGATGGGCTGGTACAAATGGCGCCGCGCGCCGCCAGCGAAGATGAACTAGCGGCGGTACACGATCGCGCATACATCCACGAGGTGGAGGCTGCAGCACAGAGGGTAGCTGAAGAAATGTCGCGGGGGGGTCGAGAAAGCCGCTATTTTGCTCCGGACACCTACGTCTCTCCAAAATCATACGAGGTGGCCATCAAGGCGGCAGGAGCCCCTCTCACCGCCATAGATGCCGTGATGAAAGGGGAAATCGACAACGCATATTGCCTGGTGCGCCCCCCCGGCCATCACGCGCTACCCGATGGGGCAATGGGCTTCTGCCTTTTCAACAACGTAGCCGTGGCCGCCCGCTACGCCCTCGACCACTACGGTCTCGAACGGGTGATGATCATCGACTATGATGTGCATCACGGGAACGGCAGCCAGGACATGTTCTACGAGGACCCACACGTATTGTACTTCTCGATTCACCAGGCGCCATTCTACCCGGGCACGGGTAGCTCCGACGAGCGAGGCGAGGGAGCAGGATTGGGGACGACCATTAATGTGCCTCTACCTGCGATGACCGGCTACGAGGTCTACGAGCCTGTTTTTCGCCAGGTAATGGCTCCTGCTGCCGATCGTTTCCAACCACAGCTGATCCTGGTCTCGGCCGGCTTCGATGCGCATTGGAAAGATGCCATTCCCCAGACAAGCACGCATACGAATATGTATCTCTCCACGGCAGGATTCGCAAAGCTCAATGGTATCATTATAGAACTGGCTCAATACCTGTGTGATGGACGATTGATTCTGGTCCAGGAGGGCGGTTATAATATAGAAGCAATGGCTGCCTGTGTGGCGACCTGCATCAATTTACTGCTTGGTGATGATGCTGCCGTAGATAACCTGGGTCCGCCTCCTGACAGGAAATATCGCTTGAATACTGATGTACTGATCGCGGAGCTGCGGCGCATTCATGGACTGACTGGGTATCGTATGCGCAACGCGCCTAAACCGGATATCGAACGGCTGCGGCGCGAGATCAAGGGACCGGGTGCTTAAAGTGGTCGGAGGAAGCATGCCGAGGAGTTTTAACAAGGTAAGAATACTAGGCATTGAAGACCTTCCACTGCTGGAGCGATTGCTGCGTACCTCTGAATATATCTATCAACGGTTCACCTTAGAGGAACTTCCGGCACTACTCAAACACTACCCGACGGTGGGTATCTTCAGTGGAGAGTCGTTAGTCGGCTTCCTGCTTTCACAGACAGTAAACGCTCCCTCGGCATGGATAGGTGGATTTGGCGTGAGCTGGACAGAGAGCCAGGCCTATGATAGCCTGCTGCGTATGTTGCTTGAAGGACTGGATCCGCTGCTCATTGCACGGGGCGTACATCATTTACACTACTCCGGCAGTGATATGGAACAGGATTGGCTGCGCGATGACCTACTTACCTGCGGCTTTGCGCCATATCGCCTGCTGTACGCCTACGACAAATATGACTACCGCGTTCCAAGCGAAGGGAACCAGCAAGTTACGATCCGCCCTTTTGAGCCTGGCGACATACCCGCGCTGCTGGTTATCGAGAAAGAATGTTTCGAGCACTTGTGGCGCTACGACGCTGTTGCCTTCACCGATATAGCCGACTCGCACCCGTATTTCGTGGTGGCGGAATTAGATGGCAAGGTGGTAGGATACCAGTTTAATGCGCTGGACAGCGAATCCGGCTACCTCGTGCGGATCGCTGTCCATCCATCGTTCGGGAGCCGGGGTATCGGAGCGCGCCTGATGGCAGAGGCGATACACTTCTTCGAGGACGAGCAGGTGCTGCGCATCCTGCTCAATACACAGGATGATAACACCTACGCCCACCGACTATATGAATGGTTTGGTTTTATCCGTACTCAGCAGGTGGGGTTCGTGCTGCGCAAGCTCCTTTAAATCCAGCCCTGACGCTGCGCTAACGCTGCTGGGTCGCAGCTAGCTGCGCTCAGCAGGGCTGCAAGGAAGCTCCTTTAAATCCAGCCCCGACGCTGCGCTAACGCCCCTCGATAAATCGGGAGGACATGCTCGATAAATCCGCATTCTACAGTAGAATGCGGATTTATCGAGCATATCAGCTTTGACAACGGGTGACCTCTATCACGCCAGCCCTTTCAAGCGAAAGACCTCCAGAGGCTCCGTCCTGTTCTTTACAGACATGGGGGGAAGCAAATCCACACGCACGTACTGGCGCACCTTTATGAATGTGGAGCGGTTGAGCAGGATATCGTTGTCCGAGGCGTTTCCTTGCAGGCGAGAGGCGACATTAACCACGTCACCGATGGCAGTATAGTTCTGCATACGTCCTGAACCCAGATTACCAACTACTGCCAGGCCTGTATTGATGCCAAAACCAAACGAGATCTGTATCTCCCGTGACATATTAGCCTGGTACTCCATCACGGCGGCACGCATGCCCACAGCAGCACGCACTGCGCACAACGCATGATCTTCCTGCGGTAACGGAGCATTGAAAATTGCCATTAGCGCATCGCCCATGAAAGCGGTCACTGTGCCTCCCTGGTTCCAAATGGCCTCGACCATTTTCTCCCAGTAGCCGTTGAGCAAATCCATCACCTTTTCGGGCGCCATGGTCTCGCTCAGGCGTGTATAGCCACGGATATCGCCATAGAGGACGGTTATTTCCTTTGTCTCCCCGCCAAGGTTGAGCGCTCGTGGGTCTTCAATGAGCTGCTGCACAACATGTGGATGCACATAGCGGCCAAAGATGTCGCGAATTTGCTTCGTCTCTGCCCTTGAGCGCTTTATTTCGGTACGGTCATCGATGACCAGGGCCATGCCGATATGCGTTCCTTGATCGCGCAGAGAGGAAATGTTCAATTCCAGGTTGACCATGCCACGGCCCGGAATAATACTGTCTACCGAATAGGGTACGAGGGTACCATGGTCATGCTCCTGCATGGCCCTTTGCAGCAATTCAACCAGGCCGACTTGAGACAACACTTGAAAGGCTTCCCGAAAGTGTTTGCCTACCACTTTTGCCGGATCCAAGCCCAGGATGTGCCTGGCGGCATTATTGAACGTGGTAATCATGCCGGCCGCGTCAGTGGTGATAAGACCATTGGCAATGGAAGCGAAGATGTTGTCCATATACTGCTTGTCTTCGTTGACCTTACTGAAGAGTCGGGCGTTGTCGATAGCGATGGCAGCTTGATTGCAGAAAGCAAGCAGTAGATCGAGATCCTTTTCATTGAACAGGCTTGTTTTGGTACGGCTATCTACGTACACTGCACCGATGCAGTTGCCACGTACAATCAAAGGGGCGCACATAATAGAGCGAATATCATAAGCCATCATGCTCCTGGTAGGATCGTAACTATTGCCTGAGAGCATAGGTTTCCTGGTATCCACAACCCGATTCACAGTGCTACGGCTAATCTGGGGCTCAAACGCTCCTGCACCAATTGTGCGTGCCTGTTTATCACGTGCGATGGTGAACTCAAGCTGAGCCGTCTGTGGGTTGACCAGTACGATAAACCCGCGCTCAGCACCCACGACCTCGATCACTCGATCCATGACCAGGCGCAACACCTCATCAAACTGGAGGGTCGAGTTGAGCGTCTGTGCAATCTCATAGAGGGTTTCCAGTTCGCTATGCTTGAGCTCGGGGGAGATTATACTACTAGCCAGCACATTACGCTCCCGTTCGAGGCTGGAAGGTGCATCCAATGGCGCGGCAGGTGCGGCGACACCTGGTGAGGTATTGGCTTGCCCACTTTTATTGAGTTGTTCCCGTAATGCGAGCAGCACACGCCTGGTAGCCTGGTTAACGCGTCCCAGTTCCAGGTCGGCACTGCGGCTGACATTCAAAGCATCGGCGAGCAATTTGACGCGTGGATCGCCGCCCTCACCGGCATAGGTAGCTTCGACGGCCTGTTCTAATTTATGGGTGTGCTCATGGAGCGCTTGAGAGATGCGCAGCAAGGTTTCGCCTATAAAGCGCAGGTCGCTGCTGGTTTTCGGTGTTGGATCCGGTGATACGGTCAAAGGGTTCCCTCCATCTTTCGGCAATTCTGATCTCAATCCCTTCCAAGCGCGGGCGCAGGTGGCAAAGGTGGGCATGTCTCTTCTTCAAGATATACGCATATACCCACCCATTATAGCATATCAATGTTGTGTGCCTTTGAAGCAGGTTTACCCCGAGGCTAGGGTTGTTGCAAAGTTCTTTTCTGCCGCCTTTGGCGGCAGGGAGGAGGGAAGGAGCGAGGACACCTCGCGCTCCGTCAAGGGCTTGCAGCCCATAGGTATTAAGTTAAGTGCCAGTCTAAGCCCTCCAAAAGTAATTGAGGATGGCTTGGATGTTTCAAACGGCGCTGCAGGCGACAGGCTTGCATCGCTCGCAAGAGACGAGCAGTGACCCGTTGCCAACTGCTCTCACCTCCCAAGGCGGAAAGGAGTTCTGGGGCATATCCTCTGACTACTTTAGCCGCTTTGACCAGGCGAGGGTACGGGGTCATGCCAGGTTCCTACGACCAAGAACCAGTGCTCAATGAGCATGGCCACCACTTTGGCATAGATTTCACATAGGATGCGCCATGGGGTCCGACCCCGCCATTCATCGATCTTGCCTCCTTCCTTCCATAAACGAAACAAGCGTTCAATCTGCCAGCGCGCTCGCTGTAAGACAATCACCTCACAGATCGTGAGCATGTGGGCAGGCACATTAGTAATCAAAATGGTCCATTTCGCTCGACTCAACACTTTTGGATTGGCCACTTTTCCCCTGCGTTTGGCCCGCCTTTCGAATCCGTTCTTGGCGTTGGGCGATCACTTCTTCTGGCACCCGCACCACCATCAAACGGGCAGGTACCTGCGCGTGTTTGCCCACCAGCACCTCCCCCTGCCCACGAATTGCGCAACGAGGTTGGGAAACCAGGAAGCAGGGCCATATCTTATGGGAGCAAGATAGGTTTCGGCTGGATGAGCCTAAAATCCCCGAGAAAGAGAGAGATGTGGAGCGGAAAGAAAAGAAGGGTGCAGAATCGGAGACAATGTGCAGAAAAAAAGCCATGCCGCAGCCCTCGGAGAGGAGAAGGGAGCCTTTCCGAAAGCAAGTCTCCGGCAGCGTGACGATGTGCTAAGAAGCCGTCGCCAGAGCGAGAAAGGCTGCGAAAGTTTCTGGGACGCCGAACAACTTGATGGTGACCTGGCCATCTGTCGGGGCACGCGCATTGCGAGCCAATCGCTCGTGAAAGTCGAGCCGATAATGCGCGCGTTGCGCACGGGAAAGAGGCGCAGGCGAGGCGTCCGGGCTCACGGAGAGAGCCTGCTCCATCTGCACCTCGAGGTGTTGGCTGCGCAGCGACAAGCACGCACGTCGATGGTGCCGACGACTCCAGTCCCTCCAGAGGAGAGGTTCAGACCCGACGACGAGTGGATGCAGCAGCACGCTCACCTGGCGCGGCTTGGCGGTGGCGCTGCCCTGCCATTGACACTGCCCCCGCAGAGGGCAGGGGCGGCAACTGCGGATGCTGGCTGCATAGACTATGCGCAGGCTCCCATCGGCTTCTCGGCGTCGCTCGTGCGCCACCAGCGACTGGCCGGCGGGGCAACGGAGCGTGCCATCCGGCTGGAGGGGAAAGTCTTGACCCGAGAAGCGGCTTTGTTTCCAGGGCAAACCCACCTGGGGGGGAGCATAACCCGAGGGGGGAGCCGTGTGCGGCGGGGCAGGCGAGATGGCAGGAGCAAACTCGGTGGTGCGCACCGGATCAGGATGCAGCTGATGGCCCAACTCCAGGCGCAGGTTCCACACCCATTGCGAGATGATTTGCCATACCTCTTGACCGCAAGGGGTATGACTACACCAACGATCTGGGTCCTGTTCCAGGTCTTCATCGGCCAGGGCGTTTTCAAAAGCGCCACGATGCAGATACAGCGCCACCACATCCGCAGCCGTAAAGGCCCCCTGCGGCAAATCGGTCAAGAAAAGTTCATAGACGACGCCGGAGTGGGTCACACCGACCCGACTCTTCGTCTCTTTTGCCGGATGGGTCGCGATCACGACCCGGCAGGGTTCCTGCGTCGGGCCGAGAGTCAGGTCAGGGCAGTCGTAGAGGGCGCGGCAGATCCCGCTTTCGGGATGCGTGAGGTGCTGGTCTTCTGGCAAGCGCAGACGAGCCTGCACGTCCGCTCGCTTCAAGATCTCATAGTCTTTGCCACGCGTGACATAGGCCAGTCCCGCCAGGTCGGCGAGGACGGCTCCCGTGCCATATTGCCCATCCAGGCGCAGCAGGGCACGCTCTTCGGGGTGGTGGTGCGCGCTTCCGGTAGCTTTGGATGGCCGTTACTGCCCAACGCAGCTCGGTCCGGTACTCCCCGTTGCCAGGGTTTCCAAAAGTGGCAATCCACTGATGCGTATGAGCCTGCAAGACGGTGGTACGCGTTCGCACAATTTCCCCCCGTTTGCGCCCGGTGTAGCCGGGGGCACACAGGGGGCGCAAGCGCCGCTGTGGCGCAGGCCGATCCGCTGTCTTTGGCAAGGCGCGTTGGCGGGCCGCCTCGCGCGTGCCATCCACATCGAAAAGGAGGAAGTGGTTCCCTTGCCGGTCCCACAGTCCACCTGGATGCTCCTCTTTCACCAGAGGACGAGCCAGCAGATCTTTCAGAAAAAGGGATCGCAGGGACTCGACCGCAGCCTGATCAAGCGCGGCGAGAAAGCGGCTGAGTGTCGAACGGGCAGGCAAACGGTCGCGTCCAAAGAGCGCCATGAACGTGTCTGCCCAGGGCGCCATCCGCTCGTAAAAGCCTTCCAGCGTCCGTTCGGAGCTTGCCGCATAGCCGAACAGCACGGCGACAAAATCAATCACCTCGTAACGCCCGAAGCGGCGACGAGCAAAGCGCACCTGCTCTTCAATGGCAGCAAGCACTCCCTGGTGTTGTAGGTAGTGAGCCATCAAAGTGATTTCCCCGAACCAGGCCGGGACCGAGGGCACAGACTGCGCAGAGGTCTGGATATTCACAGGGGAATAGGCGATAGTGGTCATTAAGCCTCCTTATCAAGGGAATTTCATTTGCTTCCCTCTTAAGAAGGCTCATTTCTTCACTCTGCCGCTACCCTTTATAACCTCGTTGCGCAATTCGTGGGCCCTGCCACCTGCCATGACTCACTTTGGGGCCAATCTGCTCCAGATCGAGTTCCTGCCCACTTTGCGGCTCGAAGAAACACGAAGTTTCGCGGGGACGCGTCAGAAAAAAACCCTCCTGCGCTTTGAGCCAGTCCAAACTGCAATAGCTTTCATCAGTGATGTTGAGCACGCCAGCAGGGATGCCCTCTTGACGCAGTGGACTGCGTTGATCAGCGTGCCGACTGTCCGTCAAGAGCGGCCCTTGCAAGCCACCACCCTTGAGGTCCCACCGCACATGCAGCTTGAGTCCAGCTTTGCTCTGCCCTTGCCCGCCTCCGCATCCTTGCCAGATGTCTTTGAGTTGGTCAGGCAATTTGATCGTCGAACTGTCTTCCACG
>WNGG01005359.1_pt1 | contig 14304 bp, 15 predicted proteins | sample 5400661 | NCBI WGS metagenome assembly WNGG01 (sample SAMN13153372, study PRJNA577476) | soil metagenome | isolation source: 100 cm soil or saprolite under Garry oak tree replicate 1 | place: USA:California | collected 2016-06-15
CCCGAGCACCTTGCCGCGCTCGATGCCTTCCACCAGGACTTTGATATTGCCATCGGGCAGCTTGAGGCTCTGCACGATGTTGACGATGGTCCCGACTTGATAGATTTCGTTGGGCTTGGGCTCATCAATGCTGGCGTCGTGCTGGGTGGCGAGGAAAATCTTCTTGTCGGCGGCCAGCGCCTCTTCCAGAGCGCGCACACTGGATTCGCGGCCAACCACGAAGGGAGTCATCATGTGGGGGAAGATGACCACATCGCGGATGGGCATCATCGGCAGCTTGCGGGTATCGAATTTTTCCTTGCCTTGAGTCATTTTTGAGTGCCAAATCCGAGCGTACTACACCCGTCTCGCGCCCGCAACCGTGGAAAATCGAGAAAGCTCACCAAGGTACCTGTACTGGTCAATATTGACACTGTGTATGCTGGGCTAAAGCCCCGATTAAAGACGGTGCTTACGCGAGACTGAAGCCCCATTCTCTCTTTTCACCCGAGATTTTACGGCTACGGTTTGTGGAGGCGCCTAACGGGAGAGCGCGGTTTGCACGCCATAAATGATGACGCCGGCAGTTTTGGCGTCAATTCGGTTATGGAAGAGATCAGACAAGACGGCATTCAGCACCGCTTGCAGTTCCGTTGGATCCTGCAGATTGGGCACCGCTGCCGGGGGACGAGGCTTCGGGGTTGGCAGCCGGGAGTGGAAATAGCACAAGCGCTTGCCGCGCATGGCCGGGGAGCCACAACGGTGGCTGTCTTTTTTAACGTGCTGACATTGCGGAATTGATACCAGGGTATCCGGGCTCCTTCCCCCGGGGGTGCGATCTTTTGGAATGAGATAGTTACGCGGAACCGGCTTGTAAATCTTTGTCCTTGCTGGAGTTAAACCCAAAAACCTTGAATTCGCTGGGCTCTGGTTTAATAGCAAAAAGATATATCTACCTGTCAGAGGTATCTATTCATTTATCGCGAACGAAAGTGATTGTCAAGAGAAGGTTTCGCTATTTGTTCGCTAAAGCAGTGAAGTCGTTGTGAACTCCGCCGGGAGGGAAGCTGGCGATTTTTTGCAGCTAATAGGGATTCTTCGCTGCGCTCAGAATGACAATTCAAAAGCACATTCTGGGCTTCGCTGAGAATGAGGCTTTCAGGAGCGGATTCTATTGTAATGGGTCTTTATAGCTTGTTTTCCCTTCAAGTCTCGGTAGGTGTGGGCTGTTTTGAACTTCAGTAGTGGGTCACGATTTTCTGGTGCAGGTTTGCCGGACCGCTTGCAGCCACACCTCAGGGTTCTCGGACAAGGTTTCACAATCTGCGTCGAGGAAACGCTCTGAATCGTGGGCCAGTAGTACCACCACCGGAGTAAGAGGGACGTGCTGTTTCAGCCAGCGCACCATCTTGTCACGGGTAGAGTGTGAAGTGGAAAAGCCGACAACTATCACGTCGAATTTGCCGACGTTGGCGAGGGAGATTCCTTGGTCGTTGCCGAGGGCGGACACAACTTCGTACCCGTGCTGTTCCAGCATGATTCGGCGGGCATCGATGAGCCCGTAGTAGTAGCCGATTTGCAGAATCCGGGCCATTCCACAACCTGACCGGATTGTACTCTCTTACACGGCGGCTACCGAATTACTAAAGCCCTAATCCCCTGAATTCTCAATGGCACCTGAAAGACCCACTACCGATTCTTTGCTGCGCTGAGTGGGCTACGGTGCGCTATATGAGCAGTCTGGATAGAGGCGGTTCAGAAGAATTATCCCGCCTTCTCCATCATGGCGATGGAGACTTCGCGTTTCTCGACCATCTCGCGTGAGACTTCAAATTCCTTGACCCGCTTCTGGCTGGGCAGGTGGTACATGAGGTCGAGCATGAGCTCTTCCAAGATCATGCGCAGCCCGCGGGCGCCCACCTTGCGGGCCATGGCTTCGCGGGCGATGGCGTGCAGGGAGTCGTCGGTGAAGCGCAGGCGGACGTTTTCAAATTCAAAGAGCCGCTGATACTGCTTGGTGATGGCGTTGCGCGGCCGGGTGAGGATTTCAACCAACGCGGCTTCGTCGAGATCGTTGAGGACCCCAACGACCGGCAGGCGGCCGACAAATTCCGGAATCAAGCCAAAACGGATCATGTCCTGGGGTTGCACTTTGGAAAGCAGCTCGGTGTCGCGCTTGCCGGCCGGAACCTCGCCGTCTTTTTCCTCGTGACCGGTGCGGAAGCCCATGGCGCGCTTGCCGATGCGGCGGGCAATGATGCGCTCTAAGCCGATGAAGGCGCCGCCGCACACAAAAAGGATATTAGTGGTATCCACAGGGGTAAATTCCTGGTGCGGGTGCTTGCGCCCGCCCTGGGGAGGCACATTGGCCACCGTGCCTTCGAGGATTTTGAGCAGCGCCTGCTGCACACCTTCGCCGGAGACATCGCGAGTGATGGAGGGGTTCTCGTCCTTGCGGCCAATCTTATCAACCTCGTCTATATAGATGATGCCGGTCTGGGCGCGGCCGACGTCGCCATCGGCAGCCTGCAAGAGCTTGAGGATGATGTTTTCCACGTCCTCGCCGACGTAGCCGGCTTCGGTGAGGGTGGTGGCGTCCACGATGGCGAAGGGGACGTCGAGCATTTTGGCCAGGGTTTGCGCCAGCAAAGTCTTGCCGGTGCCGGTGGGGCCAATGAGCATGATGTTGGACTTGGTGAGCTCGACCTCGCCGCCGCGCTGCCGGTTCATGAAGATGCGCTTGTAGTGGTTGTAAACCGCCACCGCCAGCTTCTTCTTGGTCTCTTCCTGGCCGATGACGTACTCATCGAGAAAAGTTTTTACCTCTTGCGGCTTGGGAAGATGGTTAGGGGCCGCGGCGGATTGGGTCTCGGAGCGGTCATCTTCCAGGATGGAATTGCAGACGGCCACGCACTCATCGCAGATATAGGCGCGGGGATAGTCGCTGGGAGAGGAAATCAGTTTGGCAACAGCGTCTTGAGATTTATGGCAGAAGGAGCAGCGCAAACTCTCTTCGGAACCCGACCTGGATCTCACCGATTTCCCCCTCGTGCACGCGATTCCCGGCGGGTTTGCCCGGCGGGAGCCGTGCCTCCCGCATGCTGGCCCGGTCGCTGGCCCTCAAAGCGGCCAGCAGCGCGGGGTCTGCGACATCATCTATTTGTGCTTGAAGATGATGTCGTCAACAATTCCATATTCTTTGCTCTGCTGCGCGTTCATGATGAAGTCGCGCTCCACATCTTTCTCCACTTTATCCAATTTTTGCCCGGTGTGGCGAGCCAATAATTGGTTGGTAATTTCACGCATGCGCAGGATTTCGCGGGCGTGAATATCAATATCGGTGGCCTGGCCGGAAAGTCCGCCCATGGAAGGCTGGTGGATGAGGATGCGGGAGTTGGGGAGGGCAAAGCGTTTCTTGGCCGCGCCCGCCGCCAGCAGCAGCGCCGCCATGGAGGCCGCCTGTCCGATGCAAATGGTGGTGAGATCGTTCTTGACGAACTGCATGGTGTCGTAAATAGCCATGCCAGCGGTGATGGAGCCTCCGGGAGAGTTGATGTAGAGGGAAATATCCTTCTCCGGATCTTCGGCGGCGAGGAAAAGCATTTGGGCGATAGCGAGGTTGGCGATGGTATCGTCGATGGGAGTGCCTATAAAGATGATGTTGTCCCGCAGCAGGCGGGAGTAAATGTCGTAGGCGCGCTCACCCCGGCTGGTCTGCTCGATGACCATGGGCACGAGCATTAGTTGCGGATCCTTCATGTACACTTTGCCCCAAAAAGCGTTTCATTCTTGGAGGACAATCAAAAATCGGCCGCTTTATGCTGACCTTTGATAAAGAAATTCGAGGGTTTTCTCGTTGCGGATTCTATTCCGGATTCTATCCAGAGCTCCATCTCGTGTCAAACGAGCGCGGACCGACTCGGCAGGCTGTTTAGTTTGCTCGGCCAGGGCTTTAATCTCATTTTCGATCTCCTCATCGCCCACTTCGATCTTTTCGGCGTCGGCAATGCGGTCGAGGAGGAGGGAGGTCTTGAGCTCGCGCAAAGCAGCCTCGCGCTGGCCCGCCCGCAGGCGTTGGAAGTCCATTTTCTTCATGTCTTCCGTGCGCATGCCCTGGGCCGCCAGCGCCCGCAGACCGCGCTCCAGGCGTACGTCAACCTGTTTTTCCACCAGCGACTCGGGCACGGGGAACTCATTGCGCCGCAAAAGTTCGTCCACTAACTTTTCTTTGGCCTGGTGCTGGGCGCGATGGCGTTTCTCGGCTTCCAGGCTTTCGCGCAGGCGCTTTTTCAGGTCTTCGAGAGTTTGGAAATCACCAACTTCTTTGGCGAAGTCGTCGTTCAAGCCGGGAAGTTTCTTTTGCTTGATCCCTTTCACCGCCACCGAATAGATGATGGTTTTGCCGGCGAGGCGCTCGTCGGAAAAATCCGGGGGATAGGTGACATCGAAGCTGCGCTCTTCGCCGGGAGAGACCCCACGCAGATTTTCGGTGAACTCGGGAAGCGTTTCGGGGCCTCCGATTTGGATGAGCAGGTCGTTCATTTCGACCGGCTTGGCCGCTTCGGCGTTGGCATCTTTATCTTTGGGAGTGCCACGCAGCGATGCCTGGGCAAAGTCGCCTTCAGCCAAAGGACGGTCTTCGAGGGCGGTGAAGGTGGCGTGGCGCTCGCGCAAATCCTGCAGGGCTTTTTCGACTTCGTCGTCGGAGACGCTGATCTCGGCCTTTTCGGCGCGCAGCTCCTGGTATCCGGAAACCGCAATTTCGGGCAGCACTTCAAAGCTGGCCTTGAAGCGCAGAGGCTCGCCCTCGCGCATTTCCAAGTCGGTGACGCGAGGCTGCGAGACCGGGTTCAGACGCTGCTTTTCGGCCTCGCGACGGAAATAGAGCGGCACCAGTGACTCGATGACCTCGCTCTTGATGTCGTCCCCAAAACGCTGTTTCAAGATAGAAGCGGGAACGCGGCCGCGGCGGAAGCCGGGAAGCCGTGCCCTCTTTTGAAAACGCTCCAGGGTGTTCTGGGTCTCTTTTGCCACTACGTCGGCGGGAATTTCCACGGATATTTCGCGCTTGCAGATGTTTTCGGTCTGAGTTCCGCTGACGGTCAAGGGGCCCTTATTTCGCAGATTGTGGATTTTTGATCTCCAGGAAGATATTAAAGAGCGCGAACAAGGCGGTCAAACCACCTGACTCACCGATTCAGTGGATGAGTTTTACAATACATCATGCCCGCCTGGCTCACCGCCCTGAATCAAGAGATCGTTTCCTGCACCCGCTGCCCCCGTTTGCTGGAGCATTGCCAGAAGGTCGCGCGCACCAAGCGCCGCGCCTACATGGATTGGGAATACTGGGGCAAGCCTGTCCCTGGCTTCGGCGATCCCGAGGCGCGGGTGCTGATCCTGGGACTGGCGCCGGGGGCGCATGGCTCCAACCGCACGGGGCGGCCGTTCACGGGAGATTCTTCGGGGAACTTTATGTATCCCGTGCTCTACCGCACGGGCTTCGCGTCGCAACCGAAAGGCACGCATCGGGGAGACGGCCTGGAATTGAAAAACGCCTATATCACTGCCGTAGTGCGCTGCGCGCCGCCGGGCAACAAACCGAAGCCGGCGGAGATTGCCAACTGCGCAGCGTTTTTGGACCGCGAGATCGCCGGATTGAAAAATGTGCGGGTGGTGGTGGCGCTGGGGCGGATTGGCTTTGACGCTTACCTGAATCACCTCAAGCGGGGCGGAATTTTGCAGAGCAAGGCAGGATTGGCGTTTGCACACGGCGCCAGATACGAGCTGCCGGAGGGGAAAATCCTGCTGGCCTCTTACCATCCATCGAACCAGAACACGCAGAGCGGCAAGTTGACGGAGAAAATGTTTCAGAAGATTTTCGAAGAGGCGGCGCGATTGACCAAGATACCTGTGTGCTGAATAGCCGCGGGCTCCTGCCCCACGAATCGCTGGCTCAATGCAGAAGACTGAGTGCCGAATTCTTTGCATACTGAGCGCGTTCAATTTCGACCACTGCCACCCAGTGACCGGCACGGGCGGCGCTGAAGACGATGCGGCCTCCAAGAATATTGGCGGCAACTTGGGGCGGCAGGTCGCGGTGATATCCGAAGAAGCGGGTCTGCACTCGCTCCCACCAGGGAAAGCGCATCAGCAGCCCCGGCGGGGCTTCGTATTTGGTAGGGAAGAGTAGCGCCGCTTCGAAAGGCGCACCGCCACCCGAATTCATGCGGGCGGCGGAGATGATTTCGCCGGCGCTGAAATTTTCGATGCGCAATACCGGCACCGGCCGGCTCACATATCCAAGATACGCCCGGGTGAGCTCGTCGGAGGCCGGCCAGGCGGTGAGTACGCGTCCATTGGGATGGCGGGCCTCCACAAAATCGGCGGCAGATTTGTGCAGGCGGACATAATCGGCGAAGGCGAGGTTATCCTCAGGCGCAAAGCCATAAGGCGGGTTCACCACCAGACCGATTGCGAACCCCAGGCATACGATGACAATCACCGCCGGCCACCAGGGAATCCGGCGTCGCAGAGTAGAAACGCACAGGATAATGACCAACGGAACCACCGGCAGCAAGTAGCGCGCCAGCACCGCACCGCCAATTGCGGAAAATAAGATTAGGTGGCCGAGAATTACCGCCGCGAAGACAAGCTGGATCGGCAAATCAATTCGCGGACGCTCATGACCATGCGGCCAGGCGTCGCCATCGCGGCCATCGAGGTCTTTTTGGCCGATTGGAGTTTCCTCAGGCAGCGTTTCCTGAGGCAATGCGGGATAACGCAGAGCCAACGCCGCCGATAGAGTGAGCACGAACAGGTTCATATGTCCCACGAGCTGCCACAGGCGGGTTACGGCGGCCATCGCGATTCTTAACGGATGTAAGGTGGACATGACGTTGTAGCGGAAGAACTCGGGATTGCCGAACATGTAGCCGGTGCGGGCGTAGTGGTAGGCGAACCACGCGGCTAGAGGTATGGCCGGCAGCAAGTATATGGCCGAGCGATAAAAGCTGCGATGGCGGTGAAAGCAGAGCCCCTCGCGGCTTTTTACTTTCCGGTCAAGCAGCGGGCAAACCAGCTCCCAAAGAAATAATGAAAGCGGAGTGATGATGGCGGTTTCCTTGGAAAGCGCCGCGAGAGTCGCAAACATCGCAGCCATGTATGGACGCCGTTGGAGATACATGATCAGCGTCCAGAGGGTGAGGGCGGTGGCGGCCATGTCGAGATGCGCCATCGAACTTTGGGTAAAAAAAACCGGGTAGAGGGCGGTGCAGATGGTGGCGGCGAGCGCGACTTCGGTGTTGGCGGCGCGGCGTGCCAAGCGGAAGACGCCCAGCAGCGCAAACGCGGAGATCAACAGCATGGCGGTGCGCGTGACCGGAGGGGTGTAGCCGCTGAGCTTCCACCAGGCTGCCAGGTAGGCGAGCACCAGGGGCGGGTGTCCGCTGCTGAGGGTGGAAGTGGGGGCCCACTGATGGCGCAATAGCAGGTCGCGGGCGGCGGGGATGTAGTAGCCGGCCTCGTCCCAAAAATAGGGGAGCCGCAGCAGGCGCGCATGCAGCAGAAAGACCGCGCTGAAGAGCAGAGCGAAGATGCCGGGGTTGCCCAAGGCGTCCGCCACTGCCGGGCCGGCGCCTGGAAAAAGGCCTTCCGCCTGGCGCTCGCCGCGGACGCCTTTTTCGGGCCGCGGTTTTTGCGCCGGGAGCTTCATGGGGGTGGTAGTCAGGAATGCATTAGTGGATGGCGCCGGTCGCGGTTAACTGCGGGTCGAGCTTAATCTCGCCGAAAGTCTTTTCATAGTTGACCACGTTTTGTTGCAGGATGGTGAGCAGCGCTTTGGCCTGCTGCGGGCTGAAATAAATGCCCTGAAAATTGCGCACCTCGACTTCCGCCTCGCTCTGCTGCTGGAGCGTGCCAAATACCAGGAAGAAATCCCACACATTCACCCGCACTTGGACGCTGTTGGCGTAATTTTCGCGATAATCACCGCTGTTGACCAGGGTGATGTTGGGCTGTTTGGGGAGGGGTATGGCCATGGTTACCTCGGTCTAAATTTCGGAGTGAGACGTTACGCGCAACGTTGCTACGGAATCTCTGGTGCGAAAGGGGGGATTCGAACCCCCAAGGGTTTCCCCGCCAGATCCTAAGTCTGGTGCGTCTGCCAATTCCGCCACTTTCGCACGCTCAGCTTACATCAAACGCGCCTGAGAAATTGTAACCGAGAGCAGCGCCGGGGGCATCTTGGGTGGAGGGAAATCGGCCTGCGCAACGCACACTCGCGGGTTGCAAGGCCGGATGCGGCAGTGTAATTTCTGTGAATATCGCAGTAGGCGAGGAAACGCGCTGGTATGGCATCGCGCCCGGGTTCGACATTACCTGATCTGACGACGCTGAAAATTGACGAGCGTTCTCGCCGCCGCGGCGGTGGACGCAAGTGGATGCAGCGCTTTGCCGCCGCGCTGGGCGCCATATTGCTTATTTCGGCCCTGATATTTGCCTTGCGAGGGAAGACCTCGGTGGTGGAAGTGGCCACCGCCCACGGAAGCAGCGAATCGCGCGCGACGCTGCTGAATGCCAATGGCTACGTGACTCCCCGGCGCCGGGCAACGGTGGCCGCCAAAATTACTGCCCGGGTCACGCAGTTGTTTGCCGAAGAGGGCATGCGGGTGCAAGAAGGCCAGGTGCTAGCCAGGCTGGATGATTCGGATGCGCGGGCGCGCCTGCTTTCCGCCAAGGCCGACCGCGATGCGACTTCGGCCACGCTTGCCGATTTGCAAGTCAACCTGGTGAACGCGGAACGTGAGCTGCGGCGGACACAAGAGCTGCAAAGTGGTGGCGTGAGCAGCCAGCAATCCCTGGACCTGGCACGCACCGCGGCGGAGAGCTATCGGGCCCGCATCGGGCTGGCCAAGGAGCAGATACGCGCGGCCGATGCCCGCATCCAAGTGGCGCAGCAAGACCTTGACAACTGCACGGTGCGCGCTCCATTTGGCGGCATCGTGGTTTCCAAAGACGCGCAGGTGGGAGAGATGGTGTCGCCGATTTCGGCTGGCGGCGGTTTTACCCGAACCGGCATTGCCACCGTGGTGGACATGAATTCGCTGGAGATCGAAGTGGATGTGAACGAGTCTTACATTGCGCGGGTGACGCCGGGACAGCCGGTCACAGCCATTCTCGATGCTTATCCCGACTGGAAGATTGCTTGCAAAGTGCGCACCGTAATCCCTACGGCAGACCGGCAGAAGGCGACAGTGAAAGTGCGCATCTCTTTTGACCGCTTGGACCCACGCATTCTTCCGGACATGGGCGTCAAGGTGACCTTTCTGGGCGAGGAGCCCAAGGGGGCGCAGAGCGGCGGCGCGCGCGTGCTGGTTCCTCACGATTCCGTGCGCGAGGAGGCGGGCCAGAAAGTGGTCTTTCTTTTCCGCGCCGGGCGGGTGGAGCGCCGGGCAGTGCGGGTGGCCGGCATTCGTGGCAACGAGCAGGAAGTGCTGGCGGGCGTGAACGATGGCGATAAAGTCATCGTGAGCGGCTTTGAAGGGCTGCGCGACGGCCAGCGAGTCGAAATAAAGAAATAGCAATTAAAAAATACAGAGATCAAAGAACAGGGGCTAACGATGGTCAGAGTGGATGGCGTCGGCAACGGCAGCAGCCTAGTGCGGGTACGCGGGCTGGACAAAAAGTATCAGCGCGGCAGCGAGGAGATACACGTGCTGCAAGGGCTGAACCTCGACGTGGACGCCGGCGACTTTGTGGCTTTTATGGGACCGAGCGGCTCTGGCAAAACCACGCTGCTGAACCTGCTAGGCGGGCTGGACGTACCCTCGGCCGGCAGCATCACCGTGGCCGGCGATGAGATCACCCATATGTCGGGCAGCAGGCTGACGGAATGGCGCGCCCGGCACGTCGGTTTCATTTTCCAGATGTACAACCTGATTCCGGTTCTTACTGCTTTCCAGAACGTAGAACTGCCGCTGCTTTTGACCAAGCTTTCCAAGGCGGAGCGGCGCAAGCATGTGGAGGCAGCAATGGAGGTAGTGGGGCTGGGCGACCGCATGCATCATTTCCCTCGGCAGCTATCGGGCGGACAAGAACAGCGGGTGGGGATTGCGCGAGCCATCGTCGCCGATCCGACATTTCTGCTGTGCGATGAGCCTACCGGCGATTTGGACCGCAAAAGCGCCGACGAAGTGATGGAGCTCTTGGAACGCCTGGTACGCGAGCAGCACAAGACGGTGTTGCTGGTTACTCACGATCCGCTGGCGGCAGAGCGGGCGCAGGTGGTGCTGCATCTGGAGAAAGGAGTGCTGGTGGAGAGCATGAAGGCGGAGGCCGCAATATGAAATACCGCCATTTGGTCATTGGCAACCTGTTTCGCAAAAAGATCCGCACGAGTTTGACCCTGGGCTCGTTTGCGGTGGCGCTGTTTCTTTTTGGACTGCTAGCGGTAGTGCGCGGCGCCTTCAATCAGGGGCTGGAGGTTGCCGGCGCCGACCGCCTGGTCATCGTAAACAAAGTTTCCATCATTCAACCGCTGCCGATTGCGTACAAAGAGCGGCTGCTGCAAATCCCGGGGGTCAAGCAGGTGACGCACGCCAACTGGTTTGGAGGCGTGTACCAGGATGAGCGCAATTTTTTCCCGCAGTTTGCGATTGATGACGAAACCTACCGGCAGATATTCCCCGAATTCATCATCCCCGACGAGCAATGGAAGGCATACCTGGCCGACCGCGAAGGCTGCATTGTGGGCGAGGACCTGGTCAAGCGCTTCAAGTGGAAGATTGGAGACCGTGTCCCCATCAAGGGGACGATTTTTCCCGGCACCTGGGAGTTCAATGTTCGCGGCATCTATCGCGGAAGCCGGGCACAAGACGACACGACCCAGTTCTGGTTCCACTACAAGTACCTGGAAGAACGCCAGAACCCATACTGGAAAGGACTGATCGGCTGGTACACCTTGCGCATCGATGATCCGAATAATGGTGTGCGCATTGCCAAAGCGATTGACGGAAGCTTCGCCAACTCTCCCTGGGAGACGAAAACCGACACCGAGAAAGCGTTTGCGACAGGTTTCCTCAAGCAGGCCGGCAACATTGAGTTCCTTATGTTGAGCATCGGCAGCGTGGTGTTCTTTACGCTGCTGCTGGTGACCGGCAACACTATGGCGATCGCAGTGCGGGAGCGCATGCGGGAGCTAGCGGTGCTGAAGGCGGTCGGCTTTTCTGACGGCTTCGTACTGAGTTTGGTTTTGGGCGAATCGCTGCTGCTGGCGGCAGTGGGTGGGGGACTGGGTTTGGTGCTGGTGAAGCTGTTTACGCTGCACGGCGATCCCACGCGCGGCATGCTGCCCTTCTTTTACCTGCCGCTTAATGCAGTGATTGCGGGAGTGGCGCTGGCGCTGACGGTCGGAATAATCGCCGGGATTCTGCCGGCGCTCGCCGCCATGCGGCTCAGGGTGGTGGATGCCCTGAGGAGGGTGTGATGGCGATCCCCATAAGCTACAACTTGCGCAGCTTGCGCGTTCGCTGGCCCTCGACGGTAGTGGCAGTGCTGGGCATTGCGGGGACGGTTGGCGTTTTTGTGGCCATGCTGTCATTGGCCAAGGGCTTTAAGAGCACGCTGGTCTCTTCCGGGTCGCCACGCAATGCGATTGTGCTGCGCGCCGGCGCCACCTCCGAGATGGAAAGCGCTATCACCCTTGACCAGGTACACGTCATGGAGGATGAGCCCGGAGTGGAACGCGCGCCCTCGGGAGCCTTGGTGAGTCCGGAGACGGTGGCGATTGCGGCGTTTCCGCTGAAGGCCACGGGCACCGACGCCAACGTGCAGGTGCGTGGAGTGTCCCCGAAAGCGCTTGAGGTGCGCGATACAGTTAAGGTCACGGCTGGACGCTTTTTTCAGCCCGGGCTGAACGAACTGGTGGTGGGACGCTACGTTGCCGGGACGTATGCCGGATTCGACCTCGGCAGCACGGTAAAGTTTGGCGGCGGCACCTGGACGGTGGTGGGGGCGTTCGACGCCGGGGGCAGCGCCTTCGATTCCGAGGTGTGGGCGGACGCGCAGGTAGTTAAGCAGGTTTATAAACGTCCACCCAACATCTTTTCGTCGGTAACGGTGCGGCTAACCTCGCCGGAGGCGCTCACCCGGTTCAAAGACGCGCTCACCTCCGACCCGCGATTTACGGTGCAGGTTGACCGCGAGATTGATTACTACGATAAGCAGTCGCGCGCTATCACTCGCCTGATTCTTGTGCTGGGAACGATGGTCGGACTGGTAATGGGGGTGGGAGCGGTTTTCGGGGCACTTAATACCATGTATTCGGCGGTGGCGGAACGGGCGCGCGAGATTGCTACCATGCGCGTGCTGGGCTTTGGCGTTGCCGCGGTGGTGATTTCATTTGTCTTCGAAGCGCTTTGCATTGCATTCATTGGCGGCGCGCTGGGTTGTGTTGGCGTTCTCCCGCTGAATGGGCTCACTACTGGGACCATGAACTGGCAGACTTTCTCACATCTGGCATTTGCGTTTCGAGTGACCCCGGCGCTGTTGCTGGGTGGAGTGATCTTCGCCCTGCTGATGGGGGTAGTGGGCGGCGTTCCGCCAGCAATTCGGGCTGCGCGCGCTCGAGTGGCGGTGGCGCTGCGGGAACTCTAGCCCCGACGCTAGGCCGAAGCTTTCGCCTGCAGCTTTAACCGTTCAATCTGGCCGAGATGGTTGGGACCGTGTGCGACGAGGCGTTCGATCAACTCCGCGAGGGTGAAGTTGCGATTGAGTTCGGGGTGGAAGGCGGTTTTTCCCAAATCTTCCGGCCGCAGGCGGCGTAACAGCCGCATATTGGCGCGGCGGTTGAGCTGGTAGATCTCCAGAAATTCCGCGGGCGCAGTTTCCATGTACCCTAGGTGGCGCGCCCAAGCGTCCTGTTCCATGGGAGAAATCACCGAGTCCTTTTGAGCGATCATCTGGCGGAGGCGGTGACCGTAGACGATCTCCACGTCGGCAAGGTGTCCCAGGATTTCAAGGATGCACCACTTGTTAGGAGCGGGTTTGTAGCGGAGGGCGGCGTTACTGAGCCCCGCGACGGCGGCGGAGACATCATTCGGATTCTCCTCCGCTGATTGCAGCTTGCTTCTAAACTCTTGGTCGGTCATGGGCCATCAACCATCGCTAATTGGGCAATCAACCATCGGCAAAGACAGGCGCGGAACCCCAAGGGTGTCCTTGGTTCCGCGCGCAAAACCAGCAGCCGCGCGGGGCGATGAAACTCGGAGGGCGCGCTTACGTCTGGTTCAACCCCTGATAGATCCACAGACCGGCGATTATCAGTATGAGCAATCCCGAGGCTGCGCCGATCAGGCGCACCGGAAGCTGAAGCTTATCCATGCGCTGCATGAGTTCGTTTTGTTCCTTTTGCATGTGTGATTCTGCGTCGTCCAGGAACAGTTGATCATCTTCGTGCATGGTCAAGGTGCTGCGGTAGATGAGCAGCAGAACCAGAATCGTGGTTAGAACGGCCCAGACGATTAGCAGCAATGTCAGCAGAGACATGTCGCCACCTCGTAAAAACCTTGGTTGAGAGTGGTCCCGCGTACTCGTGGGGCCCGCGAGCGGTTGGCAGCCACGGGCCTGGGCGGATATGAGGGGCCAACGAGAAATTATATCGCCGCCACCGAAAGGGGGGATTTTTATTTGGAACCAGAGCTGGATAGGCGAGCACAGAGCCGGGAGTGCGGCCTTGGCTGGATTGCACAGCCCGCAGGCGCCCTTTGGAACACTATTTTCTGCGACCTGAATCGAGATTAACTCATCTAACCGCTAGAGTTTTGCGCATCAGCCGTGAGAGGATTTTGCTATAATCCAGATTAGTCTCAGGAGAAAATAATGGCGACCACAACCACCAATGTGCCCCCGGGAACCAACCCGCCAGTAGCGAAGGCGCTGCCGGTGAACTTTACCGCCAATGCAATTTCCAAGGTGAAGGAAATCATGGGGCAGCAGGATCCCGTGCCTGCCGGACTACGCGTGGGCGTGGTGGGCGGCGGCTGCTCGGGCTTTTCCTATTCCATGTCGTTTGAAAACAATGCTGGCATGATGGATAAGGTGTACAACTTCGACGGCCTCAAGGTATTTGTGGATGCCACCTCGCTGATGTATCTGAATGGCGCGATGGTGGATTATGTGGAGACCCTGGAGGGAGCGGGCTTTAAGTTTGAGAATCCCAACGTAAAGAGCACCTGCGGTTGCGGCTCGTCGTTTAGTGTGTAAGTCAGTGTTTGAATTCAGCGTCTGATCGCGATCAACGAAAATTTAAAAAGCCTCGTCAAGCGACGA
>WNGG01015495.1_pt1 | contig 14299 bp, 25 predicted proteins | sample 5400661 | NCBI WGS metagenome assembly WNGG01 (sample SAMN13153372, study PRJNA577476) | soil metagenome | isolation source: 100 cm soil or saprolite under Garry oak tree replicate 1 | place: USA:California | collected 2016-06-15
CAACGCCAGGGAAGGGCGCGAACAAAAGGAAAGAACGTGTACAACCGCTCTCATTGTACCACTTATCAGTACCCACGATAGTTCAGCAGCGCTCGCATCGTCTCATCGTCCAGGCCCTCACCCTGGTCTTCTTCCAGCACGGCAAGTCCCAGCGCGGTCGCCAGATCGTCATGTTTGCCAATCTTGAAGGCGCCATAGGTGTCGTGCCCATCTCGATCAATCCGAATCTCATAGACCTTCAGTTCTTCCTGCAGCGCCTCTACCTCGGGCGTATCTGGCGCATGGATGCGTGTGTTCTGTAGGAGCGCCTGCAAGCGACTCACCATGTAGGCCTTGCCGAGGGCGCCAGTGCTGCGATTATATTTCTGGCCAGGAACAAAGGTAATGGGCAGAATGTTGGCAGCCCTCGACTCTGCACGTAACTGTGCTTCCTCAACCAGGTCATCATAGACCGGCCTACCCACGCCAGTGACATCAATCCTGACCTCCACCTGGCGCACATAGAACAGGGGGTTACAGAGCATATCAGCAATATGCTTGGCGACGTTCGGGTAGGACGTGCCAAGGGGCAGCCGTTCGATATGGCGCAGGAGATAATGGACAACGAGCACCGGGCGCGCTTCTCCAATGCGTTCAACCTGGTTGAGAGAAGAGAGGACCATGTTGCCTTCACGCCATTTCCCGTTATGGCGTCTCTCCAGCTCGGCCACGGCGATCGCCGTCGGATCGTGCAATTTGCCCACGTCGACTCCGATACTGATCGGATTCTTTTTCACAGCGACCATACACCTACCTCCTGATCAACCATCTGCTCAATATCTGCACTCCTGAAGGAGGCGGTTTGTGCATCCAGGAAACGGCATGCGTACTCCTGCAGGAACCACCATTCCCCCATGGTATTTTTCTCCTCAAGGAGAAATTCGGCACTGATACGCGGGCACTCGGTTGCTGGGATCTCATAATAATCCCACTCTGCACGGCGTTTCCAGGCTTCCCAAAAGAAGCCCCTGGTGCCGAATGGGGTGGAAAGCAGGATAATGCGGCCACCACTGACGGCCAGCATAGGCCGCACGGCCATATAGAGTTCATCAGGAACGCGTGAGGCCTCGTCGATAATAAGGAGCCGCACACCTGAGAACGAGCGTACCGTGCCCTCCTTGCCCGGCAGGGACACGATTCTGGAATGGTTCTCGAGCTCGAGGCGCAGCGCACTCTCGGCTTCTGCTGGCACTGGCCTATCGAGAGCGCGGTAAATGGAGAGGCACGCTCGGAATAACTCTTGTGACTGGCGCAGCGATGGTGATAACAAAAGAACCAGGCTTCCTGGTTCGTAGAGAGCGGTGTGATCGGCAAGCACTGCCGCGTCAAGCGATTTACCGGACTGGCGCGAGCAGTTGAGCAACAACCTCATAGATGTGCTACGCACCATGTTGGCTTGCCAGGGGTCGAGGGTGATCCCGGCAGCCTGCGCCATCTGTACCGGGTCCAGGGCCATAGCCAGGTTAGTTAAGTTTGGCACGGCCTCCCTCTTCTAACTGCATGAGCGCGGAGGCCACGGCGACCCGCGCTTCTGGATAGGATGTGAGCGAGGAAAGAATAGCAGCCTCTATCTCAGCCCACGGCGCAGGTAGCCACACGTTGACGGTGGGGGCATCATCCAGATCGCCCAACAGCTTGGCTTGCAACTCGAGTTGCTTCATCACGCGATCGACTGCGGAGAGAGCCAGATTGTTTTCTTTGGTATCCCTGGCTTCCTTGAGAATGGCCAGCGTCACCGTGTTGATCGTCACGAGCTGCCTCACCACATCAAGCGTCTGTGCCTCTTCTTTGGCCACTTGAGACTGTTTGATGGCTTGCTTGAGGACGCTATGGGACGGTTCGCCATCCCTGTCACGATGGCCTGGTCAATGGCATCCCTTTGGGGGTGTGAGCAGATGGTACAGGTCCTGGACATGGCAACCTACTCAGAAGGAATAGCGCCCACTCGCCCTAAGCTCTCGTTCCTGGGCCCCCATACGCGCCTCAGTCCTACGCCTCAGTTCAGCGCGCCACATGCCCTCAAACGCCTTTTCGAACCCTTCTTTGGAACCTCCCTCAGCAACGTATGCCGACCAGGCTCGTTCTCTGAACCCAGCTTCCTCCAGGTCAGCATGCAATTTCTGCTCGCGTTCTTGCTGCTCTGTTCGTTCCTTCTCCTTTGCGCGGAAGCCTGCCTGGATACGAGCGGAGGCCGCATCGTTACGCGCGACACTCCACGCACGCTCGGCTGTTTTCAAGCCCACTTTCGCAGCCTCGACCTCGGAGACTGCTGCTCTCCACTCGCGAAGGCGCTGGGGCTGACGATGGTCATACGGAATAGTAGCTTTGCGGCTCTCTGCCAGTTGCAAGCGTGCCTGAGCCTGCTCAAGAGCTTTGCCTGCCTCCTCGACCGGGTCGGATGGCGAGCCGTATGCTCTCTCGCCGATGGATTCGAGATAGCGCCGTCCGAGCGCAGTGGTGAAATCCTCTGTCATGACTTTTTTCCTTTCTTGGGAACAGCCTTTGTTGGCTGCATGTGGAGCGCTTTCTGCGCCTCTTTGCGCCCGGCTGCCATGCGCGTGGAGAGCGGCGGCTTGCGAACATATTTTACGGTTGCCATAGTCGTTCCTTTCTGCTGGCCAGCACCAGCGTCACGTGTTCCTTAGAGAGCAGTATACCACGAGTTATGAACATGTTCAGGTGGACTCGTCAATCGAGCAACGATAGCCCCGTCAAGGTCGCTGGGGCGCCATACTGCCACTTCCACCCCCGCCGCGCTCAGGGCGTCCAGCCATTGCTGCTGGGCAGGTGTGACCCTGCCGCGCTCGCTCTTGAGTTCGGCTGCAATCAGTTCGGATCCACGCACCAGTACCAAATCAGGGAACCCTGCCGGGCTATGAATGCTCGTCCAGCTAAAGTAATATTTCCAGCCAGTATAGCGGCAGAGGTCGAGAATTGCCTGCCTGAAAGCGCGTTCTGAGACGGGTGCAAGCTTGAGCATCATGCTATCTCCAATCCTGCTTGTATCGCCTCGACAGGCAATAGCCTCGGCTGCACTATCTCTAAGCGCTTGCGGGCGATATTGGCGGTGGCCACGTCAATCTCAAAAGCGATGAAATCACGACCCAGTGTTTTACAAACCTGAGGGACAGTCCCTCCACCGCAAAATGGATCCCAAATCACATCACCAGGGCGGGAGAGGCAATCGAGAAAGTACTGCACGCTATAGGCGTCCTGGCCCCACTTGTGAAAGGATTTATCGGCGCCTGCGCCCTTGTAGATGTCCATAAGCGCATGGTACGGCATCGCCTTGCCCTTACGGAAAACGAGCAGAGGCGTTGATGCTGGCATAGTACGCCGTCCATAGTGGATACCGGCGCTAATCCCGTTTCTGAAGGCAATCCGATATTCCCAAAAGAACTCAAGATGTTGGCTCATCTGCAGCATGGCATGACAGAGCCAGTAGGTCCCGCAATAGGCAATGCAGAACCCATCAGATTTGAGGACTCGCGCGGATTCCGCTGCCAGCCATGCATAGATACCTTCATCGATGCTCTTGCGGACATAGGGCGGATCGCAGAACACAACGTCAATGCTCGCGTCCGGAATCGCCTTTGCAAGCTCGCGAGCATCGCCGGTGATAATCTGATTGAGCAGAGGTGAAACGTCACGTTTCGGCTTATCCCTGTCACGTTTCGCTTGCTGCCTGCATCTATCCGAGCAGTAGCGTTTCTGTCGTCCACCGCCGGTGTGAAGAGGCAGGTTGTTCCCACATATGCAGTGCATCATCCTGCCCGCCTTTCCTGCCAGCCAAGCGCCTTACGGAGCGCGTAATTTTCAGATTCGGCCTCGCTCCATCGGTCCTCACAATCAATCACGCGCCGCTCAAGCCGCGCCACCTCGGCCTCTGCTGCGACTATCGGGTCACTGGAAAGCAGCCGGGACACCTGGCGTTCTAAGAGCAAGCAGCGCTGGCGAGAGACACGTAACGCAATCCGCAGCGTCGCCAGTTGGGACGCGCGAGGATCCTTGATGTTTCTCATGTCACCACCTCAGATGCAACATGCGCTGCTTTTCCTCGGCCAGTTCAGCCACGCGCTGCGCCAGCGTCTGCTCACCTTTGAGCATGACGGCGAATTCCCCACCGCCGAGCTCGTCCAGCATAAGCTTGGCAATAGTTTCAAGCATGGCGGGTGACGTCTTCTCTATGGGCTCAACCTCGGGTATATGCCTCTCTTCTAATTCCTCGATCTTGATCAGGACATCTTGCCGTACGGCGACCAGATCGGCGCGCAGGTCTCGCTTCCTTTTGCGTCTCATCTGCCCACCGCCTCTCGTAGGGCAGGCGCCGTCTCAGGTGAAGGTTGAGGACGAGTATGCACAGGGGGGTCATCCCCCGCGATTTTAGCGATAGTGAGCGCGCCGTAGGTCATGGCGCCGCGCTTCTCATGCCACTTTGGTCGATAGAGCGAGGATTGCTGAAACAAGGCGTCAATGCGCGCCGGGTCATTGCCCGTATAGAAGGCGAGCTTGCGTACCAGCGCCATATCCGCGCGGCTCTCATCGCCGCCATAGTCGGATGTATCACCTGCCATCAATCGTGCAAACTTGTCGTCCTGCAGGGCCCGCGAGAGCAACATCAAATCATCATCGGTTGCAATGCTGGCGCAGGGATGCTCGGGCGCGATCGCCGGGGCAGGTGGCGCGATCTGCTGATAGAGCGCCGTGATTTCAGCTTGCCTCGCCTCAATCGTGCCCGGTGTCCCTGGCAGCTGCTCGCCGGTGAACGTGAAGTAGCGCCCTGTCGAATACATCTCAATCGCGCTTGTTTTGATTGCGGCTGGCAGCTCGCCCTTAACGATGATATGCAGCCCGGTGTGAGAAGGTGAATACTCAGGATAGGAATCGAGTGCGCTGATAATCGCAGCGGCCTGGTCGCTAACAATTCCGTTCTCATCGATACATCCATCGAGGTCAAGTCCTATAAATGGATCCGAATCGGTGAAGACGAAGCCGATTCCATCGACCAGGCGCGCCCGGTTTTTGAGTGCAAGCGCCTCGTCATAGGTCCCCCAGGTGTCCGGCGCGGTGACACTGGCCTGGCCGCCCGTCTTCGGATTGAGCGGGATTTTTTTGCGCTTGCCGGTGGCCAGGTTGAGAGATCCGTAGCGCCAGCACACAAACTGTGCATACCTGCGCAACTCCTCTAAGGCTGGCTCTGAAATGTCATCTTGCCCTTCTATATCTTCAATAGGATGGCATCTTGCCATTTCAGACGGCGTTTCCTCAGGTTCCACCTCATCGAAAATGCTGACCAGTTCCTGGTCATCGAGTGAAATGTCATCTTGCCTTTTCACTTCTTCGGCCTCTGCCTCGAAGTCGGTCGTCACCTCCCAGGTATGGTTGTTTGGGCAATGTAACGTAGCGTGTTCTTTGTCTGCGGGCAGCCCGCAAGTTGGGCAAGTCGGTATTTCCTTTTTCGTGCGAGTCCCGCCGTGAGCTCGCAAGAGTTCAGGTTGAACATAGTCGCGCAAGGTGGTTAAATCGTCCCACCGGTCAGTCTTGGAAGTAAAGAGCCTGCTGGTATATTTGGGCTTGCCGGTTCGCTCATCGAGGATTGGCTTATTCGTTCCCTCATGGAGCAATTTTTTTCGGTGGGGCTTCGGCTTGTTGATAAGGCCAAGTTTCTTGCCGCGAGTAAGCGCGGACAGGATGTTATCTTTGTTCCCTCCCATCAGCGGGGCGATGTCGCGGGCGATGGTCTCCCCCAGTCCGGAATCGTTCTTAGCCATCGTCGGCCATTGTTTGTAGTAGGCCCAAAGGCCGAGCTTGTGCATGGGGGAAATGAGCTTATTTGAAACGGCGAACAGGTCATTGAGGACCACCTCATCTTCACAGATGCGATACAACCGTTCGGTTTCGGCTCGCAGCGCTTCTTTTTCGGTCCGCTCCTCTGCCAGTTCCGCTTGCAACGCTGCAATTTGCGCATCTTTTTCAGCGAGCAGCGCCCCGGTATCCTGGTCTAGTACGTCCGAAAGTCGAATCACCTGTCCACTCATGCAACACACCCCCAATCACGAACTGCTAGAAGTGCAGCAAAGGCGCGTGGGGTGCATGTGCGTACAAGAGCATGCCTGTACATCCAGAAGTAGCGTGAAGGCGCAGGTTGCCCAGGTAGCCGACAAATTTGCATGGCGTGCAAAAGTGTGCTAGTATAGGTAACGTGTCCTCTGATTGAAAGGGCCTGGCTCACACGTGCCAGTGCTCGTACAAGAACAATCATGAGAGATAGCCTGTGAAGCGCCAATCGTCCGCCCTGAGAATGGCGCTTTATGCTGCCCCCTGGGTCATCCCAAAAGGCACACAGAAGGATGTTCATCTATATGAAACCTCGTTTCGACTGGGGCAGGGACCGGAGAAAAGGCGGAGGTCTTGTCGTAATCAGTAAACTGTTATATACTGAATTACAGAAAGGTCGCCGTCCTTTCGTTGGTTGGTAACTGCCGTAGGGTGAAGAAGCCTGGACATTATAAGCAGATGTAGCCAGGCCTTCTTCATGTTTGGGGCAGGGCAGGCCCTGCTCCTTCGCGCGCCTCCCACCGGAGGCGATGTGACTCTCTTCGCAGTGTAGCACATTAGACCACAATTTCAAACAGGACCAAATCCGCCCTGATTTGTGCCCTCGCAATTTCCGTGCCAATCACTCACCACAACCTCGGGGGTCGCTTGAGCGGGCCCGGCTGCGTGTTCTCGCCTTCGGTGAAGTCCTTTTCGTGCTCTTCGATTTCCCGATCCATCGCTGCTTCCTCGCCCAGGCAGGCCATACAGAAAAAGCCGTCAAGCTGGTCTTCACCGCTGTAGAGCACCGTTTGTTGCTCTATCGCCTCGTCGTGTTCGCCCAGGTCGCCATGCTCTTCACAGAAAAAATGTCCGTCTTTGTAGGTCGCCATCATTTAGTCACCTCCTGTAGAGTGATGCTCCATGTATTTCCGGGTGTCCTCGTATTCTTGTTGGGCTTGCTCTGCCTGCGGCGCCAGTGGGCAGCGCTGCCCGGTGTAGTGCGCGCCGCCACAAAATTCACAATCGCGCAAGATGGGTTCTTGCTCTGCGACTTGCGCCTTGACGACAAGCAACTCTGTACGCAGCGCCAGTATGTTGCCTGAAAGCCCTTGCAGCGCCGTTTCCATCGCGCGATAGGATGTCACCTCATCGGTACTTGTGACCTTCAGCAGTTCCCCGATAAGCGAAACAAGCGCCGCGTCAAGCGTTGGCTCGCCGAACGTGCGCACAGAACCTGCGATAAGCGTATATTCAACCGGGTATGATGAGTCGCCTGTGAAGGTCTGCACGCGGACCTCGACACCGATAGCGGCGAGCCGCTTGCGTAAGACCTCTGTCCACTCCGGACTCGTCATAATGCGCGCTCCTTGCCAGCGCTTTCCGGGGCGGCTGCCAGCGCCTTATAGCGTGCGACCAGGCGCTCACAGTTATCGACAAGTGTTTGCCAGTGCTGGCCCTTCACCTGCACAACCGAGTGTGCTTCCCTGGCCGCAATCTCGTAGGCCCAGGCGACCCAGGCTGCACCCGTCAGCGTTTCCTTCGGCGGCTCAGGTTCGCCTGTTCGCTGTTCAGTCACATAGCGCCAGTGGGATATCTCCTCGCCGCGTTCGTAGAGAGCGGCCTGCTCGTCTGCATACGCCTTCGCGTGTTTGTAACGCAGGTGCCAATCACGTTCGCCCATGACTACTTCCCTTTCTTCCATTCTCTGACAGCAGACTCACCAAGCCCGACCTGAGACGCTAGCTCTTTCACGCTCATATCAGGCCGCGCCGCAAGCAACGCCTCAAGCGCGATTTCACGGTCTTTTACCTTCGCCCGCTTGGTGGATTGCGCAAGCAACTTCACGCCTTTTTCAAGCGTCCTATGCGCCGCGCTCGTCTCATTGCTGAGTGTGGCTACATCGGCTTCTGAAGGCGCCGCAATGGCACCGCTATTGTCATCGGATTCGACCACTATGGTGTCAGTTTGTGCGAGCGCTGCCTTAATCATACCCGTTTGCCCGGTCGCTAGCTCACGATTGAATCCGCGCTCCACTGCCTGATAGTACCGGCTCAGCTTTTCCCACCTGGTGAAAGCCCAAATCTCAATCATGAAAATTGCCACGGTCACAAACTCGACGACCGTATGGGTCCAGTGTGGAAGGTTGTCACCAAATCCCGCGCTTACCATGCTCAAAAGTTGAAAGCCTGCGGCGCTCCCCACGGCGAGCAGGCAGAGCCGCTCAAGATTTTTAGAAAACATGTGTTGCGCAGGTGTTTCACTTTTGTAGTGATGAATATAATGCCACGCTAAAAGTCCGATTTCATACATAGCAAGTGATGCAATGCGCTCCCACATATTCGGCATGAATCGGCCTAAAAACTGGAAGGTGAGCCAGCCGGATACGAGTAACAATAACAGCTTAATCGCTTCGAAGACGAGTCCCATTTGATGACGGCGCATCATGTTGTTCTGCAATGGTTGCTCCTGTTCTGTGTTGCGCTGCCTTGCTACAATAGCCGTGGTAGGCAGCTCGTCCGATGAGTTGTCTACTAGCGAGAGGCCGTCTCATACACGCGCCTCTTGCGCCGCGCTACGAGTTGCATCGTGAAACATGGTGTGTGGGGAATCGAGCGCGAGAGCAGGGCGGAGGCGAACGGGAGCAGACCCGGCAATACTGAGCATTTGACGGCGCATCTCTCGTCCCTTCACTCCCGCCGCAGGACCTTCCCCGATAGCCCCCCTGGCAGCCATGTGTGCTATACTTCTAGATAGCTTGTGGCGTGCCGTGTGGGGCTTCGAAACTTGGCACGGTACGCCCGGCTACGCAGCCTCCTTCGCGTGCCTCGTATGCATTGCCCGCCCTGACTTCGTTCCTCTTGGCTCGACGACATACGAATCAACATCTTTTTTCAGGTAGAGCGTTACCCGCTTGCCAAGCTGCTTTGTGGTAAGTTTCCCCAAGCGTGCGAGCGAGCGCAGGTATGCAGGTCCCACTTTCCGCTTGCTTTTCTTGCTCATCACCTCAGCAGCTTTCGCCGCCGTATACCAGTCATCAAGGGTATCCTGCGTCATACGATACCTGCCTCTTTCCATTGCCGTTTGATTGCCTCGGCTACCTTGCGAGCTGCCTCCATGCGTGGATTCGGCTGTGCCATGTGTGTGTCTACTATCCACTGAGCAGCTATCTTTCGAAGGCGGGCTCTGGCTTCGGTTGAGAGGTCTGTAAATCCACTCCCATGCAGATCAGGGTGATGAGCGTAGAGATAGTCGTAGAATTCCCCCCAACATCCTGGGCATACGACGGACCCGCGAGAAAGCCCCCAGGCAACGCCGTAATCATCGCCTTGCTTATCTTCCGATGCATAGGTGCAACGGTCACAATGCCAGGGTCCGCTTGTGACGCCGTAATGCGTCACCTGTTTTTCACTCATAAGAACCTCCTCAAGTGTGCCATATAGTTGACTCTCTTAATAATACACCATGTAGACGGGTTTTGCAAGTGATGAGTAAAATTGGTCTAAAACAGCCCAAAAAGCATTGACATCTAGTACACTATGAGGTATACTTATATCAGTGAAGGGGACGGGAAAGACGAGCCGAGAGCGGCGATAGACAACCTCCCCCAACAATCGAAGAAGGCAAAATGAAGAGCGACCCGAAGGCCGCTCAGCGTTTCGGCACCGCTTGCAGATTGGAACCCTCGAGCGATGCCTACACAAAGGAGTATACCATGAAGCATGTCCAAGAGAGTCACAAAGTCACCGACAGCCAGCTTGACGCAGCCACCCGTTACATCGAGTGCAAGACCAACACCGTCTTCTATCTTGTCCAGTCTGCCACCAATCCTGATGTCCAGTACAAAGTAGTGTGGAACCGCCAGTATCGCCGCTTCGCCTGCGATGCTCGCTGCCCGGCCAATCAGCATGGGGTAGTGTGCTGGCACATAAGAGCCGCAGTTGCCAATGAGATCATCTATCGCCAGAACAAGCGCGACGAGGCCGAGGCAGCCCGCCGTATCGAGATTGAGCAGGCAGAGCAAGCCGCCGAGTACGAGCGCCTGCTGATGGTTCCACCAACCCGCCCAAATCGCACGGCAGTAGAACGCGCCACCCGCTGCAATCAACCGAAACCATTTTCCATTCTTCGTTAGTCACCCGGGGGAGCCCTTCTTCCTGGCTCCCCATACTTCACCCGAAAGGATTCACCCACCATGGCAGAAATCGGAACAAACATCAGTATCGAAGTCAAAGGCGATAAGGCGATCATCACCATCGACCTGTCCCACCGGGGCAATCTCTCGAGCTCTGGCAAAAGTGTGATCGTCGCCTCCACCGGCGGCAATGTTCCTATCCCTGGGACGAGCGTGATTTTAGGATTGAACGCGTATGTGAAGGCCAACGGCAAGTAGTTGTGTAGGGCGCGCCAGCCCGCCTCATGGCTGGCAGAAAGGTTCTCCCCATGACCACGATCACCGTTCCTGTAGACACACTCATTCACACCGACGCGCATCCCTATTGCGAAGACTCGACGTGCCCCTGCCAGGGCGCCCAAACGGCAGCATCGGTTGATTTGACCGGCTATGAGTTCGGCCCGCGCACGATACGCCACCGGGGCCGTGGCCAGGATATCCAGATTGCGGAGAAGCCTTGGAAGTACGGCCTCAAGTGCAAGATCATGATCGCAGGCGTCACCCTTACCCGCGTCCAGGCAGAGGAATTGGCGCGCGCGGCGATGCTGTGGAAGTATGGCATTCGTCCAGTCAACGAGCCTTCACCCTTTGCCCAGGCGTTTGGCATCCCTGAATACGAATCCATGTAACGCATTACACACTATGGGCCGCTCCCTTCCTGGCAGATTCGAGCGGCCCTGGTGCAGAAAGTCGTGAGGCCTTCTATGAAGAAGTCTACCATAGTCGTCTATCTCATCCATTTTGGGCGCAAGCTCGGCAACCAGGATAACCCGCGCGGTATGGCTGGCCACTACATCGGATCAGCGTGCGACCTGGCGGCCAGGCTCGAGCGTCACCGCGTAGGCAATGGCGCGCGGCTCATGCACGCGGTAGCCCAGGCCGGTATCCCCTGGGTGCTGGCGCGAACCTGGGAGGAAGGCTCACGCGAACTGGAGCGGAAGCTCAAATCACGCAAGCAAGCGAGCGCCTTTTGCCCGATTTGCCGGGGCGAGCAAGAGCCACCAAGTGGGGGGCGGGTCATTGGGAAGCGTGTCCCGATGGATAGCCGCCCGGTTTCGTTCTATCGTTAGTTGGGGAAGCAAGTCACACTGTCGAGAGAAAGCGCGGCAGGTATGCTCTCGGCATAGGTTTTCTGTACGTACAGAAAACTCTCCTCGAGGAGAGATGTTCAAGCAGTGTTCTGTGATGATACCCGCCCTCTCATGATGGAGGGACAACCATTCCCGGCCATGGTCGGAAGTCGGCACAAGCCGGAAAGGAAAGGCAGTTCGATGATAAAGCAAACAACTTCACATGTACCCGCAGGAGAACGCCATCTCCCTGTACGCGCCTGCATGCTCGCCTATCTTGCAGCAACCAGGGGCGGGCGCAATCCACTATCTCAGCGTCACATCCAGGGGAATCTCTTGTGTTTCGCTGACTACTGCGAATCGGCTTCCGTCGGTGTTGAAGGCGTGAATGCGCGCATCGTCGCATCGTTCACAGAACACCTGAAAGACGCCCACAAGGCTCGGAAGCGCGGCGAGACGGTGATGAGTAGCGTCACCATTGCGGGCTATGTCCAGAACATCAAATCGGCCTTGCTGTGGGCATCGGGTGACGAGCTGGTGTATAGTGAGTACGTGAATGAGAAGACGATCAAACGCATTGTCCGCCCAAAGCGCGACGAGGTGATTATAGAAACCTTCACCGATACGCACATACGCCAGCTGCTCACCGCTTGCAAAGCAGAAGAGAATCCGAAAATGACAGCCCGCGCGAAAATGTGCATCCATCTCTTGTACTCGACCGGCATCCGCGCCTCAGAACTGTGTCACCTGCGCTTGCCCGATGTCCACCTGGAGCCCATGGCAGCCTATCTGATGATCCGGCAGGGCAAAGGCCGCAAAGATAGGCGTGTGCCGATGTCGGAAACCTGCCGTCGCCGCCTGGAAGATTTCGTCTTGACCTGGAGGTCGGATGTACCCCCCAACTCGCCAGTCTTCATGAGCCGCTCAGGGGAGGAAGCGCTCACCGTGGCAGGCTTACAGCAATTGTTTCGGCGCCTGGCCAGCCGCGCGGGCATCACCGATATGCGAGTGTCCCCACACAATTTCAGGCACACTTTTTCAGCGAACGCCCTGCGCGCCGGGATGGACATTTACACCCTGCAGCGCCTGCTTGGCCATTCCAGTACGTCTATCACTGAGCACTATATCAAGAGCCTGGGCGCAGACTTCGATTTACACGACCGTGCCGTCCGGTTCATGCCATAAGGAGGGAGAGACCATGACCAACACCGAAGATGAACGCTTAGCCGACTTGTTTGGAAAGCAGGCAGCCCATAGCGAGCACCGGCGCGGAGAGCGTATCCGCTACCGCCTGCCGGGTGAAGGGGAGTACGAGGGCATCATCCTGTGGTGTGCCTCCGAAAGCGAGATGGACGGGAGGCGCATCCACCGGCACTACATTGTGCAGCGCGACGGGGCGGGTGACTCGTTTCCTGATATTGTGTTTCCGGTGGATGTTCTCCAATAACCCGCCCCCCCCCTCGTCCCGTTCGTTTCACACAGTAGAAAGCAGGTGATCATATGGCAGAAGAATATCAACCCAACTCGCAAGCGAGGGAGCAAGAGCTTCTGCATCGCACAGCCATCCATGAGGCAGCTCATGCGGTAGCAGCCATTGCTCTGGGGCGCCCCTTTCGCTCAGTCACCATCGTCCCCAAGGACGGGATGCTGGGGTATTGCTCGTTGTCTCGCTGGCCCAAGAACTTTCGGCCAGATATCAATGATGATTTGCGAACGCGAGAGCGCCTGGAGTCTACTATTATCTCCACCCTGGCTGGGGAGATTGCCGAAAGACACTGCTTCGGCACCACCACCTTTGTAGATGCAGAAGCTGATCGCCACCTGGCCGTTGATCTTGCGTGCTATTGCGTTGGCAGTAATGAGGAACTGGAAGCCTACCTGGAGTGGCTTCGGATACGCACAGAGGGGCTGGTGCGTCGGTCGAAGCTTGAAATAGAGGCGCTGGCCGAGGCCCTCCTGCGTGATAAAACCATCCAGGCCAAACGGGCCAGGGAAATCTTTTCTGCGACGGTTCGAAGTAAGCTGCGCATCCCGATGCCCGATGACATCAGAGTCGCAAGGAATGAAGAGCGTCCCCCGGGATGACAATGGATTGACTGTACTCAGATCCAGTTGCAGTTTACGATCGTGCAAAGGGCTGCCAACATCAGAGGTTTGGAGGAGCTGGCAGCCCGCAATCTTCCGTCATCCTGGGAAGAACCTATGAGGGGTGTTGTGGAAGATACTCTCTCGTTCTCACGCAGCCAGGCCGAAGCGGTTACTCAATCGTTGGATATTCAGTATCACACCCTATCAACCCCACTTAATCGGCCCGCCATGACGGCGCACATCAGTGCCAGCCCGCCGCATGATCTTGTCGGTGACACTGACACCATCCAGCTTCACATCTGGCGACTGCACCATGATGATCGGTGCAAAGACGATTGCCCCGCCGGTCGGATAGCGCCCGCCACCGAAAGAGCTGCCCGAAAGGGAGTACGAGCCCTGATAGTGGCCACCCATGGAGGCCGCAAGCAGCGCTGAGGCCGACTGCACGTGGGGGACACTCCGGCGTATCCCATCAGCTATGCCCATGCCGAACATAAATCCCCAATTCTCATAGCCCTTCAAGGGGCCGTGCTCGACAGGGGAGCCAGGCCAGAGGCCCTTGAGCCAGGCAAGGGCGCCGGTAAACCAGTCTACAACCTGCTGCCAGGCAGCTTTCAGCCCTGCGAGCAGGTTGTTGATGATGCCCTGGCCCCAACCGGTCGCTGCTTTCACCAGGCTATTCCACTGGTCGGATATCCACTTGATGATGAAACTGACGATCACGTTCAGCTCATTCTTGAGTTTGCCGAACCAGGAGAGAATCCCGTTCACGATATCGGGAATGATGGAGCCGCCAACGAGCATCTTCCACAGCCACTTGAAGAAGCCCACGACCGTATCGACAAGCCACTTGATCTTATCGTGTACCCAGGTGGAAGCAAAGAGAACGGCT
>WNGG01005368.1_pt1 | contig 14293 bp, 12 predicted proteins | sample 5400661 | NCBI WGS metagenome assembly WNGG01 (sample SAMN13153372, study PRJNA577476) | soil metagenome | isolation source: 100 cm soil or saprolite under Garry oak tree replicate 1 | place: USA:California | collected 2016-06-15
TGTTGAAGTCGTGCGCGATGCCGCCCGCCAGCCGGCCCGTCGCCTCCATCTTCTGCGACTGCCGCAGCTGCTCCTCGCTCTTGCGGAGGGCCGCCTCGGCTCCCTTCCGCTCGCGGGCCTCGCGTTGCAGCTCCTCGTTCGCCTTGACGAGGTCGGCGGTCCTCTTCGCCACCCGCCGCTCCAGCTCATCGTGGGCGAGGCGGAGGTTGTCGGCCATCAGCTTCCGATCGGTGATGTCCTCGGAGATCCCGAGCAGGTACCTGGGGCGCCCTTCCTCGTCGAGCAGCGGGACCTTCTTGGTGTGCAGCCAGCGCTGGCCCCGCGGCGTCTCGATCGGCTCCTCGGGGATGTCCACCACTTGCTTCCCCTGGAGCACCTCGCGGTCCTTGGCCTGGAAGAACTCCGCCTGGCTCTTCGGGAAGAAGTCGAAGTCGTTCTTGCCGATGAGCTGCTCCCGGGGGGTTCCCAGGAGCACCTCGCCGGCGCGGTTGAACCGCTTGAACCTCAGCTCTCCCGCCTCCTTCACGAAGACCATGTCCGGGATGTTCTCGAGGATCGAATCGACGAAGGCGTTGGCCTCTCGCAGCTTCCGCTCCGCCTCCCGCTCCACGGCGGTGTCGCGGAAGACCAGGACGGCGCCGGTCAGCTCGCCCGCGCCGTTCCGGATCGGCGCGGCGCTGTCGGCGATGGGGCGCTCGGTCCCGTCCTTCGCGATCAGCGAGGTGTGGTTCGCGAGGCCCACGGCGATCCCCTCGCGCAGGACCCGCTCGATCGGATTCACGGCCGGCAAGCGCGTCTCCTCGTGGACGATGCGGAACACTTCCGCGAACGGCCGGCCGTTCGCCTCCGCGCCGCTCCAGCCGGTCAGCTGCTCGGCGACTGGATTCATCCGCACCACGTTTCCGGCAGCGTCGGTTGCGATCACCCCGTCGCCGATGCTCCGCAGCGTGGTGGCGAGGCTCTCCTCGTTCCTGCGGAGCGCTTCCTCCGCCACGGTGCGCTCGGTGAGATCGCGGGTCACCTTGGCGAAGCCGACCAGCTGCCCGCCGCCGTCGCGCACCGCGGTGATCACCGCGTTCGCCCAGAACCGCGAGCCGTCCTTGCGGACGCGCCAGCCCTCGTCCACCACGCGGCCCTGGGCCGCGGCGGCCTCGATCATCTGATTGGGCTTGCCCGTCGCGCGCACCTCGGCGGGATAGAAGACGGAGAAATGCGTCCCGACGATCTCGTGCGCCTCGTACCCCTTGAGCCCCCGCGCGCCGGCGTTCCAGGTGAGGACGCGGCCCTGCGGATCGAGCATGAAGATCGCGTAGTCCTTCACCGCCTCGACGAACAGCCGCGATTGTTCCCGCTCGATGCTCGCGGCGTGCTCTTCGCCCACCGCGGTGAGCGCCGACTCGATCAGCTCGCCCATCGCCAGCATCGCGCGCGCGAGCTGCTCCGGGCTCGCGCCGTACGCGCGGACCAGATCGGGCGCCAGCGCGCGCTGCGGGACGCGGGCCAGATCGCGCCAGGCGGCCAGGGTCACGCCGAGCTTGGCGCAGGCCGAGCCCTGCTCGCGCACGCGCTGCAACCACGGTCCGAAGTCGCCCTCCAGGACGCCGCGGCCGAGCAGCTCGCGGAAGCTCGAGATCTTGTGAGCGAGCTGGGCCACCGGCGCGCGCTGCGCCACCCGGCCGAATTCCGGATGGGAGAGCGCCGCGGCGAGGACCTCCTGGTGCACCCGGTCCTGGTGGGCGTCGTAGACCTTCCAGACGTCGAGCAGGGCGTCGCGGGACTCCACCATTGGACCATTCGAATAAACCAGCCTCGACATTTAGGCCAATGCTGGGACACGGTCCGGCGCGCTCCTGTGGTCCGAGGTGAGGGGATGTCCACCCTCTCCCTTCAGCGCGTCGGCCCGCCGGGGATCGGCTGCGCGGCTTCCGCCGGGCCGAACAGCTCGTCCTCCCGCGCCAGCAGCTCCCGCGCCTCGGATGCGAGCGCCGCCTCGCCCGCGTCCGACGCGGCTTGCAGCTGCGCCTCGAACAGCGCGCGGTCCTGCGCCTTCACCCCGACGGTGCGCGCGAACACGATCCGGGTGCGCGCCGACGACGGCACCCGCAAAAGCGCCGCCTCGAAGTGGGCGCGCGCCTCGCGGAGATCGCCGCCCGCATACGCCGGCAGCGCCGCGTACAGCTTGCCCAGCTCGCGCTCGGCGCCCGCCTCGTCGAGATCGGGCGCGAGCTGCGCCACGCGCGTCAGCACCTGCTTCAGCTCGCCGCGCCTCTCGATCAGCGGCGTGAACCCCTGCGCGCGCGCCCAGGCCGCGCTGCACGCGGCCTCCAGGTAGAGCGGCTCGGCGGCTTGCGGACCGATGCGCGCCAATACTTGCGCCAGCGGCTGCCCCGCGGCCACGGCCGCCGCCGCATCGGGCTCCAGCGCCACCCACGCCCTGCGCGCGTCGTCGGCGCAGGCGCTCGCATCGCGGCTGGTCTCGTGCAACCCGTCGGACGACATGCCGGAACGATCGATGCGCAACTGGCGCGCTCGCGCCGCCGCCGTCAGCGCCTCCACCGGCGCCGGCGGCTGCATCGCCGCCTCTTCCCAGAATCGAATCGCATCGTCGAGCGCACCGGGTTCGTCACGACGCGCCCACGCCGCGGCTGCCCGTGCGAGCAATTCGCGCTGCGAAGCGGACGGCTTCCCCCCGGGACTCGCCGTCGGTGTCGTAGTCGCCGTCGGAGTCGGCTTCGCAGCCGGCGCACCCTTCCTCCCCGGCGCGCACCCCGCGGCGCACAGTGCCGTCGCGACCGCCAGCCCGGCCCGCCTCACCGCTTGCGCGGCGGCGGCTTTCCGCCCTTCTGCGACTGCGGGGCGGCCGCGCGCTGCCCGCCGCCCGCTCCCGACGCCCCACCAGCCTGCAGCGCGAACAAGAGCCCTCCCGCGTCCCCTCCTCCGCCGGCCGCCGGCGATTCGTAGAGCTCGCAGGTGGCCTGGCCGCGCAGGACCAGCTCTCCCTTCTGGTTCTCCGCCCACAGCTCGACGTCCGCGTAGCAGGCGCCGTTCTCCTTGCGCAGCTCCGCGATGCGGCCCCGGCAGGTCAGCTCGTCGCCCGGCCAGACGATCTTCACGAACCGCGCCGCCAGCCGCCGGACGTGCCCGCGCCGCAGCCAGGCGGTGAGCAGCTGCCCGACGAAGCCCATCGCCAGCATCCCCGGGGCGAACAGCCCGGGGAACCCGAGCGCGTGCGCGAACGGCTCGTCCAGGTGCAGCCGGTTGAAGTCGTTGGAGGCCGCCGCGTAGCGGGCGATCTGCACGCGATCGATGGCCGGCTTGCTCAAGGGCGGCAGATCGTCGCCGACGCGCAGCTCGCTCCAGTAGAACGAGCGCGCCAGGCTCTGCTTGGGCGGCTGCACGTGCTTGGGCGGGGTCAGCGCGGGGAGCGGCGGCAGCGTCTTCTTCACCGCCGGCCTGGGCGGCGGGGCCTTGACCGCCAACCGGGCAGGCGGCCGCTTCCGCGCGGGCTTCTTGTCCGCGTGCTTCCCCACCTTGGGGAACTTGGTCACCTTCGCCAGCTTGCGCGCCTTCGGCTTCGCCGGCGCCTTGGCCACCTTGGCGGCGGCCTTGGGCGGCGGCCGCATCTTCTTCGCGGCGCTTCGGCTACTCATGGAGATCTCCCGGCGCATGCTTGGGCGCGGTGCGCACCACCCAGAGCTGGCGCGACCGGTAGACGACCGCGCCCCCCTCGTCCTTCCCCTCGTCCTCGATGACCACCACGTCGGTGAGCCCGCTGGGGGTGTTGCGCTGCGACATTTCGACCACCTTGCTGCGGACGGTCAGCTTGTCGCCCGCCACGATGGGGCGCGCGTACTCGAAGCTCTGCTCGGCTTGCAGGAGGTGCTTGCCGGGCGAGAGGAGCAGGCCCTCGCGCAGATCGCTGCCCGCGCGGAGCGTGGTGGGGAACGTCGGAGGCGCGACCACGCTGCGGTACCCGGCGGCGCGGGCGGCGGCTTCCTCGAAGTAGATGGGGTTCGTCTCGCCGAGGGATTCGGCGAAGCGGCGGATCGCCCCCTTCTCCACCTCGTTGATGGCCGCCTTCGACTCGCGACCGATGGCATTGCGGTCCACGACGGTAGCTCCTCACCTGCCCGCGGGCAGGTCCAAGACGGTGATGAGCCCGGGCTCGGCGCCCGCCACCAGCGGCGCCGCGTGGGCGACGGACCACGCGGTGGCCTTGTCCCCCGGCACTCCGCCGGGGATGACGCACTTGAGCGGCGGGTCCCCGACGAGCTCGATCTCGTCGCGCGGATCGGGCGCGCCGAGCGCGATGGTCAGCTCCAGGTGCGCGACTTCCTTGCCGTCGTGGAACGCCCGCGCGACCTGGTGCACGCCCACGATGCCTCCGCGCGGGACGGTGAATCCCTCGCCCTCCACGTCTTCGTCGCCCTCGACGGGGTCGATGTCCTCGTCCACCTCGTCCACCTCGAGGCCCACGCCGAGCGCGGCCAGCGCCGCCGACTCCATCAGCCCGACGTGCCCGACGGTGCCGTCGTCGACGCCCCGGTCGAACTCCTCCTCGTTCATCCCCGCGCCGACCTTCCGCTGGAGCTGCAGCCGCCGCGTGCGCGCGTCCACGATCCGCCTGGCCTGGACGCGATCGACCCGGCCCACCACGTTCCCGAGCGTGGCGGGCAGCCGGTCGAGCACGAAGCCGGGGTTCACCCCGGTCCCGAGCAGCGCCACCTTCCGCCGCTCGGCGATCCGATCGAGCCGCTCCGCGATCTCGGGATGGCGGAGCCAGGGGTACGCGAGCTCCTCACAGGTGGAGACCACCGCGAGCCCGGCGGAGAGCGCTTGCGCCAGCTCGCCCTCGACGCGGTCCAGGCGGCTGCCGGTCGCGTGCAGCAGGACTCCGCGCTGCGCCTTCTTCAGCGCCGCCCCGGCGTCCGGCGTGATCGTCACGTCGGGAGCCGGCGCGTCGAGCACGTCGGACAGCTTGCGCCCGACGCGCTTCGGATCGAGGTCCACCGCGGCGACGACCTCTAGATCTGACCGCGTGAGGACGGCCCGGGCGATGAGTCGCCCGATGGCGCCGAGCCCCATCAGCACGACCTGCGTCGCCAAGCGTCCCGTCCTCCATACGCGAACGTCCCACACCGCTCGCTGGCCCGCTTATAGCCCGACGTTAGACGAGCCGTACAGCGCGAAGAGGGGACTGGCCAATCTCTGAACGCTCGGACATACGTCTGATAAACTGTCCAATACTTGCCGAAGCGGGGGAGCGCCTTGTAGGCTACGCAACCGATGCGCTGCCCCCGCTGCGGCGCGGCAACCCGGGAGCGGGCTGCCGCCTGCGACGCTTGCGACCACCTTCTCCGCGCGCCGGTGTCCCCTGGGTGGTCGTGGGTGGGCTCAACACCTACATGTCTGCCAGCCCGATGATCGACCCGCAGGAGGCGCTGGAGGGACTCGTCGATAGCATCGGCGATGCCCTCGTCGCCGTCGATCGCAACGGGTGCGTGACCCGGCTGAGCCCCCGCGGCGAGGAGCTGACGGGGATGTCGGCGGACGAGGCCCGGGGAAAGCGCCTCTCCGAGGTGGTGCACATCGTCGGAGCGGAAGATCGCGGGACGCTCGACGACCTGGTCGCCCGCGCGCTCCGCGGCGAGGCGGTGGCTCGGAGCCCCGGCGCCCACGCGCTGCTGGTGACCGAGGGAGGGTTGGAGCGCGCCATCCTCGACGCCGCCGTCCCGGTCCGCGACGCCTCGGGAGCGGTTGCGGGGGCCCTCCTGGTGCTGCGGGACACCGGGCCGGAGCGCGCGGCGGAGGAGGAGCGGATCCGGCTGCAGGCGCAGCTCGTCTTCTCCGAGCGCATGGCCTCGATGGGCACCCTCTCGGGCGGGCTGGCGCACGAAATCAACAACCCCCTCGCCTCGGTGCTGGCGAACCTGGCGCTGCTCGAGCAGGAGCTGGCCAAGGTGCTCCCCGACACGGACCACACGCGCGACCTGCTCGAGGCGGTCGCCGAGGCGCACCGGGGGGCCGATCGCGTGGCCCAGATCGTCCGCGGCCTGAAGGTCTTCTCGCGCGGGCTGGACGAGCGCCGCCAGCCGCTCGACGTGGCGCGGGTGGCGGAGCAGGTCCTCCACCTCCTCTCCAACGAGCTGCGCCACCGGGCGCGGGTGGTGCGCGACTTCGAGCCCGCGCCGCAGGTCGAGGGGAGCGAGGCGCACCTCGGGCAGGTGCTGGTGAACCTGATCCTCAACGCGGCCCAGTCGATCCCGGAGGGCGAGGCCGACCGCAACGAGGTGCGCGTCTCGGTGCGGGCGGCTCCGGGCGGCGAGGTGGTCCTCGAGGTCCGCGACTCCGGGGCCGGCATGTCCCCCGACGTGCTGGCGCGCGTCTTCGATCCGTTCTTCACCACGCGGCCGGTGGGGTCCGGCTCGGGGCTCGGGCTCTCCATCTGCCACGGGATCGTGGCCTCGCTGGGCGGGCGGATCGAGGCGGAGAGCACTCCGGGGCGCGGCAGCGCGTTCCGCGTGACGCTCCCTGCCTCCCCGGGCAAGGTGGCGTCTCCGCCGCCGCGCGCCGGGTCCGCGGACGCGCCGCGCGCCCGGATCCTGCTGGTGGAAGACGATCCGCTGGTCGCGCGCGCGGTCCGCCGCACGCTCGCGCGCGATCACGAGGTCGTGTTCGTGGAGAGCGGGCGCGCGGCGTTGCAGGCGCTGGCGCGGGAGAAGTTCGACCTGGTGATCTCGGACCTGATGATGCCCGAGATGACCGGCATGGACCTGCACGCCGAGCTGCTCCGGACCCATCCCGAGATGGCCCGGCGCATGATCTTCGTCTCGGGCGGCGCATTCACCGACGCAGCGCGCGAATTCCTCCGCCGCATCCCCAACCCCCAGATCGAGAAGCCCTTCGATCCCCAGCAACTCCGCGACCTGATCCGCCGCGCCCTGACCACGTGACGAAACGATTGCACCACGGAGTGCACGGAGCACACGGAGTTTGCGCCAAGAAAAACGACTCCGTGACCTCCGTGTGCTCCGTGGTGCAATGCTCTTAGTCCCGCCTCGCGGCGCCGTAGGCGGAAAGAAGGGTGAAGACGGCGGGGTCGGTCCAGTTGCGGGGGCCGATGAACTTCAGGCGCAGCGTCCCGGAGGGATCGATCAGATAGCTCTCCGGGAACTTCGTGGTGCCGTAGACCTGCGAGGTGCGCGCGGCCTGGTCGAGCGCCACGGCATACGGCGGCGGATCGCCGGCGAAGAACTTGTCGATCGCGGGCCAGCCGCCCTCGTCGACGCTGATGGCCACCAGCTGGAACTTGCCCGGGTCCATCGCCCTGGCGAGCTGCCGCAGCGAAGGCTCCTCGTCCCGGCAGGGAGGGCACCAGGTCGCCCAGAAGTTCAGCAGGACGACCTTGCCCCGGTACGCCGAGAGGTCGACCGGGTTGCCGTCGCGAGCCGGAAGCGAGAAGGACGGCGCCGGAGCGGCGCGCAGCTCGTCCGCGTCCATCGCGCCGGCCGCGCGATTCGCACTGCCCCCGAAGTGCTGCACCGCCTTGCTCACTCCCACCACCCCGATGGCGATCAGCGCGAAGGCGACGAAGGCCTCCTTCAGCCAGCGCGGCACCACCCAGGTGCGGCGGGCCGCCTTGGGCATGCTGGAATAGCTGCGGGCCTGCTCGGTCACCGGGACAGCCTCTCCACCAGCTGGCGAGGCGTCACCCGGTGCTTGAAGGCGCGGCGCCCGTCGATCTCGATCACCGGGACGTCGTACCGGTGGGCCTCGTACAGGGCGGGGTCCGAGTCGATGTCCACCTCACGCACCGTGAACCGCACCTGGGCCCGCGCCGCCTGCAGCGCGTGTTTCGCATCGTCGCAGAGGCAGCAGCCCGACCGGGTGTAGAGGACGACCTCGCGCATCGCTACCTGTGCCGGCGGTGCCGCCGGTGGACTCGCGCCACGGGAGGCTGCCCGAGCGCGCCTCCGACCAGATAGGCGCGGAAGGCCTCGCGCGCAACGTAAGGCGCATGGATGCGCCATTTGAGCCCGTTCACCACCACCGCGGCCACCGCGATCTTCGGATCGTCCGCCGGCGCGAAGCCGACGAACCACGAGTAGTCCATGAACGGCCGCCGGTGATTCGACATCGAGCCGGTCTTGCCGGCGACCTCGATGTCGCCCAGCACCGACCGGCCGCGCTCCCGGAACGAGGAGGTCGCGGTGCCCTCGGTGACCGTGTACTTCATCATGTCGCGCAGCGCGGTGGCCGTCTCCTGCTTGAGCAACCGGGAGGAACCGGTGGCCTTGAACGGCTCGCCGTCCACCTCCTCGATCAGGCTGGGCTCGTAGGCGACGCCGCCGTTCCCCACCGCCGAGGCGATCAGCGCCGCGTGCAAGGGGGACAGCTTCACCTTCCCGAAGCCGGCCGCGCTCTTCGCCAGGTCCAGCTTCCCGTCCGGGATGTTGGCGGGGGAGGCCTCGACCGGGACGTCCCAGATGGGCCGGTTGAAGAGGAAACGCTCGGCCTCCTTGCGCAGCGACTCGCCGTCGAGGTGCTTCACCGCCATCTTGGCGAAGACCACGTTGGCGCTCTTGGCCAGCGCCATGGAGAGCGACATGCAGCGCCGGTCCATGTGCGGCTTGTCCTCGAGCAGCTTGCCGACGATGCCGCGCAGGCCCCCGTGGTAGCAGGTCTCGGCGTCCGGCGAGACGCCGGCCTCGAGCAGCGCGGCGCCGGTGATGATCTTGAAGACCGAGGCGGCCGGGTACAGCGGCCGGGTGGCGAGCCCGTCGGACTTGCCGTCTTTCGCGTACTCGACCAGCGCCAGCACCTTGCCCGTCTTGGGGTCGATGGCGACCAGCGCGCCCTGCATCGGCTGGTAGGTGCGCAGGAGCTTGACCATCTGCTTCTGCAGCGCGGGCTCGATCGAGATGCGCACGCGCTTCCCGTCCGCCGCCTCGGAGAAGTACCCCAGCGCGTCGCCGGCGCCGGTGAGCTTGGCCTTCCTCCACAGCGCGAGCCCCTCCAGGTGGCTGGCGTGCTGCGCCACGGCGTTGGCGGCGGTGGCGGGCACCGCGTTCACCTCGGCGGGGTGCTCCGGCGCGCCCGCGTCGGGGTGCTCGTCGATCTCGGAAGTGACGGCGCTCTCGACCGCGCGCTCGTCGTCCGTGACGTCCTCGCTGTCCCCCGACTCGCCGGGCGCGGCAGCGTCCTGCTGCGGCAGCGCTTGCGCCTGGCCGGCGTCCGCGGCCGGGGTGCCTTCCGCCTGCGCGAGCGTCCCTTCGCCGGCGCGCGCGCCGAGACCGCCGCCGAAGAGGAGCAGCGCGGCCAGAACGACGCCGTCGGCGGCGCCGGATCCTCGAGGTGCGTGGGGCTGGGTCACCGTCGGTTCACTGTACTTTTGGGGAGGGGTGCGCGGCAAAGAATCCCGGTGAGCAACCGCCGGGCGCGCCGGATTTCCCCCGCGCTTTCCACCCCCACCCCTCCACACCCCGGCTCCAGGCGGCTTGACGGCCGCACACGGCGTTGCGAGGTTCCTCCACCGTGCTGGAGCACGCGCGCAGCATCCTGGGCGACCTGCACCCGCGAAGCATCGTCGTGGTGCTGCTCATGCTGGCCCTGGCGGCGCTGCTCAGCCGATTCGTCAACTCGGTCGTGCACCGCACCCTCGAGCGGCACCGCCACGGCGGAACGCTGCCGCCGGAGTCGGTCACGCGGCTGCAGTTCGTCCGCCGCGTCGTCGATGCCGTCATCTGGCTGGTGGCGATCTCCATCGGCCTGAGCCAGTTCCCCGAGCTGCGGGGCTTCTCCGCCGGGCTGCTGGCCTCGGCGGGAATCTCGGGCCTCATCGTCGGTTTCGCGGCCCGCAGCACGCTGGGGAACGCGGTCGCCGGCGTGACCATCGCCTTCGCGCAGCCGGTCCGCATCGGCGACGAGGTGGAGCTGCGAGGGGAGCGCGGGTCGGTGGAGGACATCACCCTGCTCTTCACGGTGATCCGGCTCTGGGACGGCAAGCGGATGATCGTCCCCAACGAGACTCTCTCGACCGAAGTGGTCAAGAACCTGACGCTCGGCTCGGTCTCGCGCATGGTACGCACCGAGGTGCTGGTCCCACCCAGGGGCGATGCTCGCGGAACCAGGGAGGCGCTGCTCGGCGTCGCGGCGGCGGAGCCCGGGCTGGATCGGTCGGCCCCGCCGCCGCGCCTCGAATTCGTCAAGGTGGACGCGGCGGGCGCCTTGCTCCGGCTGTCGGCCACCTGCGCCGACGACGCCTCCGCGGCGCGGCTGACGCAGGCCCTCCTGGCCAAGGCCGCGCAGGTGGTCTACGGGATACAAGTATGAAGGGGACACCATAAAAACATGGTGTCCCCACCGCGAGGGAATGCCGAGTGAAGGCGGGCTGTTTTTCCATGTCCGAGGAGATCGAAACGTGAAGAACGCGTGGAACGTCGCGGTCGCTGCGTGCGTGAGCGGGGCGGTCGGGTACTTCGTCGGCGTGCAGATGCACTCCGGCGGCTCGGTGGGCACGCCGGTGCGCGCCGAGAGCCGGGCAGCCGCTCAGCAGCTGCCGCTCCCTCCCGGCTCCGAGGTCGTCTACAAGGTCCCGATCGGCCCGGCCCCGGTGAAGGGCGACCCCGAGGCCAAGGTCACCGTCGTCGAGTTCTCCGACTTCGAGTGCCCGTTCTGCGGCCGCGCGATCGAGGTCGTGAAGCAGGTCGAGTCCCGCTACGGCAAGGACGTCCGCCTCGCCTTCAAGCACAACCCGCTGCCGATGCATCCCGACGCGCCGTACGCCGCGCGCGCCGCGATCGCCGCGGGCAAGCAGGGCAAATTCTGGCAGATGCACGACAAGCTGTTCGAGGCGAACATCGCGCGCACGCCGAACGGGCTCAAGCCCGACCGCATCGACCAGATGGCGCGCGACCTCGGGCTCGACCTCGACGCCTTCCGCCGCGACGCCGAATCCCAGGAAGCCAAGGACCAGGTGGAGGCGGACCAGGCGCAGGCGCGCGCGCTGGGCGCCACCGGCACCCCGTACTTCTACGTCAACGGGCAGCGCATCGCGGGCGCCCAACCGTTCGAGCAGTTCAAGGTCGTGGTCGACGCGGCGCTCAAGCGCGCCGACGCGGCGCTGGCGAAGGGCGTTCCGCGCAAGGACCTCTACGAGACGCTGGTGAAGGACGGCCAGGCGGCCCCGCCCGCTCCGCCGCCGCAGCCCCCGCCCGCCGCGCAGGCGCGCCAGGTCGACCTGGGGACCGACTCCCCCTGGACCGGGGCGAAGCACGCCAAGGTGACCATCGTCGAGTTCTCCGATTTCCAGTGCCCCTTCTGCCAGCGCGCCGAGCCGACCGTGCAGAAGATCCTCGAGACGTACAAGGGCGACGTGAAGCTCGTCTGGCGCAACGAGCCGCTCTCCTTCCACCCCAACGCGCTGCCCGCGGCCAAGGCGGCGATGGCGGCGCACAAACAGGGCAAGTTCTGGCAGATGCACGCCCTGATGTTCCAGCAGCAGAACGAGCTGTCCGAGGCGAAATACGAGGAGTGGGCGAAGCAGATCGGCCTCGACCTGTCGCGCTGGCGCAAGGACAAGGCGTCGCCGGAGATCGCTTCCGCCATCGACGCCGACTCGCGGTACGCCAACCAGGTGGGCGCCGACGGGACCCCCGCGTTCTTCGTCAACGGCCGGCTGATCTCGGGAGCGATGCCCTTCGAGACGTTCAAGCCCGTGATCGACGAACAGATCGAGAAGGCGAACGCCGCGCTGAAGAAGGGCGTGAAGCCGGAGAAGCTCTACGAGGCGCTCGTCGCCCAGAACGTGCAGTCCTCCGGGCAGACCGAGCAGCAGGTGGCGGCGAAGATCGAGGTGGGCAACGCGCCGGTGCTGGGCCCGAAGAACGCCCCGGTGACGATCGTCGAGTGGTCGGATTTCCAGTGTCCGTTCTGCGGCCGCGTCGAGCCGACGCTGCAGCAGCTGCGGGAGCAGTACCAAGGGAAGATCCGCATCGCCTGGAAGAACCAGCCGCTCTCGTTCCATCCCAACGCCATGCCCGCCGCGGAGGCGGCGATGGCCGCGCACGAGCAGGGCAAGTTCTGGGAGTTCCACGACGCCCTCTTCAAGAAGCAGGGGCAGCTCGGCCCGGCCCTCTACGACGACCTCGCCAGGCAGCTCGGGCTGGACATGGACCGGTTCCACGGCGCGATCCAGGCCCGCAAGCACGCCGCGCACATCCAGGCCGACATGGCCGCCGGAAATGCCGTCGGCGCCCAGGGCACGCCCACCTTCTTCATCAACGGAAAGAAGCTGGTCGGAGCGCAGCCGATCGACGCGTTCAAGCAGCTGATCGAAGCCGAGCTGGCCGGTGCCGTGGCCAAGAAATAGACGGGGGGCAGGACCAAGCGGTGCCGGGGGGCTGGACCTAAGCGCCCGTTTTGTGGTCGAGTAATTCCATGCCGTTGCCCGTTCTGACGCGACCGCCTCCCATTCCGGGGAAGGATTATCGCATCCGTCCACTCAGGCGCGGCGACAAGGACACGCTGTTCAAGCTGCTCGCCGCGGACGGATGGGTGGTCCCCGCGTCCGACCAGGAGAACGTCCTCTCCTGGGTGGTGCAGCACCCGGAGATGGAATCGTTCGTTGCGCACCACGCGGCGTCCTACGGGAGCGTCTTCGCCGTCCTGACGCTCTCGCACCGGCCGCAGCTCCGGCTGGGCGGCCGGGTCGCCTGCATCGACCTCTTCGCGGTCGACGCGGGGCAGCGGGGAAAGGGCGTGGGCAGCGACCTGCTCGCGCAGGCCATGCGGCGCGCCGAGGCGCTCGGGTGCAAGCGCATGGAGCTGCGCCTGCCGGGGACGCGCGACGACCGGCACGACTTCTTCGAAGAGCACGGATTCTCCCTGGGTGGCGAGGCGCTTTACGTGCGCCGGCTCAACCCGCTGGGATGAACGGTTGAACGGCTCACGGATCCGCTACATCGGCGACATCTCGCGCGAGGACGCGGCGCTGCTCGCGCGCACGGCGGCCGGAGCGCGGCGCATCCTGGAGTTCGGCGCAGGCGCCTCGACGCAGGTGCTGGCGCAGGCGGCTCCCGAGGGAACCGAGATCGTCACCGTCGAGACCAAGGCCGGGTGGGTAGACCGCACCCGGGAGAACTTCCGGCGCCTGGGCATCTCGCGCGAGATCCGTTTCGTGCCCTACCGCGGGTTCTGGCGCGCCGTGGAGGGGCCCTTCGAGCTGATCTTCGACGACGGCATCGACCGCCTCCGCGCGGATTTCGCGGAGCGCGCCTGGCCGATGCTCGCCGCGGGCGGCTGCATGCTGTTCCACGATACGCGCCGGCCGCGCGACGCGCGCGTGGCCCTGCGGCAGGTGGAGCGCGTGTTCCTCGAGGTCGCCTCCGTCCAGCTGAACCCGGAAGGCAGCAACCTCACGGTGGTGCGCAAGCAGGCGCCGCAGGAGTACGTGGACTGGAACGTGGCCGAGGGCCGCGCCCGCTGGGAGTACGGCCACGCCGACCCGCCTCCCGGACTCTGGGGCGACAAGCGGTGATCATCTTGGCAGATCGCGGACCAGGCGCGCGGTCTTGCCCGGCTCGATCTGCAGCGTCTCTTCGTGGCGCTTCCCGTCGGCCGTCTCGAAGAGGATGGTGTGCGCGCCGGCGGGCAGCGCGATGGGGTTCGCGTCCGGCACCGGCGTCCAGCGGCCCGTCTCGCGTCCGTCGATGCTCACCCGCGCGGCGGGCCGCGTATTGGTGACCAGGTAGCCGATCAGTGCCGAGGCCGTCTGCGCTTGCGACTCCGCGCGCGCGACGGCGGGGCGGGCGCCCGCGATCGGCTGGAGGGGGAGCGCCAGCGTCACGTCGATCACCCCGCTGGTCGTCCTCACCACGCGCCGCACGCTCACGTACCCCTCGAGGGTCGCGCTCAGGTCGTAGTCGCGGTCGGGCTGGAGGAGATCGGTCGTCAGCGGCGCACGCCCGATGGATCTCCCGGCGAGCCGGATCTCCGCCCCGATGGGCTCGCTGATGACGTGCAGGCGCGCCTCGCCCTCCGCGCCCGCGGACATCGCCGCACCCGCGCGCTGCAGCCCGGCGCCGAGCGCCGGCGTCGCCTCGTCCCCCGCCGGAGGGGCGGCTGGCGCGGCGTCGATCGCCATCGGCGCGTTCGAAGCGAGCAGACGCCGTTCGCCCTCGTGGGCCACGCGGCGCTGCGACCCGCGCAGGGGCCGTCGGCGTCCGGGCGGAGGCACCGCGGGCGGCTCCGCTCTGGCGGGCGGCTCCGCTCTGGGCTGCTCGGCGCTGGCGGG
>WNGG01007693.1_pt1 | contig 14291 bp, 12 predicted proteins | sample 5400661 | NCBI WGS metagenome assembly WNGG01 (sample SAMN13153372, study PRJNA577476) | soil metagenome | isolation source: 100 cm soil or saprolite under Garry oak tree replicate 1 | place: USA:California | collected 2016-06-15
ATGGGCGTGAGCATCATTGAAAATCTGGATTTGGAAAAAGCCGTCGAGACGGCGCGGCGCGTGGATCGCTATGAATTCATGATTTCGTTCGCGCCGCTGCCGGTGGAGGGCGGGACCGGATCGCCGATTAATCCGCTGGCGATCTTCTAGTGCGCTGTCCCACAAATACCTGCAAATATTTAGCGGCAGCTCCAGGGGCTAAAGCCCTTTTGTCTTCAGCCTATTTTGTCAGGGCTGAAGCCTTGACCCACAAGTCAGAATTGCGATTTATTTCCGCGACAGAAGCCTAGAAACAGAATGCTGTTGGATACTTAGGCTCGATGGTCGGGTTCATGTGCTGCTATTTTTCTTCTACGCCGCTCGCGGGGTTGCCGATTAGTTTGTCGTATTTCTCCATCTCAGATGGCGAGCAGTACATCTCCATGACATCGGTATGGGGGTCTTGCAACTTCATCGGGAACTTGTCCATTGCCACCCAGGGCCTTGTATACATTTTGGGGTCGTCAATCGTCACCGTGAGTTCCAAGTGGTCCTGGTCCACGCGGTGGAATTGCTCCTCCACGCGCACAGCGTCACTGACTGGACGACCGGTAATATCGAGCCAGACTCTGTCTTCCGGCATCATCCCGACCGTCTGGACGACGAGCGTGGTATCGTCCACCCACTTCCCCACTGAGTACCCATAAAACCTTTGCTCTCGGATTTCCTTGCCTATTTGTACGCCACCATCAACGAGTTTGGGGAGCTCGCGCCCGTCCGCCCAGATAATGCGCCACGTCTGAGCATATTCATACAAGATCGCAACCTTGTATTCGTTCTGAAGGATCTGCGTCTGCCTCAGGTTATAAAAATCCGCGCGAGGGAAGCCTATGGGCTCACACTTGTCCCGGGGATCGTTATAAAACGCAGGGAGAACTTGATCGGCGCCGATTAACGCATGATGGGATTTGAACGCTGCCAAACCCAAAGGAGTATAAGGCAACTGATGCTCTGGCTTGCCGTCATTTGGCACAGCCTTTACGCCATTCGCTTGGATTCCGTCCCCCGGACCGTTGGCCGGTTCCCAGGTCCCAGAAATGTCATGGCGAGGAGCGCGGGCTTGGGCCGTCTTCCGATCGTTCACCGCTCCTGACTGCTGAGCCCGGGCGGTGTGACAGAACGCCAGTGAGGAGAAAGCCAGAACTGCCGGGACGAGCTTCGAAATCATCGATCGATTTAGCATTTTCGAAACCCCTTTCGCAGACCCCAGTTTTCGGTTCAACGCAGAGATATTGCAGTTGCATTGAATAGAAACCGGCCTACGAATAGGCTCAAGCTGGTCGACTTGCCGGCCCGAGCGACTCCTCACGGCTTAGGATAACTTTCGGATTTGGTTTCACCTGTCGAGCCAGTGGGTGTTCCCCCTTGCGTACCGGCTGGGAGGGGCAATGTACCAAATCCGCTGCCTAATTTTTGACCATTCGGGAGCACGACCTCTACGATACGCCCGATCGGCCGTCCATTCTTAACTGGCATCAAAGTGATGCTAACCTGATCCCCAGGCTTCAAGGACAGCTTAGCCCAACCACCGTTGACCATGTCCGCCGGATTGCTGCCCTCGGCAAGCCAATGTTCGACGTCGCCTTTGTCATTACTGACGTCGAATCTGAGGATGCAATGGGGATTGGCCCAGAACCATTCGACCACCGTTCCCTTCATTGTTACTCTTTTCGTCGCGTCGAACGCTGAGGCGCCATGATGCGCAAACAGTGGAACAGAAAGGAGCAAGAGGCCAACAACTAGTGCGACAATTTTCGCGAGGCCATTTCTCATTGGGACGCCCTCCCTTCAGAAAACATCGACGTCTAACAGCCAAAAATCAAACGGATGGTTAGTCTTTGTTCGCGGCCATCGTTTTCGCGGATACCGACGGCACTGTCTTGCCGGCCTGCCAGACGGCGGACAGCTTTTCGGTATTGTGAATATCGTCCAACGGGTTTGCGTCCAGCACAAGGAAATCCGCCCGCCTGCCAGCTTGTAAAGTTCCGAATTGCGATGCGCCTCCCAGGATCTCCGCATTCGTCCCAGTGGCGGCGACGATGGCTTTCATCGGACTGAGGCCGGCCTCGACCATTAGTTGCAGTTCCCGGTGTTCGAAGTAGCCGGGGAAACGAGTGGGGATTCCGGAATCGGTGCCAAAGGCAATTTTCACGCCGGCGTCTGAGAGTGTTTTCAGATTTTTCTTGCCCATTTCGAGTCCCGCCCTGTACTTGGCGATATCCGGATCTTTTCGGCCTTTTTCAACGTTTTCAGGACTTCGAACGAAAGCCAATGCTCCAGGTTCAAACCCCGCCCGGAAGAACGGATCGTCCAGCCACTTCAAGTTGTCGGCATAAGCAAACAGCACTTCGTCGCGGACGAGCGTGGGGATCAGGAAAACGCCGCGCGCTTTCATCGATTGCATAACGTCATTGTCGACGGGCTGGTCACGGATGCTGTGAGCGAAACCGTCAAGACCTGCCGCGAGCAAAGCCTTCGCGTCGCTCAAGTAAAATTCATGGGCGAAGACGCGAATATGCTGCTTATGGGCTTCGTCGATGATCGCTTGATAGATGGCGGGCTGAATTTTGGTGCCATGACCCAACCCGTCATCCACCCACATCTTCAAGAAGTCGGGGCGATGCGCCGCAAGTTCCTGGACATCCTTGCGGGCTTCCTCTGGATTTTGCGGGCGGTAGCGAAGGTCGGTGGGGTTCGTTCGACCGGTATATTCGAGGAAACCTCGGCCCGCCGTAAACAGACGTGCGCCCCCTACATTTCCGGAGCGCTGCGCGTCTCGTATTTTGTAAATCGTGTCTTCATCCTGTCCAAGAGACGCAACGGTCCCAACGCCGTAGGAAAGATATTTGTTGAGCTGCTTGACGACGTTTTCCTGCGTGTAGTGTCCGGCCACGGAATCGGCGCCGTTGGATGACAATCCCAGGTGGCCATGGAGGTTGATAAGGGCGGGCATAATCGTCTTCCCGCTGACATCCCTCACGTCGGCATCCTTGGGAATGGAAACGCTCCCCGCCTTCCCGGCGGCGGCGAGATGATCGCCTTCGATGACGAGCACGGAGTTCTCGATTGCCGGCCGGCCCGTTCCATCAATCAGACGCGCGCCTTTGAGCACGATCTGTTGCGCCTTGGCCTGAGCGCCAATGCGGGGGCAAGCAGAAAATATCGCCAGAACAATACCCAGAATCACCAACGTGTACGAACGATTGAACACTTTCATCTTGTACCTCCTTGCTGACCGGGATACTAGTGTAGGCCGGAGCTGGCGTCAAACTTACTCGAACTGAATTATGGGAGTGGACGAGCGGAATAGAGAAGTCTCGCGAAGGCCCTGCGCAACATCGCGGACGGGTTGGGAGGACATGGGATGGCCGAATGGGAAAGCTCAGTGGTAGAATCCAAAAACGAAGCGGACGGGTGTATAGTTGCGTTTCCGACAAGTCTATGTACGGACGTGCGAGTCAAGAATCCATGCTGGTTCACCACTTTGAAAGATAAGGAGCGCTCATGAAAAAGTTATTTTCGATCTTCATTCTTGCAGTCACCACGGTGATCCCGGCGGGCGTATCGCGGGCGCAACTGGCCGCGCCGAATGAAACGGGCGTGACGATGGGACACGTGCATCTAGTTGTTCAGGACTTGGAGGCCGGCAAAAAGTTCTGGCTGGCGATGGGGGGGACGCCCACGAAGCTCGGGGCGAACGAGGTCATCAAGTTTCCCGGTGTCTTGATATTCCTTCGGAAGGGCGAGCCTGCCGGCGGCTCCGTTGGATCGGTGGTGAATCACATTGGGTTCTATGTGCCGAACGTCCCGGAATCCGTGACGAAATGGAAGGCGGCAGGCCTCAAGACGGAACCCGGTCAAAGAGCGGGACAGGCTTATGTGACTACGTCGGACGATCTGGTTCGGATCGAGATACTCGAAAACACTTCGCTCACTGTTCCAATTGCGTTTGACCACATCCATTTTTGGGTGACGGAATCCTCCATACGAGAAATCCAGTCCTGGTATGTCAAAATGTTTGGCGCGGCGCCTCTCAAACGGGGCCAGTTCGCGGCCGACAGCATACCGGGAGTGGCCCTGCTGTTTGCAAAATCGGACCCTGCGACCGTGCCGACCAAAGGTCGAGGTCTGGATCATATTGGATTCGAGATCAAGGATCTCGAGGCGTTTTGCAAGAAGGCGGAAGCCAGCGGAGTGAAGTTCGACATGCCCTACACCAAGCGGCCCGATTTGGGTATTTCGCTGGCATTCCTGACCGATCCCTGGGGAACGTACATCGAGTTGAACGAAGGTCTGAACCACTTGTGAAAACTCTTATGCTCGGTTTAGCTCGATGGCAGCCACAACATCCGCGCTGCTGCCGATTGACAACCGGGTGAGTTGAAAACTACACTCCGCTCGCGGAATTTGGCGTGAGTTTTGGATTTTGCCGCGCAGGTTTCGGGCGCGAGGCTCTGTTGTGGCGACGTAGCCGGTTATGGGGGCGGGGCATCCAATCGTCCAGGAGGAAATAACAAATATGGTACGCAAGGCTTCGGCAGTCTGGAACGGGTCACTGAAAGAAGGCAAGGGAACGATTTCAACCGATAGCGGCGTTCTCTCGAAGACGCAATATTCGTTTTCCACGCGCTTTGAGAATGGCGCCGGCACGAACCCCGAAGAGCTGATCGCCGCCGCGCATGCCGGGTGTTTTACGATGGCGCTTTCGGCGCAGCTCGGCAACGCGGGCATCACGCCCGAGAGCCTCGAAACCACGGCCGCGGTGACACTGGAAAAACTCGAAGCCGGCTTTACAATCACAAAAATTCATCTTGACGTCGCCGCGCGCATTCCCGGGGCGGACAAAGCGGCGTTTGAGAAGGCAGCGGAAAATGCGAAAGCGGGCTGCCCTATTTCCCGGCTGCTGAAGGCCGAGATCACCATGACTGCTCGTTTATCGGGTGATCGCGCCGTCAGCGCGTAGGATTTGATCGCGGATGAAAGCACTGCGCAGCCATAACCAAACGTAACTTCAGCGGCTAAACAGGTTGCAGAAAAATATACTTTCGGACCTTCAGGGGTTAAAACCCCTGAAGGAAACGCGGACTTTATGTCGTGCCTGAAGGCACGACCCACAAATCGTGAGACTTTTTCCGCAGCGTGTAAAGCCGTCCTGAATCCAGGCCGCTAACGACGCGGCTGAAACCGCGTCCCACAAAGATTCGACGTTCTCACACAGACTCTGAAGTCTGGCCCTCCAAACCGAGCTGATATTCTTGGCGTTGAAGACGAAATGGCGGGAGCACATGGATTAGCCGGGCCCCCGCTTCATCCTGCGGGTGTGGGACGTTCAGCGTAAAAGGAGAGCCCGCACCCATTGCCACGGTGATTCACGCCGCCGCTTAATTGCGCTTTCGCTTCCTTGGCGTTCGACCCTTTCAGCGAGTCGGGGTGCCCATCAAGAATTGCGGGGCCCTCCTTTCCATTCGAAGCCAAATTGTGAAACTGCTGCGATATTGCATTTCGTGGTTGACGCGGTGCATGGATGTGATATTGCTTTGCCCTGACTTTTCATCAACAGAACAAGGTCACGTCGTCAAATCCGCGTCTCCTCCGAAAGGACACTTGCGATGTTTGAACAGGTTCTCGACCCGGCGGGAAACCTCTGGCTCACGGTCCTGATTGCATTGGTTCCGCTGATTGCTTTGCTCTTCATGCTCGCGGTCCTTCGAATGACGGCATGGCTTGCCACCATCCTTGTGGGATTGATCACGATCCCACTGGGAGTCTTGGTGTGGCACGCGCCCCTCGCCAATTCATTGAAAGCGTATCTCTATGGGGGACTGACTGGGTTCTGGGTGATTAACTGGATCACGTTTTGGGGAATTACGATTTTTAATACGCTCGTGCTCACGGGCAATTTTGATCGATTCAAGAAGTGGATGATCCACCATGCCACCGCCGATATCCGAATTCAAACCATTATGATGGCCTGGGCCTTCGGGGCCTTGCTCGAAGGGCTGGTCGGCTTTGGCGTTCCATGGGCAGTAGTCGTGCCCATACTGGTGAGTCTGGGGATTGCCGACCTGGATGCCATACGTGTTGCCGCACTGGCGAACAACGCGCCGGTTTCGTATGGCGCGCTGGGAGCTCCCATTCTGGGCTTGGCGGCAGTGACGGGTCTTCCCATGCTGGCGCTATCCGCCTCCATCGGTGACGTTGTTGCTGTCCTCGCTTTGCTGCCGCCGTGGGTGCTGATCTATCTGGTGAGCGGGCCGCAGGGCGTCGCGGAAGCTTGGCCTTTGGCCATCGTGGGCTCGCTTTCCTATATCTTGGGCCAGTGGCCGGTCGCGCATTTCCTGGGGCCGTATCTACCCGACCTCAGCGGGGCGCTGGTTTCATTTTGGGTACTCTTCTTATTCGTGAAGGTATGGCGTCCAAGGACGATCCGCGGATACGGCGGCGCGCCATTGCAATCGGCTCCGGTCGCAGCGTCAAATCATGCGGAATTGACGTCGGCAAGTGAAGCGCTTACAGCCTGGATGCCTTACCTCGTGCTCATCATTGTCGTGGTTGCGTGGACGGGTCCGTGGTCCCACATGCCGTTAATCAGTTGGCTCAGACTATCGGTATCAGCCAAGTCTTCGGTGACGCACAGCCCCATCTCCTCGACCTTTAACTTTGCCCCGTTTGGCGGCGGCACCTCGACACTGGCCGCCTGGCTGGTGATTTTGGCTATCCTGCGGCCAAGCTGGGAGACGCTGAAGAACGTCTTTTCCCGGACGCTTCAACAGATGTGGGGAGCGCTGCTGGTGGCATTTTTTATTTTCGCCCTGGCATACGTCTTCGTTTATACGGGGATGGCAAACTCGCTGGCGTATGGACTGTCGAAAATCGGTTTATTTTTCGTGGTCTTGGCGCCCATTCTTGGATGGATTGGCGTCGCCCTCTCCGGCAGCAATACGGCGACGAACGCAATGTTTGGACCGGTTCAGGCAATGACAGGAAGGCTATTGAATCTGCCTGTCCTGATGCTGCCATCGTTTAACTCGGTCGGCGCCGAAGTGGGCAAGCCAATCGCTCCCCAGACAGCCAGCGTCGGCGTTTCAACCAGCAAGCTGGTGCGCAGCGAGGGGCAGGTAATTCGGCACAATATGGGTTGGACGCTTATTATGCTGGCCTACTTGATCCTGATCGGCGTGCTCTTCTATTTCGTGTTCCCGAATCGGATGACACTCTAGTGACTGGTGAGTGGTGACCGGTGACTGGTGAAAACCCGAGCTAGAGGAACCGAGGAGAAATTTAAAGCCTGAGCCGACGCGGAAGACTCAAAAACGGATTCCCGAACGCAACGCAACAAAGCCACCGTAGGGTGGATTTGCACCGGTCACTAGTCAGCGGGCACCAGTCACTAGCGGGTGTGGTGCGGAACAGGTTGGAGCGAAGCTCGGCGGATAATTTCATCTCCGATCTGATCGAGCGGAAGAATTTTCTCGGCCAAGCCAGCGCGCGCGACAAAGCCGGGCATCCCCCAGACGACGCTGGTGGCCTCATCCTGAACAACCACAGGCGCATTTTGCACGCACAGCGCTTCGCAACCTTTCAGCCCATCTTGTCCCATCCCCGTGAGAATAATGCCCAGAGATTTCGCGCCAAAGACTTCGGCGACCGAACGAAATAACACATCCACGGAAGGTCTGCAGAAGTTTTCACGCGGCCCCTGGTTGGTGCGCAAGCGGATGAGGCCCCCTTCTTCCTTCACAAGCATGTGAAAGTCACCCGGCGCTATCCAGATGCATCCGGGCTCGAGCAATGCGCCCGGCTGGCATTCGCGAACCGGCAAGGGGCACTTAGCAGTGAGGCGTTTGGCAAGCAGCGCCGTGAAGATTGGCGGCATATGCTGCGCCACGACCACCGGCAGAGAAAATTCCGCGGGCAAAGCAGGCAGGAGTCTGGCGAGTGCGTCCGGCCCACCGGTCGAAACGCCTATCGCGATGATCCCGGGACGCGAAGTGTGGGAAGAAATCGGACGCGTTCGGATCTCAGCGTGCCGGCCTTTCTGAACAGGCCTGGGAGCGCCTGGTGTTGGCGTTTGCCCCGGGCCAGAAATGTGGCACAGCGACCTAATTTTGGGAATGAGTTCCCGGGTGATGCCCTCCGATGTGGCGCCCATGTCCGAGTTGCTCGGCTTCGTGACATAGTCGGTCGCGCCTAAGGAAAGCGCGTCGAGCGTGGCTTCCGCCCCTCTTTCGGTGAGGGTGCTGAACATGATGATGGGAACATGAGGGAGAAGTTTGCGGATTTCCGGAATCGTTTCCAGGCCGTTCATCTCCGGCATCTCGATGTCCAACAAAATGACATCGGGACGCAGGGACAAGAGTTTGGCCAAGGCCAATCGGCCATTGCTGGCCGTGCCGACAACTTCCAAGTCAGGATCGTGCGAAAGCCCATCTGAAAGCGCCCTACGAACGACCACAGCATCGTCTACGATCAAGATGCGCTTTCTAGGTGAAGGTCCCAAACCGCACAGCCTTCCTCTACTCCGGAACCCTCGGGAGTGAACGTGGTTGATAACAAACTGAACAAATCTTTTCTGCGCTGTTCCCGAGAATTCAGGCGCCTTTCAAATCGTTCAAGCGGCCCGCTGCCTGACGCCGCCGTTGCCCTGCCCCCCATCAGTCACCTTAAATTGGTCGACCAGCCCGCGCAGTTGCGTGGACATCTGCGCCAGCGCCTGCGCCGCTTTCATCGATTCATGCGCGCTCGAAGACGTGCCTTGCGCCGCCTGCGCCACTCCCGTGATGTTCTGCGAGATTTCCGTCGAGCCCTTCGCGGCTTCCGTGACGTTTCGCGACATCTCGTTCGTCGTCGCGCTTTGTTCCTCCACCGCCGTCGCGATGGTGCTCGATATGTCGTTCAGCTGGTTGATCACCGCTCCAATCGTGGCAATCGCGTCCACCGCTCCCTTCGTGTCCGTCTGAATCGCCGCAATCCTTTGGCTGATATCCTCTGTCGCCTTGGCTGTCTGCTTCGCCAGTTCCTTCACCTCATTCGCCACCACCGCAAACCCCTTGCCCGCTTCCCCTGCCCGCGCCGCTTCTATCGTCGCGTTCAAGGCCAGCAGGTTGGTCTGTTGCGCGATGGAGGTGATCACCTTGATGACCTGGCCGATTTCCGCGCTGGACACGCCCAGCTTGGAAATTGTGGCATTGGTCGTTTCCGCCGTTTTCACCGCCTGGCTGGCCACGCGCGCCGATTCGGTGGCGTTCTTGGCGATATCCTGAATGGTTGTACTCATCTCCTCCGCGCCCGTCGCAACCGTCTGCAGGTTGCGGTTCACCTGATCGGTCGCGGTGGAAACCACATTGGCCTGCGCTGTTGTTTCTTCGGAACTCGACGTGATTTGCTGGCTGACCGCGGAGAATTCCTCGCTGGCATTGGCCACCTGCTGCGCGTTTTCAGAAACGGCTATGATCATTTTCTTGAGGCTCGCCTGCATCATATTCATGGCAGCGGTCAAGTCTCCGAGTTCGTCATTGCTTACCTGTTTCACTTCCTCGCCCGTCAAGTCGCCCCCCGCAATGGCCTCCGCCTGCGTAAGAGCAGAAGACGTAGCGTTCGAAATCTTCCGGCTCAGATAAATTGCAACAAAGCTGCCAATGGCAAGGGCCGCCAGCACAGTTCCCCACATCGTCCAAACCAGAGAACTGTTGGCCAACAGCATCGCCTCTGTATTTGTCTTGAGTCCCTGGTCATTCGTGTCTGCTATCTCTCCCAGTGATTTCTCGATTGCATCGTTAATAGCTGTCGCCTTGTCGGCGAATTGGTCGCCGCCGTTGACGATCGCGTCGCGTTCTCCGGTTGCCGCCACACTCATTGATCCTTCCTGGACCTGACGCAACTTGGGCAGTTGTTCCTTGATTTGTGCAAGCCGATCTCTGTTTCCAGGAATCACCCATTGGAGTGAAAGCGGTGTCAGGCCATCCATGTCTTTATCAACCCCACCCCATGCGCCGTCATACTGCTTCTTAGCGATACCTCTCCTTGTTGTTTGGGTTCCGAGGAGGACTACCTGCCTGCCTTTGTTCTGCGTCATATTTAAATCCCTCTGCAAATCCTTGACCAGTTCTATGGTCGGGACTCGCAGTTGCACCATGAATTCTTGCGTTCGCCTGATTTCGTTCGCCTTGAAATTGGAAACTACAGCACTGAGCAGCATCAATGAGAGGATGGTCCCAAATGCGAGTCCGAGTTTCTTGCCAACGGTAAGTTTCATTTTGTGTCTTCCTTTCATTCCCGGCTTCACAGAGGTGCGATTCGCTTTGTGTTTCTCGTTCGCCTATCACAGATACGATTTCCGGCGAGGGAGTCACAGGCGGCGGGAAGCCCCAACTCGCAGCTCCCGACGTGCGCGCAATCACCTGATCGGGTCACTTGGCGGCGACGGCTTCGACGCTGGGCGCGGTTTCATAGGCTTTGTCGGTATCCAGCACGTGCAATAAGTGTTTGTCGAGCTTGTGGACGCCGAGGATCACCTCGCGGACCTTGCCCTGAAGAGTTTCGGGGGGACGTTCGAAAGAGTCATCGTCGACTTCCACCACATCGCCGATCTCGTCAACCAGGAGGCTCACCGCGCCATCCGCGGAGCGAATCACGACGTTCATCGGGAGCATGTCGTCCGGGCGGTTCGGCAACTCCAAGCGGCGGCGCATATCGACGGCCGTGACGATCTGGCCGCGGAGATTCATCAAACCGCTGACCACGTCAGGCGCCAGGGGAATGGGGGTCAATTCCAGATAGCGCATGACCGCCTGGACTTTCTGGAGTTCGACGCCGAACATGAGTTTGTCGAGATAAAACGTACAGAACTGGTGTGGTTGTGCCATGGATTAGTGGGAAACCTCCGCGTGTTCGATTTGCAGGCTGCGATTCTCCAAGGAGAAGCGCTTAATGGCGGGGATGTCCAGAAGTTCGGTAACGCGCTCGTTGATCACGACGGAGTATAGAACTCCGGCACGGGTTGCCGGTGACTTCACATCCGCCCGGTCTTCGACGATGTCCAGAATACGGTCAACGACAATGCCGATGGTCTCCCCTTCGTCATTGCAGACCAGCACTTGTAAGGGGCCTGAATCAGCATCGGCCATGCTTAGAGCCTGGCGAACTCGGACGCGCCTCTCTTCCAGCACGCGAGCAAGGCGGAGCAATGGCAAAATCTTTCCGCGGTATTGAATGACCCACTCATTGCCGGATTTTTCCACTTGAGAGGCCGGGAATTCTTCCAGGCGGGCGAGGATCGCCAGTGGCAGGGCCATCCGGGAGTCGCCGGGGCCGGCAAATAGAAGAAAGCTATGCTTTTCAATTTCTTTTTCGAGCAATTCGTCAGCTTTTTCGGCCAGCGCACGGTCGCGGACTCCGGAAAGGATACTGGCGCTCTGCGCCAACCCGACGACATCCAGGATGAGCGAGACCCTGCCATCTCCCATGATGGTGGCGCCGGCAAATACCTTGATCCCCTTCAATTGTTTGCCCAGTGGTTTGACTACAATTTCCTCGGAATCATTGATCTCATCGACGACGAGACCGAATAGGTGGTCGTCCGCCTGGAGCACAACAATGTTGATGGCCTCATTCTTCTCGCACTCGCTTCTTGCATCCGTGGTGAGTCCGAGTTCCTGACTTAGATAGATCACGGGCAACAACTTCCCGCGCATGCGATACACCGGGACGCCATGGACCAGTTCAATGTCCTTGCGAACGCGATCCCCGTCCAACCGCACGAGCTCTTGAATGCTGACCTGGGGAATGGCAAACCGCTTTCCAGCAGCTTGAACGATGACGGCGCGGACAATGGCAAGTGTCAGAGGGATCTTGATCTTGATCGCAGTTCCCTTCCTCGCCCATCTGCGAGGCCTGTTGGGAAGTAATCAGGCCACGCTCGAGAGCTTTGTTCTTCACACGAACCGTGTCGATACCGGCGCCGTCGTCCGTGATTTCAATAACCACCTGGCCGCCTTCATGGCATGCGCGCAGCTTCAGGTGACCTTCAGGCCGTTTTCCTTTCGCCACGCGTTTGTCCGGCATTTCGAATCCGTGATCCACCGAATTGCGCACAATGTGGGTCAATGGGTCCTTGATGGCCTCGAGAAGGCTCTTATCGAGTTCCGTCTCCTTTCCTTCCATCTCAATCAACACTTGCTTGCCACAGCCCTTGGCGACATCCCGGACCACGCGCGGGAACTTGTCAAACACGTTGCTGATCGGCTGCATGCGGGTCTTCATGACCTCCCCTTGCAGCTCGCTTGTCAGGAGATTCAATTGTTGCGTGGAGCTGGTGAGGATGGGGTCGCTCTGCCGTCCCGAGAATTGCGCGATCTGATTTCGAGTCAGGACGAGCTCCCCCACGAGATTCATGAGTCTGTCCAGCAGGTGGACGTCCACGCGAATCGTGTCGGCAGCCGAGATATTGGTCCGCGATTCATCCTGGGTGCGCATGGCGGCTTGAAGATCTTCCTGGCTCACCGATCCGACCGAGACAAGGATCTCTCCGATCCGGCGTGCGTCTCCTTCCGACTGCTCTTTCAAAGCGCGTGCGAGGACTTCGGGGTCCACAAGGCCTCGTTCAACCAGCAATCCGCCGACCTTCCCACTGATGGGCCGGTGTTTCTTATCGGTTTTGCCCGTTGCTGCCGGGGGGGCCTCGGATTCCTGCCGAGCTGCGACAATTTCCTCTGGTTTTTCTTGTGTTGGCGACGACTGGCCAAGTTTCGGCGCGACATCGTCTTCTTTCCGGGCGGCGGCTTGATGTTTCTTTGAAGAGTCCGCTGATTTCGACTCTCGCGACACTTTGGTCTCAGGTTTCTGCCCAGGGTGTTGCAATCGATTTAAGTTCTCGATCAGCTCCGGATAGTTCTCTTTGCCATCCTGCCCGGAGGCTTGAATTTCTGACAGGATGGTCCGAATGGCGTCCACCATAGCCAACAAACCACTGGTGAGCTCGGCTGTCAGCGAGATCTTGCCGTCTCGAAGGAGGGAAAGAAGGCTCTCCCCCGCGTGAGCAACTTTCTCGAGCTTGGCGAAAGCCAGGAACCCGCAACTGCCCTTTATCGTGTGGATGGTTCGAAAGATGCTGGATAGAAGGTCTTCAGAAGACGGATCCAACTCCAATTTCACAAGTTCGCTGTCGAGCCGATCCAGATTCTCGTTACTTTCGATGAGAAATTCATTAATTAGATCGTCCATTTTGTCACCCCGTTCGCCGCGATCGAGCCCTGGAGAATGGTGGTGCACATGGCAGGCCGGCGGTCCCGCGAAGCGATATCATTTTTGTTCAGAGACACTCCGCGTAGACACCTTCTCGCTCAGGACACACGTAGTTAATCGTCAAATGTGGGCTTTCGCTTTAGTGAAGGCGTCGATCCATGGACGCGTGGTCCATTCAGGTACAGTCAAACCACAGCCCTGTGGAATGGAGCTCACTGTCAAATTCGGACACTCCACAACACCATCATTTGAACTGTTTGCGGCGCAGTGAAATAGTGGGCTCTATCTTCGGCGTTCTTACCAATCCCGGTGGACAGCGCATCTTGGTGGAGCGAATCGTGCAAAGTCACCGGCAAAAGCGGGCACGGGGACGCCGATGCGGCTTTCACAAAACCAGCGAAGGGCGGCACCACACCGGACTTGTCTCCCATCGACCCGATTCAGTACTGGCATTTTTATCGGCAGATCAAGGGCAGGGCTTGAGCACTCTGGCGGTTCGGTGTGACGTGACTTGTGGCCACTGCTGGATATCCCCCAGCTCGGGCGATCTTCTCCCATTTTCCTCCGCGCTGAATTCGTAGACCCGCCCGGGCTCACCAGCCGGACTAATCGTTTCGCTTCAATGTGACGATGACTTGGGTGAGACACAATCTTGCCACCGTGAAATAAGAACTAACCAATTCCAAGTTGTGACTCACTGCGAGGTCGTAATGCGAAAGATTTCCTTGATGGCGGCTATATTTCTGGCCACTTCCAGCGTGGGCGCACAGGAATTCGTCAGAAGCCAGCCAGCACGAAGAGTTTCCAACGCGTTTGGGGCGATAGCTGGCGGATTGGTGACCGAAACCGGCGCGGCCGCTCGAGACTTGGTGACGTGGCACGATCCGAAGTGGACATTCCTTACGATCGCACAAATTGGCGCGGCAACTGCGGACGCCGAGACAAGCCTCCACAATTTTCACCGCTGTCCGACATGTGTGGAAAAAGGTATCGCGAGGTTACTCGTCGGC
>WNGG01005372.1_pt1 | contig 14287 bp, 17 predicted proteins | sample 5400661 | NCBI WGS metagenome assembly WNGG01 (sample SAMN13153372, study PRJNA577476) | soil metagenome | isolation source: 100 cm soil or saprolite under Garry oak tree replicate 1 | place: USA:California | collected 2016-06-15
GGGAGCTCTACCCGGATGAGTTCCCAAGAAAGGTGGAAACGGCGAAGGTCAAGGGCCACTACGGGAATGAAATAATCATGTCCCGTGTCAAGGTGGGGGCAAGCGTGAACGCGGACCGTTTCTTCATCTCTCTCTGGAGCCGCTTATCTCCGGCCAATAGAAGAGAAGTCACGTCGAGTATTGAAGACTTTGTTGACAAATCAGGCACCTTACATATCCGAATAGGAAAACAGGAATCTCTCCTTGGTCAGGTCATTCTTCAAGAGTCCGACCCGATAAAAGTAGAAGTCCAGTTTGACACCCGAGGACCACCTAGCGAGCCTCTCATCGAGAGGATCAAGAGCAGGCTTGCTGCTTTGTCCGACGTTGGGTTGGCGTCTAACCCGTTTTCCTAACCCAAAACTAGTGACATGTTATTTAGCTAGGGTTGTTTGGATGGAGTCCGGGGGATGAAGAAGCCAGTCCCAGTTTGACTTGGAAAGGATGATAGTCTTTGCGACGGGCGGACCCCTGGGTTTCGATTCGAGGAAAGAATAGGAAAGGTTTTTAGTGGGCGCACCGGGGGTTAGGCCCGATTTCGAGAAGGTGTAGGATTTGTCCATGTTCGCAGTGCCCGGAGCCTATGACCGGGCGATAACGGTCTTCTCCCCAGATGGGAGGCTCTTCCAGGTCGAATATGCAAGTGAAACAGTAAAGAGAGGTGCCACAGTCCTTGGCATTGCATGCCCGGAGGGGGTTATTTTGGCAGCAGAAGAGAGAGCAGGTTCCAAGCTTCAAGACATCTCTTTCATGTGGAAAATCTTCCAAATAGACGAGCACGTAGGAACTGCTGTTGCTGGCTTGAGCTGCGACGCTCACATACTAGTCGATCAGGCCCGTATCTATGCCCAGAGCAACAAACTGATGTACGACGAGCCCATTGATATCGAAATACTCACTCGCCGAATTGGCGAGATAAAACAACTGTACACCCAACACGCTGGAGTCAGACCTTTCGGAATCTCTATGTTATTCGCGGGGGTAGACAAGAAGGGCAGCCGTCTATTCTGGACGGACCCTAGTGGTGCCTTCTTCGCCTACAAGGCTTGGGCCATCGGCGCCGGAGGAGACTCCGCCAACGAGATTTTGGAGGCTGAATATCGCGATAATATGACCCTTGACGACGCGCTCTTGTTGGGAATGAAGTGCATGACCAAAGTCTTGGAAGGAAAAGCAGAGCCCCAAAAGATTAGAGTGGCAATCGTGCCGAGGGAATCGGGGAAGTTCCAGAAGCTACCAGTCGAAGACGTGGACAAGTACCTAAGAAAGCTTGAAGCCAGCAAAAAGGCCCCGGCTGGCAAATGAGTGACAAGTTCACAACAGCTCGGTTGGCGAAGGGACAAGACAAGTTCGAAATCCTTGTGAAACCACAACAAGCGCTCGACTATAAGCTGGGAAAAGCAGTGCCGGTGAGTCAATTGCTGGTTATCGAGGAAATCTACTCCGACTCGGGCAAGGGTACGAGAGCGTCCGCGGAAAAACTGGAAAAAAACTTTGGCACAGCAGACGCCCTAAAAGTCGCCGAAGAGATCATGAAGAGTGGTGAGCTTCAGCTCACTACCGAACAGCGTCGTCAGCTAATAGAAGAGAAAAGGCGTCAAATCGTGTCTATCATCATTCGAAACGCCATAGACCCTCGCACCGGTGCCCCCCATCCGCCTTTGAGGATAGAACAAGCCATGGAGCAAATCCGGCTGTCAATAGACCCCTACAAGAGTGCTGAGGAGCAGTCGAAACAGGTCATTGAAGAGCTACGGCCGATTCTTCCCTTGAAAATGGAGCAGATGCGGGTAGCGGTCAAAGTATTCGCCGAGCATGCGGCTCGCGCATACAATGCCTTGAAAGGTTTCGGGACGGTCAGCAGAGAGGAATGGCAGCCCGATGGGTCGTTGGTAGCCGTGGTTGAAATGCCGGCAGGTCTTTATGGGTCCTTTCTAGACCGGGTCGGCAAGTTGACTCAAGGAACGATTCAGACGAAGGTCCTAACCTAGGAGATTTCGATTTTGGTATTGGTTACAGAAGCAAATCAGGTAGTCGCCCCAGGAGAACTCTTGGCCGATGGCGACCATCAGCTGGGCGAGAACGCGTACAGGATTGGGACACAGATATTTTCAGCATGCATAGGTCTTCTGGAGGTTGATGGGAACCGGGTTTTCGTGGTGCCCCTTAAGGGTGGGTATATTCCGCGTGTGGGTGACCTTGTCGCTGGCAGAATCGTTGACATCGGGCTTTCTGGTTGGTCAGTGGATATCCTCGCGCCCTATCCAGCAATGCTTCCGGCATCGGAAACTCCGGGCCCTCGTGGACCTCGGAGAAGGGACTTATCCGAGACATTCGACGTGGGAGATATGGTCCTGGCCCAAGTGCTGGTTTTCGATAGGACGAGGGATCCACTATTGACCATCAAAGGTCCCGGTCTTGGTAAGGTCGCGACTGGTAGGGTGGTCGAGATATCTGCCGCCAAGATACCTCGCCTCATAGGCCGGAAAGGCTCGATGATTAGCATGCTCAAACGGGAGACTGGTTGCCAAATAACAGTAGGCCAAAACGGGGTTGCTCTCGTATGGGGAAAAACGCCCGACGCTGAGACCCTCGCGGTAGAAGCCATATACATGGTTGAAAGAGAGGCTCATACAAGAGGACTGACGGATCGGATTAGAGAAATGATAGCGAAAAATAGTGTGGTTGGAGAAGTTGCCGGAGCCTAAGCCCCCAGAGAGGCTCGTCGACGATAAGGGTCTACGGATTGATGGACGGCGCCTTGACCAGCTCAGGCCGATTAAGTTGGAAGTGGGCCTCCTTGACAAAGCGGACGGCTCTGCCTACATTGAACAGGGAAAGAACAAGATTCTAGTGGGGGTATACGGGCCAAGAGAGGCGCACCCCAAGCACATTGCAATGCCCGACAGGGCGGTCATACGATGCAGGTACCACATGGCGCCCTTCTCTGTCGACGAGAGAAAGTCACCCGCCCCCTCGAGGAGAGAGATGGAACTTTCCAAGGTGATACGGGAGTCGCTGGAACCGGTTGTCTTGACAGACCTGTACCCGCGCACGACAATCGACCTCTTTGTGGAGGTTCTCCAATCTGACGGAGGGTCCCGATGTGCTGGCATTACAGCAGCGTCACTGGCTCTTGCCGATGCTGGTATTCCTATGAGGGAACTTGTTGCGGCCTGCGCTGTCGGAAAGGTCCAGGGAAAGCTTGCGTTGGATCTTTCAGATGCGGAGGACAAGTATGGTGAGGCAGACCTTCCCGTTGCTTACGTTCCCAACGCCAACTTGGTAACGTTGCTTCAGATGGACGGAGCTCTAACCCCCGATGAGTTCGAGACAGGACTCAACATGGCAGTCGAAGCCTGCAAGGCAATCCACACCATGCAGAGGGAAGCGTTGAAGAAAAAGTACCATGATATTAAAGAGGTCGTGGAAGAGAAAGAAGAAGCGGAGGTCGTTGCCTAGTGTCAGCGACACCTCAACTCCCACCTGTGGCAAAACTGGAGCAGAAGACAGTTGTCGACCTGGTTTCTAAGGGTAAACGGATAGACGACCGGGGACTGGAGAGCTACCGACCCCTCGAAATCAAGGTTGGAGTGATCGAGAAGGCCAACGGTTCAGCCCAAGTCCACCTGGGCAAATCCAAGGTACTGGTCGGGGTCAAGGTTGAGACGGGCGAACCCTTCCCAGACACCCCTGAAGAAGGGGTCCTTACGGTCAACGCTGAGCTGGTACCTTTGGCCTCCCCCTCCTTCGAGATGGGCCCCCCCAGCGAAGAAGCAATAGAGATAGCCAGAGTCGTCGACCGGGGAATAAGGGAGTCAAAGGCCGTTGACGTAAAGTCCCTTGTCATACAAAAGGGAAAGAAGGTTCAGGTTGTATACGTGGATGTTTACGTTTTAGACCACGACGGTAACCTGATTGATGCAGCAGCTATGGCAGCCCTAGCAGCTCTTGTGAATGCAAAGGTCACCAAGATGGAAATGAAGGGAGACGAAGTTGTCGTAAAAGGGGGCCATCACCCTCTGCCCCTCAACAACTATCCAGTAGCAGTGACCTTCGCCAAAATTGAGAAGACCCTCCTGGTTGACCCGTCTCTAGAAGAGGAGCAGGTGATGAGCGCACGGCTTACGGTTACCATCGACAAGAACGGCCACGTTTGTGCCATGCAGAAGGGGGGCCAGTACGGGTTCACAGTTGAGGAACTCAAAAGGGCTGTGGGCCTTGCAGTCCAGAAGGCTGCGGAGAATAGGGCGAGTATCCTCGCTGTGGCGAAAGGCTGATGGCGAGACGCCATGGGCTTGGCGGAGGATTTGGCGCCCGCTACGGAACTGTAGGCCGCCGTCGGTATGTTGCCATTGTATCGGGGCTTCGGACGAGACACGAATGTCCTCAGTGCAGGTTCAAAACAGTAAAACGCTGGAGCGTTGGCGTCTGGCTATGCAGAAAATGTGGATACAAGTTTGCGGGAGGCGCATACCTACCGGTGACCAAGCTTGGCGAGATAGCGGCCAGGGCGACGCGGGGAACGATGAACCCGTCAACTCTCTCGACAGAACTCGACAGCCTGAGAGCAGGAGGCCGGGTTGCACCATCGATGGTGACCACGTTGAAAAGACCGAGAACCAGGCGCAAGAAGGCGGCTCAACCAGTTGAAGAGAAACCTGAAGAAGAACCAAAGCCGACCGCTGAAGCCACAACGGAAACTGCAACGGGAAATTCATAGACACCATCAGAGAACAGCCGACCTAACAATACTAGTGGACCTCCCCGATTCTAGGGCAGCAGAGTCCATTCGAAAATCGCTTGAACCCGAAACGAAAATTACCAAGGGGTTCAGATCCCGGACAACAATTAGTTCTGAGGACAGTCAGCTTTGCCTTAGAATAAGGGCGGACGACTTGGCGGCGTTGAGGGCTGCGTCAAATTCTTTTCTTCGCTTTGTTGCCGTGGGCCTAAAAGCGGTTGAAACCGTTGCACCCTTTTATAGGGGGGCCGTCCCCGTCCGCAAAGGCAAAGGCGTAGGACAAAGTTTTGAGCGAAGAGGTCGAGCTTCCACCGCAGATCCAGGAGCAATTAGCCAGGCTCCAACAGCTGCAACAGACTCTTCAAGCGGTGAACTCGCAAAAACAGCAGCTTGAGATCGAGGCTTCTGAAACCGAGAGGGCTTTGTCAGAACTGGACAAGTTGAACGATGGGTCTGTGGTATACAAGAGCGTTGGGAGCCTTCTTCTCAGGTCGAACCGCCAGACCCTGTTGACCGAGCTGAAGGAACGGAAGGATCTTCTGGGAACTCGGGTGACTGTTCTGGGCAGGCAGGAGGAGCGGACGAAGGAAAGAATCAAGGAGCTGCAGGAGAAGCTCCAGGAGAAGCTTCGGCCGGCCGGTTCCTCAGCTAATTGAGAGACAACTATAGTGAAGCCCCAAGGCTTGACCGGCTGGGGTGTAGCTCTACGGTCTTTGACCTCGATGGTGAGGGATGCGGACCGGGTAGCTCTCCTATGCCACCAGAATGCTGATCCAGACGCCGTCTGTTCTGCCTTTGTGCTCCAAGGGCTCCTTCGGAAGATCAGCCCAGGCCTGGATGTAGAGGTGTACTGCCCCGAGGGAGTTAGTGCTTCCACGAAACAATTACTGGAGAACCTCGGTATCTCAGTCCCTGGTGGGATGATCCCCCGGGAGTTAGGCTTGGCCATTCTCGTGGACACAAACACTCTGGACCAGCTGGGGAAGACGGGAGAAAAGATTCGTCGGATGCATCAAGGCTTTGTCGTAGTTGACCACCACCACCCCCACCCTGACACTGAGAAAATTGCCAGCCAGATGATCGTGGACGAGTCCGCAGCGGCCGCGGCTGAAGTTGTCTACCGGCTTGTGAAGGCATCGAAGCAACAATTGGACCGGTTGGAGGCGACTGCGCTTCTAGCAGCTCTGTTTGTCGAAACCAAGCACTTCCTCCTGGCGAGGAGGTCCACGTTTGAGGTTGCTGCTGGCCTTGTGGAGTCGGGTGCTGATCCTAGGCATCTCTCGGAGATGCTCGTCTCCCGAATTAGCAGGTCCGAGCGTGTGGCGAGGCTGAAGGCAGCTAGTAGGAGCCAGGTTACCAGCCTTGGCGACTGGATCGTTGTGACTGCCGAACTGGGGTCGTACCAATCCTCGGGGGCTCGGGCGCTCTTGGGTGTGGGCGCCCACGTTGCGCTGGTGGGCGGAGAGAATAAGGAAAGGGTTCGGGTCAACATGAGAGCTACGGAGGAGTTTGCTGGCAAGACTGGGGTTCATCTAGGCAGGGACCTGGCCATTCCTCTGGGGAAAACCCTCGGGGGCGGGGGAGGCGGACACCCGACTGCTGCAGGATTCTTTGCTAGCGGGACGGTTGAGGATGTGTTGAAGAGTTGCGTTGATAGGATCAGAGATCTTCTTGGTCCTTTCCAGACCTAATATAGGGCGCGGCCCGCATCTCATCATTATAGAGTATCAACTCGAAAATGGGTAGAAACTTGTCTGCTGAGACTAGGGAGGTCATAACTGCGCACGGGCTTGGCTTCAAGTACTCTGGCTCAGCCTCCTCTGCCATCGAGAACGTTGAGTTGTCTCTGCGCACTGGGGAGTTTGTGCTTCTCACAGGTCCCAGTGGGTGTGGTAAGACCACCCTCTGCCGATGCCTCAATGGATTGATACCGAATTTCTACCAGGGCGAGATTGCAGGAGACTTGCTTGTAGAAGGGGTTAGTGTCACTTCTCAGTTGACGAGTGAGCTTTCGAGAAAGGTGGGTTATGTGTTTCAGAACCCTGAGAACCAGCTGTTTGCGCTAACGGTTGAGAAGGACATTGCCTTTGGACCTGAGAACTTGGGCTTGTCGAGGGAGGAGATTAGGCGACGGGTTGACTGGGCGATGGAAATCACGGGCGCTGATGGGCTCAAGGATCTTGCACCGTACGAGCTGTCGGGAGGCCAGCAGCAGCGCGTGGCGCTTGCCGGGGTTCTGGCGATGGAGCCTAGTGTTGTGGTGTTGGATGAGCCTACGTCCTTCTTGGACCCTCGAACTGCGGAGGGTGTTGTGAAGGCGGTCAACGATCTTCGCCTCAACCATGGAATCGCGGTGGTCGTGGTGGAGCATAGGCTTGACCTAGTGGCTAGGTATGCTGACCGTATCGTGGTGATGGATAGGGGAAAGGTTGTCGATGACGGGGGCTTGGAGGAGGTGCTTGACCGGGACTTTGAAAGGCTGTCTGGGCTGGGAATAGGTGTCCCGAAGGTGAGCCTTCTCTGGGCTTTGCTTAGGCGCGATGGCCGTGTTTCAGGTAGGCTTCCGACGCATGTGGAGGAGGCTGCGGACAGACTCTCAAGGCTGCTTGTCCAGTGATAAGCCTAGAGAAGGTCATGTTCAGGTATCCGTCGGGGGCTGTTGCCCTTCAGGATGTGGATCTGTCGGTCGAGAGTGGCCAGTTCATCGCTGTCATGGGTGAGAACGGGGCAGGTAAGACTACTCTGGCCAAGCACCTGAATGGTTTGTTGAAGCCCTCGTCTGGAAGGGTGCTTGTGGACGGGGAGGATACTAGGAAGAAGAGTGTGGCCGCTCTTTCGAGGAAGGTGGGGTTGGTGTTTCAGAATCCGGACCATCTGCTCTTCTCGGAAACTGTCAGGGACGAGGTGGCGTTCGCGCTGAAGAATTTTGGCTACTCGTCCGACACGATCAAGAAGCAGGTGGGGAAGACGCTTGAAGCGTTGGACTTGACGGGCTACGCTGACACTTCGCCCTTCCTTCTTAGTGGTGGAGAGAGGAAGAGGACTGCTCTTGCGGCTGTTCTTGCCTGGGAGCCTGATTACCTGGTTTTGGATGAGCCTACTATTGGGCAGGATTACCAGCAGAAGGAGCGGCTTCGAAACTTCATTCTTCAACTCTATTCGCAGGGAAAGGCGGTGGTCATCATAACTCATGATGTGGAGTTCGTGGCTGAGTCAGGCCCTGAAGTGGTTCTTCTGTCGAAGGGGCGGTTGCTGGCTCGGGGGCCGGCGGACGAGATTCTCTCGAACGATGATCTCGTGGAGCGGGCTTCGCTAGTGAAGCCCCAGATGGCTCGATTGTTCAGCCAGCTCGACCATGAACTGCCCCGGGATGTGGTGGATGTTCACAGGGCGAAGATGCTTCTCGAAGATAAGTTGTCACGGGTGGACATGAGTGTCTCTCAAGGCTCTTGAAGGATTCAAATTCTCTACCCTGAAGACTCCCATTCACAGGCTGGACCCTAGGGCCAAGTTTCTACTCGTTATTGCGATGGTGGTTCCCTCTTTATTCTTCACCAGTATCTATGTTATGGTGGGATTGTTGCTCCTCCAGGTTCCGTTTCTGCTTGTGGGCCATGTGGCTCGGAGGTGGGTCTTCTCCCTTAGGGCGGGGGTGTTTCTCTCCGGGCTGATTTTCGTAGTGAACCTGTTTACGAGTTCGGTGTTTTCGGCTGTGGCGTTGACGCTGCGGTTCTTGGTGTTGTTGACGACGTTCAGCCTTTTCTTCATGACGACCTCGCCTGACGATTTGGGGTTGGCCATTGACAAGATAGGATTTGTCAGATGGCTATCGCGCAAGTGGCTGGGCTACCCTAACGCCTTGTCTTTCACTTTCACGACTGCTGTCCGGCTTGTGCCGACCCTGGCCGCTGATGCCCAGACGGTGGTGGACGCTCAGAGGTCTAGGGGCCTTGAACTGGACAAGGGCAACCTGTTGAAGAGGATACGGAACTATGTTCCGATTCTTATCCCGTTATTATTGATTGCGATTAGGAGGAGTCTAGAGCTGGCTGAGGCCTTGGAGTCTCGGGGTTTTCCAGGGAAGGAGGGGCGTGTGTCGCTGTTCGAGCTGAGGTTGAAACCCGCCGATTACGGGCTTATCGCTGCTTCTCTGGTGGGGCTAGGGTTAACGGTCTGGGTCTACCTGCACTACCGGATACCGGTGGTCTAGGGCGAACCGGGCCTTTCAGCTTCTGGAAGCGTGTTTGCAAGGGCCTTCTCATGGCTCTTGCATCGGGGTCCCCCCCGGGGCCCTAGAATAAAGAATTCTTAAAAAGAAAAAGTTACGAGTTTTCGCAACTCTTAGTGTAATCTTTTCTCAAGCCTCTTCGCTGAGGAGTGGGACTTTTGAGTCTCACGTCTTGAGAGGTGACTGATAGGGCCCGTTGTTTTCCAGGGGTCGTTTTCTGTCTGGGGGGGATTCTGGGGATTTTTGCGGTTTGGGGCGCAGGATCTCGTTGTTCCGGGTTCTCGCGACCTCTGGTTTCTGAGGGTTTCTCCGCACGACCGCTAGGTGGGTGAAGCTAATCGGGCCTCAGATTCGCAAAACGTGTTCAAAATGGGCTTTTTCTATTTCTCGGCTAGGCTTTCGACGCCTGTAAGTTAGCTCGCTGGGCGAGTTTGACGCTTTCTTCTCAAAATGCTGGGTTTCGGCTCGGATATGGCAGGTTGTGGCGGTTATGCTACTGGGGGAGGCGAGGTTTTTCCGATTGCGAGAGTCTTATCGGCTGGCCTGGTGCTCCGCGTTCTGGAGTGCGGCGATTGCCTGTTTGACTTCTTCTACTGAGGCGTCATCTTCTATCGTCGTCACGTCTCCTATGTCTCCACCCGCCGCGACGGCTTTGATTACCCGGCGCATTATTTTTCCGCTACGGGTCTTGGGCAGGAGGGTGGCGAAATAGATGTTGTCGGGGGTGGCTATGGGCCCAATGGTCTTCCTGACGTGCTCTCGTAGTTCTTGGGCCAAGCCATGGCCAGGTTTCGCAGAGCCCTTGAGCGTTACGAAGGCTACTATCGCTTCGCCCTTGACTTGGTCTGGCCTGCTGGCCACAGCTGCTTCGGCGACAGCCGGATGGCTTACCAGAGCGTCTTCGACTTCAATTGTTCCTAGCCTGTGACCAGCTACTTTCATCACCTCGTCCGCCCTTCCTAGCAGCCAGAAGTATCCGTCCTGGTCTCTGAGGGCGTAGTCGCCGGGATAGTAGACGCCCGGAAACCGTGTCCAGTACACTTGACGGTACCGTTCCGGGTCCTTGTGGAGGGTCATGAACATTCCAGGCCACGGTTTCCGGATTACCAGGAACCCCTTCCTTCCAGGTGGAACAGGCTCGCCCTTCTCGTCAACAATGTCCGGCTCTATTCCCGGAAGTGGGAAGGTTGCTGAACCCGGCTTGAGGGCGACCAGGCCGAGCTTTGGGCTCGGAGAGATCAGAATTCCCCCGGTCTCGGTTTGCCACCAGGTGTCCACTATTGGGCACCGTCCATAGCCTACCACGTTGAAGTACCATTGCCAGGCTGCAGGATTGATCGGTTCTCCTACAGTTCCTAGAAGCCGCAGGCTGCTGAGGTCGTGCTGCCCGGGGTAGTGGTCACCGTGCCGCATCAACGACCTGATCGCAGTGGGTGCAGTGTAGAGGACGCTGACCCCATAACGCTCCACGATCTGCCACCACCGATCCGGTTGTGGAAAGTCGAGGGCGCCTTCGTACATTACGCAGGTTAGACCGTGCATTAACGGCCCGAACACTAGGTAGGTATGGCCGGTAACCCATCCAATGTCCGCCGTGCACCAGTAAACATCCTCATCCTTCGGGTCGAACACCCACTCCTGGGTCGCCATGGCGTACGCCAAATAACCCGCGGTACCGTGGACCACCCCTTTCGGTTTCCCAGTAGTACCGGAGGTGTACAAGATGTACAAGGGATGGTTTGACTCAACTGCGACAGGGGGAACTTCGGTAGAAGCGTTGGAGAGCTCTTCATGCCACCAATGGTCACGGCCAGGCTGCATGGTGATTTCCTGCCCAGTGCGCCTCAGGACAACGACGTGTGCAACGCTTGAGCTGTCCTTCAGAGCCTCATCTACTACGGCTTTCAGGCTGACTGTCTTTCCCCGGCGGTATCCTCCGTCGGCTGTTACGACGACTTTGGCCTCACAATCTTGGATTCGTTCAGCTAACGACCGGGAGCTGAAACCTGAGAAGACAGCGGTAAAGGGTGCGCCGAGCCTGGCGCAGGCCAGCATTGCGACCGGGAACTCGGGAACTAGGGGGAGGTAGAGTGCAACAGTGTCACCCTTGCTGACCCCAAGTTTTTGGAGAGCGCTTGCGCACTGGTTCGTGGACCGGAACATTTCCTGATAGGTTATTGTCCGCCTGTCCCCCGGCTCTCCTTCCCACAGATAGGCTGCCTTGTTCTTGCGCCAAGTGGTTGTGTGCCTGTCCAGGACGTTCTCGGACGCGTTAAGCTCGCCGCCTACGAACCATTGGGCGAAAGGCGGGTCCCATCTCAGGACCTTGTCCCAGCTCTTCCTCCACAGGAGGCGTCTGCCCATCTCGCCCCATAATGCCTCGGGTTTCCTGATGGACTGTTTGTAATGGTCAAGGTAACGGGCCGCTGGCCAGACGCGAGTGTCGACGGGAAGGCTGCCTGTCTCTGACATTGTGCTAACTTTGCCTGGTTACGGATTATAACTCGTTCGAGAATCCCGTTTCTAGGAGAAAAAAGGGCTTCGTAACCCGATCCGCGCTGCAAGCCCGGAACCTATAGTTTACATAATACCGTGACCTCGTACAGGTCGTCAAATCTGCGGAACGTGGACTGAGCTAACGATCATAGCCGAGTACGACTTTCTGCAGTGTTGGAGGTGTAACAAGTGAGACGCGAAAGAAACTATGATGAATGGCGCAAGACAAAGCGACGCCGTTCCTAAGTCAATATTTGACATCCTACCGGCCCCATGTGGTAGTAGGATCATCCTCGTTTTCAGAGGCCCCCGTAGCCTAAAGCTGCGCCTTCAGATCTTCCGAAAGATGAATCCAACCTTGAGACCAAGCAAGGTAGTGGAGACTGGGGTCTATGTCAAGGACCTCGAAAGGGCCCAGCGTTTTTACGGGGACGTCCTCTCGCTTGAACTCTACACCAGACAAGAAGGCCGGCACGTCTTCTTCAAGGCAGGCAAGAGCACGCTCCTCCGTTCAGTGCGGACACTACACTCAAGGAGAAGCAAACCCCCCACCGGAGCTTCGGGCAGCCAACACTTTGCCTTCCAAGTTGACGAATCTGACCTCGACGCTTGGCGTGTCAGGCTCAGGGAGAAAGGAGTGGCCATAGAATCGGAGGTTGACTGGCCCGCAGGGGGACACTCAATCTATTTCCGCGACCCGGACCAGAACCTCGTAGAACTGATAACGCAAGGCCTCTGGCCCGTAGAAGACTAGGAACCGACGACCGCAGCTATGTACAACTCAATCGTTTGTCGGGTGCTGTCTGGGATGCACGAACCTTGTTAGATAGTAACCCCTCAACACAGCCCAAAATATTCCGCTTCCGTAACCCACACTCCCGAAAAACCAAGCGCCGGGCGAATCTAGGCCAAAACTAACAAGAAAGGTTGAACCGAACGAAGTCAGAATCAGAATCGATGAAACACCGAGGGAGGTCCTAGCCTTGGAAATTACCCCCAGTTTTTCGTTTTGGGCAAACGGAGCCAGATACATGGTTACAAGCATCACGGACGAGAACAATAGCATGATGAGGGATGGTAGAAGCATCAGAGCTATGGACGCTACGAGAAGCCATTCTACGGGTCCCAACGTTCCAACTAGGGCGCTCTGCCTGATGATTGACACGTTGAGGGTAAGGAGGACTGTGGTGCTCGCCACCAGGAAGCTTGTAATGATCATCAACCGGAAATTCGCAGCATCGACGTCTATTCTAGGCTGTTCCACGCACCAAACCCCAGCAAGGAAGTTCGTTGGTTCAGCGTCATATATGCACTGTTCGACCTAAAGTGATGTCTCAGGGCCTTTCCATTCTCAGAAGGCCTAGCAGGTGTCGTCATTTGGCTGAACTATCGTACCGAACTCGGCCATTGATTCGTACAACCATGAATAGCGCTGATCTCAGGTTTGAACTGTCGTTTGCTGGGGCGGCCTTGTAACGAGACTGTTCATCTCGACAGTTACACTGTGGATTTTCCGGAGCATTGCCGAGGTTGTGGCAGTAGGTTCTCGGGAGGTGAAGTTGACGGTAAGTAAGAAGGCGCCTTTCGGGGGCTATGGTATCGAACTGGACTCTCCCCTGGCCACTGTTCTGGGTGGAAGGGAAGGACAGAAGATTTCCCCCTCCGAGATGACTAAGAGACTCTGGCAATATATCAAGAGGCACAACCTGGGCAAGAAGGACTAATAGACACCCGGGTAGTTGCTTCAGTCTTCGTCCCATTTTTCTTCTAAACTCTTGACGCGGAATAGCCCGACGGGTGAATCGTAGGATAGTCGGCGGAGCTTCGGTTTTCCCGATTTTCCTAGCCGCGTGTATCGTCAAGTGATGCTGGTCAGGAGGAACTCGGCTCCAAAGTAGAGCATTCCCAGACCGAATGTGAACAGAAGGATTCTGTACCATTTTCCGAGGAAGAACTTTCCCCGGCTGGCGAGGCTAGCTGTTCCCCCAAGCCACGCATAATCCATCCAAATGTGGGCGCCGAACATTGCTAGGACCCCTATGAAGGCCCCGAGTCTCAAGGCCTGAGCTACGAGAAGTGAGCCCACAGTCGCCCACCAGATTATGAAGAAGGGTTTATCGCCGTGAAAATCAGACCCACGAGGACGCCGGACCTCTTGTCCCATTTGCTCGGAGGTTGAACGTTCATGTCGATTTTCGTTCTAGCCTGCGCCAGCTGCAGGATGGCGAAGGCAATCAGGGTCGCGCCGCCAAGTGCTCCGATAATTCTGACTGATCCTAGAAGGAATGAGGAGAGGCCAATGGGAGAGCCCGAGAACCAACGGCAGTTCAATCATCGAGTGCCCCACAGCGCATTCCACGCCCGCAAACCAGCCAGTCCGAGTGGCCCTGAGGGTCGAGGCCAGGAACAGGGGACCCGGGGTCAAAGCTCCAGACGAGCTGGCGATCACTACGGTCAGGAGAAAATCGGGAGTAATCACCGCTAGAGTACTGGTTAGCACCTGTAAAGTCTGGTAATCAAGCTGTTGATGCTCGGTCCGTTTGAGATGTTCCTCTAAAGGCAACCCTTCAGGTTACACCATGCTTAGAGCGGGGCTGGCCTAAGGCTTGAGACATGCCAACTACTCCGACGAGGACCAAGAAGGCACTTCAGGAGATGGCGCGAGTCTTCAACAAGCTCGCTTCCGAGCTAACTGCCGACCTCAACCAGGCGATTCGAGAGATTGAGACTTTGAAGCATGAGGTTCAGCGACTCAAGGCGAATCGAACCAGTCCGAACCA
>WNGG01012055.1_pt1 | contig 14287 bp, 10 predicted proteins | sample 5400661 | NCBI WGS metagenome assembly WNGG01 (sample SAMN13153372, study PRJNA577476) | soil metagenome | isolation source: 100 cm soil or saprolite under Garry oak tree replicate 1 | place: USA:California | collected 2016-06-15
AAGGGACCTTGACGATGGTACTGGGGCTGCTCCACGTCTTGCCCCCGTCAGTGGTCTTCGAGAACATTGTCGGTCCTCTGAAGGCGGCTGTGTGCAGGTCAGCGTCAGGGTTGCCGTTCGGCAACTCGAGGCGATCCCACACCACATAGGCAACGCCATTCTTGGTCGGATCAGCGGTGACCGATTCCTTATCATTAAAGAACTGGAGCGTTCCTTCGTTGTCGGCGATAATGACGCGCACGTTCTTCCACGTCTGGCCGCCGTTTGTGGAGGTCGCTGCGGCGACGGCGTTGTTATTGTTGGTGTCGTTGAACGAGATTGACACCGTGTAGGCGGTACCATCATGCCCGATAGAGACCCACGGATCGGAGGCCCGCTCGTACTGGAGTGCGCTAGGCGTGCCCGGCGCACAGGCATCGAAGGGCAGCGTTGTTTCACCCCACGTCATGCCGCCATCGGATGAGAAGCCAGCGACTAGACCGTGCGCCCCGCCGCTCGACCAGCGGTCTTGCTGCCAGACACCTACAATATTCGAACTGTTTTTCGGATTGACTGAGACGTAGGGCTCGACCTCAGCATTCACGTAGTTGGTGCCCGACTGGCTGCCATTTGAACAACTGGCGTAGGGGCTTGAGCCGGAGACAAGTACCAGTGAGCTGGCGCGTACCAGGCCGACAGGAACAGTAGCTACGAGGACTAGCAAAAATACTGCCAGTGCTACAAACTTAGCAAGCTTTGTGTGATGCATCAAATACTCCTTCTAGTCGACATTGACTGAAACAAATGTAAGACGTAACACGAACCACAACGGTTTGTAACTCTTGTGGAAGCCGTGCAAAGCAGGGAAGGCTTGCACAACAAGCCTTCAAAAAAGAGCGATATCACCTCCTAACTGTTTAGTCAGTTACTCGCCCTGATTGATACTTTTAGCCAGAGATTGTTCCTCACCTCATGGTCAATCAGAGCGTGCAAGAGCCTTCTTTTCTTCTACTGATATGGGATATCCTTCTTCTATATGTCATAAGGTCCCCCAAAAGATAAGTTTAATATTAAACGGCAATAAATGCAATCCCACGAATCCCACATCTATTTTGCAACATAGGCTTAATACAGAGCTTAAGAGTAAAAGGCAAGAATGGGGCAGTTAATATTAGCCTATTGTCCTACATGCCTTGCATCATTCCTGCTTCATAATATAAACTGGGGCAATTAGAACGGTACACAATCAACCTTATCGATGCATTGACTAGATAGGAGGCAAGCGCCTTGACCGGGCTAATATGGGATGGCAAGTATAAAGATGGGAAATCTGCTGATTCTTCCCAGGGAAACCTTCCAGGCACACAAGAGAATATGCAAGGACCTCCTTCTGCTGTGCAAACTATCGACGACACCACGACTCCTGTTAAGGCTCTACAGGAACAACCTGCTGCTGATTCATCCTGGTTGAAATGGCGAATTGCACTACAACAGGTTTTGCCTATTTATATCGCCGTACACCTGGCATTCCTTACCTTAACCTACCTGGCAACCTTGTTTACCATCGGTGATTTTTCAATAACAAGCCTGCGCATTCATACCTTGCTCACCTCGTGGTTTCGCTGGGATAGTGGGCATTACACGAGCATAGCGACACATGGCTATACTGAATCCTATAAGACCGCTTTCTTTCCACTCTTCCCCCTGCTTGAAAGAGGCGTATCATTTCTTGCTCACGATCCTTTTGTCGCTGGCCTCCTTATCTCAAACCTGGCTGGTCTGGGTATGCTCCTGCTACTGTACCGGTTGGTGGAGGAAGACTTTGATGCTGAACGCGCCTATCGCACGACAATCTACCTTTCCGTGTTCCCCACCGCCTTTTTCTTTGCTGGCGCCTATAATGAGTCTCTCTTTCTTTTTCTCGCCATACTCAGCTTCTACGCTATGCGCCGTGGAAACTGGTGGCTGGCCGGTCTTTCTGGCGCCCTGGCTATCCTGACGCGATCTGCAGGATTGGCTCTTCTCCTGCCTTTCTTCTATGAATATGCACATCAGCATGAGTTCAAGCCAGGGATGATCCGTTTCGATGTCCTGGCCGGCGTGCTTATTCCAGCGGGACTAGGTATCTACGCGCTCTATTGCTTTTTCCAATTTCATGATGCTCTAGCCTTCTCGCACGCACAAGTGGTCTGGCACCGCTACTTAGCCCCTCCCTGGCAAGGAATCATTGGCGCGTTCACCTGGATTCTCCAGCATAGCATTCTGACCTTCTACTCGATCCATAACGTAATCGACCTTGGCGCCTGCTTGTTCATACTCCTCTTGCTCATCCTGAGTTTCGTAGGCCCCTGGAAACTTCCCCGAGATCGCTGGTCATATGGTATCTACGCGGTTGGCATCTATATGCTTGTCCAGCTTTATCCTAGCGCAAATACCGTACCCATGGCGGCGTATTCGCGCTACATGTTAGAAGTGTTCCCGGCATTCATCACGCTAGCGGCTATCGGCAAGAACTCCGGCCAACAAACAAATGGGTACCTTACAAAGGATACGCAACTCATTTCATCTCTATGTTTGCAAGAGGTACTACAAACACTGCATTTCCATTGACAATGAAGTAATTAACCTATAAAATGCACAACGAGCCTCATACATTGAGCCTGCATAGACTGCGTCCTCTTCAGGCAAATCGCTAGAAGTGAGAGAAGGTTACGTGAGCTTCAACCTGAATGTGACCTGGAAAACAATACGAGGTCCCACTACCGGCCGTCGTTGGGTAGACGGAAGATAATATAAGTAGAAGATGATCTCCCTCCTTTCAGTGATCTTTTGACTACTGAGAACAACAGGTATCGCTTTCGATACGTTGACTAGTAGGAGACGACTGCATTGACCGAGCTAATATGGGATGGTAAGTACAAAGACGGGAAAAAAGTCGGGCCTGGACGTATTGAGCTTCCCTTTCAAACTGTAGAAACCGTAAACGAAACTGCACAGGAGCGTCAGCTAACTCTCGATATGCTTTTTGCTGGACGACAGACTGAATGGCGCAATCTTTTAATCTGGGGTGATAAGAAATATGTTTTGCCCAGCCTACTTTCCGAATTTGTAGGTAAAGTGAATCTCATCTACATCGATCCTCCCTTCGCAACTGGCGCTGACTTCTCTTTTACTGCCACTATCCCGGAAAGTGACGAAAGCTTTACGAAGGAACCTAATATCATTGAGCAGAAAGCTTATCGAGATACTTGGGGACGAGGTTTAGATAGTTATTTTCAATGGTTTTATGAAACGATCGTCTTACTCCGTGAGCTTTTGGCCGATAACGGTAGTATTTATGTGCATTTGGATTGGCATGTTGGCTTCAGCGCTAAAGCAATTATTGATGAAGTGTTTGGAGCTGATTGTTTTAGGTCAGAGATTATTTGGAAACGTACGGCTGCTCATAACGATTCGCGTGGCATTGGTAATATTACTGATATGATCCTCTATTACGGTATGTCTGATAATGCTGTTTGGAATCCTCAGTATGCTGCTTTTACGCAGGACTACATAGAAAGTTTTTATAGGTTTTCTGAGCAGGATGGACGGCGTTATCGCTTGCATCAAATAGAGAGAAACCCGGCTTTAGGTATTCGCCCAAACCTTATATATGAATACAATGGTTATACGCCAAAATTCGGGTGGATGGTTGAACGGGAGAAACTAATTGACTTTGATAAAAAGAATATGTTGGTGTGGTCGAAAAATAGGAAACCTCAACGTAAGATCTATTTAAATGAGGAACAAGGAAGACCAATCACAAATCTATGGGATGAGATCCCCCCAGTACAAAGTCAGTCTATAGAACGTGCTGGCTATGCGACCCAGAAACCCGAAGCGCTCCTTGAACGAATTATCAAAGCATCTTCAAATGAAGGCGATCTCATACTGGACTGCTTCTGCGGTAGTGGTACAACTGCCGCCGTAGCAGAGAAACTTGGACGACGTTGGATAACCTGTGATCTAGGGCGCTTTGCTATTCATACTACTCGTAAACGTCTCCTCTCTATCGATAATGTAAAACCTTTTGTGGTTCAGAACCTTGGCAAATATGAGCGGCAAGCATGGCAAACTGCCGAGTTCTCTGATCCAACACAGAGAGCGAATGTACAATTACGCTACCGCAATTTCATCCTCCAACTCTACCATGCTACTCCTATAGAAGGCTATACCTGGATTCATGGTATCAAAGGAGGAAGACTCGTTCACGTGGGGTCTGTAGATGCCCCAATTGCTCTTGGGGAGGTAAAATCCATCGTCAATGAGTTCTGGCGGGTGAGAGGAAAAGATGTTGGCGAGCATAGCAACGGTATTGATATTCTTGGCTGGGATTTTGCCTTTGACCTTAATGAAACTGCGAAACAAATGGCCGCGGATGCAAATATCCGGCTCGCTTTCAAAAAAATACCGCGTGAGGTGCTGGAAAAGAAAGCAGTCGAGCAAGGAGATATCGCCTTTTATGAGCTAGCAGCCTTAGCAGTAGATGTGAAGCCAACAAAGAAATGTGTATCGGTTGAGTTACAGAACTTCTTTATGCCACCCGATGACGTTCCCGAGGATGTCAGGAAGGCGATCACGCAGTGGAGCCAGTGGATCGACTACTGGGCGGTCGATTGGGATTATCGAGATGATACATTCCATAATCAATGGCAGACCTACAGGACAAAGAAAGAACCGAAAATACTCCTCAAAGCTTTTCATGAATATGATGAGCCTGGCAGCTATACCATTGTCATGAAAGTCATAGACATTCTTGGCAACGACACCACAAAAGCCGTGACGGTAGAAGTGATCTAACACCAATAGTACAGCTTTCAGCAAGAGCTAGCTAGAAAGAAACAGGTATGGCACGCATTCGTAAAATAAAAGAAAACGAAGTTCAGCCTGGCCTTTTTGACCTGACCCTCTATCTCAGGACAGCGCCCTGTGTTCCAGCCTTGCGAAAGCTGGTCACGGAGTGGAAAGACAATGGATATCAGGGCATCACGCCCACTACCCGCACTTTACTTAATCACTGGTTCTTTACCGATCATAAATTATCGAACGGGCAACTCTTTAAGTACCTGGATGCCCAACGCGAGGCGATAGAAACGCTCATCTATGTCTACGAGGTGGCGAAGATACGTACGCGCAAAGACCTCCTGGAAAAATATGCCCCTGCCAATAGCCAGGTACGTTTGCCCGCCTACGATGAGTTTGCCCGCTATTGCACAAAAATGGCCACAGGCAGCGGGAAAACGAAAGTGATCCGTGAACTCAAAATTTCCTGGGAATTTGATTGCATTATGCGCGGGGATGCCGAACGCGCCCCGGCCGATGGGATGTTATTTCTCACCAATATCCAGCAGCTTTACGACAGAACAGAGCGCCAGAAAGACGACGACGAGCCTGAAATCATGACCGAAGTTCTTGGCCTTAGACCCAAAGACGACTTGAATAGCGATCTCGCCGGTTTTATCGAAATGCTTGCCAAACGAGCGGGCCAAATTTTAGTACTGAATGATGAGGCCCATCACACGCATGATGAAGAGAACGAATGGAATAAGGTGATCCGCCGACTTCACACAAGTTTACCATTGGCAGCCCAATTAGACTTTTCCGCCACACCTCGTTTCACAAGGGGCGCCTTATTCCCCTGGGTCATCTCTGATTACCCGATCAAGCAAGCAATTCTGGACAGTGTTGTCAAAAGGCCGGTCAAAGGTGTTGCCGACTTTGAAGAGGCGAGAAGCGATGTAGCCAGTGTGCGCTATCGCGTCTATTTAACGGCGGGCGTAGAACGCTGGCGAGAGTATCGAGAGCAGCTTGCAAAGATGGAGAAAAAGCCGGTGCTCTTTATCATGTTGAACACTACCGAAGAAGCAGAAGACGTAGGAGACTGGTTGCGCAAAACATACCCTTCTGAATTTGGTGGCAAGGACAGAGCACTGGTGATTCACACCGATAAAACAGGTCAAATCTCCAAGAAAGACCTGGATGTAGCTCGCAAACTCGCCCGTGAAGTCGATAGTCTAGATTGCCCGACCAATGCTATTGTAAGTGTACTCATGCTGCGAGAAGGTTGGGACGTACAAAATGTGACCGTTGTCGTTGGTTTACGCCCCTACACGGCAGCAGCCAACATTTTACCTGAACAAGCCATCGGTCGCGGTTTACGCCTCATGTTCAGAGGAAAAACGTACTCAGAGCGGGTAGACATAATCGGCAACAAAGCCTTTCTTGCTTTTGTGGATGATCTGGAAAAACTGGAAGATGTGAAGCTCGATACGTTTGAAATTGGCAAGGACAAACTCAAGATTATCGCCATTGAACCACAAATGCCTGAGAAAGCGGCATACGATGTATCGTTACCCAGGCTATCACCCATACTTGTGCGTAAAAAGACATTGGCTGAAGAGATTGAGACATTGGAAGTAATGAGTTTCAGGTTCAGTCCTGATCCTCTGCCACGCAAACCAACCGATGCTGATATCAAGAAATTCCAGTACCAGGCATTCGATATTATCACCATGGAGAAGCTGTTTGAACGAGAGTATGCCATCAAAGAGGCACAGCGACCCGATGAGATCGTCAGTTACTATGCCAAAGTGATCGCGGGCAGCCTAAAACTACCGAGCCAGTTCAGCGCCCTCGCCCCGAAAGTCTGGGACTTCTTTGAGCAGCGTGCTTTTGGTGGGAAGGTCGATCTGTCTAGCTCTGCAATCATACAGGCGATGAATCACCGCATAGCAAGCTATGTTGTGCTTGACGTGTTTGCCAAAGCGCTCAAAGACAAGATCGTTGAGCAAGTAGAGCCAACCATCGAAGGAGAGAACCGGCAACTATCTTCTATGGAACCCTTTGCCTTTTCACGGAAAGTCCTCGAAGCCAGAAAATGTGTATTCAACCTGGTTCCCTGTGATAATGACTTCGAGTATGAGTTTGCCAAATTTCTTGAAAGCGCGAAGGATGTCGTAGCCTTTTCCAAGCTGCCTCAGCAATTTGGCTTTTCGATAGAGTATACCGACAATAACGCCAACTTGCGCTACTATTATCCCGACTTCGTGGTCAAAACTGAGACAGAAGAAATGTGGCTCGTCGAGACAAAGGGTCAGGAGTCACTTGAAGTAGCTTACAAGGATAGAGCCGCCCAGATGTGGTGTGAGAACGCCACAATACTGACAGGCCAGCAATGGCGCTATGTCAAAGTACCACAAAAAGAATATTACAAGCTCCAGCCCGTGGAGTTTTATGATCTCCTTACTTTTGCCGACTAAAGCAGGGGATAGCGGATCGTTCTGGGAAATGGTTGCATGTCTGAAATGGGCCATGCATCGTATGTTCGGGTGCTTCTTGAGAGATGAATCTAAGGTGATAAAGTGAGGATTTTTCTCAACTCCTACCGTCCTATAGTTCGATACACCGAGGGATAAAATGCCACTTCAAACTGAAGTGGGTGAAGGCTGAGTTTTTTGTCTTGTTTCGGTTGCTACTTATTGGTCATGATGCTCTACCTCCCTGTTCCCACTAGTGTATCATAGAAACTTCCCACCTCTATGCATCAGGGACGTACTCTATCAGTTCGGAAGGGTCTACCCCAAGTGTACGGGCAAGTTTGTTCAGCGTTGTTGTCGTTACTTCATGGTAGGGGTCTCTCCAAATAGTTTGTATCGTCTTATAGGCCATATTCGACTCTCGTGAGAGCCTGGACATACTAAACCCCCTCTGCTGTGCTACCTCTTTGATCTTCAAGCGTATCATGAGCCGTGTCCTTCATCTGTAGTGAGGGGATTGTATCAGTCTCCTACGTTGTAGGGAACCACGCTTGTGTTCTTGGTACGTTTTGTAGTAGTATATTAGCTACTAGTATTTAATATACCTATCGACAAGCGAGAGGAATTATGTAGGGGAAAGATATGTTGACACTCTGGATATTGTCTTGTCGCGTGAATGCGAAGGTGGATACGCTCTCTACGTTCTATGCGAGAGACCTTGAAGATGCAGAACGGCAAGCAGAAAAGATACTCCAAGAGCATCATTATGAGCCGCTAGAACTCAAGGAGTATCCTCGTGGGTTTGGAATCGTTATGACCACCTTGCCAGGGAGGATTGAAGAAGATACAGTGTAGTGGTGTGATGTGCCTCTGCTAAGTATCCTGTTCAAACAGACGACTCTCTAGAGATGCAGAGTAATTGAACCATGCCTTAACAGTATTGTTTTCGAGCGCCGTGCTTCCCAGAGCCTGGCTCGCGTTGAGTCCATCACTCCTATCAAACAAGGGAACAGCACTCGCGAGGTGAGTGAAGAACTGCTGGACGCGCTCACCATGGCATATAAAGAGGCGGCTGGTGGAGCAATAGAAGTATAAGGATGGAGCATCAGTAATGGTGTTAGAACTTGATGAACGAATAGACCAGGAACTAAAGGAACTATACAAAACACTTGAAATTGAGGGAAAACTGCTTTCCGGTGAACAGTTAGCCGGATATTACAGCACATTTCGCAGCAGATTCGGAACTGACAGGCTCAAAAACCTGGATGGCGAAGCCCTTTTAAACACGATGCATGATATGCAGGACAGAGATAGCCTCGTCTACTGGCTTGAGTTCAAAGATGATGAGGAATTTCCCTCACCGAGATTTGGCAGTATTGCCGGTGGTAGTGCGTTCAAATTCGGGTTGTTTCGCAAAAAAGAAACTGGCAGGTGGACTACTGGTTCCCCACAAAACCCGGAAGAACTCACAGTTGAACAAGCTATAGACAAAGCAAGGCAGAATCGCGACCAACTGATAAGGGGTGTTGAGCTCTTAGAAAAGCTGCCCGTAAATGGGACGGATGAAGACTATGCACACTTGCAGCAGGAGATGAATCGTGTCGCCCCTGAGGTGAGTAACGTGTCATGGGGACATAAGTATTTTAGCCTGCTATATCCAGAGAAACTTGACGACTTCCACAATCCTGATTACCAGCGTTTTCACCTGATCAAACTATTACAACTTCCTCCACAAGATGGGGGAAGATATATGGCGGCTGGCCGTTTTGTTGCTATCGCTAATGCTCTGGATATCCCTATGAATAGTTTGACTATGGTGTTGAATAAAAGAAATGGGAGGACCCCTCATAGCTACTGGCGCATTGCAACATCCTTTAGTTTAACTATACATAGAGATCACTGGCACTTTATGCGAGATGGCAATTACTGCGCTATTAGATGGCCAGAAATTGGCGACCTTACTAAGTTTACGAACGATAATGACGGAAAACAACGTCTTCGTCAGGCATTGCTATCATCCTACCCCTCTATGGCTCCCTCGGTCGTAGGTAGAACTATGCAGCAAATTTTGTCATTTAGATGGAGCATTGGTTTAGGTGACCTAGTGTTAGCCACTGATGGGGAGACAGTGATAGGTATTGGAAAGGTGGTAGGAGAATATTTCTTCGATCCCTCAAATGGCTTTCCTAATCGTCGTGCTGTTGAATGGCTCTCCCTTGATGAATGGAAACTACCTGATCCTGAGGACACTACTACAGCATACAGGATAAAGAAGGATATCAATCTTGTCGAGGTCGAGAAACATATCCTGGGTGCATCACCTATTATTAGCGCCTTGGACGCTTCCCCTGTATCAACTATCACCTCCACTTCTGTCGCTACCACAGGTAGGGTATCAGCGCCTCCTCGCTTGACCGGTATCCCTGCACGTATTGAATCGGTGCTCGAGCGTAAAGGACAGGTGATTCTCTATGGCCCGCCCGGTACCGGCAAAACGTTTTGGGCTGAGGTAACTGCTCGTGAGTTAGCGGCGCGTTCCTGCTTTGGCACACCATTCGATCAACTTACAGGTGAACAAAAAGCCCTTATTCTTGGAGAGGACAACAATTCTCATGGCCTGGTCCGGTTGTGCAGCTTCCATCCTGCGTATGGATATGAAGATTTTTTGGAAGGGTTTCGGCCGGAGACTGTCAACGGTCAGATGCATTTCACGCTGCAAGATGGTGTCTTTAAAAAACTGTGTAAAGATGCTCAGGCGAACCCAGATCGCAAGTTCTACCTGATCATCGACGAAATCAATCGAGGAGATATCCCGCGCATCTTTGGTGAACTGCTCAGCGTTCTCGAAAAGAACAAACGCGGGAAAGCGATTCTCCTCCCGCTGACGGGCAAGCCATTCCAGGTTCCGGACAACGTCTATGTAATAGGAACGATGAATACAGCTGATCGTTCTATCGCCCTGTTGGATACTGCCCTGCGCCGCCGTTTTGGCTTTATCGAACTGATGCCAGATACCAGTGTATTGGGTGATGCTGTCGTAGGCGGTATTCCCCTGGGACCCTGGCTCAAAGCCCTCAATGAACGTATTGGTGACCATGTCGGGCGTGATGCTCGCAATTTACAAATTGGCCACTCGTATTTGCTCGAAGATGAACATCCCATTGGAGATTTTTCGACCTTTGCGAAGATCATCCAGGATGATATCCTGCCGCTTCTAGAGGAATATTGCTACGAGGATTATACAAAATTAGAAAAAGTTCTCGGACCCGGCCTGGTTGATATACAGAAGCAGCAATTTCGCCAGGACCTATTTGATGCCTCCAACCGGGATGAGCTTGTGCAAGCCCTGTTAGCGCCTTCCCCTGATATCACGGCGTCTTCACAGGCTATCTCTTCCGAAGCTCAAGCTATTGAAAATGAAGAAGACGAAAACGTTGGTGAGCCAGGTGACAATGCATGAGTACACCCCGTATCTCTATCCAACTGAAAGAATGGCAACGTGTTGCTCCAGGAGAACCTGGAACACAATTATCTGGCCTGTTCCTGGAGGATGATGCTGAGATAAAAAATGTCGTTCGCACTCTTTCAACATCAGGAATACTCGGTATCTCGGAGCTTCGCGAGGGTTTATCGATTGAGACCTCGTCCTATGTAGGTAGAATTACGCTTGGGAATATTCAGATCACTGTTCATCCAAAAATTACCGGTATGCCTTTACTGCGTTTATTGCGCTATGCTTACGGTCTTCGCAATCTCGATATCTTTGCCGGAGTTGAGTATGCCGGTGAAGACCAGGCATTCCAGGAGTTGCTGATCAATCAGCTGGTAGCTGAGGTCAATGAGCTGATTGCTCGAGGGCTGCATCGTAGATATGTGCGCACTGACCACGACCTCGCAAGCCCGAGAGGCAGAATAGATGTGCAGAGAATAGCCAGGCAGGGAGGAATTGTTCAGTCGACATTACCATGTAGTTATCATCCCAGGCTGGAAGATTGGTTGATCAATCAAGTGCTCTTGCAGGGGTTACACCTTGCAGCAGGACTCACTAACGATAGAGATTTGCGTATAAGGCTATTCCGCTTAGCCAGCCTCTTTCAAGATATCGTTACCTCAATCAAGCTCGACCACATCGTGCTCAAGAAGTTGCGCAGGGAAATGGACCTCTTTTTTCAAGCGCTTCTTTCCCGCTTTCTGCGAGAGAGCTTGCCGGATTACACAGTGCAGGATCAGTATAGGATACAAGGTATGATGGCCTACGATCCTGCTCACAATCCCAGGAAACGCCAGGCGCCAGAACTACGCCCAGACTATGTGATTTTGCTGCAATCAAAAGTGGTTGCCATACTCGATGCCAAGTATCGTGATCTCTGGGAAAACGCTTTGCCGCCGCACATGCTGTATCAACTGGCGGTCTATGCATTAAGCCAACCTGAAAGGGTCAATGCAACGATCCTGTATCCGACCATGCAAGCAGAGGCGAAAGAGGCGCGGATCGTACTCCGAGATCCGCTATACGGCACCGGACGTGCTCATGTTGTACTGCGTCCTGTCAATCTGTTGCAGATGGAGGAAATCATCAGCAACTCGCAAAACAAAGGACATATTGAGATTGAGCGAACAAGAACAAGCTTTGCCAGGCAACTTGTCTTCAGCTGTCAAGGAAGAGCAATGACGACACGAGAGCAAGCCCTCCATCAGTTGGCAGCTATCCTGGTCTCACGTATCCATCCCCATCCTCTGCGGGTTGCCATTGATGGGATCGACGCAGCAGGCTATAGCTCCCCCATTGGGATCACAACCTGTGGCTGCCGGACAAAAAGAGGCGGCGAGTAAAACGCTACTCGCCGCGTAGCTTGCTATACACAACCAGATCGTGCCAATCGCCATTACGCCACTGCGCCTTGCGCAGCACGCCCTCATGGGTAAAACCAGCCTTCTCCAGCGCCCTCCGCTCGGCACGATTGGTGATATCCGTCGAGGCTTCAACGCGCATAATAGGATAGACCGAGAAAAGATATTCGGCCAGTAGCTCCTGGGCCTCGACGCCATAGCCCTTCCCGCGATGCTCCGGCACCAGGGCAATGCCGACATTGTAGGCAATGCTCGCCCTGCCTGGACCATAACGCACTTGCCGGTAGCTGACGTCACCCACAACCTGGTCACTCTCGCACGTCACCACAAGCAGTGTCCCATGCTCTTGACTCAGCAGGCCGTCCTGCTGGAAATCCTTCTCCAGACCATGGTGCTGATGCAAACCAAAGAAGTTAAACTCGGTCAGAAACGCGAGATCGTTGGCACGGGCTGCCAAAATGGGGAGATCATCCTGGCGAACGGGCCGCAGGTAGATTTTTTCTCCATGCAACATGATCAGGTTCGTCCTTCCCATGAAAAAAGTCTCTCTCATATTATATTGCATTCACAGCAGAGATGTCTCTCCGAGAGTGGCCTCTCGCGATCAACCACATCCTCTTTCAATTGTTGGCACCTCGTAAAGCAGAGAATCCGGGTGTACACTGGAAGAGATCGCCTACTATCTCGGGGCTGAACTTTCTCGTAATTTGGGAATGGTCGGAGGTATGCGTTTACCATAGTGAAACGTTTTACTCTCAACCTCGCCTTGCATTGAAGGAGGAACACCTATGAACGTGTCCTGGCCCGTTCTCTTGCTGATGGGTGGACTGCTGATTGCCATCGTCCTCGTCCTGTTCTGGCATCCTCAGCGTTCCCGGACAAAAACGAGTACATCCGCTGATCGTCAACGCACCGACGCCTTTTTCCGCGATGATGATCGGTACTGGTATGCAGGCTTCTTTTACAACAATCCCGACGATCCTGCGGTGTTTGTCCCTAAGCGCTATGGCCTGGGGTGGACCCTGAATTTTGGCCACCCTCAGGCCAGGCTGGTCCTGATCGGAATGCTGCTGCTGGTGCTGCTGCCGCCCCTGGTGGTGGCTATCCTCGGGGTCCTCTTCCCTGGGAGCATCCACCCGTCTGGATGCCACACGTTTGGATGTTCCCCGTAGCCATAAAAAAATTGACCGAGGAGCTTCAAGAGGAATCAAGACCATTCCAGGTATCATTGCTTCTTCAGTCGTACCTCTATGCCGATCCCACTTGTCTCGATTTCGCATCCGCCGAAGGCACTCGCGGTGGCGAGGCGCTCGAACTGCTCCTTCGTGTAGGCGCGCCGTCGGAGCATCCTCAGGGTCCACCCTGTCATAAAGGCGTTCACGGGGCCCAGTTGCATCGAGGTCACCTCTTCGCGAATCGTCGCATCGGGGGCATCTTTCCACATGTCCTGGATGACTGCCATTCCCCCGCCACGCAAAACCCGGTACAACTCGTCGATCGCCTTGCCCGGCTGACTGAAGTTCTTGAAGGCAGCCTGACAGATGATCAGATCGAAGGACCCTTCGGCAAAAGGCATGCTGGACGCGTTGCCTTGCTGAAAGTCCACGCTTGCTCCCGCCTGCCGAGCGTTCTCTCTGGCGATTTCCACGAACGTGTGGCTGATATCCAGCCCGGTTACGTGAAGCCGGTCGAGTCGCGCCATCTCGATGGCGAAGTAGCCAGGGCCCGGCGCCACCTCAAGCACGTCGGCGCCATCGGGTAGACCGCCGGTGAGATGGGCGGCCTGCTTCCTCCAATCCTCGATCTGGCTCCCAGAGCGGCGAATCCCCGCGTACCAGCGTGCTACCATCCCCTCCATCGCCAGCCCTTTGTAGCCTTTCTGTTGCTTCTCCGTCGTTTGCATCTTCTTCACCTCGCTTCAATACGGTGTATCTCACACCCTCTGATGTTCAACTGTCTCTGGTGAAATTGCGCCAGAGGGGGAACTCTTCCTGGAAGAGTTCCAAATCATCTGCACAAGAAAGCAGAAAAAGCCGGAAAGGCTCTTTTCACTGCTCTGCCTATTGGAACAGCATACATGCAAAGCGGGTGAGCGCACATCACCCTGTGGGGTGATTTCAGGAGGTGATAACTACCTGCAAACCCTGCAAGGAAAAGGAGTA
>WNGG01015885.1_pt1 | contig 14286 bp, 11 predicted proteins | sample 5400661 | NCBI WGS metagenome assembly WNGG01 (sample SAMN13153372, study PRJNA577476) | soil metagenome | isolation source: 100 cm soil or saprolite under Garry oak tree replicate 1 | place: USA:California | collected 2016-06-15
GTTCCCAGAGTTAGCAGCGTCACGCCTTGACCGGCCTTTTTCCGTCTCACCGCCGCCGTCTGTGTCCTTGCGCAAAAGCTTACGCAGCCGCGTTCGGGCCTTGTGCAACTGCGATTTTGCGTTCCCCACCGAGCATCCGGCGATTTTTGCAATCTCACCGTGTGCGTAACCTTGAATGTCGTAGAGCACAAACATCAATTTGCATCGGGGCGGCAACTGCGCGATTGCTTTCTCGAGTGCTTCGCGATCGACGTATCCCTCGAGGCGCAAGTCGGGTCCTCCCAACTCCCGTCCCGAAACGCCGCTTTCTTTGCCATATTCGTCGACTTCCTGGAGGGAAGTTTTCGCCAGCGTTTTCCCGCGTAGACGCATCAACACGGTGTTAATGGCCACGCGATGCAGCCATGTGGAGAACGCCGCATCGCCCCGAAACGAATGGATCTTGCGGAAAACATGCAGGAAGACTTCCTGCGTCGAATCCTCGGCTTCTGTCGGATTCTTCAACATCCGCAGGCACAAGGCATACACCCGCCCACTATGAAGCCAGTAGAGACGTTCAAACGCGTCGGCATCACCCCGTTGCGCCATCCGGACAATTGTGGCCTCCGGTAATTCGTGAGCCTCGTTTGGTCTCTGTTCGCTCAATGAATCCTTCCTTACCCCTCCGCACACACCCGTGACGTCCTTTTCGCGCAACCCAATTGAATGACAAATACCCCAGCCAGCTAAGAGCCTGGAGCCTTACATGAACCAACTTTGCCTCATGTGCGCAATCACGCTGCCATCATGGAATTTTTCTGTAAGAGTGTGGGATATTGAGACTTATCCCTGCCATTGGCTGGGCATGCCGATTTTCATTGCGGTACTAGTCCTTGCAAACCTTCCTCGGCCCCGTTCTTTTATTCACTGTTCTGTTCACTCAGCGCAGCATTCTCTTCCCGCGAAACAGGAATAGTGCTGAGGTAAAAATAGGGCTAATTCCCGACTCCGTAGATCACGTCTGCTTCCGATTTTCGCAAACCATCTCAATCGGCCGTCTGGGTCAGCGCCCTCTCAACTCTTTGACGCGAACGAACTGATGCTCGGCTTCGTCAGCCGCGCAAAATCCACATAGCGCATGCGGATCGCGTCGTGGTGCGTCCCCGCGTTGAAGACAATCTCCTCATCTTCCGCCAGCGACTCGTCCACGTATGTCGGCAAATCATACAGCGAGCCAAACGGAGGCATCGCCCCCAGTTCGCAATCCGGGAACAAGCTGCTGAATTCCTGCTCCGTCGCTAGCCGAACCGGTTTCCCCAGCAGGCTGCTCAATTTTTCCAGGCTTGCATGATGTGCGGCAGGCAGAACGGCAAGAATAGTCTCTTCTCCCGCCCGCAGCACGATCGTCTTCGCCAGTTCCTTGCCCGAAATTTTCATCGTTGCCGCCGCGCCCGACGCCGTGTAAGCGGTCGTGTGCGGCATCGCTGAATAAGAAACGTGATTTTCATCGAGAAAATTTTTCAAACGAATGGAAATGCTCATGGCCGTACTCCTTTCGCCCAGAGCAATAAGAGCAGAGAGCAATATGCGCATTATCACTCCCGCCCCCGCAAAAGGGAATATGCGCGGTTAGGGGCGTCCTCCGCGTGGGCCGCCGGCACACCTCCTTGTGTCCGCCGTCACCGCGCCTTCTCGTCCAGTGCTCCATCCTTTGAACGGGCGCGCTTATCGAGCCCCGCTTACCCTGCCCGCTCGAAGTGCGCGGAGGCGCCTCCCGCCAGGCCGTGCAGTTTTGAAGAACCGCCTTTCAGCACCTCGATCGGTTCGTGCGCCGTTATAGCCGGTCGAAAGGTACAATGACAATGTCCCCATGACCCAAGACCAGAAGCGTCCCAGGGCAGCACGCATCCACAATGCCTCGTTCAAACGATAAACATCGAATCATCGAGCACTACGACCTTGTTAGTCCCTACTACCGCTCCCGCTGGGGCGAGCATCTGCATCACGGCTACTGGATTCGTGGGGATGAATCAAAGGATAAAGCGCAGCTTCAGCTCGTCGAGCATCTCGCTGAGCTCGCAAACATAAAGCCCGGCTCGGATATTCTTGACATTGGCTGCGGCTTCGGCGCCAGCAGTCTTTACTTGGCCAAACACTATAACGCCACGGTCACAGGCATAACCATTTCCCCAGTACAGGTCGAAATGGCCATCCAGGGCGCGGCAGGAGAACAACTCGATGTGAAGTTCCTACTGATGGACGCCGAAGCCATGGACTTCCAGAAACAATTCGATGTTCTCTGGTCCGTTGAATCGATCTCCCACTATCAGAACCGCCAAGCGTTCTTTGCTTCTGCCGCTAAACTCCTGAAGCCGGGCGGCTCCTTCGCCATCACCGACTGGTTCAAAAAGGAGCATCTCACCCGTGCCGAGACGCGGAAATTTATCGAGCCCATCGAAAAGGGCATGCTCGTGGAACTACAAGTGATGGATGACTATGAACAATTCTTCATTTCCAACGGCCTGCAGATCATAAGTCGCGAAGTTCTGAACAAGAATTGCGCCAAAACATGGGACCTCAGCCTCGACATCATTAAAGACAAAAGTTTCTGGGCGCTCGCCGCGAAATACGGCACCCAATTTGTTTCCTATTTCAAAGCGTTCGAGGCCCTGCGCGCCGGCTTCGCTTCCGGTAACTTCGTCTACGGCCTCTTCGTCGCGTCAGCCATTTCAAATCCCCGATAACGCCGGCAAAGGCGTAAATCGGGAGTTGCCTAGAAGTAAGCAGTCACTTGCCATTGAGCCGCCCCGAGAATAACAACAGAATCGCGGGAATAACAAATACGCCGCATACTCTCCTCGTTCGTCTAAGTTAGTTGTCGTTCAATTGTCGGATCACTTTGAACCCTCAGAATCGCGTCTGGGTGAGTTCAAGGACCAGCTATCCTTTAATCGTACGATGGCGTATTCGGTCCAACTCCAAAGGAGAGGTGAGAAATGACTAGTTTCGCCTCAATCGTTTGTCGGGTGATTCTATTGGGCTGTCTGTGTGGGAATTGTCCGGCCTGGCCGCAGAGCACGAAAGATCGAAGATCTATTTTGAGGAATGCGGGACGTCACCGCAAACTGTGGTACTGCTTCACGATGGCGTCCTTCATTCCGCCGTGTGGGACGAGGTTTGGCCCGAATTTTGCCGGCACTTTCACACCATCCGCTATGACCGCCGCGGGTATGGACGCTCTTCCACGGCAACCTCCTGGTATTTCGAGACGGATGACTTGGCCGCACTCTTGCGCCATCTGAAAGTTAGCCGCGCTGTGATCGTCGGAAGTTCCCACGGTGGCGAGATCTCCATCAATTTCACTCTCGAGCATCCGGAGATCGTGCAGCAGCTTGTCGTCGTAGGTGCCGTCGTAGGTGGCATGCCCTATTCGCAGCATTTCCTGGATCGCGGCAATGTCTTGGGCAAGCCTCTGGAAAAAGGGGATGTGCAGGGCGCTATTTCCGAAGCGTCCAAGGACAAATACCTGATCGCGCCGGGCCATGACGCCGCCAAGAAACGCATGGCCGAACTGCTCTCCGCGAATCCCCAGGATATGACTCACGCGGAGTTTGAGCTTCGTCCCAAGCCGGCCTTGCCCAGGCTGCGCGAGATTTCCATACCCACGCTCGTGCTCGTCGGAGACGCCGATATCCCGGACGTTCATGCACATGCAGGCGCCATCGAAGCGGGAATCCCGAGGGCGCGCCGGGTGGTCCTCAAGGACGTGGGGCACATCATGTATCTCGAAAAGCCCGCGGAGTTCAGCCGCTTGGTGATCGGCTTCATCGAAAAGAATCAAAGTGGTGAGTACAGGCCTTGAATGAGGAGTAGCGCCCGCGCCCGTCCCTCGTCATTTCGAGCGGAGCAGGCCGATTTTTTCTTCCGCTTTTGCTGCTGCGAAAGCGTCGGCCTGAGGAGCGAGAAATCTCTCTTCCGAGTAAAATGATCTTGAGGGGAGCCTTGCCTACCAATCTCGCCATCGACGACCGTTTGATTACCGAGGCCCAGAAGCTGGGCCGCCACCGCACCAAGAAAGACGCCGTCACCGCCGCCCTCTATGAATACATCCAGCGCCGTAAACAGCTGGACATTCTTTCGCTCTTCGGCACCATCCACTGCGACCGCGGCTACAACTACAAAAAAGAACGCATCAGAAAGCGCGGGTGAACCTCGCCCGCGACTGGTCCATCTTTGCCGCCGACCCCGATTTCAAGTCCTACGCCAGAATCCTCCCCCTCAAATTGCACACCGCAAGGAAGTAGCCAGCCGACCACACTACAACGTCGGCAGATATCGCGGAGTGGCAATCGTAAGTCTGCATGAGAAAGACGCCGACTCATATACGAAAGAGATTAGGCAACTTCTGACTACCTCAAATGTCAGCGAATTGAAGTGGCACGACTTACAAAGCGCGAGAGCTCGATTCGCCGCTCAAGACGCTCTGGGGATAGTTCTTGACGGAGCATCGCGCTCCATCCTTAGAGCCGACATACTCCTATGGGACACACGAGACAGAAGGCACATCGTGAGTCGCCGCGACGACATCGCAAATCTGCAACGAATGTATTACCACTTATTGAAAAACGTCCTCCAGGCCCGCTGGCCGGATTATAGTGAATGGAACATATTCCCCGACGAGCATACGGGCCTTAACTGGAACGAAGTCGAAGATTTCCTTGATCGCGCGAGCATGACAAGTGAAGTCGTGAAAGACCTCCTGACCAAAGGCTCATTCAAAGTTAGACTCCGCACGGAATTTCGGATTGAAGAAATAGTCCCTTCCAAGTCCCACCTAGAGCCGCTAATTCAAGTTGCTGACCTACTTGCAGGCCTTGGGTCATATTCGTATGACAAATTTAGAACTTACATTGAATGGAAGAGACAAAACAGTCGTCAGAGTGAGCTGCTCCTCCAAGCGAACAACCTACCACTCAAATTGAGCTGCGCCGACCGGGAACGATGTCGAGTTCTCGATGAGTTTGATGCTGCATGCAAGTTTAGAAAGCTGGGAGTAAGCCTTAGCACGCATCGAGGCCTCCAAACCCCCAATCCAAAAAATCCAATAAACTTCTGGCTCTATGTTCCTCAACATGAGAAAGACGTAGCGCCGAGGCGCGGCTAAGGCTCGCCTATGCATATAAACAGCTCAGTCCGTCGCGGTTATCTGCCTCTGTTCGGACTCGGAGCTCAGCTTATCGGCTGTAGCTGGTGTGCGCAACGCAGACAGGGAGGACTTGATCTGCCCTATCTTCGCCATGCACTCGGTATATGCATTCGCAATCATTGCGGAGCCGCGAGTCAGGCGATTTTCAAACTCTGACTCTATGGCGACCAAGCAATCCGCGATTTGTCTCAGATGACTGTCCAGTCGCTCCTGATCGATGGAACTGGCATATTCCAGCTGGAATTTATACAACGCCAGAATGACAGGCAACGACATGGAATAAGAAACGACGAGCACATGTGAATTCATCGCTTGAAAATGTGCCTTCCGGCAAACGCTATACGCGGAGTCCGGAATGGCGGCTATCGCAAGATGAATCGTGCGGCTAGGGTCTATGTATTTCGCAGCTTCCTGTGCCTTTGATGCGACAGCAGCTTCAATTTGACTTATTAATAGCACCCGCTTTTCAGCGTCTGTCTCATCACCGAGCTGTTGTAAGAGATCTGCAGCCGGCCACTTTGAGTCTATCGGGAGTCTCTTTTGGTTGGGCAGGAGAAGAGCGAATTCCACAACCTTGCCCCCAACCCTAAAATCACGGTCTATCCAGTTCGGAGGAAATGCGGCAAACGCCTCAGCCAAGAGATTCTCCCCTGCGGCTCCGGCCTCACGGCTGCCGATTAGTCTATGCTCTATGGCCCTAACGCTATCGCTGAGCTGAGATTCCTGCAATTGGAGAGTTTCCAGATTGCCTTTGATTGTGCCTAGCGTGTCAGTGGTTGCCGAAAGGGCTTCAACTTGAGACTTAATTGCCCCTAAATCTTGGAGGGCTGCACTCATTGATTCGACCTGAGATTTAATCCCGCCAACATCAGTGGCAGTAGCTCCTAACGCTTCGACATGAGACTTAATCGCGCCAAGATCTTGTACAGCGCTGCCTACGGCTTCCACCTGCGACTTAATCGCACCGAGATCCTGAATTGCGCCACCCACAGCCTCCACCTGCGACTTGATGCCGCCAATTTGGGAGGCTGTTGAAGACAAACTCTCGACCTGCGATTTGATTGCGCTCAAATCCTGTACGGTAGCCCCGACCGTTTGCAGTTGGGCCTTGATGCCACCAATGTCTGCGACGGTGCCACCCAAAAGCTGTAGAACGCAAAAGAAGAACGAGCAGGATCACGCAGACCACAATCAACCCTATCACCAGTAATTGTACGGAAAACGACATAATTGATTCTGCAACGGGCGACTTGGTCCGGTCAATCTACGCAGGGTCTCGGGCGTGGCAGATCCTTAGCCCCTTATTTGCTGGGCAAGGTGTCGGTGCCGCAATGCTTCGGTTTTTTGGAAACGCGCGGTTTTTGGCTCTTCCACGCCTCATCTCAAGACGCGTCCCACTATCTCGCACAAAATAAGTCGCTTAAAGAAATTATTGACAAGTAACGACACTGTGCTATAATGTTTTTGTTTTTGGCACGATCCTTTGTGCCCCGCTCACCATGTCCCCTCGCGGCGCGGTCCCTTCAAATCTCCTCGTTGTCCCTTCGCCCAAAACAGTTGTCCTCCGTAACTCTTTCAGAATCAACACTTACAAAAGTGCATCAAAACAAAGACTTTATCCCCCTTAAGAATCAACACTACAGGGGGAGAGGGCCCAGCCCTTTTTGTTTTCTCGCCACTCGTCACGAGTTATCCGGCCTTCGCCAACATCGGCCCCTCCTCCAGTCTTCCATATATTCTTCCAAGTTCCGTATGCGCTAAGTTCTTTGTTTGTCACTCTTACGAAAACTGCCGGGGTATGGGGGGATTCTTCCCATTCTGGAACTTCGCCCACCCGCGCCCGACCGAGAATCAATCTTTCGCCGAATCACGGGGGTCCGGCTGTTGGAAGGGACCTATCATCCCGCTCACCGTCCAGCCCCGGAATACGCTACCCTCTCTGGAGCATTTTCTATTGCTCGGAACCATCGAGGCCAAACAACATTTCCAGCGTCTATCACAACACCAACGCGCCGCGCGTGGCCCTTCGCAAAGCGAGCCTGCTTCCCTTTGTGTTCGTGATGTACGCTTACGCCACCGGCGGGCCCTTCGGCCTCGAGGACATGGTCACCACCAGCGGCCCAGGATTGGCCCTTCTCTATCACCTGTTCATCCCCCTGTTTTGGTGCATTCCCGTCTCTCTGGTGACGGCCGAGCTGACCACGGCGATCCCCGTGGAGGGCGGATTCTACCGTTGGGTGCGCGCGGGATTCGGCGACTTCTGGGGTTTCCTCGCTGGCTGGTGGAATTGGAGCGCTTCGTTCCTGCTGGCCGCCGCGTATGCCGTGCTCTTCGCGGACTACGTCACCACCTACATCTCTCTGTATTTCACTCCGGTTGGCGCTGGGACGCATTACATCGTGGCGGCTACGTTGGTGGCGCTGATCTGCTATGTGAATGTTCGCGGCATTCAAATGGTCGGCATAGTCTCCACGGTGCTGGAAGTTTTTGTGCTGCTGGTCGTCGGCGCACTCTGCGTCATCGCGGCACTGAAGTGGCAGCACAATCCGTTCTCGCCGTTGGTGCCTCCGCATGCGCCGAAATTTCAAGTATTCGGCGCCGGGCTGGCGCTCGGGCTGTGGCTCTACTCCGGGTACGAGCAACTTTCGAGCGTCGCCGAAGAAGTGGAAAACCCGCAGCGCACTTATCCGCGGGCGCTGGCCATCGTCGTGCCGCTTTCCATCGCCACGTATTTTCTCCCCACGCTCTTTTCGCTCGCCGCTCTCGGAGATTGGCAGAGGTGGCACACCGGCTATTTCTCCGATGCCGCGCAACTCATCGGCGGACCCTGGCTAGCTTTTCCTATGACCATCGCGGCCATGATCGCCAATGTTTCGTTGCTGAACGCCACCGTGCTGACCAGCACGCGCATGCCCTCGACCATGGCGGAAGATGGATATCTTCCCTCGGCCTTCGCGTCGCGGCACCCGCGCTACGGAACCCCGTGGATCGCCATCATCGCCTCCTCGATGGTGTATGTCTTGCTGGCACAGAAAACGATGGTGCAGCTTCTCACCGTCTATGTGTGGCTGCGCATCGGCGTGACCATTTTGACCGTGCTTTCGTCGTGGCGCCTGCGCAAGACCCAGCCGGATTTGCCGCGGCCCTTTCGCATTCCCTGGGGACGCACCGGACTACTGTACGTCGTCGCAGCGCCGCTGGTGATGAGCGTTGTCGCTCTCGTGGGAAGCGATCCCTTTGCGCGCAAGTGGGGACCCGTGCCGGTGCTGCTCGCCCCGGTGATGTACTTTGTGTTCCGCAAACTACAACCCGGGAAAAATGCGGAGATCCCACCGTCTACGTAAGAATGTCGAGGATTCTGTACCACGCACCGGCAAGGGGGAGCGCCCAGGTATGGCCGCTGCGCAGGCCGATGGGTGCGGCGGGGAATTTGATGCCATCGAAGGGAATGTCGTTCGGCTCGCCGCAGATGAGCCCCGCCAGCTTCGCGCCAAACCAGGTGGCCGCCGCAACGCCGTGGCCAGCGAAGCCGGCGGCGAAATACATATCATCGATTTTTCCGGCGTGCGGCATCACGTCGAGAGTGAAGTCCAGCGTGCCGCCCCACACATATGCGACTTTCGTGTCGCGCAGTTGCGGATACACGCTGATCATGCCACGGCGCAGAATCTCCGCGCTCTGCCGCACGGTGTTTTCGGTTTCCGGGAAAAACGCGGCGCGTCCGCCGAAAAGCATGCGATTGTCGGGTGTGAGCCGGTAGTAGTAGAGGAAGTGTTTGGAGTCGTAGATCATGCGGTTGCGCGGGCTGAGTTCCTGGGCCAGCGTGGCGGGCAAAACTTCCGTGGCGATGATGTACGACCCGATGGGAATAATTTTCTTTCGCAAGGCGGGGGTCGCTTCCGTGGTGTACGCGCCGCTACTGAGAATCACTTCGCGCGCGGTGATGGCGCCTTTGGACGTGCGCACGCGGAACCTGCGCGTTCCGTTATTCGATTCCGTTTCGATTTTTTCGACGCGCGTGTGCTCGTGCAAGCAAGCGTCGGCGCGCTGCGCGGCCAGCGCGAGGCCGGCGACGTAACGCGCGGGGTTCAGGCCCGCACTGGCTTCGTCCACCATGCCGCCGAAATAAATGTCCGAGCCGATTTCGCCGCGCAACTCGCTTTTTGGAATGATGTGCAACTCATGATTAAACTCGCGCTGAATGAGCGCGGCAGATTCTTCGTAGCCATCGAAGTGCGCTTGCTTGCACGCCACTTCCAGATGGCCGCAGCGCGAAAAATTGCAGTCGATATTTTCCTCGCGCACGATTTGCTCCACGCAATCGATGGATTCGAGCGAGGCCGTGTACATTTTGCGCACGGCTTCGTGGCCGTAGCGTTTGATCAGCGTAGGCACCGGCAATTTCAATCCCGTGAGGACCATGCCGCCGTTGCGCGAACTCGCGCCCCAGCCCAAGGTTTCGGCTTCAAGCACGGCGGCGCGCACGCCGCGCTTCGCCAGCGCGCGTGCCGCGGAAAGTCCGCAGAAGCCGCCGCCCACAATCGCAACGTCCACAGTATCCGGGAGTGCGAGCGACGCTGCGAGAGCGGGCGCATCGACGGTGGTCGCCCAGAAGTTTTTCTCTTGCATGGGCATCTGCTGATTCGGCGAGAGCCATTCTAGCATCTACAGTGGAGTGGAAGAACAATCGCGGGATCAGCGAGACAAAAAGAGAGACGGCAGTGAATATTGACGACCCTGCCGTCTCGCAGCTACAAAGTTTTTGCTGGAAACTGTTTGGTTCGGAATTTGCGTTTATTCCTCGTCGCCGTCCAAGCCGTCGACCGGAGTGATGGTGCCGAAAAGGCCGTGCGCTTCGCCTTGAATACCGGCGCTGAAAAATAACGTCGTCGCGGGGCCTGCGGTGGCGTCGTTGCCGAAGGCAATCATCCACAGACCGTCGATGACCATATCGGTATCGTCGGGGTTTTTCAGGAAAGCGATGAACTTGCCCGTGAAGCCGTTAAACGCCGCGATTTTGCCGCTGCCAAAATTACCCACGAGGATGGAATTGCTGTACTCGCCAAAATCGCGCGGAGTCCAGACGACGCCCCAAGGCGAATTGAGCCAGGGGCCTTGTTCCAGGCTGCCGATCGTATTACCAGAGGGCGTGTAGAAACGAACGAACCCGAAGCCATCGCCGGCGACGTCATCATGCTTTGCGGCATCCTGCTTCGCGTAAGTAACGAACAGTGTTCCGCCAATGTTTTGAATGTTGAAGGGTGCAAAACCGGGAAGGACGTTGGCGTCGTTGAATGCCTGGGGGCCGAGATGCACCTGATGAAAATTCGTGTCATAAACTTCGACGCGGCCGGCGCGGAAATTTGTGACATAGAGGAAGCGCTTGCCGTTGATGTCGGCCGTGGTCGCGCCTTTGTACACGGCACCATTGGGCGAGCCATTATCGGAATTGTCGACAACCAGCACGGCGTTTTGACCGCCATTCCAGCCGGAGATCGTGCCGTCTTCGGTGACAAAGATGAATCGAGCGGGCCCTCCATTGGGAAGAACGAAGTCGGGACTGCCGTTGAAAACGGTGCCGGTAGGAGTTGCGGTGGTGCCGGCGGGAGCATTCTTCGGCGGCGGGATGGTGACGGTTCCGGTGCCGTTAATAGGGACATTTACTCCTGCACCGGTATAAAGCGAAGTGAAGCCGGAATTGTTGTCCGAGATCCACCAGGGGCTGGTGTTGCTGCGACTGAGGCCCCAAGGGTTGATGAGATTGGGGTCCTGAACAGCAGCCATGCCAGGGAGGTCAGAGACCAGGTTGGTCTGCTTGTAATGTTGCGCAGGTGTTAGAGCCGGGAACAGAAAAAGCGAAAGAACAAAAACCGCGAGAAACTTCCAGGATTTGATGGACTGCATGACCGCATTTTCCTCCAGAGCGAGATTTCGCAGCGAAACACGTCACAAATGTTCGCAATCGACACTCCGCCTGCCTGGACTCAATATATCGGTTGCAAGACCAGTGCCGGATGAAGAAAGTAATGGAACCGACCTGATAACAGAGGACTTGTCCGTTACCAAGGAACGCGTGAGTGGTTCAACTCCAAAAAATAGAATCGTGTCACCAATGTTGATACCAAAGTCTGGATATTTTTATTCCGGCTGCAACTAAAGTGGCCGAAGAAAGGGCGAAGGCAGCGCGAGTGGTTCAGGTGCGGCGGAGGACGATCAGGCTGATTTCCGGGGGGACGCCGAGGCGAACGGGAGCACCCACGGTACCAAGACCGCGGTTCACGTAGATGTGGGCCATGGCGGAAGATTGCGCGGGGAAGAGCGAAGGAGCGAGCTTGCGGGAAGAAGAACCGTTCGAAGCAGCACGTTCATTGGGAGCAGGCGCAAAGAGCGGGCGCTGGTACAGGCCGGCAATGTAATCGCTGATAAAACGCGCGGGGCTAAGGCGGTGATCCAGGATTTCGACTTGAATCTGTCCGCCGTGGGTGTGACCGGCAAGAGAAAGCTCGATGCCAAGCTCGGCAGCGCGATTGAAAGTATTCGGATTGTGGGAGAGGAGAATATTGGGCATATCGCGACGCACCAGCGGTTCGACACCGGCCAGAAGCTGCTGCCTTTGACCGCGGCTGTTGTGTTCGCGCTGGTAATCCACGCCGATGAGATTGAACTGAGCGCCATTGAAGGTAATCTGCGCGTTTTGATGGCGAAGCAGCTTCATGCCCGCTTGAGAATAGAGATAACTCGCCTCGTCTTCCACCCGCGCGTAAATTTCATGATTGCCGTTGCAGCCCCAGGTGCCCAGGGGCGCATCCAAATGACGAATTTCATCGACGCAGTCGGCAATCGGATCGCCGGAGCCAGTGATGAGATCGCCGGTGACGACGGCGAGATCTGCTCCGAGGTCATTGGCCATATCCACGGCGCGGCGCACTTGCGTGCGAGACATATAGCCGCTCAAGTGGATGTCGCTTAACTGGGCGATCTTCATGCCGTCCAGAGCCGGCGGCAAGTTGGGAATGGGAATTTCGATCCGGCGGACCTGGTAATTCAGGCGCTCGGCGGCAAATCCGTACATGGCGGTGAGGAAAGGAGCGGCGCCGGCGGCAGCGGTGGCAGCACGGAAAAAGTAGCGGCGGCCGGGGTCGGGCACGGTTTCCGCAGATTCGAGAGCGGAAGCGGATTCCCCGGCGTTTTGCGAAGATGCTGGCGCAGGATTAACGGTGGTGGCGTGCAACCAACGCCAGATGCGCTCGAGTCCGTGAACCGTTTTAACGGAGAGATAGGCAAACATCGCGCTGAAGAACCAAAGGCCGGTCATAACGGTGATCCAGGAGCTTTGGCGAGTGAAACCCCCGCGGCCGAGGAGGACGCCTCGAGCCAAGTTTACAACCATCAGAAAGAGAAGGGCCACATAACCAAGACGCAGCCCGCGACGAAGTGACGAACGGCCCCAGTGCGAAGTAACGCGCCAGAAAGAGCGATACCAGAAGCGCTGCGAGAGATACAGAAGTCCAAGCACGCCCAAGCCGATGGCGATGCGCAGTAGCAAAAAGCCCCAATTCACGGTGATGATGCCCCCCAGATGCAAAGCATAAGTTTAGCATGCAGGTTGGGTGGAATTCGAATGACCTGGATGGGCTTACTGCGTAAGATAAACCCGCGCGGAAGGACAGGGATATTCCCCGGCCGGATGGACGGGAGACGCTTCGCAGGATCGCCCGTCTGATGGAGAGTGCCCTGACCGAGTGGGGGCAAAACGGAGGAAAGAAAGCTATGACAAAGTGGATGAGGTTGGTGGGAGTGGTATTAGCCATGGGGATGGCCGCGATGCCGGTGGTGGCGCAGGAAGCGGCGAAAAAGGAGCCGCCCAAGCCGGCGCCGAGCCCGTCGCAGGCGGTGCTGGAACAATGGAACGAAATTGGGAGGAAGCTCATCACGATTGCCGAGGATTTGCCGGAAGACAAATACGATTACAAGCCGAATCCCGACTCGCGCACGTTTGTAGCACAGCTTTTGCACGTCGCGGCGTCCATGTACTACTTTACGGACACCGCCCAGGGACAGAAGCCGCGCTATCCCGATGACCCGAAGCGCGACAATCTGAAAACCAAGGCAGAAATTGTGGCGTTCGTGAAGAAGTGCGTGGAGGATGGAGCTGCGGCCATCAAGACCAAAGGCGACAAGGGATTGAATGAGGCGGTGAACGACGGCGGACCGCATTTGGACCGGTTGTATGACCTGGCGTACGGACTGATCGAGCATTCCGGCGAACACTACGGGCAACTAGTGGTGTATTACCGGGCCAATGGAATGGTGCCGCCCGAGTCGAGGCCGAAGAAATAGAGGCAAGGACGTCCACGAAGTAAAGGAAAACCGAAACCAACATTGAGCGACGGGCACGATGCCTAGGCACCGTGCCCGCTCTGTTTGTAGAAAGCTTCGTAGTGCACCTTATTTTTGACAGTAGGCCCATGGAGCTGGCCTGCTTCGAAAGGTGAAGCTGTGGCTGCTTGGACGCAGCATGCTGCGCCCCCTACAAAAAATTCGCGAACGAGTTAGGAACTGGCGGCGCCGGCGATGCCGTTTTCGAGGAGGGCGATGAGTTGCGTGGGATCGCTGGTGGGAGGCAGGCAGGTTTGGCCGGAGCAGACTATGGCGAGGGGTTTGTCGGCGGGGAGATGGGGGAGAGTTTCTTTGAGGGCGCCGGCGAGATGGAGTTGGGGAGTTTCGGGAGCGACGCGCAAGACGGATTTGCCGAAGCGATAGACGCGGTGGGCGGCGGCTTCAAGGGCTTGGGCGGCGGGATCGTTCGAATGGCCTGTGATGACGACCTGGATTGGATGGCGAGCGAACAGCGTGGCGGCAAGGCCGTAAGTGGCGGCGAAGAGACCGTACTGTGGGGCGATGCCGGCGAAGGCTTCGAGCGTTTTTTGGGCGAACGCGCGGTAGCGGTCATCACCAGAGAAGGCGTGCATTCGAATGAGGGCGATGGCGGCGACGGAATTCGCGCCAGGCGTGGGGGAATCCTGGAAGGGCTTGCGGCGGACATCGAGGCCGCCCATGGGCGCGGCGTCGGAGGGGCGATCAAAGAAACCGCCATTTTC
>WNGG01005613.1_pt1 | contig 14285 bp, 9 predicted proteins | sample 5400661 | NCBI WGS metagenome assembly WNGG01 (sample SAMN13153372, study PRJNA577476) | soil metagenome | isolation source: 100 cm soil or saprolite under Garry oak tree replicate 1 | place: USA:California | collected 2016-06-15
TCAGAGGAGGCATTGATGCTGTTTGCTTCGGCCGAGGCTGTCACCCACCGAACGCTCGCCACCGTCGACCTCATCATCATTGGCATCTATTTCGCGCTTGTCTTCGGCATCGGTTTCTATTTCTCGCGCAAGGAGCGCACCTCGGAGGACTACTTCCTCGCGAGCCGCAATGTCGGCTGGTTCGCCATCGGCGCGTCGCTTTTCGTTTCCAACATCTCGACCGAGCACTTCATCGGCCTCGCGGGTTCCGGCGCAACCTCCGGTCTTCCCGTCGGCGCCTTTGAATGGCTGGCGTGCCTGATACTGCTGATCCTCGGCTGGGTTTTTGTCCCGTTCTATCTGCGTTCCAACGTGTTCACGATGCCGGAGTTCCTCGAGCGGCGCTTCAACCGCCACTGCGCCACTTATCTTGCGAGCATTTCCGTTATCGCGTACATCTTCACGAAAATCTCGGTCCATCTTTACGCCGCCGCCGTGGTCCTCGAACGCGTCGTTGGCTGGAGCCCGCTCACGGCAGCAATCATTCTGGTTGTTGCCACGGGCATCTACACGATCGCCGGCGGCCTTGCCGCAGTGATCTACACCGACCTTGTCCCTGGACGGGAATTTTCTTCGGCGCACCCATTCTAGGCATCTGGTACTGGTGCACGGATCAAGTCATCGTGCAGCGCGTGCTCTCGGCGAAAGACGAGGGCCATGCCAAAGCCGGCACCATCTTCGCCGGCTTCCTGAAAATTTCTCCCGTCTTTCTCCTCGTCATGCCGGGCCTAATCGCCTTCGCGCTTTATCCCCAGCTTTTCAAAGTGGTGGGCGGGCATGTCACCAACGGCGACATCGCTTATCCGACCTTGATTGTGAACCTGCTTCCCGCGGGGCTTGTTGGACTCATGATCGCCGCTCTGCTTGCCGCGCTCATGGGCGCGATGAGCTCGGTTTTCAATTCCGCTTCAACGATGGTGACACTCGACTTCTACAAGAAACTCAAGCCCGACGCGACCGAGCGGCAGCTCGTGTTTTTCGGCCGACTCGCCACGGGCGCGATGGTCGTCCTCGGAATCATGTGGGTGCCGTTCATCAGCAAGCTCAGCTCGCAGCTTTACATTTATCTGCAGAGCGTCCAGGGCTACATCAGCCCGCCGATCGCTGCCTGCTTCATCTTCGGCATCCTGTGGCCGCGATTGAACGGGCAGGGAGCCATCAGCTCGCTTCTGGTCGGATTTGTTCTCGGCGCAATTCGATTCATCTTCGAGTTGCTCGACAAGACTCGGCACTACGATTCCGGCGCGATTCGCTGGCTCGTGGACATGAATTTTCTGCACTACGCAATCCTGATGTTCGTCGTCTGCACGCTCGTACTGGCCGGTGTGAGCATGATGTATCCCGCGCCCGAGCGCAGAAAACTCGCCGGGCTGACTTTTGCCACTGTGGCCGAGAAGCTGGACACAGCCGAAGTGCACACGGCCCATCTGCAAAAGGAAACGCGCACTGAACATTTAATCAATGTGGCATTCACTGGCGTTCTTCTCGCGACCGTTGTGGGTTTGTGGTTCTATTTCCGCTGAGGCCGGCTGGATGACGCAAGCGACCATCCAAACGCTCCGGCCCAATGTGACCCGGCAGGAGGCGCTCCGCGTCTTCAGCTTGGGCGGGCTTCGCGGTCTTTTTTGGCGCTTGGGCCATGGTCCGCTGCAGCGCCTCGCGGACGTTTACGTGCCCTACCACCTCTATCGCGTGCGCTATGAAATGGGAGGCGCGAAGCACGAGCGCATCTTTGCGCTCGATGCCGTCGATGGCTCCCTGGACCTATTCGAGTTCCCCGCCATTCCAGACCGGAGCCAGTACGAATATTTCGAGACACGAAATCACCTTCAGTACGCGCTCGACGATGCGCGGGCCGAGGCCCTGCTGCGCGAAAAAGTTTTGCGCGTGCTCTTCCAGCAGGGCTTTTTCCGCCTGAGGGGCGCGCCCAAACTCGAATGCACGCGCTTGCCACTCGAACTCCACATGCCCTACTGGCTCGGCCTCTACGGCTCCAATAAGGCTCTGCGCTGCCGCGTCCTGGACGCAGTCCGCCGCCGCATGGAAGGCGCAAAAGCCAACGCATTTTTTGAACATTGGCTCGCCGCTTGAACCGCAATACCATTCTCCAGTTTCCGCGGATGGCCAGCCTGCTCAGGAGGTTCGTCATGTCCGGATTCGTTCGTCGTGCGGGAACCCTCGCGGCCACGTCGCTCCTCTTCTGCGCGCCGGGCTGGACGCAAGGCTGGCAGCACATCGGCGCGGTCCAGCGCGTGGAAAAACTCAAGGACGGCGTCGAGCTGACCGCAGGCAAATCGCGCGTGCGCATCGCCGCCTTTCGCGAGGGTGTCATCCGCGTCCGCGTCGCGCCCAATGGCAACTTTGCCAAAGACCTGTCCTGGGCGGTGATTGAAGCCCCCGAACCGCCGGCGGTCCAAATTCAGGAATCGAAAAGCGAAGTTCTCATTAGCGCGGGCCGCATCCACGTAAAGGTTCAGAAATCTCCGCTGCTCATCAGCTTCCTCGACGCTGCCGGCAAAGTTCTCTTGGCCGATGAGCCTTCCCTTCCCATGTCCTGGGACGGACCTCGCATCCGCATGTGGAAGCAGATGCCCGAAGACGAAGTTTACGTTGGCCTCGGTGACAAACCGGGTCCGATGGACCGTCGCAACCGTGCTTTCACCCTTTGGAACACCGACGCTTATGGCTGGCAGGAATCCACGGATCCCATTTACAAAGCGATTCCCTTCTTCATCGGACTGCGCAAAGGCCTTTCCTACGGCCTTTTCTTCGACAACACCTATCGCACGAATTTCGACTTCGGGATCGGCGCGCCCGGAACGCTCTCGATTGGCGCCGAAGGTGGCGAACTGAACTACTACTTTTTTGCCGGACCCGAGCCGAAGAAAATCCTCGAAGAGTTCACCGCGCTCGTTGGCCGCACGCCGCTGCCGCCTTACTGGTCCCTCGGCTATCAGCAATGCCGCTACAGCTACTATCCCGAAGCGCGCGTCCGCGAGATTGCGAAAACGCTCCGCGAGAAAAAGATCCCTGCCGACGTCATCTATCTCGACATCGACTACCAGGACGGCTATCGCCCCTTCACCATCAACCGCCAGTACTTTCCTACTTTCGAGCAAATGATCAAAGACCTCCGCGCCGAGGGATTTCACACGATTGCGATCACCGATCTGCACGTCGCCAAGTATCCCGACAAGGGTTACGCGCCCTATGATTCGGGCGTGAAGAACGACGTTTTCGTCAAAAATCCGGATGGCTCGGTCTACGTCGGCGAGGTCTGGCCCGGCTCAAGTGTTTTCCCGGATTTCACGCTCACCCGCACTCGCGGCTGGTGGGGCAGTCTCTACAAGGATTTCGTCGGCATGGGCATTGCCGGTTTCTGGAACGACATGAATGAGCCTGCCGTATTCCTGCGCGCGGACAAGACCGTGCCGCTCGACACGGTTCATCGCCTCGACGACGGCTCAACACTCGACCACCGCGCTATCCATAACGTCTTCGGCATGGAGAACGTCCGCGCGACTTACGACGGCCTGCGCAAGCTGCAACCCAACGAGCGACCCTTCGTGCTCACGCGCGCCGCCTACGCCGGCGCTCAGCGATATGCCGCCACCTGGACCGGCGACAACTCGAGCACCTGGAATCATCTCGCGATGAGCGTGGCGCAGCTTCTGAGCCTGGGCATGTCGGGGTACGCGCTTGTTGGCGATGACATCGGCGGCTTTGCCGGCTCGCCGCCCGCCGATCTGCTCACCCGTTGGTTCGAGGTCGGCGCCCTCAATCCCATCTATCGTGATCACACCGCGAAAGGCACCGCCGATCAGGAGCCCTGGGTCCACGGCCCCGAGCACGAGGCCATCCGCCGCCGTTACATCGAGCTTCGCTACTGTTTGCTCCCCTACATTTACACCGGTGTCGAAGAATCCTCGCGTACCGGCATTCCGCTCATGCGCCCACTTTTTCTCGAATATCCCGACGCGCCAAGCCTATACCGCGAAGACCACGAATATCTCTTGGGACGCGATCTGCTGGCCGCGCCGGTCTTGACGGAGATGCTCGATCCGCGGGATGTCAACCTGCCGCCCGGCGAATGGTATGACTACTGGACTTCGGAGAAGCACACGAGCGGCGAGCGAATTGTTCTTCACCCTGCGCTCGATGAGATGCCGCTTTACGTCCGCGCCGGCGCCATCGTTCCCGAGCAGCCGGTGGTCCAGTCCACCGATGAAAAACCGCGCGGCGCTCTCGAACTTCGCGTCTATCCTTCGGGCACTGGGCCCGGTGAAGATTGCCGCGGCTCGCTCTATCTCGATGATGGGCACACCTTCGCCTATCAGAGTGGCGAATTCCTTCGCGTCAATTACACGTGTCAGGTCAAATCGGGGAATATCACCGTCACCGGCAAAGTTGAACGGGCTCGCTTTCAGCCCTGGTGGTCCACGGTTGCGGTGTCAGTATTTGGGGCAGGCAGTTCGCCGAAGGAAGTCCGCCTCGGCGGAAATGTGCTCCGCGAATGGCGTTACGACTCGCAATCACACGCTGTCACTGCCAACGTGCCTGACTCTCCCAGCGGCTGGACGCTTCAATTCTTCTTCTAGTGCCGTTCCAACTTTTTGAAGCTGACTTTTTTCTCCGCAGAGGAGAAGCGGCAGGGAGGTTTGGGCAGGCGGTATCTGCCTGAATAAGTTGGAACGGCACTAGCCACTTGCCCAAAAACTGGCGATCATCTAAGCATGAGAGAAACCATCTGGACCCTCAACCCTTCCGACTTCGCCTTCCTCTGGGAAGAGTGCAAGCGGTGTTTCTGGCTCAAGGTCACCCGGGACTTTCGCCGGCCGCAGATACCCATGGCCAAGATCTTCACCGTCATCGACGAGGAGATGCGCAAGCACTTCGCGGGCCGCCGCACCGGAGATGTTCTGCCCGCACTGCCTTCCGGCGTACTTGACACTCAGGAACACTGGGTCGAATCGGTCCCCCTTCCTATTCCCGGCTACCCCGCGCGTTGCATCATCCGAGGCAAGCTCGACTGCCTGGTTCGCTTCGACGATGGCAGCGCCGCGGTCATCGATTTCAAAACTTCGGAGCGCAAGGCCGCCCACATCCCCCTCTATGGACGCCAGCTCCATTCCTACGCCGTCGCTCTTGAAAACGCATCGCCAAACAAGCTTAGCCTCCGGCCCGTTACGCGCCTTGGCCTTGTCGTCTTTGACCCGGATCGCTTTGAAAAAGATGCCGCCGGCCGCGCGCAGCTCTTCGGTGGCCTCACCTGGATTGAGATCCAAAAGAACGACGCCTCTTTTCTCGCGTTTCTGAAAGACGTCCTCAACGTCCTGCAGCAATCTTCCCCGCCCGCTCCCGGCCCGAACTGCTCTTTCTGCCAATACCGCCAAGCGAGCCGTGCAAGAGGCTTCTGAACCAGACTGACCAAGCCGTAAGCGCGTGTCGTTGCCTACGCGTATCGATTCCACAGCGCGTTGCTGCACTCAAGTTGACGAAAACCCTGGCCCGGCGTAGGGTGAACTTATCGAGCGCATGGGTAAACGCGGCATGAAGCAAACTATCCGCCGGCGCGACGCCGGCCTCGCTTTCGTGGCTCTTTTGTCCCTCCTTTCCACGCCGCTATGTTCACCCGCCTGTGCGAATGCGCGGTGCGGTGCCGGGCGGCCAAACACGTCACAAGGTGACGCTTGTCACGCCGCGAGGTCCGAAACCGCCGTGCAAATCGTCACCATGACCGTTCCGTGCTGCGCGCATTTACCTGCCTTGACTGCGCTGGCCGCGGTCGATAGCACACCCAAACTTGCGCCCTCGAAGAGCTTTCCGTCCCGCGCAAGCGTCAATTCCGCCGAACAATTGCATGATCCAACAGAAAGCCCCCGCGTCCGATTGTGCCCCCAAAATGTCGCTTCCCCTTCTTTGGCGCTTGCCGCCGCTTCCATTCTTCGTATCTAAGTTACCTCTCTGCCTGGCCCTCTCCGTCCTGCGGCACGTATCAGTCCGGGCGCGCCGAGCGGAGCCAGGGAATCTCTCTTTCGTCCCAAAAGTTTGCTGAGCTGAATCTTTCATCTGCCGCGGTCATCTGGCCGTTGCACGCTTAGGAGGTTTCCATGAGCGGAACGAGAAGGCGATTCTTTCAAGACATGGCTGTTTTCAGCGCCGGGGTCTTTGGCTTGCGCAAATCTTTGCGCGCACAGACGAAGAGCGCTGATCCACAAACCAGTCATGCCGCGCCAGGGGGCGCGTCGCGCGCGTCTCACGCGAAAGCTATCGCTCTTTCGCCGGGCCCTTTCGTTCCCATACTGACGCCCGATGTTCCCGATCTGCCGCACGAAATGGATGCCGGCGTGAAAGTCTTCCGCCTCACCGCCGAACCCCTCAAGCGCCGTATCCTTCCTTTCAAAACGCTGGACGTTTGGGGCTACAGCAGTTCGTGCCCCGGCCCAACCATCCAGGTTCGGCAGGGCGACCGCGTCCGCGTCATCTTCGTAAACAGCCTGCCCGAATCCACCACGCTCCACTGGCACGGCCTCGAAGTCCCCATCGAGCAGGACGGCGTGCCGTTCGTCAGCCAGAAGCCCGTGCCTCCTGGCGGAAAATATTTGTACGAGTTCACCGTCCATCAGGAAGGCACGTTCTTCTATCACGCGCACAGCGCCATGCAGGAGATGATGGGGCTCATCGGCCTTTTCATCGCGCACCCTGCAACGCCCTACCATCCGCGCGTCGATCATGACTTCGGCATCATCCTCCAAGAGTGGGCCGTTCTTCCAAACAGCACGGTACCCAACTCCGCTGCGATGGAGTTTAACTGGCTCACCTTCAACGGCGTCTCCGCTCCCGCCATCACGCCGATGGTCGTGCGCCTCGGCAGCCGCGTCCGTTTGCGCCTGGTCAACCTCGGCATGGACCATCATCCCATTCACCTTCACGGACACCAGTTCGTTATCACCGGCACGGAAGGCGGACGCGCGCCCGAATCCACCTGGTATCCGACCAATACGGTGCTTGTGGGTGTCGCGCAGGCAAAGGCCGTCGAGTTCGAAGCGAAGTATCCCGGCGCCTGGATGGTCCACTGCCATCTGCCACACCACATGATGAACAGCATGTCCGATTTGCTCCGCGACCGCATGATACCGACCGCCGACACGACCGACGCGAAAGCCCTCAGCCAGATGGAAACGCTCTCGAAGAGCATCGGCGTCGAACACGTCCATCACTCGCCCATTGCAGACAATGCAGCCACTGTGCCCGGCTTTCCCCAGGATGCCTTTATGGAAATGCCCATCGATGCCGCCGTCGCCAAACCGGAGACCTATGGCCTGCCACCAAACTGGAGCGCCGGAATGATGGGCATGATGACCATGGTACGCATCCTCCCGGACAAGGATTACGAAGACATCGTGGCGCGGATCAAGGCCGGAACGCCCAACCCACCGATGAAGATGGAGCACGATCCGTCGCACGGAACGTGACCAAGGCACCAAAGAAGGCCCGTCAGCGGAACACAGATGCAGAAAGGAACGACAGTCATGAAGAGCTTGCGCATGGCTTCGGCAATGTTGTTTATAGGAATGACCCTGGCTAGCTACGGGATGGCGCAGCAACCGCCACAGCAACAACAAGGAAACCAGCCCCAGAAGCCGGCACAGAAACCAGTACAGAAAGACGAGATGCAGGGCATGCCCGGAATGCAGGAACATGCCGGCCACCCGATGAACGTGCAAACCGTGAAACCCGAATTTCCGCGCATGGGGAAAGCGCAGGAGCAAGCCAAGGGTCCGCTGATGAGTCTCGCCTCGCTGCAGCAAGCGGCGGCAGAGGGCAATCCCACTCTGCGGCAAGCGGAAGCGGAACTTCGCGCCGCGAAGGCTCGGCAGCAGCAGTCCGGCCTCTACCCGAATCCCACCCTAAGCTACACGGGAGACGAAATCCGCGGCGGATCGATCGGCGGCGGAAAACAGGGATTCTTCATCTCCCAGCCCGTTGTCACCGCGGGAAAGCTCGCCAAGAATCGGAAGATTTTCGGCGAGGAGGTCCGGCTTTCGGAGATCGAAGCGGAAGAGCAGAAGATCCGCGTTGAAAGCGCTGTTCGCATCGCGTTTTACCGCGTGCTCGCGGCGCAGGAGATGTTGGAGGCCAAACGCGATCTGGCCCGCATCGCCGAGGACAACACGGAAACCGAACGGCGCCTGATGAATACCGGGCAAGCTGACGAATCGGAAGTCTTGCAGGCCGAGGTTGAAGCGCGACGCATGCAGGTCAGCACCCGAATGCAGGAAAGCACTCTCCGCCAGGAATGGCGCGCCCTCGCGGCCATTGTCGGAAAACCGGAAATGCCCCTCCAAACCGTCGAAGGAAACCTTGAAACCGAGCTTCCGCAATTTAATGAAGAGCAGGTTATTGGAACGATCGCCAAAGAGAGTCCGGCTGTCCGCATCGCCTCGGTTACCACTTCCCGTGCGCAAGCCGTCCTCGACCGCGCCAAGGCCGAGCCTGTTCCCGACCTTCAACTGCGGGCGGGCGCTGTGTACAGCGGTGAGCAGGTCGCGGGAATCAACAGACCGACCGGCTGGGAAGAACTCGCCGAAGTCGGTGTGACACTCCCCATTTGGAACCGCAACCAGGGAAATATCGCCGCCGCGCGTCAAGACATCGATCGCGCCCAGAAAGAGGAGAAGCGCGTGGAACTCATGCTCCGCAATCGCGCCGCCTCCATGCTCGACCAATATGCGAGCGCGCGCATCATGGCCGACGAATACCGCGATGGGATCCTGCCCCGCGCCGGCAAAGCGTACGCGTTGCTTGTCGACAAGTACGGCAAGATGCTCGCCTCCTATCCACTCGTCCTCAATTCACAGAAGACTCTCTACGAGCTTCAAATCGAATACATCGCAACACTCCAGAACGTGTGGACCACGGGAATCGCGCTTCAGGGCTACTTGCTCACGGATGGTCTCGAGGCGCCTGCGAGGCCCGGCGATGTGGATCGGCCGCTGCGTGAAACCAATGTGCCCATGCCCGAGCGCATGATGTCGCCCGGAGTCGGGTCCATGCGTCGGCCATGAGCTCTCGCCAGGAATCGGAAGTTCGCGCTTGTCCCCGCGCAACCATCGGATCGACGCGCATCGTTCGCCGCCCCTTAAGTTGCGTCGTGAGAAATGATTCCGAGCGTGTATCGCTCACCGCTCAGCACGGAGCTCACGCCATGCCGGAAATTCGCCCGGTAGAAGCCGCGTGAGCCTTTCACCGGCCGGTAGCGCGTCGTGATCACCACTCCCTCCCCTTGCTCCAGATGAATCGCGTGCCCGATCGATTGCGCCCGGGGCCTCTGCTCCACGAGCAACAACTCGCCGCCCGTGAACTCCACATCCCGCCGGCTGAGGCAGAAAATCACCTGAAACGGAAACACAATTTCGCCGTACACGTCCTGGTGCAGGCAATTGAAATCGCCGGCTCTGTAGCGCAGAAGAAGCGGCGTTGGACGCACCTGCTCCTGCGCTTTGCATTTCTTCAGGAACCCATCCAAGTCGCGTGGGAAATCGCCCCGGAGGGATAACGCTTCCATCCATTCCTTCGCTGTGTCGGCAAGAAAACCGTAGAGGGATTCGCGGAGAGTCGCAACCTCCCTCGGAAGCGGATAGCGGAAATATTGATATTCCCCCCGCCCGAACCGGTAACGCTCCATATTCACCCGGCTCCGGAACATTTCCGGCTTGTCGTACAGGCCACGAATCTCCTCGCACTCCTTTCCCGTAAGCACACTCCCCATTCGCCCGTAGCCAACCGACCACAGATTGGCGCAGACATCGCCCCAGGGTAGTCTGGCGATCCGTTCGCGCAGATTGCCTACTGGTTCCATCCCTTCTTCTCCACCGCCTTCGCCTATCCTCGGGCGTGACACCGGCTTCCGGATAGCGGCACCAAGTGTCTCCTGCGAGAGTCCAATAAGTCCTTCCATACTATCAATCTACAAGTAAGGCTCCTTCTCTATCTATCCGATACGCACCGTCAAATTCTTGCCACTTGTTTCCGCTTTGGTCCCGGTCGTGTCATGCCGCTCAGCCGATATCAGACCCTCTCGCTGCCAGCCGGACGTGGCGACTCCGAAACACTAGTACCCCCGTAGCGTTGACCATTCAGAAGTTTAGCGGGTAAGGTGCCAACGAGGGGTGGAAGTGTGCTCGACCGGTGTTCAGACGGTCGGGCCATCCGTATGTCTGTTCAGGTATCTAGTAGAAGCTCAGCCGGAATCCCCTCCTCCGCCTGATCCGCTGATGCCCACTCTGACCAAAGCCGGGCGGTATGAAATCGTCGGCGAACTCGGCCGCGGCGCCATGGGCGTGGTGTACAAAGCGGAAGACCCGGTGATTGGCCGCACCGTCGCCGTCAAAACCATCCACCTCAGTGAAGAAGGCACCGGTCTTTCTCGCCCCGAGCTTTTGCAGCGCTTCCAGACCGAAGCCCGCGCTGCCGGCCTTCTGACCCACCCCAACATCGTCGTGGTTTACGACGCCGGCGAAGAAGACGGCCTCTACTACATCACCATGGAACTCGTCGAGGGCAAGAGCCTCCAGGCGCATCTCGACGATCATCAATCTTTTCCGCTTTCCCGCGTTCTCCGCATCATGGAGCAGACTTGCAGCGCGCTCCAGTTCGCCCACGAGCGCAACGTCGTTCATCGGGACATCAAGCCAGCCAACCTCATGCTCGCCGCGGACGATACCGTCAAGGTCACCGACTTCGGCACCGCCAAAATTCTCCAATTCGGCACCATCCAACAGACTGCGCATGTTATGGGCACGCCCAGCTACATGTCGCCGGAGCAAGTCAAAGGAAAACCCGTTGACGGCCGCTCCGACATTTTCTCGCTCGGCGTCATGCTCTATGAAATGGTCGCCGGTGAAAAACCCTTCCCGGGGCAAAACATCACCACGGTCATCTACAAAATCGTCAACGAAGAGCCCGTTCCACCTCGTCAGATAGACCCTTCCATACATCCGGGACTCAACTCCATCATCCTTAAAGCCCTCGCGAAGAACCCCGAGGTGCGCTATCAGTCCTGCCGTGAAATGCTGGAGGACCTGCGAAACTACCGTTCGGTCGGCGGCAACGCGCACTCCACGGTCATACTCGGCGCGTCAGCTCCGGTCGCCATAGGCGGTCCGGCACAGCCGGAGTCCACGGTGGCGCTGGGCCAAATGCTTCATACGGGTTCTGGAAGTCCCAGCCAGACGCCCGGCATCCGCCGCACTGGGTCTATCTCTCCTGTACCTGAGCCAAAGAAGAGCACCTTCGCCACAGTCTTTCTTTCTCTCTTTCTTCTTGGCATCATCGGTTACGGCGGATATAGGTTGCGGCCCTTCCTGCAGGACTTGCTGCAGAGGAGGCAAGCCCTGAGGACCGGCGCGACGCGAAATCCGGCTGCCACGCCGACGGCAGCAGCCGATGCCACATCGAATTCATCGAACACGAATGCGACTTCCCCCGATCCGACTGCCGGTCTTGCGGATGCCGGCGAAGGTTTCTCCTCCCCTACTCCCTCGCCGGTTGATTCTATTGAAAAGCCCGCCGGCAAAAAGCCTGCATCCAGTTTCAGCCCCTCCGCCGCTGAGTTCAAGGGCCGCATCGAAGAAGCGGCGCGTGAAAAAGGAATTGGCAACCGGCTCAAGATTCAAGGTACCGGCAACACGCTCACTCTGGCAGGCAAGCTTCGTGCGCGCGAACACCGCGAATTACTGGCCTTCCTCCGTCAGGCACCCGCCGACGTTCGCGTCGTGGACGACATCGAGTACGACGACGCGCCCCAGAATCCCTCCAACCCTTCCGACGCGGGCGATCATCCTGTGCCCCCGGCTGGCCGTGGCGCCATCCACATCGTCACGGACGTGCTCGGCGCCACTGCAACGCTCCGCGCACCGGGCCGGGAGGCTGGGCAGCAGTGCGTCACTCCGTGCAGCATCAACGGCCTCCTTCCTGATCGCTACAGCTTGGAGGTCCGCAAAGACGGCTTTCAGCCCGTGACCACTGCACTGCAAGTGCGCGCAGGCGACTCCCTCGACCAAAAGATCAACCTCGATTCGCTCGCCAAGGGTTTGCTGATCACCTCCCAGCCGCCCGGCGCCGATGTCTTTATCGACGGCGCAAAGCAATCCGGCCAGACACCCGTGACCTTGCCTCTAGCCGCGGGCCAGTACAACCTCGTTCTGCGCCTCGAGGGCTACGAACCCTACGCCGAGCAGGTTCAGGTCAGGAACAACAGCCTGACTCCATTGACCATCGAACTAACAGCCCGTGCAAACCGCGTTTCCTGGGTCGACGTGCGCACTCATCCCGATGGCGCCGAGATTTCCGTAGATGGCAATCCCACGGGCAAGTCTTCACCCGCTCGTGTGCAGATTACTCCGGGGCTGCACGACATCCGAATCAATCTGAAGGGTTTTCTGCCGATCGTTCGGAAGATCGCCGTGGACGAGGGCCAAACGACGTTCCTCAACGAAAATCTCAAAATGAAGTAACTTTCCGCCACCTTTGGCAGGGCAAATATGGTACGAATGCCCCTACCGGACACGTCACAATTTGTAACGTCTCGCGAATGTTGGTTCCAGGACCATAGCCATTACCCACTGAAAACAAATAGCTTACGGTGAACTTGATAAGGATGGGCGCGTGCTCTAATCCTCTTCTGGGTGTTCCCTGCTCGGCCGGTAGCAAGCATCGCGTTGTTCTCCCTGTCCTGCACCGGTCTCGATCGCAGGGCCCTGGGTCCGTATAAGTGGGGGACTAGTCTTGGTCCGTGCGGCGAACAAACCTAAGAAGCCCGGTGCGTCAGCCGAAGAGCGTCTTCGGGAGCGCAACGAGGCCGTTTCAATCCGCCGCAATGTGTCTTCGGCGGTTCCCCTGGTTACGCCCGTTCCGCCGCGGCTAGTCGGCCAGCGCGGCACGGAGATTCCCAACGCAGACCTCCTCCGCTCCCTGCGCGCATTACAAGTTCTCCTGCGTTCCGCCCGTCTCTATCATAAAAACCATCCACGCCTCACGGAAAGCCTCGACGTCGCTTACGAAGCTTTGCGTGAGGTCGCTGCAAGCCTGAGCGGCTTGGAGCTCTGTCTAGACCCTCGCGGCGTTGTCGTGCCCAAGTTCGGGCCGGCCGTTTTGTCTGATCCTCGAGGAGAACTGACGGCGCTGGCTGCCGATCTCCGCCGTGCCGGAATTCATTCCTTGTTGTTCGCCAGGAAGTTCCATGTAGGCGAACTGGACACGTTCGCCCAACTTGTCCACACGACATTGCTAAAATCCGAGGAGCCGACAGAGCCGGACACAGCCGGGGCTTTGTGGGCCATTCGGTTGGCGGAGCAACACGTGGAAGGGATCGAAGTCAACACTCAGACGGAACGCAACGTGGACACCGTTCTGACGAGCCTCATCGGGGCACTGGTGGCTTACGGAGGAAGCTCGCAGCGCGACGCCTCCAATGTAACGCCAATCCGTCCGCCGGAGATCGAGGAAATGGCTGCGTCGCTCCGTTTGCTCGGGCGCCTCACGCCTCCGCTGGAAGTAGCCCGCGGGTTGAGCCCGGAAGAGGCCGCGCGCGGCATCCACGGCGTGCTTGAGGGAGCCAGCCGCGAATGCGTCGCCCTGCTCCTTAGCGCCGTGTCCCAGCATGGTCCGCGCGACGCCGAGCGTCCCCAATCCTACCTGCTTCGCCTTTCGGAATGTTTGATCTTTGAATTCCTGACCGCCGAATTTGGCTCCGGCGCGCTCGCGCCCACCGGTGTTCGCCCCCTGTTCCAGCGTTTGAGCGAGGACATCGTCACCGCGGGCGGCTATTCCGGTCCCCACTCCTCTCAGCATCTTTCTGCTCTGGCCGTCGAATGGGCCAACGAAACCCATCGCGAGCAGCTCATCGAACGCTTCTGGGCCGACCTGCCTCCGCGGGAAAGGTCGGCCACTCTTCGCGGCCCGGATGTCTGGTGCATACCGGTGAGTGTGATGCGCCAAACGCTCCGCCAGCTTGCGGATGCCGGCGCCGATGCGCCGCGCCGCGAAGCTCGCAATATCCTCCTGAACTATTCGCGCTGTCTCCCTGTGGCGAAACCTTCGGCGCGCCGCGTTGTCGCCGCCGGCCTCGGCGAGTTGACCCCCCTCATCGAATCGCTGTGGCCGAATCAATTGCCCGAGGAACTCAGCCGCGGCGCTTTGAAAGCCATCTCGGGCGAATCGGTCCCGGAAACTGCCGCGCTTCT
>WNGG01006470.1_pt1 | contig 14280 bp, 12 predicted proteins | sample 5400661 | NCBI WGS metagenome assembly WNGG01 (sample SAMN13153372, study PRJNA577476) | soil metagenome | isolation source: 100 cm soil or saprolite under Garry oak tree replicate 1 | place: USA:California | collected 2016-06-15
CCGACAACCGGGCCGGCAGCTTCGTGAGCCGCACCTCGAGGAAGCCCTGCTCGTAGTTCGCACGGATGCTCTCGGGATCGACCGGCACCGGGAGGCGGAAGCGGCGCTCGAACGGGCCCACCTGCACCTCCATCGCGTGGTAGTGGGGCTTGCCCTCGCGCCGCAGCTTGCGCTCGCCGCCGATGGTCAGGATGCCGTTGGCGAGCTCGACGGTGAAGTCCTCCGAGCGCATCCCGGCGATGTCCATGCAGATGACGAGCGCGTCGTCGGTCTCGAAGATGTCGGTGGGGGGCTTCCACTTGGCGGAAGCGACGAAGCCCACGGGGCGGCCGTGGGCCACCTCGTTGAAGTAGACCTCGAGCTCCTCGGGGAGATGCACCGTGAGGGAGCCCGAGCCCCGAGAAGGCCGGCTCGCCGACCCGCCGCCGCTCTCAGCCATGGGAGGCGACCGTGGCGCGCGCCGCGGCGTACAGGGGGAACTGCCCGGTCAGCTCGCGCACCTCGGCCTTGACGCGGGTGATGGTGGCGTCGTCCTGCTTCGTGAGCACGTCGTCGATGAGACTCGCCACCTTTTCCATCTCGGGCTCGGCGAAGCCGCGCGTCGTGACCGCGGGCGTCCCGATGCGGATGCCGCTCGTGACGAAGGCCTTCTGCGGGTCGCCCGGGATCGTGTTCTTGTTGACGGTGATGGCGGCCCGGTCGAGCAGCTCCTGCGCCGCCTTGCCCGTGACGTTCTTGGGACGCAGGTCCACGAGCATCAGGTGCGTGTCGGTGCCGCCCGAGACGATGGCGTAGCCGCGCTCCACCAGCGCCGCGGCCAGGGTCTGGGCGTTCTTCACCACCTGCTTCGCGTACTCCCGGAACGCCGGGGTGAGCGCCTCGCCCAGCGCCACGGCCTTGGCGGCGATGACGTGCTCGAGGGGGCCGCCCTGGATTCCCGGGAACACCTGTTTGTCGACGTCCTTGGCGAACCCTTCCTGGGACAGGATGATCCCGCCGCGCGGGCCGCGCAGCGTCTTGTGCGTGGTCGTGGTGACGATCTGGGCGTGCGGCACGGGCGACGGGTGGATGCCCGCGGCCACGAGGCCGGCGAAGTGCGCCATGTCGACGACGAAGATCGCCCCGACCTCGTCGGCGACGCTCCGGAGCGCCGCGAAGTCGATGATGCGGGCGTAGGCCGAGCCGCCGCCGACCAGGATGCGCGGGCGCTCGCGGCGCGCGATCACGCGCACCTGGTCGTAATCAATGCGACCGGTCTCTTCGCGGACTCCGTAATGCACGGCGTGGAACAGCGTCCCCGAGAAGTTGACCGCCGCGCCGTGGGTCAAGTGCCCGCCGTGCGGCAACGCGAGCCCGAGCAGCGTATCGCCCGGCTTCGCGACGGCCAGATACGCGGCCATGTTGGCCTGGGCGCCCGAGTGCGGCTGCACGTTCGCGTGCTCGGCCTTGAACAGCGCCTTCGCGCGGTCGATCGCGAGCTGCTCGACCTCGTCCACCACCTCGCCCAGCCCGTGCTCCTGCCGCTCCATCTCGCGGCGGATCAGCTGGTAGATGGCCGGGTCGGCCTTCGCGAGCGGCGCGCGCCGGTCGATCATGCGTCGATCTTCGCGACGCGCCGCTCGTGGCGGCCGCCCTCGAACCTGGTGTCGAGCCACGTGCGCAGGATCTCCACCCCTTCCTCCTCGCTCACGAACCGCGCCGGCAGCACCAGCACGTTCGCGTCGTTGTGTTTGCGCGCCAGCTCCGCGATCTCGGGGCTCCAAGCGACCGCCGCCCGCACGCGCGGGAACCGGTTCGCCACATAGGCCATCCCGAGCCCCGTCCCGCAGGTCAGGATGCCGCGCCGCACCTTGCCCTCGCTCACGGCCGCGGCGACCGGCTTCCCGTAATCGGGAAAATCGTCCGTCGGATCGAGCGCCTTCGGCCCCACGTCCACCGGCTCGTAGCCCAGCCGCTTGAGCTCGTCCACGAGCGTCTGCTTCATGCGGAAGCCCGCGTGGTCCGCCCCGACGTAGATCTGCTCAGACAAAGTTGCACCGCATTTTCGCGATGGCGGCGATCCGCTGCTCCGCCAGCCGATCCGCGGCGCGGTAGCTGGGGATGCCCTCCTCGCGCGCGATCTCGAAGACGCGGAGGATGGTGTCGTAGATCTCTCCCGCCTTGCTCCGCGCCCGCTCCGGCGCCCAACCGTGCAGCTCGGCGTTCACGTTGATCAGCCCGCCGCCGTTGATCACGTAATCCGGCGCGTAGGTGATGTGCCGCTCCTCGAGCAGGTCGCCGTGCCGGTCCTCGGCCAGCTGGTTGTTGGCGCCGCCCGCCACGATCTCCACGTGGAGCCGCGGGATCGTGGCGTCATTGAGCACGGCCCCCAGCGCGCACGGGGCGAAGATGTCGGCCCGCACGTCGTAGATCTCCTCCGTCCCCACCGCCTGGGCGCCCACCTCCTCCACCACCCGCTTCACCCGCTGCGGGTCGATGTCGGTGCAGGTGATCTGCGCCCCCTCGGCATGCAGCAGCCTCGCCAGATGATAGCCCACGGAGCCGCATCCCTGCAAAGCCACGCGCTTCCCGGCCAGGCTGTCCGAGCCGGCGCGGTAGCGGGCGCACGCCTTCATGCCCCGGTACACCCCGTACGCGGTGACGGGCGACGGATCGCCTGACTTCCCGATCAGGCCGGTGACGTGGTTCGTCTCGGCCTTGATGTACTCCATGTCGCCGGTCGTGGTGCCGACGTCCTCGGCGGTGATGTAGCGCCCCTTGAGCGACTCGACGTGCCGCCCGTGCGCGCGGAACAGCGCCTCCCGCCGCGTGGTGCGGTTGTCCCCGAGGATGACGCTCTTGCCGCCGCCCAGGTTGAGCCCGGCCACCGCCGCCTTGTACGTCATGCCGCGCGCGAGCCGGAGGGCGTCGATGAGCGCCTCCGTGTCGCTGTGGTAGTTCCAGAAGCGCGTGCCGCCGAGGGCGGGCCCGAGCACCGTGGAGTGGATGGCGATGATGCCGCGGTACCCGGTGGACGGGTCGTAGTAGACGCTCACCTGCTCATAATCGTGTTCGGCGAGCAGCGCGAACAGCTCGAACGGCGGGGCCGCCTCCGGCTCGCGCCCGGGGCTAACCTCGAGGGTAGAGGCCGCGGGCGACGATGATCCGCTGGATTTCGCTGGTGCCTTCATAGATCTCGGTGACCTTCGCGTCCCGGAACAGTTTCTCGACGGGGAAGTCCCGCATGTAGCCGTACCCGCCGAACAACTGCACCGCCTGGATGGTGACCCACATCGCCGTCTCGGAGGCGAACAGCTTGGCCATGCTCGCCTGCGTGGTGATGTCGTCCCCCGCGTCCTTGCGCGCCGCCGCCGCGTGCGCCAGCGCCCGCGCCGCCGCCACCCGCGTGGCCATGTCGGCCAGCTTGAACTGCACCGCCTCGAACTCCCGCAGCGCCGCGCCGAACTGCTTCCGCTCGGCGCAATACGCCACCGCGTGCTCGAGCGCCCGGCGCGCGATCCCGACCGCCTGTACCGCGATGCCGAGGCGGCCCACGGCCAGCGCCTCCATGGCGTACCCGAACCCCTGCCCCTCCTCACCGAGCAGGTGGTCGGCGGGCAGCCGCACGTCCTCGAGCGCCAGCGCGACCGTGTTCGAGGCACGGAGGCCCATCTTGTCCTCCGGCTTCCCCGCACGATAACCCGGCGCGTCGGTCGGCACAATGAAGGCCGAAATCCCCCGCTCGCTGCGGGCCATCACGACCACGAGGTCCGCCGTGCCGCCGTTCGTGACCCACGCCTTGGTGCCGCGCAGCACCCAGCAGTCGCCGTCGCGCACCGCCCGCGTGCGGAGCGACGCCGCGTCCGAGCCCGACTCCGGCTCGGAGAGCGCGAATCCGGCGAGCAGCTCCCCGCGGGCCATGTTCTTGAGAAAGCGCTCCCGCTGCGCCGCACTGCCGTGGCGCACCAGCATCGTGGTCGGGATCGCGTTGTGGATGGAGACGGAGACGGCGATGCTCGCGTCCGCCGCCGCGATCTCCTCGAGCGCGAGGAAATACGTCAGCGTGTCGAGCCCCATGCCGTCGTACTTCTCCGGCGTGCACATCCCGAGGAAGCCGAGCTTGCCGAGCTCGTCGATGACGTCGCGGGCGAAGTGGCGCGTGCGGTCCCACTCGGCCGCGTGCGGCTCGATGCGGGTGCGCGCGAACTCGCGCGCCAGCTCGACGATCTGGCGCTGCGTCTCCGAGAGGCCCGCCGGCTCAATCGCGATAGCCATAGAACCCGCGGCCGCTCTTCCGGCCGAGCCGCCCGGCGGCGACCATCTTTCGGAGCAGCGGCGCTGGGCGGTACTTGTCGTCGCCCAAGTCGCGCTGCAGCACCTCGAGGATCGCGAGGCACACGTCGAGCCCGATCAGGTCCGCGAGCGCCAGAGGGCCCAGCGGATGGTTCATCCCCAGCTTCATCACCGTGTCCACCGCCTCGGGGGTGGCGACGCCCTCCATCACGCAGAAGATCGCCTCGTTGATCATCGGCATGAGAACCCGGTTCGACACGAACCCCGGGTAGTCGTTCACCTCGACCGCCGTCTTGCCGAGCGCGTGCGCGATCTCGAGCGTGCGCCGCATGGTCTCGTCCGACGTCTCGAGCCCGCGGATCACCTCCACGAGCTGCATCACCGGCACGGGGTTCATGAAGTGCATCCCGATCACCTGGCCCGGCCGCTTCGTCTGGGCGGCGATCGTCGTGATCGAGATGGACGACGTGTTGCTGGCGAGGATCGCCGCGGACGGCGCCGCCGCGTCGAGGTCCCGGAAGATCTTGAACTTGACCTCCAGGTTCTCGGTGGCGGCCTCCACGACGAGGTCGGCCTCCGCGGCGCCGTCCAGAGCGGTCCCCGTGCGGATGCGGCCCAGCGCCTGCCCTTTCTGGTCGGCCGTGAGCGTGCCCCGTTTCACCTGGCGGTCGAGGTTCACGGTGATCGCCTGCACCGCCCGGTCCAGCGCCTCGCGCGATACGTCGAGCAGCGCCGTATCCCAGCCATGCTGGGCGAATACGTGCGCGATGCCATTCCCCATCGTCCCGGCACCGACCACGGCGACCCGGCTCACCGCCGGACCCTCGCGCGCTTCACGCCAGCCACGCCGGTCGAGCGTTGTAGCCGCGCCCGAGCACGATGAGGACGCCGGCGGCGAGCGCCACCGTCCCCACGAGCCCGCCCTCGGGACCGAACCGGCCGCCGTCGATCCAGCCGCGGGATCCGGGGACGTACTCAAGACCCGGCAGGCCGAACGCGTAGCCGCTCACCGGGGCGTCGAACACGAGCGCCAGCGCGCTGTTCCACCCGAAATGCAGGCCCCAGGCGAACGGCATGCCCCCGGGCGAGAAGAACGCGAGCGACAGCCACACCCCGGCGAGCACGATGTTGAGGGTACTGAAGATCGAAGCGTTGGGGTTGCCCAGGTGCGCGACGCCGAACGCCATCGAGGCGGCGGCGATCGCCGCGACGGGACCGATCGCCTCGGCGAGGCGGCGGAGCGGATAGCCGCGGAACCACAGCTCCTCTGCCAGCGCGGCCGCGAGGAGCCCCAGGCCGAGCGGACCCGCGGTGCCCGGCCAGGCCGCGACGCCCGGCGCGCGATGCACGACGGCGCCGCCCGTGGCGAGCGCGAGCAGCATCGCGAGACCGGCGAGCACCATGCCGATGGCCGTGCCGCGCAGCGCGCGCCGCGGCAACCCGCGGTCGAACCGCCAGCCCATGCGCTCCCAGGAGTGCCGATTGAGCCAGTATCCGACGACGACGGTCGCGCCGGCGAATCCCACGAGCTGCGCCAGCCCGTTGCGCGCCAGCCACCAGGCGCGGCCGCCCACGGCCGGGATCACCGCTTCCAGGAGCAGGGTGAGACCGATGCCCGCGGCGCTGAACAGCGCCAGCCACGCCCCCGCCGCGCCGACGGCCGTTGCACGCTCCCGCCACCCCCGAAACGACGCGCGCGCCGTCATAGGCGCGCGCGGACGGGACTCACAATCGGTTTCAGGATCAGGACGGCGATCGCGAGCTTCGCGAGGTCGCCCACGACGAAGGGCAACGTGCCGAGGCGGAGCGCGAGGCTCGCGCTGCCGGTGAGGATCAGGAGCTGCGCCACGCCGCCCAGATGGATCAACACGAGCCCAACGAACACCGCGAGCGCGAGGGCGCCGAGCCGCCGCCCGTCCCCCGCGAGCTTCCCGACCGCGAACGCCGCGACCGGGTAGGCGAGCAGGTAGCCCCCGGTGGGCCCGAGCAGCCGCGCGAGGCCGGGCACACCGTACGGCGTGAAGACCGGGAGGCCGGTGGCGCCGAGGGCGAGATAGAGGATCATCGAGCTCGCGCCGAGCGCGGGGCCGAGCGCGCCGCCCACGAGCAGCACCGCCAGCGGCTGCAGGGTCATGGGCACCGGCGTGCCGGGGAGCGGAATCGAGATCTGGGCGGCCACGGCGACGAGCGCCGCGCCCAGCACCACGGCTACAGTGCGTCGAGCGGTGACGCTCGACGGCGCGACGGCTAGCGACGACTCGTGCATCAGAGCATCTCCACGCTGAGGGCTACTGCGTTGCCGCCACCGAGACAGAGGGTGGCGAGTCCGGTCCGCCGCTTGCGGTCCTTCAGGGCGTAGAGCAGCGTCGTGAGCACGCGCGCGCCCGAGGCGCCGATCGGGTGCCCGAGGGCGATCGCCCCGCCGTTCACGTTGACGCGGTCCCAGTCCCAGCCGAGGGCGCGCCCGTCGGCCAGGGCCTGCACGGCGAACGCCTCGTTCGCTTCGATGAGATCGTAGTCCTTGATGGTCGTGCCGGCTTTGGCCAGGAGGTGCTTGACCGCGACGATCGGGGCGAAAAACAGGTCTTTGGGCTCGCCGCCGCCCGTGGCGTACGCCGTGATGCGCGCGAGCGGCTCGAGCCCGTGGGCCTGCGCGAACGCGAGCGACGCGACGACGAGCGCGCTCGCGCCGTCGTTCAGGCCCGGCGCATTCCCCGGCGTGACCGTGCCGTCCTGCTCGAAGGTCGGCCTGAGCGCGGCGAGCGCCTCAAGCGAGGTGTCTTTCCGCGGACCCTCGTCCTTGTCGATCACGGTCGGCGCCTGCTTCCCCGAGATCTCGACGGGCACGATCTCCGCCTTGAAGCGGCACGCCTCCATCGCCGCCACCGCCTTCTGGTGGCTCGCGAGCGCGAACCGGTCCTGATCCGCGCGCGTCACGCCCGCCTGCTTCGCCGTGTACTCGGCGAGGTTCCCCATGTGCGTGTTCGAGAACGAGTCCCACAGCCCGTCGTGGATCATGCCGTCCACGAGCTGGCTGTTCCCCGCCTTAATGCCGGCGCGCATCCCATACACGTAATGCGGCGCGCTCGACATCGCCTCCATACCGCCCGCCACGACGCACTGCTCGTCGCCCGCCTTGATCGCCTGCGCGGCGAGCATCACGGCCTTGAGCCCGGAGCCGCAGACCTTGTTGATCGTGACCGCGGGGATCGTCCCGGGGAGGCCGGCGTGGATCGCCGCCTGGCGCGCGGGCGCCTGGCCCACGCCGCCCTGCAGCACGTTGCCCATGATCACCTCGTCGATCGTCGCGGGATCGACACTCGCGCGGCGCACCGCTTCGCGGATGACGAGGGCGCCGAGGCGCGGCGCAGGAAGCGCCGAGAGGCCGCCCAAGTACCTCCCGATCGGAGTGCGGCAGGCGGAGAGGATCACCGGCGTGGTCTGGTCACTGCTCATCGTATGCTCCCGCTCGTCCCACCCCGGAGTTGCGTCCGGGGTTAGTTCTGACCCCGGGCGCAAGCCCGGGGACCACCCATCTCAAAGTAACGGAGTCAAACTCCGCGTGCGAACCTCCTCCGTCAGTTGCGCCACGAACTCCACGACCGGCAGCCCCACCTGCTTCTTCCCTGCCCCGCGCGCCCGCACCGCCACGCTGCCCGCCTCGGCCTCGCGCTGCCCCACCACCGCCATGTAGGGCACCTTCTGCGTCTCGGCGTCGCGGATCCGGTAGTTGAGCGTCTCGTTGCGCTCGTCCAGGTGCGAGCGGATCCCCGCCGCCCGCAGCCGCTCGTGCAGCGCGCGCGCGGCCGGCGCCTGCGCATCCGAGATCGGCAGCACGCGTACCTGCTCGGGGGAGAGCCACAGCGGGAACGCGCCCGCGAAATGCTCGATCAGGAACCCGCAGAACCGCTCCACCGTGCCGTAGATGGCGCGGTGGATCATCACCGGCCGGTGCGGCCGGTTGTCTTCCCCCGTGTATTCCAGCCGGAAGCGCTCCGGCAGCTCGTAATCGAGCTGGATGGTCGCGCCCTGCCATTCGCGCCCGATCGCGTCGTTGAACTTGACGTCGATCTTGGGGCCGTAAAACGCTCCGCCCCCCTGATCGATGCGGTAGGTGAGCCCGCGGCGCTTCAGCGCCTGCTCGAGCGCCCGCTCCGCGTGCTCCCACACGGCGTCGGTACCGAGCTTCTTCTCGGGCCGGGTCGCGAGGTCGAGCCGGTAGCTCAGGCCGAACGTCTTGCCCAGCACCAGCTCTACGATGTCGAGCAGGTTGAAGATCTCCTGCTCGATCTGGTCCTCGCGCAGGAAGATGTGCGCGTCGTCCATGGTCAGCCCCCGGACGCGCAGCATGCCGTGCAGCGTGCCCGAGCGCTCGTTGCGGTACACGTTCGCGATCTCGGCGAGGCGGAGCGGCAGGTCGCGATAGCTGCGCTGCTGCGACGCGTAGATGAGGATGTGCATCGGGCAATTCATCGGCTTCACCCGGTAGCGCACGTCCTCCGCTTCGCCTTCGCCCGCGCCCATCGCCGGGAACTGGTTCTCGGCGTACAACGGCAGATGCCCCGAGCGCAAGAACAGCTGCTCCCGCGTCACATGCGGCGTGTACACCAGCTGGTAGCCGCGCTCGAGAATCGTATCCTCGATGAAGCGTCGCAGCTGGAACTGCAGCATCGCGCCCTTGGGGTGCCAGAAGATCAGCCCCGGCCCTACGTCCTCTTGGATCGAGAACAGGTCGAGCTGCTTCCCCAGCATCCGGTGATCGCGCTTCTTCGCCTCCTCGAGCCGCCGCAGGTAGGCGTCGAGGTCGTCCTTCGTGAACCACGCCGTCCCGTAGATGCGCTGCAGCATCTGGCGGCGCTCGTCGCCGCGCCAATACGCACCGGCGGCGTGCAGCAGCTTGAAATGCTTGATGCGTCCCGTGCTCGGCACGTGCGGGCCGCGGCACAGGTCCACGAACGGGCCGTCGGTGTAGACCGAGATCACCTCGTCGTCCCCCAGGTCGGCGATGCGCTCCAGCTTGAGGGGATCGTCGGCGAAGCGCCGCTGCGCCTCTGCGCGCGACACCTCCTCGCGCACGAAGGGGTAATCGGCCCGCACCACCTCGTGCATCTGCCGCTCGATCTGCTCCAGATCCTCCGGGCTGAAGGGGCGCGGGACCTCGAAGTCGTAGTAGAAGCCGTCCTCGATGGGCGGGCCAAAGCCGATCCCGGCGTGCGGGAACACCGCGCGCACGGCCGTGGCCAGGACGTGGGCGGAGGAGTGGCGCAGCACGTCGAGCGCCTCCGGGTCCCGGTCCGTGAGGATCGCGACCTTCATCCCGTCCGGCAGCGGACGCGCCAGGTCGCGCACCTGGCCGTCCACGCGCACGGCGAGGGCGGCCTTGGCCAGCCCGGGGCCGATCGCCTGGGCGAGGTCGGCGCCCGTGGAGCCCGCGGGCATGCGCTTCTCGCTCCCGTCGGGGAGCGTGACGCGGATCTCGGAAGCGGCCATCCGGTCAGTTGGTCGGTCGGTCGGGCGCCGAGGGCGCGGCGGGCGTCGCCGTCAAGGGCGGCACGCGCCGCCCGTCGCGGAAGTAGAGCGCGACGGCGCAGACGACCAGCGCGCCGAAGATGAGCCAGCGGGCGATGCGGCTCGTGGGGAGCACGTTTGATTCGTCGGGCATCGGGAGGTATTCTAGCGAGCGCGGGAGGGCGCGGAAAGGCGCGGAATGGCGGGCGTCGGTCCCTTCCGCGTCCTCCCGCGCCCTTCCGCGCCCTGTCTATAATAAGGAATGTCCGAACAGCACTTCGCGCTTCCGCCCCAGTACGATCCGCACGCCGTCGAGCGCCCGCTGTACCAGCGCTGGCTCGACTGCGGTGTGTTCACGGCGCGGGCCGATTCGCCCAAGCCGCCGTACGTGATCGTGATCCCGCCACCGAACGTGACGGCCATCCTGCACGTAGGACACGGGCTGAACAACGTCATCCAAGATGTGCTCATTCGCTTCGAGCGGATGCGCGGGCGGGAGGCCGAGTGGCTCCCGGGGACCGATCACGCGGGCATCGCCACCCAGAACGTCGTGGAGCGGCTCCTCGCCGAAGAGGGGAAAACCCGCTTCGATCTCGGTCGCGACGCGTTCGTCGAGCGGGTGTGGGCGTTCGTGCGCGAGACCGGCAACGCCATCCTCGAGCAGCTCAAAGTGATCGGCTGCTCCTGCGACTGGAGCCGCACCCGCTTCACGCTGGACCCGGCGTACTCGCACGCGGTGCGCGAGGTGTTCGTGCGGCTGTGGGACGAGGGGCTGATCTACCGCGGTCACCGCGTGATCCACTGGTGCCCGCACTGCCTCACCTCGCTGTCGGACGAGGAAGCCCAGACCCCGGACACCCCGGAGACGGGCCAGCTCTACTACATCCGGTATCCCGTGCTGGACGGGCCGGCCCCCTACCTGACGGTCGCGACCACGCGTCCCGAGACGATGCTCGGCGACACGGCGGTCGCGGTGAACCCGAGGGACAAGCGCCACGCGCGCTTCGTGGGAAAGACCGCGCGCCTGCCCCTCGCGAACGTCTCCATCCCGATTATCGCGGACGAGGCGGTGGATCCGGCGTTCGGCACCGGGTTCGTGAAGGTGACCCCCGCGCATGACGCGAACGACTTCGAGATGGGGCTGCGGCACAAGCTCGAGATGCCGCTCGTGATGACGGAAGACGGTCGCATGGAGCATCCATCACGCGTGCCGCCGGCGCTCACGGGTCTCGACCGGTTCGAGGCCCGCGAGAAGATCGTCCAGATGCTCGACGCGCAGGGGTTGCTCGAAAAGATCGAGCCGCATCCGTACTCGCCGCGGCACTGCTATCGCTGCGATACGATCGTCGAGCCGCGGCTCAGCGACCAATGGTTCGTGAAGATGCAGCCGCTCGCCGAGCCGGTGCTCGCGGCCTATGGGCGCGGGGAGTTCCGCATCGTGCCCGAGCGCTGGCGCGCGACGTTCGAGAACTGGATGGAGAACATCCGCGACTGGAACATCTCGCGGCAGCTGTGGTGGGGCCACCGCATCCCGGTCTTCGCCTGCGCCAAGTGCGGCGAGCAGTGGGCCGACCGGGAGGATCCGCCGCGCTGCCGCACGTGCGGCGGGCCGGTCGAGCAGGATCCCGATGTGCTCGACACCTGGTTCTCGTCTTGGCTCTGGCCGTTCGCGGCGTTCGGCTGGCCTGAGCGCACCGCCGACCTCGGGCGGTTCTACCCGGGACACACCCTCGTTACGGCCCCCGAGATCCTCTTTTTCTGGGTGGCCCGGATGCTCATGTCCGGATACCACTTCATGGACGCGAAGCCGTTTGCGACGGTGTACCTGCACGGTACCGTACGCGACACCCAGCATCGCAAGATGTCCAAGTCGCTCGGCAACGGGATCGACCCGCTCGACGTGGTGCGCCTGTACGGGGCCGACGCGCTGCGCTGGACCCTGATTGCGGGCAGCTCGCTCGGCGCCGACGTGATCCTCGACCCGAACGACATCGAGACGACCTTCGCTCCGGGCCGCAACTTCGCGAACAAGCTCTGGAACATCGGGCGGTTCATCCTGGCGCAGCTGCCGGAGCGGGTGCAGCCCGTCGACGCGCTCGACCCGCAGCGCCTGCCGCTCGCCGACCGCTGGATCCTGTCGCGGGCGCAGGGCGCGATCCGCGAGGCCACGGCGTCGCTCGAGCAGTTCCGGCTCGACGAGGCGGCCAAGCGGTGCTTCGACTTCGTGTGGAAAGAGCTGGCGGACTGGTACGTGGAGGCCGTGAAGCCGCGGCTTGCTCCGGACGCGGCATCCCCCTCCGCAGCAGCCCAGCGGGCGCCCGCTGCTTCGGGGGACGCCGCGTCCGTCGCTGCGGCGCACGCCGTGCTCGCCTACTGTTGCGACGCCGCGCTGCGGCTGCTGCACCCGGTGGTCCCATTCATCAGCGAGGAGCTGTGGCAGAAGCTCCCCGGACGGACCGCGGACGACCTGCTCGCGGTGGCCGCGTGGCCGGCGGTGCGCGCCGGCCTGGTCGACGCCCGCGCGGAGCAGGAGTTCGCCCTCGTGCAGGAAGCGATCGCCGCGATCCGCAACATCCGCGCGGAGTACCGCCTGAGCCCGAAGGCCCGGCCCGGCGCCGCGGTGACGAGCAAGACCGACGCGGCGCGGCGCGCCTTCGAGGGCGAGCGCGAGACCATCGCCCGGCTGGGGCAGCTCGGCGAGCTGGGGTTCGACGGGCGGGCCACGCGGGTCGCGGGCGCCCACGCCGTGCTCGCGGACGGCAGCGAAGTGTTCGTGGCGCTCGCGGACGCGATCGACGTGCAGCAGGAGTGCCGGCGCCTCTCGAGTGAGCTCGGCCGGCTCGACCGGCAGCTCGCGGGGCTCGCGGGGAAGCTCACAAACCAGAATTTCGTCGCCCGGGCGCCCGCCGAGGTGGTCGCCAAGGAGCGCGAGAAGGAGCGGGCGTGGCGCGACCAGCGACAGGCGTTGGCCGACAAGCTCAGGTCGCTGGGCTGCTCCTAACCGCCCTGTGCGGCGCGTGCGCGAACCAGGGCGATCCTCCGGGCGGCCCGCCCGACACGACGCCGCCCAAGGTCGTGCACGTCGTCCCGGAGTCCGGCGCGGTCGTGCCGGACCTGAAGGGCGACGCGGTCATCCAGTTCGACGAGGTGATCGACGAGATGCCGGCGAGTGCTGGCGGGGGGGGCGGGGGGGGCGCGATCAGCGGGCTGGCGCGCCACATCGTCCTCTCCCCCGTGGCGGGCGCCGTGAAGGTGTCATGGCACCGCAGCGCGATTCATGTGAAGCCCGAGGAGGGCTGGAAGCCGAACCGCATGTACCACCTCGAGCTGCTGCCGGGCATCGCCGACCTGCGGCGTAACGCGACCAAGCGGGGCGCGCTGTTCGTGTTCTCGACCGGCGGCGCCGTGCCGAGCGCCACGATCGGGGGGACGGCGCTGCTCTGGGTCGAGCAGCGCGCGCTGGCACAGGCGGTGATCCGCGCCGCGCCCCTCCCGGACACCGTCGCCTACATCACCGTGGCCGACTCGGGCGGCGACTTCCGACTGAGTGACGTGCCGCCCGGGCGCTATCTCCTGCAGGCGATCCAGGATCAGAACAACAACCGGCGGCTGGACCGGCGCGAGGCGTTCGACACGGTGACGGTCAGGGTGGACTCGACCGCGAGCGCGGTGCTGTGGCTGTTCGTGCACGACAGCGTGGGCCCGCGGGTGAAGAGCGTCGACCCGGTGGACTCGGCCGCGTTCCGCCTCGTGTTCTCCGAGCCGCTCGACCCGCGGCAGCCGCTGGACACCGCGCGGGTGCGGGTGTTCACGCTGCCCGACACGACGCCGTTTCCGGTGCGGGCGCTGTACGGCGCGGCCCAGTACGACTCGATGCAAGCCCGGGCGCGCGCGATCGCGGACTCGCTGCGACGCGCCAAGGACACGACGGCGCATGCGGCCCCCCCCGCCCCCCCCGCCCCCGCCGCCCCCCCTGCAGTCCAGCGAGCGCCCGCTGCGCCGTCGCCGCGTGATACGTTGGCCTTCCGCCTCGATACCGCCCGGGTGCGCAAACTGCTGCAGCAGCGCTCCGTTCCATCTGACCGGCTCGTGGTGCAAACCGCGCGGCCGCTCGCGCCGGGCGGCAAGTACCTCGTGCGGGTGCGCGGCGCCACGAACCTGAGCGGCGCGGCCGCGGACGCCCAGGGCGTGCTGGTGGCGCCCGTGCCCAAGCCCGCCGGGCGCGACACGACCAAGGCTCCCGCCAAGTCCCCGTGACCGATCCCCGCCGCCGGCTCCCCGCGGTCGACGCGCTGCTCGCCGAGCCGAACGTAGCGGCGCTGCTCGCGGCGCATCCCCGGAGCCTAGTGGTGCGCGCCGTTCGTGACACGATCGACGGCGCGCGCGCGCACAGCGGCGCGGAGCCGCCCGAAGGCTGGGGCGCCGCCGTGCTCGACCGCGTGCACCGGCTCGCCGCGCCGTCGCTCGAGCCCGTGATCAACGCCAGCGGCGTCGTGCTGC
>WNGG01012119.1_pt1 | contig 14277 bp, 14 predicted proteins | sample 5400661 | NCBI WGS metagenome assembly WNGG01 (sample SAMN13153372, study PRJNA577476) | soil metagenome | isolation source: 100 cm soil or saprolite under Garry oak tree replicate 1 | place: USA:California | collected 2016-06-15
TCGCGCGAATGCACGCCCGATGATAAACTCCGCGTGCCCACCGCTTCGTTTGGTGGGCACGGCGCAAAGGGCGCCTTTGCCCACTCTACGAGCTACCCGGCCGCCCTTGCTAGGCAGCACTCGCGCTGTTTTCGCTTAACGGTGGGATCGAAAACGCGAGCATCGGTAACTGCACGTCAGGGGAGAATACGAACGGCGTCATGCCTATTCTAATGGCGCCGAGGCGGGCATAGAAACCTACCGAGTTCGGGCTTGAATATACCAGGATGACGCTTCCCGCCATCTTTCTCGAATGCTCAACAGCGGTAGCGAAAAGTCGCGTGCCGACGCCACTGCGCGCACAAACTGGATCGACGAAAATGCCTTCGAGCAGAATCAGGCCTCCCATTCCCGTGGGTCTCAAGGCCACATAGCCAAGCAGAACGCCCTGTTCGTCCTCAGCCACAAAAACCAGTCCAGCCGCGATTAGCGCAAGATTGACCTTGAGCCCAGGCATGAACCGAGCGATGGCATCGTCGTCATATCCATCATGCTTTGTCGCCCGCACCGCGATTTGCGCGAGCTCGGCGGCGTCGTCCACGCGCGCGGCCCTAACTCGACTACATGTCATGGCTGTCTCCTCGCCAGATGGACGTCAGATAGCCGGAGCGAAGTGAATTTCAAGGCTGAGCAAGTCACGCGTGTGAGGGCGTCTATTGGCAAAACGCCAAGGTGCGAAAGCGCGGACGCGCTGCGCAGCATCCGGGGAACGCGACGGTCAAACTCCCAAATGCCGCTCCATGGGCAAATTCTTGAAATCTGCAGGCCCCGCAAAGTCCAGCGTTGCTGAGGGAGCCCTCGAGCGTCAAGCTGTGGCCATGGAAGTTCAAGTCGCGACTAAATCGGATATCCCGGCAATCATGCTTATGGAGCGCGTGGAGGGCTATGCGCGCCTAGTCGGCAGATGGGACGCGGAGCAACACGCCACTGAAATCGAAAACCCGTCTTCCAGATACCTACTGGCACGAGAAGGAGCAGACGCTGCCGGATTCGCAATTTTGCAAGGTGTCGGAAGTGCCAACCAATGCCTTTTGCTCAAGCGCATTGCTGTGCGAAACGCCGGGCGCGGTGTCGGATCGAGCTTCCTGCGATCCGTCCTGCAAATCTGCTTCGATGATCTGGCGGCTCATCGCGTCGAACTTTTTGTGTTCGAGAAAACCGGCTTTGTCGAGGAAGGCATCGTTCGCGACCTTCATCGGGAAGCCGACGGAAACTTTCGATCAATGCGCCTGATGTCCCTGCTCAGACCGGAATGGCTGGCTCGTGGTTAAGGAATCCGCTTGTCTGGGCTGACCGAACCCCGTATCCCGGACGCGGTGCAGCGCCCCTTTTGGTGGTGCACCGCAGAGCCGGGACCCTTGGTGAAGATGGACCCCCGGATCAGCAGCGCACCACGCCGCAAGCCATAGCGCGTCGAAGACGCGCGTGAACGCGCTAATGGCGCTGCGCAGCATCCGGGGAACAACTTCAGCCATTCGCGATACATCTCGCGCGTGAAACTGCTTTTCCTCATTCCTGATCTGCCCGCATGTGGCCTCTCGCATCTGGTGCGTTCGCCGCAAGCGTACGTGCACAAAAGCTTGCGACACGCTGCACAAGAAATCCTGATTCAGTACCTCGTCCTGTTCGGTTATTCGCGATACTTGTGCGGCTCAGAGCCACGCGGAACCGGTTCAATGAGCAAAAGCGCTATTGGCGCCTCCTATGCACACAGCTTCTTATGGGTCGTGCTTTTCATGGCTGTGACGGTCGGCGTATCGAGCATTGCCCATCTTGTGTTCTTCGATGTCATACACGGCAACCCGCACCGGACCGAGGAAAACGTGATCTCCATGATGCTTGTGCAGACGCCGATCTTGGGCGTCATCGCGGCTATCGGATCGATTCTCGTATTTACCTTGCCACAGGTTTTTCAAGCAGTGCTCGTTGCGGTCCTGCACCGAACGTTCCGTGGTCGAGCGCGCTTTGCAGTGCTTCTGGCCTTGCCGCTTACTGCGGTTCTGACCTGGTATTGCTATGACTATCTGACGCCGTCAGACTTTAATCTGGGCATAAATGCTGGCCCGGATTGGACTCCATATCAGCATGGTATTTCGATTTCGCGCTACATGGGGGCATTGGCATTTCAGGCCCCCATCACGCTGTTTAGCTTCTTGTTTATCGACGCCGGCTTCCGCGGTGCTTCCAAGTGGCTCATCCTAGTTGCAGCCCTAGTGATAGCCATCGTGGTTGGCAGCATGTATGGCTACGTTACGGCGCAAGGACAAATTGAGCTTCTGTCATCGGGACAATGACTTCAAAGTGGCGCCTTTGCGAGCGCTGCGTCTCGTAACGGGGCCAATGTAGGCACGGAAACCGCTTGCCTGGAACAGTAGGGCTAGTAACTTGATTCCAAACTAAATTCAGCTTGCGTTACCTGTTCGATAGGACCCGCCGCCATGATGAGCCAGGAACAGAATGACCTGATCACCCGCACCGGGCCAAAAGACCCTGCCGGGAAATTGATGCGGATGTACTGGCAGCCGGCGGCGCTGGTGGATGAGCTGACGGGACCGCGCCCGGTCAAGGCGGTCAAATTGCTCGGCGAAGATCTGGTGCTGTTTCGCGACGAGCAGGACCGTTACGGCCTGATCGATCGCCATTGCGCGCATCGCGGCGCCGACCTTGCCTTCGGCCGCCTGGAGCACGGCGGCCTGCGCTGCGCCTTTCATGGCTGGCTGTTCGACGTCCAAGGCCAATGCCTTGAAACACCGGCGGAGCCGAAGGATTCGGTGCTGTGCAAGAACATCACCCAGCGCGCCTATCCGGTGGTCGAGAAGAGCGGAATTCTCTGGGCCTGGCTCGGCGAAGGCGAGCCGCCGGCGTTTCCGGAAATCGACTGTTTTGTGGCGCCGGATAGCCACACCTTCGCGTTCAAGGGCCTGATCGGCTGCAACTGGCTGCAGGCGCTCGAGGTCGGCATCGATCCGTCGCACGCCTCGTTCCTGCATCGCTTTTTCGAAGATGAAGATCCGGCGGCTTCTTACGGCAAGCAGTTTCGCGGCGCATCCGCCGGCAGCGACATGCCGATGACGAAAATCCTGCGCGAATATGACCGGCCGATCATCAATGTGGAGCACACCGAATACGGCTTAAGGCTGATCGCGCTGCGCGAGATCGACGAGGAGCGCACCCATGTCCGCGTCACCAATCAGCTGTTCCCGCATGGTTTCGTCATCCCGATGAGCACGGAGATGACGATTACGCAGTGGCACGTGCCTGTCGATGACAAGAATTGCTATTGGTACGCGATCTTCACCAGCTATTCGACGCCGGTCGACAAGAAGAAAATGCGCGATCAGCGGCTCGAACTGTATGAGCTTCCCGATTATCGCTCGCGCAAGAACAAGTCGAACGATTACGGGTTCGATCCGCACGAGCAGTTGACCGCGACCTACACCGGCATGGGCGCCGACATCAACGTGCACGACCAGTGGGCGGTGGAATCGATGGGCGCGATTCAGGATCGCACCCACGAGCATCTCGGCCAGTCCGACAAGGCGATCGTGCAGTATCGCCGTCTGCTGCGGCAGGAAATCGAGAAGGTCGCCGGCGGCGCCAAACCGTTCATGTTCCTCGATGCCGCGCATGCGCGAAGCATCCAGGGTCCCGCGACCATGGACGGCATCGGGCCGACCCGAGGATGGGAAACCTTCTGGATGGAAGTCGACGTCAAGCGGCGGCGCAGCGCGCCATGGGCCGCGCCGGTGCCGCAAGAGATTGCCGACAAGGTTCGTCACCTCAAGGCGGTTTGGTGATGGCGTTTCTTCGTCATTGCGAGCGAAGCGAAGCAATCCATCCTTTCTTCGGTGGCTCGATGGATTGCTTCGCTTCGCTCGCAATGACGAAGAAGCCGGCTGCATTTCGAGCCAGCCTCTGAGGGAGTGACGCGTTGAGTTTTGTCAAACGTCACGGCCTTTGGTCCGACGAGCAGCGGGAGGCGGCGAAGCAGCTCCGGCGTATCGTCGAAGAGCAGAAGCTCGAAGTCATCCGTTTCTCTTTCCCCGATCAGCACGGAATCTTGCGGGGCAAAACGCTGGTCGCGAGCGAGGCGCTGCGCACGCTCGAGAGCGGATGCACCATCACCACCACGATGTTCGCCAAGGATACCTCGCACCGGACCGTGTTCCCGGTGTTCACCGCCGGCGGCGGTTTTGGCATGCCGGAGATGGAAGGCGCCGCCGATGTGCTGATGGTGCCGGATCCCCAGAGTTTCCGCGTGCTGCCATGGGCGTCGGCGACCGGCTGGCTGCTGTGCGATGTTCATTTCGCCGACGGGCGGCCGGTCCCGTTCGCGACCCGCAATCTCTACAAATCGGTGCTCGCTAGCCTTGAAAAGCGCGGCTACGACTTCGTCGCCGGTCTCGAAGTCGAATGCCACATCTTCAAACTCGAAGACGCCAAGATGTCGCCTGACGACGCCGGCCAGCCCGGTCAGCCGCCTGATGTCAGCCTGCTGTCGCACGGCTATCAATATCTCACCGAGCAGCGCTACGACCAGATGGAGCCGGTGCTCGAGATCGTCAGGCGCGACATCGTGGCGCTCGGCCTTCCGCTGCGGTCGATCGAAGTCGAATTCGGCCCGAGCCAATGCGAGTTCACGTTCAAGCCGACGGCGGGCCTGACGCCGGCCGACAACATGGTGCTGCTGCGCAGCGCCGTGAAACAGATCTGCCACCGGCATGGCTATCATGCGACCTTCATGTGCCGGCCGAAACTTCCGAATGTGGTCGCCTCCGGCTGGCATCTGCATCAATCGATCGTCTCTCGCGACAGCGGCGAGAACGCCTTCATGACCAAAGAAGGCGGCGAGTTGTTGAGCGCGTTCGGCCGGGGTTATCTCGGCGGGCTGTTGACGCATGCCCGCGCAGCGGCCGTGTTCACCACGCCGACCATCAATGGCTACAAGCGCTATCGTTCCTATTCGCTGGCGCCGGATCGTGCGATCTGGGGCCGCGACAACAGAGGCGTAATGATCCGCGTGCTCGGCGGCGCCAACGATCCCGCGACCCGCCTTGAAAACCGGATCGGCGAGCCCGCCGCCAATCCGTATCTCTACATGGCCTCGCAAATTCTCGCCGGGCTCGACGGCGTCGATCGCGCTGTTGCCGAAGACCCTGCAGGACGCGGTGCTGGCGCTAAAGGGGGATCGCTTCTTTCGCCAAGCGTTGGGCGGCGAATTTGTCGACTACTACGTTCACATCAAGAACGCCGAAATCGAGCGCTTCCAGGCCGAAGTATCGGAGTGGGAACAGCGCGAATATTTCGAGATGTTTTGAGATTTATCCTGTCATTCCGGACCAGCGCGCAGCGCTGGATCCGGAATCCAGAGGTTAGGGAGCTCCTCTTTGCGGCTCCAGATTCCGGGTTCGCGCTTCGCGCGCCCCGGAATGACAGGAGCGCTCAAATCCCCAGATACCGATGCTGCAGATCGGGCTCCGCGATCAATGCTTCCGACGTGCCGCTCCACACCGTGCGGCCGCGTTCGATGATGTAGTGCCGGTCGGCGATGCGGGTGAGATTCGCGACGTTCTTGTCGATCACCAGAACCGATTGGCCGCGCGCCTTCAGCATCGACAGGCAGCTCCAGATTTCCTCGCGGATCAGTGGTGCGAGGCCTTCGGTGGCCTCGTCCAAAATCAGGAGGCGCGGATTGGTCATCAGCGCGCGACCGATCGCCAGCATCTGCTGCTCGCCGCCTGACAGCGTGCCGCCCATATTGCCGCCGCGTTCGGCCAGCCGCGGAAACAGCGCGTGGATCTTTTCGATTCCCCACGGATCGGGCGCCCCAAGACGGTTGCCGGACGCGGCGACCAGATTTTCGCGCACGGTCAGGTTGGGAAATATCTGGCGCCCCTCCGGCACCAGGCCAATGCCCAACTGCGCAATCCGAAACGAGGGAAGCTTGCGAACCTCCTGCCCGGCGAAACGGATCACGCCCGCACGCGCCGGTGTCAGCCCCAGGATCGACCGGATCGTCGTGGTTTTTCCCATGCCGTTGCGGCCCATCAGGGCCACCATCTCTCCCGATCGGACCTGTAGCGACAGGCCGAACAGCACCTGGCTGAGGCCATAGCAGGTTTCGATGCCATCGACTTCGAGCAAGGGCGCTGCCTCAGCCATGACGGGTCACCGCATGCTGATCGCCGAGATAGGCGCGCCTGACCTCTTCGTTCTGGCGGATCGCCGCCGGCACGTCGGACGCGATGACGCGTCCGTAGACCAGGACGGTGATGCGGTCGGCGAGCGCGAACACCGCATCCATATCATGCTCGACCAGCACGATGGTGACTTCCCGCCGCAACTCCTGCAGCAGCTTCACCATCCGCGCGGATTCGGTGGTGCCAAGCCCGGCCATCGGTTCGTCGAGCAGCAACAATTGCGGCCTGGTCGCAAGTGCTACGGCCAATTCGAGCTCGCGCTGCTCGCCATGGCTCAACCGGGAAACCACGACGTCGGCGCGGTGTTCGAGCCCGACCCTCTTCAGGGCTGCCAGCGCCGCGTTGCGGAGCGCGCTTTCCTTGCGGGCATTGCCCCAGAAGTAGAAGGAGTGCCCATCATGGGCCTGTGCCGCCAGCGCGACATTGTCCGATGCGGTGAAGTCCGGCAGCAGCGAGGTGATCTGGAATGAGCGCGCCAGCCCGAGCGCGCTGCGGCGAAACGCCGGCAGGCGGGTGATATCCTCCCCGGCAAAATGAATGGTGCCGGAATTCGGCGATAGCTGTCCGGTGAGCTGGCTGATCAGCGTGGTCTTGCCGGCGCCGTTCGGTCCGATGATCGCATGCAATTCGCCTTGTCCGACATCGAGCGAGACATGGTCGGTCGCGATCACGCCGCCGAACCGCCGCACCAGTTTTTCAACGCGAAGCAAGGGATCAGCCACGGCTCAGCCTCCCGAGCAGCCCCATGATGCCGCCGCGCCCGAACAGCACGATCAGCAGCAGCAGCGGGCCCATGATCAGCGCCCAGTATTCCGTCACCTGCGACAACGCCTCTTCCAGCAGCAGATAGACGATCGCGCCGATCACCGGACCGAACAGCGAGCCCATGCCGCCGAGGATGACCATCACCATGAGGTCGCCGGAGCGGGTCCAGTACATCATGGCCGGACTGACAAAGTCAGTGTTGTTCGCGAGCAATGCACCGGCCAGGCCACACATGGTGCCGGCGATCACAAAGCAAACCAGCCGGTAGCGGTTGGCGGGAAACCCGATCGCCTGCATGCGCTGCTCGTTGGAGCGCAGGCCCTGAACGACCATGCCGAAGCGCGAATTGACGATGCGCCAGATCAGATAGATCCCGCCCAACAGACAGCCGAGGCAAAGATAATAGAACTGCACCCGGCTCGACAGGTTGATGAGCCCGCCGAAATCGCTGCGCTTGTAGATCGTGAGCCCATCGTCGCCGCCGTAACGCGCAAGCCCGGATGCGACGTAATACGCCATCTGCGCGAAGGCCAGCGTGATCATGATGAAATAGACGCCACGGGTGCGCAAGCTGAGCGCGCCGATGACGAGCGCAAACAGCGCCGACGCCGCCAGCGCCACTGGCCACTGGATCAATCCCGAGCCGATGCCTTCGTGGGCGAGAATGCCGACCGCATAGCCGCCGATTCCAAGATAGGCGGCGTGACCGAAGCTCATCATGCCGCCATAGCCCATGATGAGGTTAAGGCTTGCCGCCGCCAGCGCGAAGATGACGATGCGGGTGAACAGCGTCAGCATGAAAATATTTCCGCTCATCGAGGTATAGAGCGGAAGCAACAACAGGCCGGCAACCACCAGCGCCGCGATCACGTTGCGGGCGTTGAGCGAAGCGATCATCGACGGTTGGCCGGAAACAGCCCCTCTGGCCGCACCACCAGCACCATGGCCATCAACAGATAGATCAGCATCGAGGACAGCGCGGGCGCCGCGGTGGAAGCCGCGGTCGAGCTCAGGATCTGCCGCAGCAGGTCGGGCAGGAACGCACGGCCCAGCGTATCGATCATGCCGACGAAGATCGCGGCCAGGAATGCGCCGCGGATCGAGCCGATGCCACCGATCACAATGATGACGAAAGCGAGGATCAGGATGTTCTCGCCCATCCCGATCTGGACGGTAAGGATCGGCGCCTGCATCAGCCCGGCGAGGCCGGCTAGTGCGGCACCAAGCCCGAACACCAAGGTGTAGAGCAGCTTGATGTTGATGCCGAGCGCGCCGATCATTTCCCGGTTGGAGGCGCCGGCGCGGATCAGCATGCCGAGCCGGGTGCGCATCACGACGACATACAGCAGCAGGGCGACCGCGAGCGCGACCACGATGATCGCCAGCCGGTAGGCGGGATAATAGATGCCGGGCATGATCTGGATCGGCACCGTCAGCCAGGCGGGCAGCGGCAGCGCGAGACCCGCCGGCCCCCAGATCAGCCGCACCGCGTCATTGAAGAACAGAATCAGCCCGAATGTCGCCAGCACATGATCGAGATGATCGCGGCCGTAGAGGTGCCGCAGCGCCACGAATTCCAGCACGATGCCGAGCAGCAGCGTCGCCCCAAGGGCCAGCAACACCCCGATGACGAAATTTCCCGTCCACGCCACGAAGGTCGCCGCGAAGTAGGCGCCCATCATGTAGAGCGAACCATGCGCCAGGTTGACGAAGTCCATGATGCCGAAGACCAGCGTCAGTCCCGCCGCCAGCAGAAACAGCAGCAGCCCAAACTGCAATCCATTCAGGAATTGTTCGACGACAAGCAGCATGCGCGTTCTAGGTCACTTCCGGTTGAGGCGTACAACAATGGGCATCGAACGGGCCTGATGGTTCGAGACGCGCGGCGTCGCCGCGCTCCTCACCACGAGGGTTTAGCGCGCCTCATCCTGAGGAGGCGCCAACGGGTCCGCGCGACGCGCGGCCCGATGATAAACTCCGCGCCGTCTCGAAGGATGAAGCCACGAGACTGGAAGTCATCGAGGTGCAAGACATGTGCCGGAAAGGGAAAACAGCGGCAGTGCGCGAGCGCCGCCGCCGTATCGGATAGGTACCCAAATCACTTCATCGGACATTTGTCGGCGAAGCGATCCTGGCTGTTCTCGACGATGGTGGCGACGGTTTTCAGCGCGAGTTGGCCGTCGGCGTCCTTCACCACATCCTGCAGATAGAAATTCTGGATCGGGATGTGGTTGTTGCCGAACTTGAACGGGCCGCGCACCGACTTGAAATTGGCTTTCTGCATCGCCGCCTTCATCTCGTCCTTCTTGCTGGTGTCGCCCTTCACCGCCGCCACCGCGCTGTTGATCAGTTGCGCGGCATCATAGGATTGCGCGCCGTAAAAGGTCGGGCGCAGGTTGGGGTATTTCTTGCGGTAGTCGGCGACGAACCGCTTGTTCTCTTCGTTCGGCAGGTCGTTCACCCACTCCTGCGCGCCGGGAACGCCGAGCGCATTTTCCTTCTGCAGCGGCAGCGACAATTCGTCGATGGTAAAGGCGGTGTAGAGCGGGATCTGCGCCTTGATCCCGGCCTGGGCATATTGATTGAGGAACTGGACGCCGGCCGCGCCCGGATAGAACACGAAGATCGACTCCGCACCCGAAGCGCGCGCCTTGGACAATTCGGCCGAGAAATCGAGCTGGCTCGGCCACACCGTATATTCCTCGCCCTTGATCTCGCCCTTGAACGTGCTCTTCACGCCGGCCAGCATGTCCTTGCCGGCGGCATAGTTCGGGCCGATCAGGAACACCGACTTGACGCCCTTCTGGTTCATGTAGAGGCCCACGGCCTGCGGGGTCTGGTCGTTCTGCCACGAGGTCGAGAACACATAGGGCGAGCACAGCTCACCAGCGAGCTGCGACGGTCCGGCGTTGGCGCTGATCAGGAAGGTCTTGGCATCGACCGCGGTCTTGAGCGAGGCCAACAGCACGTTCGACCAGATATAGCCGGCGATGAAGTCCACCTTGTCGGACTGGATCAGCTTCTCGGTCTTCTGCTTGCCGACGTCAGGCTTCTGCCCGTCGTCCTCATAGATCACCTCGACCGGCAGGCCGCCCATCTTGCGGCCCATGTGATCGAGCGCCAGCTCGAACGAATTGCGCATGTCGTTGCCGATCACCGCGGTCGGGCCGCTGAAGGTAGAGACAAACCCGATCTTGATGGTGTCCGCCGCGACCGCGGGATTTGCCAGCGCCAGAACCGTCGCGCCCGCCAGCCAGAATGCCGTTCTCATCGTTACTCCCCCTCGTCATTAATTAAATACGCCGCAGTCAATCGCCCTGCCCGGTTCGGGGAGCCTTCTTTGCCCCTTTTTTTCCGTGTTCGAGCCGCTCCGATTGATGGCGAGCTTTGTGCGCGAAATCTCATGCTTGCGGCAAGCACGACCTTCGGTGTCCCTTAACATCAAGGGCTGGCTTGCAGAGATCATGCACCATAATTCGTACAGGGCGCGAATAGCAAGAATTATAGTTCTGGTTGATGGGCTTCGATTGTCGCAGGCCGCCCATAATGCAACCAAGCGTTTTCACGCAGAGATCGCTCGCCCCGACTATTTGTCTCGATCCAGAAACCTGCAGTCAGCAGCCTTCCCTATCCATAGGTAGGCTTCTGTGGCCAGCCCGGCGGCGAGTCTTCAAAATCCTGCTGCCGGCCATAAGGCGTCATGTCGAGCAGCGCGCGGGAATCCGTGAGCGCTTCGGTGCCGCGCGCATAGGCCGAATAGGTGTGAAACACATCATCGCCCATACGGAAAAAGACGCTCAAGCCGTGCTCTTCGCCCGTGATGGCGTTGGGGACCTTGTTGGCTTCCAGCTCGGCCTTGTTGCGATAGTTGTATTCGACCGGCGCGACTTTCTCGTCATTGGTGATGTGAAAATCGTAGTTGAAGTCGCTGCCGAACGACGAATACCACGCAATATCCCAACCCTTCTGAGCCTTGTAAGCCTCAAGCTTGGCCAATGGCGCGCGCGACACGAAAGCGAAGGTGGTGTCGTGCTGATTCAGCATGCTGAGATCGCCGATGGCGTTGGCATAGCTGGTGCAGCCCGGGCAGCCCTTGTCCCATGAGGGATCGAACATGAAGTGATAGATCACGAGTTGCCGGCGGGCCTCGAACAACTCCTTCAGGCTCCGCTTGCCGTCCGGGCCGTCGAAGACATAGTCCTTCTCGATTCTGACCATCGGCAATCGGCGCCGTTCGGCATTGACGCGGTCATACTGCCTGGTGAGCTCCTTCTCGTGCGCGAGAAGTTTCCTGCGTTCGCCGAGCCATTGGCCGCGCGAAACGATGGGCGGATGCGCAACTTCGTTGGTCGTCATCTCCGTTCTCCTTTCACGACTGGTCAACAAGGTATTCCGCGCCATCGATGGCGTAGGACGCGTGGCGGAAATCGCGGATATCAGCGACCTTGTCGGCCGACCATTGCAGCAGCATGAAATATTTCGGCCCCGAGCCCGGGTCGCTGGGATCGAACACCAGGATGGCGGGCCGTCCTTCGACCAGCCCTGGCACCAGATGCCAATCCCCGACCTTGGAATAATTTCCGAAGTATCTCGAAACCTCGGCCTTGCCGTTCAGGCGGGTCTTGTTGACGAGGTCGAGGCGTACATCGTCCGCGATCATGGCGCGGATCGCGTCGAAATCGCGCGCGTTGAAGTGCGCGACATAGGCGCCGAGGCGATCGCGATCGGCGTCCGACAATTTCGGTTGCGGCCGATCCTCGGGCTCGTCGGCCAGTTCGCGGAGCTGCGCGCGTCCGCGATGGAGGGCTGCTTTTACCGCGGGCAGGCTGAAATCCATCACCGCGCAAATCTCCTGAAGCGAGCAACCGAGCACATCCATCAGGATCACGCTCGCGCGCTGCGCGACCGGAAGCCGCATGAAGGTGCGAAGGCTGGCGCTTGCGATCTGGCGGCTGGCCACGGTGTCGGCTTCATCGGCAATCATGTCCACCTCCTCGGCCGATCGAAGCGCTTGCTGGCGGTTGCGGCGGCGCAGGAAATCCAGCGCGGTGTTGTGCGCGATCCGGAACAGCCAGCCTTCCGGGTTGCCGACCGGGCCCGCCGATGCAAGCGACTCCACCGCCTTGATCAGCGCATCCTGCAGCACGTCCTCGCCGTCGATCACCGAGCCGACCATGCGCGCGCAATAGCGATGCAGTTTTGGGCGCATCCTGGCGAGGAGGCCGTCAATGTCAGCGGCAGCGGCCGGCGCCTCAGGGACCAATTTCATTCAGCCTCCGAACAATGCGAGCCCGACGCTCAGGGCTCACGCAGCATCCGATAATTGCCGACGATGGTAACGCCGCCGGCGAGCGGTGGTTCAATGCAGCGATCGCGAATCCCGCTCTGGAATGCCTTGAAAGCAGCCAGTCCCGGCAGGGCATTCGCGGAATCGGATTCAGTCTCGACGAAATGAACAAAGGTATCATCCTCGAGCCGCAGCGAAAGATAACGTACGCCCTCGGGTTTGGCAGCTTTCAATTCCGCGAACACGCCTGAGATCAGCTCGGCATTCTTGTCAGCCAACTCCGGCTTGGTCTTATACCTGATCAAGGTCCGTTTCATCATTGCCTCCATGGCAGGTTTTGCGATGCGAAATCATCGCGTCTCAGCCGATAGACGTTTGGCGCCCACAGAAGGATTCGGCCGCGAAGAAATTATTCGCACTTTCACTGCTGGGGCCGTTGCCGGATTCTGGTGGCCGCCACGCTATCGCATCGCCGCCGCGCGGGGTGCCGCGGAACTCGTGAAGCGGGCTGACGCTGATATACCGGACGATGCGGTTTTGATATCGCCCGATTGGCAAGGATTGCACCACATCTGGGGCCTTGGCCCGAACTTCAGAAGGATTACATATCAACCGAACGTTCCGAGTCTGAAGTCAAAGGCCGCCTCACATGACCGAAGCGCAGGAGCGATCCGCACAACCCCATCGCGTGGTGATCGTGGGCGCCGGGTTCGGCGGGCTGGAAGCGGCGTTTCGGCTTGCGAGCGCGCCGGTCAGCATCACGCTGGTCGACCGTCGCAACCACCATCTATTCCAGCCGCTATTGTATCAAGTTGCCACCGCGTCATTGGCGACGTCGGAGATCGCCTGGCCGATCCGCTATCTGCTGCGCGATCGCCCGGAGGTCACGACGTTATTCGCGACCGTGACCGGGGTGGATGCGGCAGCCAAGCGCGTACTGCTCGATGATGGCGACGGCCTGCCATATGACACGCTGATTCTCGCCACCGGCGCGCGTCACGCGTATTTCGGCCATGACGAATGGGAGCCGTTCGCGCCCGGCCTGAAAACACTCGAGGACGCCACCACGCTGCGGCGGCGGATTCTGGTGGCCTTCGAGCGCGCCGAGCGCGAGACCGATCCGCAGCGGCGTGACGCCTTGCTGACTTTTGTGATTATCGGCGCCGGTCCGACCGGGGTCGAACTCGCCGGCACCATTGCCGAACTGGCGCAGGACACGCTGCCGCCCGACTTCCGCAACATCGACACCCACAAGGCGCGCGTCGTGCTGATCGAGGCCGGGCCGCGCGTGCTGGCCGGCTTTGCCGACGATCTCTCCGCCTATGCGCAGCGCTCGCTGGAAAGTATCGGCGTCGAAGTGAAGCTCGGACAGGCCGTCACCGAATGCACCGCCGACAGTGTCGTCTACGGCGGCAACCGGCTGGATACCAAAACCATCATCTGGGCTGCCGGCGTGCGCGCCTCGTCCGCCGCCGAGTGGCTCGGCGCACCGGCTGATCGCGCCGGCCGCCTGCAGGTCCTGCCCGACCTCACGGTGCCCAACCATCCCGATATCTTCGCCATCGGCGATACCGTTGCTATCAATGGCCCCGATGGCAAGCCGGTCCCCGGCATTGCGCCGGCCGCCAAGCAACAGGGACGCTATGTCGCGGATTCCATCAAGGCGCGCCTGAGCGGCGGCACGCCCGCTCTGTTCCGATACCAGCATGCCGGCAGCCTGGCGCAGATCGGCAAGCGCAAGGCGGTGATCGATTTCGGGCGCATCAAGCTGCGCGGCACCCTGGCATGGTGGATATGGGGTATCGCCCACATCTACTTCCTGATCGGCCTGCGCAACCGGCTCAGCGTCGCAATCAGCTGGCTGTGGGTCTATGTGCGCGATCAGCGCGCCGCGCGGCTGATCACGCAAGGCAGCAGCAAAGTGGTGCGGTAATTGATAGCCAATCGGGCGCTCCTGTCGTCATTGCGAGGCGCGAAGCAATCCAT
>WNGG01013320.1_pt1 | contig 14271 bp, 12 predicted proteins | sample 5400661 | NCBI WGS metagenome assembly WNGG01 (sample SAMN13153372, study PRJNA577476) | soil metagenome | isolation source: 100 cm soil or saprolite under Garry oak tree replicate 1 | place: USA:California | collected 2016-06-15
CGGCGAAGAAATCAAAAAAGCGCAAGCGGCCGGCGATCCCGATACGGGCGAAACCTACTACCAGCATTGGCTCGCCACGCTGGAACGCATTCTCGCCGAAAAAGGCGTAGCCGATCCCGCCATGTTGAAGCGGACTCGCCACGCCTGGCAACGCGCTTGCGCGCGCACGCCGCACGGAACGCCAATCGGGCTACGGCCGAGCGACTTCCAAGACTGAGCTCTCTTCGATCAGCGTCTTCACGAGATTCGGCCGCCGGCATGGCGCGCGAGCGCGCGACCCCCTGCCCGGCCCACAGCGATATGTATTCTCTGAAGAATAGCCGAACGTCTGGAGGCGGCGATCACAGCATCCCCAACAGATGCGGCAGCCAAAGCGAGATCGCGGGGATGTATGTGATCATTACTAGGAAGATCAGCATGGTGGCGAGCCACGGCAGCACGGCGACCGTCAGTTCAGTGATGCCCATTTTCGCGATGCCAGACGCCACATAAAGGTTTAGTCCCACCGGCGGATGGCACAGCCCGACTTCCATATTCACGGTCATAAGGATGCCGAAGTGAATCGGATCGATGCCGAGCTTGATCGCGACCGGAAACAGGATCGGTGCCATGATCAAGATGATCGACGACGGGTCCATTACATTGCCGGCCAGCAGCAGCAATACGTTGACCACCAGCAGGAACGCGACCCAGCCAAGGCCCTGATCGATCATCCACTGCGCCAGCGCTTGCGGAATGTTCTCGTATGTCATCAGGAACGAGAACAGCACCGCGTTGGTGATGATGTAGAGCAGCATTGCGCTCAGATTGGCCGACGACAGCAGCACCCGCGGCACGTCGCGTAATTTGAGGTCCTTGTAGACGAAAACCGCGATGATGAAGGCGTAGACCGCGCTCATGGCGGCGGCTTCGGTCGGCGTGAACAAGCCGGAATAGATGCCACCGATGACGATAAAGATCAGGAGCAGGCCCCAGATCGATTCGCGGAAGGTGCGCACGCGCTCGGCCAATGGCGTCTTTTTCATGCGCGGATAGTCGTTGCGCCAGGCCCGATAGAAGGTCGTTGCGCCTAGCATCGTGCCTAGCACGATGCCAGGGACAATGCCGGCAATGAACAACTTTCCGACCGACGAATTGGTGGCGACCGCGTACAGCACCATCGGAATGGACGGCGGAATCAAAATTCCAAGCGAGCCGGATGTGGTGATGACACCGGCACCGAAGCGCTTCGGGAAGCCCTGCGCCACCATCGCGGGAAGAATAACTGAGCCAATGGCGACTACCGTCGCCGGCGACGAACCGGACACCGCCGCGAACAGCGCGCACGCGAGCACGCCGGCAAGCGCCAAGCCGCCGTACCAATGGCCGACCATGGCGGTGGCGAAACTGATCATGCGGCGCGCCACCCCGCCATGAGTGAGGAAATTGCCGGCCAAGATAAAAAACGGCACGGCCATGATCTCGAAGCTTTCCAGGCCGGTGAACAGCTTGAGCGCAACCGATTCCGTACGCACGTCAGTCAGCGTGAACAGGAACGCCAATACGGTGAGCCCGAGCGCGATCGAGACCGGCATGCCGGTCAACATCAGCGCGAACAGCAGCACAAACACGATGACCACGCGCAGGCTCTGCGGCAGCACAATTAGACCGGCTGCATGCGCGACACAGATCGCCACGATTAAGAGCGGCGCCAGCATCAGGATCATGCCGAGCGGAGTAATGCCGCGCGCTTGTACGCCCGCCGGGCCGACGCCAGCCGGATGGAGCGGGTCCGGAGCGGCCATGAGTGCGTGGTCGTCGATGCCCTCGACATGCGCCACGTCGCTGTGCGGGAGCTGTCCGGTCCAATAGAACCACCACGCCACTTGCAAGAAGCGGAAGCACATCAGCCCCGAGCCGAGCGGCAGGGTTAAATAGACGATCCACATCGGCGCTTCGAGGTCGTTCGACTGCTGGCCGGTTTCGAACATCTCGTTCACGAACAAGCCGCCGAACACCGCGACCACGCCGGTGAACAGCGCGCCGCAAAGCAGCGCGAACATGATCACCTTTTTGCGGGACGCCGGCGGCAGCAGGTTGACCAGCACGTCGACGCCGACATGGATGCCGGTGCGCACGCCGTAGGCGGCGCCGAACTTCGCCATCCAGATGAACATGTAGATGCAGAGTTCCTGCGCCCAGGACAGGTCGCGCGCCACGAGCCACGAATAGATCGCGCGCAGGACATCCGGAACCACCGGCACGCCGTGCGCGGCAGTCCACTTGGCGAGATCAATCGAAGCGCCGGCGCTGTAGCGGTGCAGCACCGCGACGAAAATCAACGCGGTCGCGGCCGCGATGAGGGTAGCGATGAGCCATTCCTCAAGATGATCGAGCGCGCGCCCGAGCATGCGAGCCCCCACTCGCACGAAATCGGCCGGGAAGTACCGCGCTCCCGGCCGCTTCTGTTTTTCTTGAGCCGGCAAAGGGGGCCGCTAAATCTGCAAGTTAAGCTCTTTAACGAGCAGATCGAGCACTTCTTGCCCGACGCGGCCCTTCGCCCACTTGTAGGTCGGCGCCATTGCCACCCGCCATGCCTTGCGTTGATCGTCGCTCAGATCATGCAGCGTGGTCTTGCCGGAGGCTTTGATCGCCGCGAGCGAATCTTCATTTTCCTGACGCGCGATCGAGTTCGTGTAATCGCTCGCTTCGGCCATGGCCTTATCGAGCTGCGGGCGAATATCGGCCGGGAGACCATTCCAGAACTTGGAATTCACGATCACGGCATATTGCAAATGGGCGTGATACGAAACCGTGATGTGCTTCTGCACTTCGTGGAATTTCTGCGTCAGATAATTGGAGGCCGTGTTCTCGCAGCCGTCTACGACGCCGGTCTGCAGCGCCTGATACACTTCAGAAAACGCCATAATCTGGGGGATCGAGCCGAGTTCGCGGAAATACTGATCCGCGATTTTCGACCCCGAGATGCGAATTTTTAGACCTTGGAAATCGGCCGGCGCTAGGAGCGGCCGATTGGCCGAGACCATGTGGAAGCCGTTGTCCCAATAGGCAAGGCCGCTGATGCCTTTTGACTCTAGTTTCGTGAACAGCCATTGCCCGACTGGCCCCTTCATCGCATTGGTGTAGGCCAAGTCGTCCTTGAACAGCCACGGCAGATCGAGCGCCTCGAATTCCTTGGCGCCAAGCGGGGCGAATTTTGCCGTCGACGGCGCCAGCATCTGCACCGAGCCGAGTTGCAATGCTTCGATTTCTTCCTTGTCCTTGTACAGAGTGGAATTCGGATAGACTTCGACTCTTACCTTACCGCCAGTGTATTTCTCGGCGAGCTCCTTGAACTTGAGCGAGCCTTTGCCCTTGGGCGTGTCGTTCGCCACGACATGGCTGAGCTTAATGACGATGGGCGATTGTGCAAAACCGCGGGTTGCCAGTGCTACCGGCGCGGCGGCCGCGAGCGCGACCGCGGAGCGTCGCGTGATCTTGCGGTTCATAGACGTTTCCTCCAATGCGGCCGTAGACGGCCGTTAGACCCCTTGTATCGGGTGTTCCCCTCCATAGCGCGAATGCCGGAGCCGGCCAAGGACGCTTCTACGGGATTTTTCTCAGTTGCAAATAAAGCTGCGCAACCAGTGCCTATGGGACTCTATGCCGCGTTCCTGCTCAATGGATGGCGGCGGCGCTGCGCGGCAGGAGTGCGCCGGGATGGCGGAGGACATCGGCAGCCAGCCGGTGCGCAGCGCTTGCCGCCTGTTCGGGCTCGCTGCCTGAGAGCCGGGCCGCAAGATAACCAGCATTAAATCCATCGCCTGCTGCCGTCGGATCGACCGGCGCTAGGATTTCGGGCACCGGCACGAATTGCAGAGCGCCGGATGCAGCGACCAGCGCGCTGTTCGGGCCGTTCTTGACCACGATTTCGCCGACACCGAAGGCCTGCAGCCGAGCTACGGTGCTCTCCGGTGATGGATCGCCCCACAGCACGGCTTCGTCATCGAAGGTCGGCAGCGCGATATCGACGCGTTTGAGTGCTTCCATAAAGACAGTACGCGTGCGCGCCAGGTTTCCCTTCCAGCCCGAGGGGCGAAAATTGCCGTCGAAAGCAACCTTGGCGCCGCGCTGCCGCGCGACCTCGAGCGCGGCAAACAAACGGCCAAGCCCGTTATTGGAGTAAAGCGACAGCGTGATGCCGGAAAAGTAAATCAGCCGCGCCGCTACGAGGCTTTCCGCAATCCGCATCCAATCGGGAAGCTCGAATAGTTCGCGCGCCGGGGCGCCGTCTGCCCAGATTCGGCTAACACGTTCCCCCGATCGGCCGCGCTCAATCAGACACAATGCCGGCAGACGGCCTGGCACGCGCAGGATGAGATTGCCGGCCAGTCCTTCGGCCGACGCCAGAGCCATGATGCTGTCGGAATAAGGATCATCGCCAACGGCAGTGGCGAAGCCGACGTCGAGCCCGGCACGCGCAAGGTAGATGGCGGTATTGAAACCATCACCCGCGCAGGCCGGCGCGAACGTGCCATCTGCGCCACGCGTCAATTCGAGCTGCACCTCGCCGATACAGACGACCCGTGGGTTTTGTTCGGTCATGCACGAACCTTATCAGGACAGGCGCGATAATCGGCAGCGGTGTCGGCTTGCGCAGGAGCCGCGCGGGGGCAAACAAGACCAAAGCCCGCTGGCTGGCGTGCACCGGCCATGATGTTATATTGTAACATCACTTGTGACCCCATTTGGACGCCAACGTGTAAGCCCACCCGGCCTGAACCAACCGATGAGCCACCACCATCACCATGACGATGGACCGCATCCGTCAGCGGCAATCGGACCATCGCTTTTGCGGTTATCCGCGCCTCACCGCCTTGTGGCGGCTGGAATTATCATCGCTTTGTTATGGGTGGCGTTCTGGTGGGCCATTCGCTGAGGGCGGAGCGAAACGATGCCGGAATTGCGATTCAAAAATCTGACGCTTGGCTATGAACGCCATCCCGCCGTGCATCACCTCGACGGTGCGGTAAGAAACGGCGCGCTGGTTGCCGTGGTCGGACCAAACGGGGCCGGCAAATCGACCCTGTTCAAGGGCATCGTGGGCACGCTCAAGCCGCTTGCGGGTTCAATCGAGCGCCACACCATCGATGGCGGCGGCGTCGCCTATCTGCCGCAGGTACCGGAAATCGACCGCTCGTTTCCAATCGGTGTCTACGACATGGTGGCGATGGGACTGTGGCGCAGCCGCGGCGTGTTCGGCGGCATTGCCGGCAAGGATAATCACGCCATCAAAGCGGCAATCGCAGCAGTCGGACTGACGGGCTTTGAGCGCCGCGCCATCGGTACGCTTTCCGGCGGGCAAATGCAGCGCATGCTGTTCGCCCGGCTGGTTGCCCAGGATGCGCGCCTGATTGTGCTCGACGAGCCATTCGCCGCTATCGATGCCAGAACTTCTGCCGAACTCTTGGCTCTCGTGCAGCGCTGGCATGCCGAGCGGCGTACGGTACTTGCCGCTCTCCATGACGTCGATCTGGTGAGAGCGGTATTCCCCGAGACATTATTGCTGGCACGCGAACCGGTCGCGTGGGGTCCGACTCACGAAGTGCTCACCGTCGAGAATCTGAATAAAGCGCGACGCATGTGCGAAGCCTTCGATGAGAGCGCCGAGGCTTGCGCCGTGGCGGCGGAATAAAGCCGCACGCGATGCTCTATGAAAATCTAATTGCTCCGTTCGCCGATTTCGAGTTCATGCGGCGTGCGCTGGTCGGCACATTCGCGATCGCGTTCGGGGCCCCGCCTATCGGCGTGTTTCTGATGCTGCGCCGCATGAGCCTGATGGGTGACGCCATGGCGCATGCGATCCTCCCCGGTGCGGCAATCGGGTTCCTGCTCGCGGGTTTGAGTTTGCCGGCAATGGCAGGGGCCGGCCTGATCGCCGGCTTTCTGATTGCAATCGGCGCCGGCCTGATCGCACGCGCGACTCCGTTGAAAGAAGATGCCTCGCTGGCCGCATTGTTTGTGATTTCACTGGCGCTTGGCGTCACTATCGTTTCGCTTAAGGGCAGCAATATCGATCTGATGCATTTTCTGTTCGGGTCAGTACTCGCCATTGATAATGCCGCGCTCGGTTTGATCCTCGCCATCACGTCCGTTTCGCTCTTAGTGCTCGCGCTGATCTGGCGGCCGCTGGTGCTCGATTCCGTCGATCCCGGATTCCTGCGCTCGGTCAGCCGCGCCGGCGGCGCAGCGCATGTCGTCTTCCTCGCGCTTGTAGTGGTCAATCTCGTCGGCGGCTTCCAAGTGCTCGGCACGCTGCTTGCCGTCGGCATGATGATGCTGCCGGCGATCACCTCCCGATTCTGGGCCCGCGATGTAACGGGAATGATCGTGGTGGCGATCGCGAGCGCACTCATTTCCAGCTATGCCGGCCTGCTGCTCTCCTATGCCGCGGACCTGCCGTCAGGCCCTGCCATCATCCTGGTCGCCGGGCTGATCTATCTGCTATCGGTCGCGCTGGGGCCCTTTGGCGGTCTGCTCTGGCTCGTTTGGCCGCGCCGCCATCTTGAGGCGTGAGCGAGCCTGCCGGCCTTGAGGGTTTTGAGTGCGCCAGGGATCGCCTATATAGACTGCGTGTGGTTTCAAAGCGCCACTGGTTGAACGCAAGCCGATTACACTCTCATCTCAACAGCGTAGCAGAGCGATCAAACCGCCCAGCGTGCTTTCGATTCCGAGCTTCCGGTCAGGATCGGCGCTGACAGGCGCGAAGCTCGCATCGAGCCGCCAGGAGAATGTGAATGCCTGAGCAAACTTCGACCGACAAAATCCCGGTGACGGTGCTGACGGGCTATCTCGGCGCCGGCAAGACGACGTTGCTCAACCGCATTCTGTCGGAGCCGCACGGCAAGAGATATGCCGTGATCGTCAACGAATTCGGCGAAATCGGCATCGACAATGAGCTGGTGGTCGGGGCCGACGAGGAAGTGTTCGAGATGAACAACGGCTGCATTTGCTGCACCGTGCGCGGCGACCTCGTCCGCATCCTCGACGGTTTGATGCGGCGAAAGGGAAAATTCGATGCCATCATCGTCGAGACCACCGGTCTCGCCGATCCGGCGCCGGTCGCCCAGACATTCTTCATCGACGAGAATGTCGGCCGCAGGACTAAACTGGATGCCGTGGTCACGGTCGCCGATGCCAAATGGCTCAACGAGCGTCTCAAAGACGCCCCGGAAGCCAAAAATCAGATCGCCTTTGCCGACGTGATTTTGATCAACAAGACCGATCTCGTCTCGCCTGAGGAACTCAGTGAAGTCGAGGCGCGCATTCGCGGTATCAACCCTTACGCCAAGGTGCACAAAGCCGAGCACGCCAAGGTCCCGCTTAATGCAGTGCTAGGCCGCAATGCTTTCGATCTCGATCGCATCCTCGATCTGGAACCGGAATTCCTCGGCAGCGAGAATGACGATCATCACCACCATGATCATGCCCATGCGCACGCCCACGGCGGGCTGAAGCACTATCACGACGAGGAGATGCAATCGATTTCGCTCCACACCGATAGGCCGCTCGATCCCGATAAGTTCCTTCCCTGGGTGCAGGACCTCGTGCAGAAGGAAGGCCCGAACATTCTGCGATGCAAAGGCATTCTCGCGTTCAAGGATGACGACGAGCGCTTCGTCTTTCAGGGTGTTCACATGATCCTTGACGGCGATCATCAGCGGCCGTGGAAAACGGATGAGAAGCGCGAGAGCCGAATCATTTTCATCGGCCGCAACCTGCCCGGCAAAATGATCAGCGAAGGTTTCGAAAGCTGCATCGCGAAATAGTGCAGTTCTTCGCCAGCTGGAATTAATCTTGGATCGGCGCCTCTCGCGGGGTAGAGACTTCAGAGCGGCAGTCAGCAATCATCGATGTCCGTCCATAGCAGCGACACAGCATCCGTGGTCGAGCGCACGCGACCGATCGTCGTCGGTGGCGGCGGCATCGTAGCTGCGCATTTTCTCGGCCGTACCGCCGCCTTCGTTCTGGGTGAAGAGGCCATCGTGCTCGCACCGTCCGATGGCGATCCGCGTCGCGTCACCGCCCACAGCGGCGCTGTCCTGACCACCGCGGCCGACAGTGCGCGCATCATTACTGGCGGCGACGACAGCAAACTTGTCCTGACCGATGCAAATGGGGAAAGCCGCATTTTGGCGAGTGACCCGAAGCACCGGTGGATCGATCAGGTCGCGCTCGGGCCGGACGGCGCGGTCGCCTGGTCCGTGGGTAAAACCGCCTATGTGCAGGCGAAGGAGTTGCGCGCGTATGAAGCGCCCTCCACGGTCGGCGGGCTCGCGTTTTTTCCCAAGGGGTTCCGGCTCGCGATCGCCCATTACAATGGCGCCACGCTCTGGTTTCCGAATGCCTCCGGCGCAACGCCGGAAGAGCTCGAATGGAAGGGTTCACACCTCGGCGCGACCGTAAGCCCCGACGGCCGGTTTCTGGTCACCACCATGCAGGAGCCAATGCTGCATGGCTGGCGGCTTGTCGACCGGCAGCACTTGCGGATGTCGGGGTACGCTACAAGGGTGATGTCGCTCGCATGGACCCCGGGCGGCCAATGGCTCGCCACGTCCGGAGCGACCCAACTCGTGCTGTGGCCCTTTGCGAGCAAGGACGGCCCGATGGGTAAGACGCCGCGCTTATTGACCCCGTCGGCGCACCGCATCGACGTCGTTGCCTGTCATCCACGCAGCGACGTTGTCGCGGTGGGCTACAGTAACGGGTTGGTCTTACTGGTGCGCAGCGAAGACGGCGTTGAGATATTGGCTAAAAAACCAGGCGAGGGAAAAAGCTAGAGCGGGATGACAATTCGACGAGACCTCATCCCGCTCTAAACGTCACAACGCGCGAGGAACTAGCGCGTTTTGTCAATCGTTATTCCCTGATGAAAACGCTCGTTGCGAGTTTTGCTGTCGTACTGGCCGTCGCTTTTGGCGGAGCTGTGGCCGCTTTCGCCCAGGCGCCTAATGCAGATCGCAAACCATGCTCGGAGATGGGCGGCGATCCATCGAAGACGTTGAGCCAGAAACTCGATCAGGGCAGCGGCGTCATTTGTCCGCCGGATGTCGATCCGGCGATCAAAGCGCCTACGCCGGACGCCGGCAAAACGCCGGTGATCCCGCCGCCGGGCAGTCCAGGCGGCGATCCGAAAGTGCAGCCGAAATGAGAGCCCCTGCCAGGCGCGGCGCGCGGGCGAAGATCAGATGACGTACTGCCGCAGCGGTGGATAGCCGTTGAACCCTACCGAGGAGTAGGTCGCGGTATAGGCGCCGGCCGCCTCGATCAACACCTTGTCGCCGATCGCGAGCGAAACCGGTAACGGATAGGGCGTCTTCTCGTAAAGCACATCGACCGAGTCGCAGGTCGGGCCGGCTATGATGCATGGCGCAGTTTCGTCGCGATCGTGCGTGGTGCGGATCGGGTAGCGAATTGACTCGCCGATGGTTTCAGCGAGGCCGTGGAATTTACCGATGTCGAGATAGACCCAGCGCACCTCGTCTTCGGGGCTGCGCTTGGCGATCAGCACCACCTCGGCCTCGATGATGCCGGCATTGCCGACCAAGCCGCGGCCCGGCTCGACACGCTTCCACATTGTGCTGCTGCGAGCCGACGTGAAAGGAAATGCCATACGGAACGAGGCCATTTTTATGGGCGACTTCCAAAATATCGGCAGCGTAGACGGGCTCGCAGCCGAATTTGCGTGAAAGCGGCCACTCGGCGCCCGACCCGTCACAATGGATACGGCAGATGACCCGGCTACCCGGCGCTACGTGGGCGACCTTCTCAACCTCGGCCTCGCAATCGACCGCGAACAAGGTCACGCCCAGTTGGAAAGCCTCGGCGATCTCGCGCTCTTTCTTGATCGTATTGCCGTAGGAGATGCGATCGGCGGTGGCACCCGCGGCGAGCACCGCGTGGGTTTCGGCGATCGAGGCCACATCGAAGCAGCAGCCGAGATCGGCCAGCAGCTTAAGGATTTCCGGCGCCGGATTCGCCTTCACGGCGTAATACACTTTCGTGTCCGGCAGCGCCTTGGCGAAGTTTTGATAGTTCTCGCGGACGACATCGAGGTCGACGACGAGGCAGGGTCCGATATCGGTACGTTGCTTGAGAAATTCGCGGATGCGTGTGGTCATTGCTACCCAGCTCCTAATCCGACTGGCGGCGTAGCCGCCCGAGATGAACCTCCTGCGACGCTTACGGTGCCGCGCCTGGGCGGAGCACCTGCGTCGCCGTGATTGCTGCCTCGGTCCGGATTAGGGAAATCCCGTTCCGCACTGTTGGCAAAGATGGACAAGCCCTTTCGGCGTCCCCGGCATTCGCGCCGGCAGTAACCAAAAAAGCCCTTCCGTCGTTGCTTTAAGCCGCGTCGCCCGTGGAGAGCGGGCATCGCCGGTTTCGCCTCCGGCTGCCGGTCGCGGGAGCAAGGAAGTAGTGTTCTCTTCCTTAGGCGGCTGTCCGGCCTCTTGTCCGGATGCCCACCGACCGACACACGGCCACAGGCACGTGCGAAATTGGGCAAACCCGCAATAAGCGATTTAGTTCGCCCGCGCAACCTTTTTTGTTTTAAGAAAACGTAAAAGGCAAACTTAGCTGTGCAGCGAGGCGCGAGTCGGCGAGTCAGTCCGTGGTGAATGGCTCGACGCGGTGCGCGGCGCGCACGAACTGCACCATCACGGCGACACCGCAGAGCATGAACAGCACGTCGAGCACGCGCGCGCCGAGCGTGCCGAGCGCGAACAGGTTGGCGATCGCCCAACTTCCGGCAAACGCCGCACCGAACACTTCGGCGCTGATTAATATCGCCGCGCTGACGACCGTCAGGACGTTCTGCCAGGCAATGCGCCGAGGGCGCTGGGCGGAAGGATCGTTCATGGCAGCAGCAATTAGGCCCAAACGAGCGGCTGATTCAAGGCACGGCGGGCGGACTGGGCGTCAGGCGGCATCGCGCGTTGCCTTGGCCGATAAGAGCCCCGCTTCGACCAGAGCACCGCGAATGCGATCAATCTCGGCGCGCCCGAGCTTGACCAGCGGCGGCCGCACGACGGCCCGCGGTAAGCGCCCGAGCAGCACCAGGGCCTCCTTCATGCGGTTATGCATGTCGGCCCACGGCTCCGCGTAAAAGACCCGAGCGAGCGGATAGATGCGATCGTTCAGCCGCCGCGCTTCGGCGAGATCGTTGCGTTGCACCGCCTGAAACAAAGCCGCCTGCAGGTCCGGAATAACGCTGCCGCTACCGGAGAGCAGGCCGTTGCAGCCAAGCACCAGCGAACTCAAAAGCCAGGCGCTGTGAGTGGTCAGCACATTGACCGGGCGCTTGAGGCTTTGCAGGGCGCGGACCTGCATTTCATGCTGCGGGACATTGCCTGCCCAATCCTTGATCGCGCGGATGGTCGGGACCGCTTCAATCATCTGCAGCAGCGTCTCCCGCGGATAGCCCTGGCCAGTCGCGAGCGGATATTGGAAGACGATGAGCGGCAGACTGGTGGCGTCGGCGATGCGCTTGAAATGCTCGACCGCCATAGCGGGCGTCTGACCGAGCGTGAACGGCGCCGGCGGAAACACCAGGAGTGCGGACGCCCCACCCTGGTCGGCCATGTGTGCGATGCGGGCGGCCTCGATACTGCCATCGGCCCATACGCCATTAACGATGGGCAGCCGATCGCCAACCTCGTCCTGCGCAATCTCAAGGATGCGGCGCTGTTCGTCGAAGCTGCAGGATGCAACCTCGGTCGAATGGGCATTAATAGTGATCGCCGAGAGCCCGTCGGTTGCCGCAACATCGGACAGGTGCTTGCGAAAGCCTTTTTCGTCGATGCCCAGGTCGTCGGCGAACGGCAGCAGGACGGCCGGTATGACGCCGTGGGGAACATAATGGGCATGGCGGGGCATGGCGGCTCTCCTCGCTAACGCGGCGGGTCCTAGTACAGCGGACCTCAAGTCCCTACATCCAGACGGCCTTCGGATATCAAACCCGCCGCTGGTGTTAGTTCTCCCTATATCACGCCGCTAGCCGCATTTGGTAAGACCCCTTGCGATGCCCGAAACGGACCAGCACGCCAACATTCTCGCGCCGATCTCGGACGAAAAAAATCCGTTATTGGAGGATTGGGACGCCTCCGGCGGGGTCCCGCCGTTTTCCCGAGTCAGCGCCGAGCACTTCCTCCCAGCCTATGCGCGCGCCCTCGCGGAACATGAGGCACAGATTGCGTCCATCGCCAGGGGCCCAGCACCACCGACATTCGCCGATACAATTGCCGTGCTAGAACGTAGCGGACGCACCCTCGAGCGGGTCGATAACGTCTTTCACCTGCTTGCCGGCGCACACACCAACGATGCCCTGTTGGAAGTCGAGCGCATAATGGCGCCGCAGATCGCGCGGCACTGGAACAAGATTCACACCAATGCCGCCCTGTTCCGGCGCATCGATGCGGTGATGCAGGCCGCCGGTACCGCTGGACTCGATGCCGAACAGAAGCGGGTCGTCGAGCGCTATCATACGAGCTTCCGCCGTTCCGGCGCGGCGCTAGACGACCCGGCCAAGAAGCGGCTTGCCGAAATCATCGAGCGGCTGGCAGAGCTCGGCACTGCATTCAGCCAAAACGTCCTGGCCGACGAGCAGGCGTTCGTGCTGCGCTTGGCAACCGAAGCGGAGCTTGCCGGTCTGCCCGGTTTCATGCGCGAATCTTTGCGGGCGGAGGCGTTCGAGCGCGAACTTGAAGGTTATGCGGTCACGCTGTCGCGCTCGATCGTTGAGCCCTTCCTGCAATTCTCCGGCCGCCGCGATCTGCGCGAAAAGGTGTTTCGTGCTTTCGTGATGCGTGGCGATAATGGCGGCACGACCGACAACAAAGCCATCATCGCCGAGATGGCGCGGCTGCGCGCCGAGCGCGCGCGGCTGCTCGGTTATTCCGATTTCGCCCACTACCGGCTCGACGATGCAATGGCGAAAACGCCCACGGCGGTCCGAAACTTGCTAGAGACGGTCTGGCGGCCGGCGCGTGCCAGCGCGCTTGCCGATAGCGACGCGATGCAAGCGCTGATTCAGGAAGAAGGCGGTAACTTCAAACTCGAGCCGTGGGATTGGCGATATTATTCCGAAAAACTGCGCCGTCGAATTTGCGATTTCGATGAAGCCGCCATCAAGCCCTATCTGAGCCTGGACCGCATCATCGAGGCCGCGTTCTACGTGGCCGCGCGTTTGTTCGGATTGAAATTCACGCTGCGGCCGGATGTGCCGGCCTGGCACCCCGACGTGCGGGTATGGCAGGTGTCCGGTGCCGAGGGCAAAGAGATTGGTCTGTTTTTCGGCGATTACTTTGCGCGGCCTTCAAAGCGCAGCGGCGCCTGGATGACCTCGCTGCGCGACCAGCAAAGGCTCGCCGGGGAAATCACGCCTCACATCGTCAATGTTTGCAATTTTGCCAAGGCGCCGGCCGGCGAGCCAACGCTGTTGAGCTTCGACGATGCGCGCACCTTGTTCCACGAATTCGGCCATGCGCTGCACGGCCTCTTGTCTGCCGTCACTTATCCGACGATTGCCGGAACTAATGTCGTGACCGACTTCGTCGAGCTGCCGTCGCAGCTATACGAGCACTGGCTGGAACAGCCGGAGCTGTTGCGGCGCATTGCGCTGCACTACCAGACTGGCGCGGCGATGCCCGAAGAACTTCTGCAACGGCTCGTCGCCGCGCGCAATTTCAACAAGGGCTTCGCCACGGTGGAATATATCGCCTGCGCCGAAGTCGATCTCGACCTGCATTCGCTGCCGCCGCCGAATGCGGGGGATCAAGCGCTCGACGCCCGCGCCTTCGAAGCGCAGAGCCTCGCGCGCATCGCTATGCCGCAAGAAATTGTAATGCGGCATCGGCTGCCGCACTTTGCGCACATCTTCTCCGGGGGCGGCTATGCCGCGGGCTATTACAGCTATATGTGGTCGGAAGTGCTCGATGCCGACGCTTTCGCGGCATTCGAGGAGACCGGTGATATTTTCGATCGCACCACAGCGAAACGGCTACGCGATTGCATCTACGCCGCCGGGGGGCGGCAGGATCCGGCCGAGGCCTACAAATCCTTTCGCGGCCGCCTGCCGACCGCCGACGCGCTGTTGCGCAAACGCGGTTTTGCCGCGGGCAAAGCTGCGGTGACGTAAACAATGGCAAATCCCGTGAACTTGCATAGCGCCGGGCACCGGTATGGGGCCGTCGGTGCGCCGCACTTCGCGACTGTAGAGGCCGGCCGGTCCAT
>WNGG01005381.1_pt1 | contig 14269 bp, 19 predicted proteins | sample 5400661 | NCBI WGS metagenome assembly WNGG01 (sample SAMN13153372, study PRJNA577476) | soil metagenome | isolation source: 100 cm soil or saprolite under Garry oak tree replicate 1 | place: USA:California | collected 2016-06-15
GTAACAACGATGATGACATACTTTGAATTATTTCATATCTACTGGCATAGGCATAATACATCCCGACGAACAAGCATATAGCTCCTGCAAGCGACAGGAAAGCTGTTATTGTATTTCGCCAAAAGATGCTAAATACGAATAATAGCAGCAACGGTATCAAAATAGGATATATTCCGAGCCTGATGTGAGGAGTGATTCCTGTTAAGAAAGTTAAGAACAACTGCAGAATAATGATCGAAGCAAGAGCAACGAACGTACTTAGTGTCCAAAACTTATTCCTTTGGAGGAACCATCCTTGAACTTTATCAATAAATGCCGCTTTGTCGTCGCCATCTTTTCGTTTGATTTGTTCTCTCACTCGCCTGGATATTATATGCATGCGTCGTCATAATTATGTTACTTTACGAGATAATCAAAAGGATCTTCCGAAACTTTTTCCGCATCTGTTACAATAACTTATAGGCTTCATAACAGATATGACATTTTTTCGTGTATTGGAAATGGTCATTGCCATGATCTACTACGTCTACATTACCTGAAGCATCACCGGTAATACCTTCTGGATGGTTAAATTGACGGTTAGCAGAACTAGGAGAACCCCACGATATAATGAACGTACCATTGCTATCAAACTTTTCTATACTGTCATTGGCACGATCAACTACAAAGATATGACCTAAAGCGTCTCCACCAATGCCTCCTACATCCTTAAATTGACCGTTAGCACTACAAACAGAACCCCACTTTGTAATGAACACATAATGTTCTCCTACGGGAGCATTTACAAAGGAGCTATTGCTTATTGTTCCAAACAAAATAATCAAAACTAAGCCTAGAAATATACCTACTTTTCCGGCGAGCCCGTAGCTTCAATTTACGCCTCAGTTTATAAAAATTTCCAAGAAAATGTTATCATAATACAATTGCCGTTTTACACTGTCACTATATACCTAAAAAACATGAACTTTCCATGATGATAATTCTACCTTTCAATCCATGATTTTTCTCCAGCTACAAAAATAGCTGTTACAGCAAGAGATCATCTAGTACTAGAAATGACGACTAATCCAAAAAACAGCTGGAGGACGACTTTTTCTGCTTATTGTTAGTGCACTCACCTTTGCTGTTGGACTTACTATCACAATCTTATTCTCACCTATAGTGATTTTAGCATAGTTAACTAGTACAATTCATATTGTTGTTATTCCTGATATATCAGAATAGGTTTAGAGTTTATTTCACTTTTACCTTAAAGTAGCTTTCATCATTTTACCACTTCTTTATGCATAATATAACGTAAGATTTTAGAAAACTGAAATTTTTCCGGAGTTGCTTGTCATGCCGATAAGAGTACCTTTTGTCATCTGGGAACAAAATTTCTCGTAGAAAGTAGAGTCCATCTCTGTTGCGTTAAAAAACTGAGATTAATGTCGAGGCCATTTAGTATCTTTGGATTGGACTCCAGTCCATCCGCTCTAATTATCCTTAAGATCCTAGCAGGAATTATCCCAAGTCTCTTTCAGTAACTGAACCTTCATCTTTATTTATCTGCAGCAGCCGGATTTCGAAAACTTCTTCTGGGCTCATTTAAATACACCCTTTTTCATGTGTGAGCCACATTTATCGCAGATGCCCCCATTGATCTTACTGCCACAAGCTAAACATACATAGCTTGGTTTCGTACCGTTGCTGCTGCTATCACCATCATAGTAGCCTCCTTTGTCGTCATTAATCCCAAATTCCTTCCATTTTTTTCTTTGAATGTATAAGATTACCACGATAAACATAAACATAGTTAGTATAAATCCTATGATAAAACCGAGGAAATAAGTGGCTAACGTACTTGCACCCAAAATTGGTCCAAAAACTAATAGCCAGCGTTGAAGTAATTTAAGGTTAAACATCCTCTTTAGACAATATAGATAGCAATTATAGATATGCGTATCCATAAATTTGATGGCCAACAGAGGTATATGGTAGTTTTACTTTACGACAGCCAACTATGAAATAACTTACATAGTTTCGCGTTCTGGTTTCAAATCTCTGAATTTAATGCTAAGATACTTTGATGTTACAATTCTATGACAATCATGACATAATGTTCTGAGATTATTATGATTATGAAAGAATTCTAATGTTGCTCTAATTTTATTTTCGAGCGTATCGAATTTATATCCATTTTGCTCATAAAGCGATCTGGGTACGATATGGTCGCATTCTAATTTTTTAGATCTAGCAAACCTTCTCCGATACCTGTAAGGATAGTTTCTTTTGCAAATCTGACATGTGTAGTTATCACGTTTGAATATGTCAGATCTCACCCGGTCCCAATAAAAATTATGATAATACCAACGACGAAAATCTTTATTACATCTCTTAGAACAGTACTTTCTGTACGGTGATCGCGGATGATTTTTGCAATCGATATTTCTACATAATAAGTTGCCCCCTGTGTCGTGTTTGTCAAATTCCTCTATGTACACAATTTTTCTTAAAGCAGTCTCTGATCTGACAGCCACGAGATGCTAAGTTCGGAGAGTCCTTTATGGTTTCATTGGCTAAGAATTCTTCACTCTTTGCTTGATTTGGTTCTTTTTGAACTTGTTTTTGCATCTACCAATTTTCTCTTGACAGTTAATCAGCAATTCTGACTTTCAAACCACAGCACATTAATTCATCTAATATGTCTGAGTTTCGACGTAGATAAAGCCTCGTGTATTACGAACAATTAATTATTAGTCGAAGATCATACGAAAGGCTAGAATGTAAGCTTCTCCTGCGATATTAAGCCTGCTGATGTATGCCGAAGCATAAATACGTTTGAAATCACATTGAAGGAGGGATTTACGCTATCGTTGTCCATCACGAGATTGGCCACTCTTAGTAACATGATTTGTTCTGTAAAACTAGAGTTTTCACACACTCGCTTGAGTTAATATTACTGATTCTTTCAACTTTAGGTTCTTGCCATGAGAATGTTTACATCCGAGATATTATGCGTTGGAGATGAATTGCTTTCAGGTATAACGATCAACACCAATGCTTATTGGATATCTCAGAAAATTACAGAAGCTGGTGGATCTGTGAAAAGGATAACTGTAATCAAAGATGATGTGGATGAAATATCCTTGGGGGTAAGGGACTCGATTTCTCGAAAACCAGACTGGTTAATTCTCTCTGGAGGCCTCGGTCCTACTTATGATGACAAAACCATGCAAGGTGTTGCCAACGGACTAAGCTCGGAACTCGCTGTTGACAAGATAGCACTCGACATGCTGAAAAAGAGTTATGCGCGACATTCAATGAACTATGAACTAAATGAAATTCGCTTAAAGATGGCAAAGATTCCAATAGGATCAAAACCAATTCAAAATCCGGTTGGCAGTGCCCCGTCTGTGCTAATAGACACCGGGGAGACAAAAATTGTCTGTCTTCCAGGAGTACCCGGGGAAATGGAAGCGATATTTTTAGAAAGTATACTTCCTCAAATGAAGAAAATTATTAGAGATTTCCATATTGTTGAATCTAATTACGATGTAACAGGAGTGAGCGAAGCAATGCTTGTACCTGCAATCTCAGAGATTGTTGAATCAAATCCACCTGATTCAATTTATCTGAAAACGCATCCCCTAGGATATTCTAGTAATAATAATAGACCACAAATGCGTGTCCAGATAGTTTCAAAAGGAAACGATAAAGCTGAAGTCCAGCGGAGATTGAATAATATTTCGAACATACTCCTTGAAGAAATATCCAGGTTAAATGGAAAGATTGTTAGAAATCAGGATAGAAGGTAATCCATATACCTGGAGTATTCTTAGCTGAAATACTATATCTTGAAGGAATATCAAGAATAAATTAGAAGAAGTTAAAAGGCTTGATACAAATTACATTAACGTCACCTAAAATGCTATGCTACTATATTCTATGTGGGAGCGAATAAACTTTCTATTAGAGATTTACTGATGCTTACGGAATTCTAAGCTGTTGTAGAAGTCTAAGACCCTGGTCTACAGGAATGTGTGTGATAGACGGTAATAGACGGTAAGTTCTTTGTTAAATTTGCTTGTAGTATTAAAGTCACCCATTTTGCCAAGTCATCTGCTTTTATCGTAACGCAAGTATTTTTTGTTCCCTTGTTTTCTATTGGAATGAAGATAAAAAATTGCAGCCGCAAATACTATTTGATTTTGAAATTAACTCTATCAACCTTGAATGAAACGCCCTGTTCGTACAGACCTTTAGAAATACTGCGGACTAGTCCTTTCTCAACTGCTCTAAGTCTATCTTTATCGTCGATTATATCGACCGGCATATCAACTTCAATTTTTACCTCCAATTCAGCTTTCTTTGAGTGCACCATTCAGGCGATTATTATTTCATAAGGAGGCTCCTATCAATATATCTAAAGATAAAAAAGACTGGTATTTTTCACACACTATTCATGAAAAAACCATCAGAAGTCAGTGTACATTACAATCTCTAACTTGGTAGAAGTTAGCCTTCCATGTATCACCCCTTCCCTTGCGCAATCCCGTAATCGTACGAGTTTTCTCAATCATTGTGCTACTGAATAGTACTAATATTGGGTAGGTTAGAAGTAGTAACTGGATGGCCATCCACTATTGGTCAGCTCATGGTATGCAGCTCCATAGAATTCTGTAAGCGTCAAGTTTGAATTGGTTCTACGATGCTCTCGGGTACTAAGGGAATGATGAAAAAGAACAAACATACTAAAGTGGATATCGATTAGAGCTGACTACTAAATTTGATATATCTTTATACGAGCGTGTCAAATAACAATAGTACAATGTCGTCATCCTTACACTCCGGATCACGAGATCGTACTTCTACCACAAACCTTACTCCTGAAAGGGCTGCAGAAACAATAAAAAATGTCGCTAGTAGTATTCGTGAGGCGTCATCAAAAATAAGGGAGATGGTACGAACTGCGCGGGAGACAGTTGAAGCAGGCGCTCATAGAATAAAGTCAATCGCCAGAAAAAAAAGGACAAAGTAACTGGAATTCATAACGGGGTATTCGGGATGGAGAAGAACATGGTTATAGTTGACTTATTGGAAGGACACAGGTTCGATTTGGAGTTGTCTCTAACTGAACTCAATTATACAAGTGTTAGATCGCAAAATTAATGCAATTGGTTGAGCCTGCCCCCCAGCCAGCAGAGTATCAAAGTTTAGAAGACAAGAACTAATGTATTTATAGTGAGTTGGCGGTAGAGATATTCCCTAATGACGTCTGCTGATATGTACAACGAATTTGTTAGATATTTTGAGAGGATGAGTGAACTGTACAAGGAATATTCTAGAGGGATGGAAAGAATCAATCAGCTATACACAGAATCCATTAAAAATGTGGAGAAGACGAATGAACTGTACAGGGAACTTATCAAAACCAATGAGAGAATGACTGAGCTATACAAGGACATACAAAGAATAAACCTCGATTGGTTCGACCTCTTTTGGAGGCCATGGTTGACAAAAGACCAAGAAAAGAAGGATAAGGCGCAGACAGAATGAAAGACACAAGACATCAGAGATTAGTAATAGCTATGGGGGATATCCCAGATCACTGAAAGATTCAGAATTAACAACAAAGCTCGGAGATTTTGATACCATCCTAATTTGCCGGCGAGAATCTTTTGCCTACTCGTTTGATCTGGCATGGTACGAATACGATCTTGACTGCCGATAAATAAATCGATGTTAGACGTGATCAGCGGCATCTTAGTCTTAGTCTAATCGAGCCAGAGACCTGGTCCTGGAGCTATGTATCTGAACCCAATAAAACTGGTACCTCCTACACTCATTCCATTGTATAAACCTCTTTAACTGCAAGACCGTATCCGAGACTAATCTTCTTTTGCATATATTGAATATGTCTAGAATGTATAGAAAAAATATTACCACGCTTTGTTAGAACGCCCTTCGCTACCATGGCGATTAAAAGTCCGGATATTTTTAGTGGTTGGATTTCATAAATTGCACAGAATTCGGCCATTTTTAGCCTATACTCTTCTACAGTAAAGTACGTCCTGTTGATTTCAAGTATTAACGGCCATACAACCAATTCCCAAATCATCCTGAGAAGAATTTCAGTAGAGTCCGTTGTTCTTGTTGAATTATTGTTCTTCTCTTTCTGATGATATTGCTGCTCTTCTTTTTCTATAACACTACCATCATCTTTTAATCTCCTTCCTTCGCTCTCTCCATTTCTATGCAAAAGATCCACCCTGATACCCGTTAAAATCTTATGTCAAAATAAATTCCTTTTTGTGGCAATTGCTGCTTGTAGGACTACTGGCTACATGGATACAACGCGATAACTAGCCGTAACTCCTATGTTCTGCATCTCCGGTTCTATTCTCTCTGATATCTGGTAATCCTTACTGGATTTGCTGACGGTGAGTTGGTTTGTAATGGAACCCTCATTGGCACAGAACGCTGCGTCAAGGGTTCTTCAGTTATTTGTTAAATCCACATCCAGAAAACAAATGCCCCCAAATATTGACTTGATTTTTGGCTGATCGTAGAGACTTCAGGTTATACGCCGTAGCAGAATAGTCCCCGCCCATCTACTGACATTGATTTCAATGCCTTCGATACGAGATTAACAATAAATTGCTATTGTGATATCTCTGAATACAGATGAGATGAAGTGTTTTAACTGCTATTGTGAATTTCTACCAACATTAGCACAACCCTTATGTAGAGAGTGTGGTTTCTGCTACTATTGCAGAGATTTCCTATCATGTTTTCACTATGAAATAGATAAAGACCAGTACGAGAACAAGGAGCAGCTACAGACTCTAGCTGCAACGAATAAAAAGAATATTCAAAAATGGGATTCGTATAATGATATTGTTTACAGACTAACAAGCTATATCCCTGAAGACAGCGAAGCCGTAATAGTGATAGATGAGTCGGTAAGACGCAAATTAGGAAAATTGCATATTTTAGCGCTAATCCAAAATCTGACAAGTCCAGAAATGAATTGTTATATTGACATAATCCCCACAGGAACTTCTGACAATGATGTAATTAAAGTCTTTAAATCCTATGTAAATGTTCCTGCTTTTATTTTGACTTCGGATAAGGATCTACATATGAAATTACTTGGACACTCATTATTTGTAAAGGCAAACGGCGCCATCGCAATCAGAGTAATTACTAAAGCAATTAAACACAGAATTTCAAGATCATAATAAGACGCGGCAACTTGCTTTAACATCCCTTAGTTACTTTTCGACAATCGTCTTGCTTGGTGGCTATACATTTAAACCCATGTCTCTTGCCTTACTTACAAGTTTTTCAGCATCTTTATGTTTCCCCAGATTATCTAGAGATATGGCTTTTTCGTATATTATCTGTGCATCATCAGGATTTAACTCTAGAGCTTTATCATAGCTCTTTATGGCTTCCTTATAATTACCCAAATTAGCCAGAGATATTCCCATATTATACAATGCTCCGACCAGATTATCTCCAATCTGAATGACCCTACGGTAACTCACCACAGCTTCCTTGTAACGTCTTAAGTTGTTTAGAGCTACACCCTTGTTAAACCAAGCTACAGAATCGATTGGATTTAACTCTATGGCTTTATCACACTGGCTTATGGCTTCTTCGTAGTTTTTTAATCTGAGAAGAAGCACTGCTTTCAGGTTCAGTGTATACACATCAGTTGGACAAATTTGTAGAGCTTTATCATAATCTTTAAGCGCTTCTTCATATCTCCCTAGTTTGACAAGAACTGCAGCCTTATCAGTCCATGCTGTAGCATCATTGGGACCAAGCTCTATGGCCTTAACATAGCTTTTTATTGATTCCTCGTATTCACCCAGATTAGCAAGCGCTGCACCTCTATCAGTCCAAGGTCCGGCATTAGTGTTGGGATCAATTTCTATGGATTTATCGAGACATTCTAGAGCTTCTTTATATTTTCTTATATCATTGACAAGAGCTGCACCCTTGTGGTACCAAGCTCTGGGGTCATTTGGATTAATTGCGATTCCCATATCAAAGCTTTTTACAGCTTCTTCATATCTTCCTAATGCTGCAAGTGCCGAACCCTTGTTGTACCATGCTATTGCAAGTCCAGGTTGAATCTCTAGAGCCCTTTCAAAGCTTTCAATGGCTTGCTCGTATCTGTTTAAGTTGTTAAGAGCCGCGCCCTTTTGATACCATGCGTAGGCATCGTTGGAATCTGCTTCTAAAGATTTCTCGGCGGAATGTAAAACACCTTCATGCTTTTCCGAGTTGCCCGGAGCTACAGCCTTCTTTCCCCAGGTAAGGCTGTCTTTGGGGTTAATGTTTGACGCCTCCTTGTAAAACATTAGAACACCATAGCTCTTATCCAATACAGTAATAATCGTTACGAAAACTCAAAAATTGTTTGATTTAAATTATAATGGACTAAATATAGCCTCCAATATCACGATGTAATGAAGATGCCAAAATACGATTTTATGTTGGATATTGCAGCTGTAGCAGAGGGTCGTACGACACCAGAAGAGATTCTAGAAATATGGGGGTAAATAATTGGAATCCACATTTCTACTGAGCCAAATCTAGTGTGTCGAAACAGAGATTTCAATTCCAATTTACTCATCGCAAAAATTTGGATTGCGTGCGACAAAGTGAAGTTTTTTATGGCAGTTTGAATTCTCTTGATTTCGTCAATGTCTAGGACGGTCATGGCTTAGCTCGTAGCCTACATGATAGCCGGGATATAGGCAAAAAATCGATAAAGTTAGTAATCTTCTTAATCAACCTGCCCAGGACAGAACCATGTATTCTAAGTGTTGAATATAACAAAGATTTTCCTAGTAGGCGTAGTCAAGATTGCGTAGAGGACAATGATCTGAATGGACATGGGATGATCCTCTAGATGTTATGTTTCCAGTATATTCGCCAGCAACCTCTAAGACATCATCAGAATTAGATATTTCTTTGAGCATCTCCAAGGTTAATTTGTGATTTGCTACAAAAAGAGTTCCATTCTCATAGATTGCAGGAACCATTCCGGTTTTCTCAAAAATATATTCTTTTGCTGCTTCAGGATTTACGCCTGGTCTCGTGAACACTTCCACCATATATATGGGTGGCATGGTGGGATTTTTTTGCAAACGTCTCAGCAAATCATCAATTAAAGATGGGTCTGATTTTGGAAAATAAGTGTTGTATAATGTTTCTAACCCTGCATATACTCTCTTGAGTTCTTTAATTTCTTCAGACATTAGTTGTCACCTAGTATATGAGGAAGGAAATTCTAGATTCATAATAGAACTTTAACATCCTCCTCTTAGTATACAAACAGCACTCCTTTATAAATTTCAGTCAAGTTACTCCATGTTAAACGATATAAATGGAACATCGCTTGCTTCGTTTGCAACACCTATCAAAATGCTCTTCTAGGTCTACCTTTTAAGTTTCAAGAAAATCCCTATAACTCAGAATCTTTTTTATGGGATGATAAGGTTTACTAAGGAAGATGGAAGGATAGTGACTATGTGAAGGAAGATGAGAACAAAGATTTGGATTCGGCACAGACACAGCTGAAGGCCAGGATACACACCAATGAGGACACCTTGATAATTCACTAGAAGCAGATAGACCATATCATATAGAAGATCGACGGCTTAGTTAATTTAATTCAAAAAAACATTATATAAATCAGCAATAACAAAATGATCAGAATTCATTATTCACTTTCTACTTATTATCTGTCAGAGAAAACGTGCTACTTTTGATCTTCAACCTATTTGTTTTACTATGGTGATTTCCCGCTAACTCTTCGTTCGTGATGGAGGATGTGCGGGTGCGTTTGGTAAAGCGGCTAGAAAAAAAGGATTTCAGTTACGTATTTCAATGAAGTATAATAATAGCCTGCGATTGTCCAAATTAGGTTTCATTACGTTTTGAATTTGGACAAGGGGTTGACGATGGTGGTATCTGACACAACAATTCAGACAATCGATCGTCATTATGTTAGAGGAACATGTTCTGCCCGTGCTTATAGTAATCATTAGCTCGCGATTATTATCGGTTATAATGAAGCAAGCAATGAATTAAATAGTCTTTTATCGAAAATCTAAGCTATGCAGTGCGCAGTTTATGATACATACGTAGAGAAGGAAGACGGGAAGACGATGCATTTTGATGTTATTGTCGAAGAAAATACACCACATGAAAAGGCAATAGAGTTTGGTAAGCAGTATCTTGAGAGCGTCGGTCAGGGCGGCCAAAGAATGACTCAGGAAGAATGCCAATTTTGCCACATCCAGGAAGCTCCATCCGTAGTTGAAAGGGACATTACATCAAGAGGTTATTATATACAAAAAATGGAAGGCTGCAAATAATGATTTGATGATTATTTTTTAAATTTGTGCCTCCGACTGAGATATGCAAGACTACGCAAAGGGTGAAGAGCTGGCCATGGTCAATAAGTGTTTTCGCGAGTGACAGAAATCATTCGATCACCCATTATGAACTCAGCAACCTCGAGATTTTAGATCTGAAGGACAATTCTAAGCCGCCAATGAATCCATATGATCTGCCATTTTGGTCTTTTCCAATTTTCGCAAATTCAAGCAATTTTTAGCAGTTTTAAGCGGTGGCTGCACGATAGATCTACTGTTCATTCCCTGATTCTACCAATAACCTGTCGCTGCTCGCATTATTTGACCTTGTCGACAATTGCATCCTCTTATAAGTAGTGAATAAGCGATGAATGAGCGAGAGGCATTAGCCTCAAGATATTCTATAGAGATTCCGCCGTGTAATTGGTTAAACGCTTAAGACGAATTTAATACGGTATTATACCAGGAACCTTCTTCCTTCAGTTGGCTTTTTCATAATTCAGTTTACATGAATCAGCGTCATGCAATTTCGAGAAGATCGAGTAAACAGACGTCATCATTCGTTTGCCACCCGGCGCTAATATAATCAGCTTCGAAATAGGATGCCCTAATGGGAACAGGCCTATTAAACCAAGAAGCGCTTCGCCTCCACTCTGAATGTCTAAGTTAGAGGAGATCAAGTGAAAGGACTTGTACCTCATAGATTGTGGGATTCTATTGAGGAGCCCAACCTCGTCTGCTTCGGTCAGAGATACGAACTTCATTTGATGATATACGTCTAGACAATTGAGGAGATATTTGAATTTCCTGCAAGGACCACAGTCGGCGTCGTAGACGATGATATAGTTAGACAATTCCGGCTAGCTCTATTAACTATTAATTCCACTGCTTTAAAAATCGTGCTGGTTCCTTCAATCCTAGTCAAAACAAGAGTAGCCGCAGGATCGGTAACATTAGACAATATTGAACGCAAAGAATTTAGATAGTGCATATACAAAGCAATTAAGGGAGTTTGTTGCCGGACTTATTCGCATCGATACTGACGAAAGGAACGAAGAACGCACGCACATCCTAAAAAACTGGCATAATTACAACAGGGCAGATGCAGGATTGAAGTTGGCTCGGAACTCTGGCTTGCGCTTTTTTTTGTATCTGCTCAGGCAATCTTTCTGTATTACAGACATAGAGCAGGTGCGTATTCAACATAATATTGAAACGACGGAAGAGTAATAGTCAAGTAGTCGAAGAGGAAATTGAAGGTCACCTCTATAAGCAGAGGACTTTTATGATTTGGTATTACAATCCTATAAAGGAAGGAAGAATAAAGAATGTCGCCGAATCACATGCTTCATATGATTTGCAGTAGTGAAAAAATAAAAGATAATACCATGCAGCTATTTACCGTTAACGATACTGATATTGTAGTTGGAAGAAGAAACGGAAAATTATTTGCCTTCAACAACTCCTGTCCACATAGAGGGGCCTCACTTTCGAAAGGGGGACTGAAAGGAGACAATATAGTATGTTATATGCATGGCTACGAGTTCAATGTTTTTACAGGAAAATTGGAAAATATGAAATCATGGAAAAGAGAAGATACATGGTTAGAGCAGAATTCTGAATGGAGAAAGGCCGGAGACTTAGTTTTGTATCATGTAAATGAGAAGAATGGAACTATATTTGTAGATATTTGAATGACAATTCCTAACCACTAAGTTAGCTCACATTTAGGCACTTACGCATTTCAAGGTAAAACCTGAATGTGTTATTGTATTTTTCTTTGATCGAAGGATCATCATGAATGTTTTCAGGCCGTACAACGGAATAGCATTGTCGGTTGGAATCATAACTCGACAGCCATAGTCGTAGAAGTAATGGCTAGAATTTCTAGATATACAGTTGCGCTATTTTTCTCGTGTCTTCGTTTTTTTGGCGTCAACTATCTCATTAATCCTATTGCATAATTCTAATAAGCGCAACCCTTTTTCAGTAGTTTTATAGGTTTTCTTAACCTCATCATGCTCTAATAAGCCATTTCTCAAGAGAAGCGCTACATACTCCTTTAGTTGGGAAAAAGAAAGAAAGGCCTCATACATTATTTTTGTTTTAAGAACTCCATTCATTCTACTAGCTGACGTTAAAATAAGTGTGATCATTTCTGTTCTATCTCTGTATTTCATATTTGATATTTAGACGGTCTAAATGACTACTCCTCCTTTTTCACCCAATTATATATTCGTCCTATGGATATAAAAATCAAGACCTTGGTAAGTGGAAAATTTTTAGGAATGGGTGAACTCATTTAAGGCGAAAGCACCTTCGGTCTCGGAACCTTTACACCTAAAATCATGATAGGCTGGAATCTGAAGCCTATTTTCATCAACACGGCATGTTTTGTCTGTCCTCCAGTACGGCAGAAAGGAGAGAGAAAAATTAAGACATCTATTGCAAAATAAAGGAGTACGAACGACAGAATTCTTAAAACCTAATAACGAATTTTTGAATAAACTGGAATCACAGAAGTCTGAGTTGCCTCTTCTTTAGCCTACCATTGAAAGGAGCTGATTGCCCACACGGACAAAAGGGGTAGTTGGTTAGTCCAGGGCAATTCTCAAGGGAACAGGATTTACTATTAATCGACCTTCAAAGACATAAAGAATTGAGTATAATTTGTAAAGTTAAATTAGTATTATAGCCTCTATCTCTTATAGCATTGAACCATCCGATTAGCTGCGATCCAAGAAATCATGCATATAAAAATGGAAAAACATTTGAAGATTGTAAAGCAGGAGCTAGGAGAATTACCTCTCTAATGGCTGAACAGATAGATAAAAGTGAAGCAGGAGAGGTTTCTTGGAATAAAATTCTTCAAGTTACGAATAATGATGAGTTGGTATATAAATTAACTCTAAAGTACTTGAGAGAAAAAGGCTATGATATAGGAAATAACAAGAATCCGAGGGTAAAAGTTGAGATTGTTTCAAATACAAATCGCAAATGACGCGAAGCCTATTCTTATTGAAGGCTGAAAAATAAGTATTAGGTACTAAAGTCTAGTATGATATGATTTTCGTTGTAGCAACTACTCCATCTTATAAAGCAGATTTTATTTCTCTCCAGACACATGCTCTAACATGATACATCAACGGGAGACTGTGCTTTATACTGCAATATCGCCTTGTCAGCATCGGCGGGTGCTTAATTCGAGCGGACCTTTTGTTCTATTCATCAATCAATTTTGCAATAAAAATATCGGTATAATTTATCTAGCGAAGACTTTGTATTTTACTTATGGAAGATTTGTTAAACAAGAACGAAATAGTCGTCTTGTGAAGAGACAGGAAATGGGGGGTATGATCAAGCATCATGACGATGATCACGTTGATCATTAAGATTGTGACGATGATACACCAACCTCAATTTGCGTTAATATTGCGTGACCCACATTTGATTTGTGATGAAACCTAGAACTACTAAAGCCTTAGATATCGAAGATTGGCTGAGGGGTCTGAGCAGAGACCGTTACCAGTATCATTCGAGAGTGGAGCAGTAGAATCCAAAGGAAATACGAACGGATCACGGGAAAGGCAATTCAAATGGCACGTTATCAGTATTGTAAATTTGCGATTCCAGACTGGCTATTTTCATGGTCGTGCCATTTTTAGTAGGATTTAATACAATGAATAAATTGTCCAAGCAGGTGAAATTGCCTACGCACTCTTGTCGTTGTTGGTTCAGCTGTTTCAGATAATATTGGGTGACACTAGCAAAATAACTAAGTATTATTGAACGGAATAAATTATCGTTGTCTGGTCACGAATTTGAAGATGTCCCTCGATTCATTATTTAGTGAAGATAAAGAAAGGGATCCATGAACTGATCCGTCAGAT
>WNGG01010008.1_pt1 | contig 14268 bp, 15 predicted proteins | sample 5400661 | NCBI WGS metagenome assembly WNGG01 (sample SAMN13153372, study PRJNA577476) | soil metagenome | isolation source: 100 cm soil or saprolite under Garry oak tree replicate 1 | place: USA:California | collected 2016-06-15
CCGGCGCCTGAAGCTGACGGCGCGCGTAGATTAGGGAATGAGTCTTTCTTCAGCGCGCCGCAGCTTAAGCGCGATCCGTTAGGCGGCGCCCGTTCCTCGTGACGTGAGGGGTCATGCCAAAGGGACGTCTTGAAGCGTTCAGCGATGGCGTGCTCGCGATCATCATCACCATCATGGTGCTGGAACTCAGGGTCCCTCACGGCGGCGACCTGACTGCGCTGCGGCCGCTGATTCCGGTCCTGTTGAGCTACGTCCTCAGCTTTGTCTACCTGGGTATTTACTGGAACAACCATCACCACATGCTCCAAGCCACGAAGCGTGTGACTGGCCTTATCCTCTGGGCGAATCTGCACTTGTTGTTCTGGCTATCACTCTTCCCATTCGTGACCGGGTGGATGGGCGAGAACCACTTCTCCGCTGTCCCGACTGCCGTCTATGGCGGCGTCTTGTTGCTGGCGGCGATCGCCTACTACCTCTTGCAGGGAGCGATACTGCGGGCCGAAGGGCCCGACTCGCTGCTCGCGACTGCCGTCGGAGCCGATTTCAAAGGCAAGCTGTCACCGCTCTGCTATGCGATGGCCATTCCGCTCGCGTTTGTCAGCTCGTGGATCGCCAACGGGCTCTACGTTGCCGTTGCCTTGATGTGGCTTGTCCCCGACCGTCGCATCGAGCGGGTGCTGGCATCGTACCACCCCTGACGCTAGAGGCGCCGCCATGAAGGCATTCGTCGTCGATCGTTATAAGAGCAAGAGCGCAGTCCGTCTCGCCGAAATGCCGGAACCGGAAGTCCGGGACGATGATGTACTGGTCCAAGTCCACGCAGCCAGTCTAAACCAGCTGGATTCCAAGATTAGGAACGGCGAGTTCAAACGCATTCTGCCTTATCGCTTGCCGCTGATTCTCGGCAACGACGTGGCCGGGGTCGTTGTCCGTGTCGGGTCCACAGTGCGACGGTTCAAGCCGGGCGACGAGGTGTATGCGCGGCCGCGTCAGGACCGGATCGGGACATTCGCGGAATTCATCGCCATGAATGAAGCTGACGTGGCGGTGAAGCCCAAGAATCTCACCATGGAAGAGGCAGCGTCCATCCCGCTGGTGGGTCTGACGGCGTGGCAAGTATTGATTGAACGCGCCAACCTGCAGAAGGGCCAGAAAGTCCTGATCCACGCGGGGTCCGGTGGCGTAGGCACATTCGCCATTCAGCTGGCAAAGCACATCGGCGCAACGGTGGCGACGACGACGAGCACAGCGAATGTCGATCTGGTCAAACGTCTCGGCGCGGATGTCGTCATCGACTACAAGAAAGCGGATTTCGAGAAGGTCCTGAGCGGCTACGACGTCGTCCTGAACAGTCTGGGCAAGGACACGCTCGAAAAGTCCCTCAAGGTGCTGAAGCCCGGTGGAAAGCTCATTTCCATCTCCGGACCGCCGGATGTAGCGTTCGCTAAGGAGAACGGGTCGAACTGGTTCTTGCAACAAGGCATGCGCCTGTTGAGCTTCGGCATCCGGAAGAAGGCCAAGCACCACGGCGTGAGCTACTCGTTTGTGTTCATGCGAGCGAACGGCGAGCAGTTGAGCAAGATCACATCCCTCATTGAAGCTGGCATCATCCGGCAGGTTATGGATCGGATCTTCCCGTTCGAAGCCACCAGAGAGGCTTGGGCTTACCTCGAAACGGGGCGCGCAACAGGCAAGGTCGTCATCAAGGTGAGTTAGGATCGCGGGCTGCCTCAAGTGCACTCGGCTTGGCTTACACAATAATCCGGAGCACGTGCTGGCGGGGGGCGGTTTCTATGAGAGCATCGTTAGGCGGCGGCACGACCACGCACGAATCATGGGGAGGCTGTCATGCACCTCAGCACACGCGTTCTCATCATTCTCACCGTCATTCTGACCGTCGCCCCTGTCGTCACGGTCGCAGCGCAACAGCCACTCCCCCTCCATCCCGGAGACCGTATACGCGCTACGGTACCCAGCCTATCATCCGGTCCCCTAGTAGGAACTGTCGTAGCATTCCAGACTGACTCGCTCATCGTTCAGGGCGGCACAAGTACGTGGCACCTCTCACTGGCGTCTCTCACACACCTCGATGTGAGCCAAGGCCGGCGGTCACACGCCCTCTTGGGCGCTGGCATCGGACTGCTCGTCGGCGCGGCCGTTGGGGTGCTGATCGCCAGCGACTGTGACACCGTCGAAGGCCCCTTCGCAACTCAAGGTCAGTGCACCGCCGTTGGAGCCGCCGTCTTTGGTGGGGCAGGGGCTCTCGTCGGCGCCCTGACTGGGGCTCTCGCGCGGACCGAACAATGGGCACAAGTCCCGCTGGCCCGCCTCCGGATGAGCCTCACGCCCAACCCAGGCGGTGCGCTGCAACTCAGGGCATCGCTCAGCTTCTAGTTCTCGCGCCCGGCGGCCGCCTAACAAGGCGCGGGCGAGGTTCCAACCTAAAGTCTGTATGAGGATCTTTCTGTGAGCCCAAAGAAGGACACGCAGAAGTCCGCCAAGCGCACCACCGCGATCGGCAAGAAGTCCAGGGGATTCACGAACGAGGAACGCGCCGCGATGAAGGAGCGCGCCCGCGAGCTGAAGGCGGACGCGGCGGACGGGGAGAGCGCCGTGCTCGCGAAGATCGCCGCGATGCCGGAGCCGGACCGCACCATGGCCAAGCGGCTCCATGCGATCGTCAAAGCCAGCACGCCAGCCCTCTCGCCGACAACCTGGTACGGGATGCCCGCGTACGCCAAGGACGGCAAGGTCGTCTGCTACTTCCAAAACGCGCAGAAGTTCAAATCGAGGTACGCGACGTTCGGCTTCAGCGACAAGGCGAACCTCGACGACGACGCCCTGTGGCCGGTCGCCTTTGCCCTGCAGGAGTTGACCGCCACCGCGGAGGCAAAGATCGTCGCCCTCGTGAAGAAAGCGGTGAGCTGAGGAGCGGGCCGCATGACCCGAGCCGGCATCACCGGTATGACGAAGGGTCGCAAAGTCATCGTCCACATCGCGACCAGCGCGGACGGCTATATCGCACGTTCCGACGGCGATCTCGAATGGCTGACGTCCCGCCCGGCACCACAAGGCTTCTATGGCATGAACGCCTTCATGAGGTCGGTTGACACGACGGTGCTCGGCCGGAAGACCTACGAAGTGAGTCTACGAATGGGGGCGAAGTTCGACTCACAGAGTCGAAACATCGTGTTTTCCCATCATCCGCCGCCAGCGGACGCCCCCTCAGGCGTGGAGTTCGTGAACGATGCCATCGGCCCATTCGTGAGCCGTCTGCGAGAGCAGCCTGGCAAGGATATCTGGTTGATGGGCGGTGGCGAGATCATCGCCTCGTTTCTTGACGCGCAGGCGATCGACGAGTTCGCCATCAGTGTGGTCCCCGTATTCATTGGGGACGGCATCCCCTTGATCGCGCGGCGTCACCGCCACGTGCCGTTGGAGCTACTTTCCAGCGAACGCTTCGAGGATGGCGTGGTACAGAGCCGCTACCGCCTAGGGCATGACCCGGGCTGATCGCAACGGGGCTCCAAACACTCGGGATGATGCTATGACGACTGGACAGCTGATCGGGAAATCGCTCCAAGCATCCCTCACTGTGAAGGACGTGCAGAAGAGCATCACGTGGTACGTCGACGTCCTGGGCTTCAAGCTTGACCGCAGAATCGAGCGGGAGGGCACGCTCCGCGGTGTCGCGGTGTCAGCCGGGGATGTCCGCCTCATCCTCAACCAGGACGACGGGGCGAAGGGGTGGGATCGCATCAAGGGCCAGGGCTTCTCTCTCCAAATCACGACAACCCTGGACGTGGATGAGATCGCGCAGCGGATAAAGGAGCAGGGTGGCGCTCTCGAAACGGAGCCCAAAGACATGCCGTGGGGTGCTCGCGCGTTCCGGTTCCGCGACCCCGATGGCTTTCGGTGGTCGATCTCGAGGCCCAATGCAATTTATTCGCGAGCTTGAACGGACCCGAGACGAGACGCTGCGGTGTTTCTCGCTCGACCAGCGCGACCTCGCGCGCACCTACGGCCCAGGCAAGTGGTCTGTCAGGTATATCCTGCACCACCTCTCCGATAGCGAGACCGTCTTCTTTGATCGCATCCGTCGCGTGCTCAGTGAGCCGCGTCCGGTGCTCTGGGTGATGGATCAGGATGCGTGGGCGAAGGGACTCGACTATGCGCGCGTGCCGTTGGACCTCTCCCGGCAGGTCTACGAGTCGGTGCGCAACGCCATTATCTACTATGCGGGTGTGCACTATGAGCGGAGCGGCCACCTGGAGTGGGTGCATAGTGTCGACGGATTGCCCTCGTGCTTGGCCTCGCGCTCGTCTCCCACGTCTGTCTCGACGCGCTCTCGACGTACTCAGTCGGCGTGGAGTTCTTCGCCCCCTTTTCCCAGCAGCGATTTCGCTTTCCCTGGACCCCGCTGGGCGCGCCAGGCGGGAGTGTCCTGGGCCAACTCGCCCAGGAGGCTATCTTTATCCTGCTGCCCGCCGTGCTCGTCGGGTGGCTCGGCATCAAAGCCCGGCGCGCTGCAGCAGGACCGCCCGCGACCACATCCACGGCATGCTGACCAGTGCGATGGCGTTCCAGGCCAGCAGGAAGAAGCGCATCTGGGAATTACTATAGGGCCGGCTGCGCCACAGCACGGTGGCATCGACGACAAACCACGCCGCGCTCACCAGCAGGAGCCCGGCCAGCGCCTTCGCACCAAAGAACCTCACGACCAGTCCCGCTTCCAGCAACATCAGCACCGCCATCAATAATTTGGCGGGCACCCGGCCGATCACGGTGGCCGTGGTCCGCCGGCCGGCCGCGCGGTCAGGCTCCAAATCCATCACTTCGCCGAACACGTGCGAGTGCATGGCAAACAGCGCGCCGAAGAGCAACGTCGCCCAGGGGAGCAGCGGGACGTCGTTGATCCAGCTGCTCAGCAGAAACACGAACAGATAGCCCGCCTGGTTCAGGATCTCGAGCGGTGGGCGGGCCTTGAAGCCATAGCGCGGCCAATTATAGAGCGCCGCCGCGGCCATCATGCCGGTGAAGCACAGCAGCATCTTGGCGCCGCCGAGCACGCTCAGGGTGACCAGGAACGGCAGCTGCACCAGCGCGATGCGGACCGGCAATCCGCGCAGTTGCTCGCGCGTGCCGCGCGCGCCGAACAGAAAGGTGCCTTTACGGGGATTGAGGCGGTCGGCTTCGTAGTCCACGATGTCGTTCCAGCCGTAGAGCAAGAGCCCCATGGGAAAGCTGACGTACAGCGCGCCCAGCCAGAACGTGACGGAGTGAAAAACATCGCGTTGCCCCAGCGGCAGCATGTAAAACGCGATGGCCGTGAGCCACAGGCCCGGACGGGACGCCTGCAGCAGGAAGACTGCTTCGGAGCGAAGGGAGCTGCGGGAGATGCCCACGCGGGTCCGGTGACGTTAGCTTTGCACAACATGCGCGACAAGCGCACCGTGGCGGTTCGCGCGGACACCTGCACGGAGGGTCGAACCATGTTTGACACCGGCACCGTGGTCCCCATCGCCTTCTCCTTGAGCATTACCTTCATCCTCGTCGGCATCACCAAGGTCTTCTCCGATGGGCGCACCCGTCGCCGACTGATCGAGGCGGGCGCCTCGCCGGAGCTGGCCCGGGCGATCGTGGCCGCCCCGAAAGACGATCCCGGTCTCTACAGTGCGCTGCGATGGGGAATGTTGACGGGGGCCGTGGGCCTTGCGCTCATCCTGATCCAGTTCCTGCCTTTCCGGTCGGAGGAGCCGATCGTCCTCGGCGTGATTCTCGTGTTCGCCGCCGCGGGTCTGCTCGGCTACTACGTCAGCGCGCGGCGGCTGGTTCGTTCGAAGGAACGAGGCGGCGCGGCCTAGCCAGCGCCCAGGTGTACACGCCCCGCAGCGTTCAACGCGCCGACCAGCGGCGGATCGCCGCGGGGCAACCGTTCCACGAGCCACTTCCCGTCACCCTGGCGCGCACCGGGCTCCTGGGGCTGGTGGTGGGAGTCGCGGTTGCACGCGTCCAAGGTCGGCTGGGATCCTGGCCTCAGTGGACCGCGTTCGTGTTGTGGTTCTCCTTCGGCGGTCACTGGCTGGAGCTCTCCTTCCTCAATTGGCTCCGTCCCCGCCTCCCCTCGACGCGATGGGTGCACATCACCGCGCGTCTGGGCGCGTGGCTCGTGGGGGGAACGTTCTTGATGCTGGGTGCCCGAATCACGGCCTTCAACCCCGGATGGGACAGCACGTGGCCGGCGAGCGTGCGATGCACGTGTTTCTGCGCAAGCGGGTGGCCTGACCGCCCATGACGCCGTTGCCGTTCGTGTTACCCTACGCACTCATCTTCTGGGCGATCTTCGCCTGGGCGTTTTGGCCGGAGTTCCAGATCGTGCGCCGGGCGGGGAAGTCCGTTCGCCGGGCGGATTCGCCGGACGCGGGGTCGTATCGTGTCATCGTGAACGCCATGGGGATCGCCTTCCTCGTCGCCTGGCCACTGGCTTGGGTGCCGGCGCTCCGGTTCCGGCAGCATTGGGAGCTCACCGCCTTCATCGTTGGCCTGGTGTTCGTGACCGCCGGGAGTTTGCTGCGCCGGCACTGCTGGCGGATGCTGGGCGCTTCCTTCACCGGCGACGTCCAGGCGCGCGCGGGGCAGCGCATCATCACCTCGGGTGCCTACACCCTCCTGCGCCATCCATCGTATACGGCCGGAATCGTCATGAATGCCGGCGCCGGGTTGGCGTTGGGAAGCTGGGCGAGTACGGCGCTGCTGGTGGTCGGTTCCCTCGCGGCCTACAGCTACCGCATCGCGGTCGAGGAGCGGGCCCTGCAAAAGGCGGTGGGGGAGCCGTATCGCGAGTTCATGCGCACCCGAAAGCGGCTCATTCCCTACATCTACTAGCGCGAGAGCCTTCAGCTTGCCGATGTGGCTCTCGGGGGGGCATACTGTGGCGCGGCTGAGCTCGGACCTGAACCCGGGAGTCGCCATGGTAGGCGTTCGCGCGTTGACCCGCGCCGCTGTCGTTCTGGTCCTGAGTGCCGGCGCCGCGGTATGGTTCGCGTGCTCCGACCGCCCGGCTGATTCCCTCACCGGTCCCTCAGCGTCCGCCCCACGCGCCGCGCCGCTGCAGATGCCGGATCTCCGCGGCGCGCTCGCGGCGCAACGCCACCATACCGATGCGCTCCTCAAGATTCCGGGCGTTGTGGGCACGGCGGTCAGCGTACTTCCGGACGGCCGGGTCGGCGTGCAGGTCCTGCTGGAACGCGAGGGGATCGGCGGCCTCCCGGGGACGCTCGACGGGATCCCCGTCCTGCCGAGGGTGACCGGCCGGATCATGGCCTTCAGCGATCCCACGAAGCGGCAGCGGCCAGCGCCCCCCGGCTTCTCGGTCGGGCATCCGGCGATCACCGCCGGTACCATCGGGGCGCGCGTGCGGGACGGGACGGGTCGCGTGTACATCCTGTCCAACAACCACGTTCTGGCGAACTCCAACGGGTCCACGATCGGCGACCCCGAGTACCAGCCGGGGCCGTTCGACGGGGGCACCGCCGCCGACCAGATCGCGACGTTGTCCGACTTTCAGACGATCACGTTCACCAGCACCGCGAACAACACCATCGACGCGGCGATCGCCCTGTCCACGATCGACGTGCTCGACAATGCCACGCCCGCGGACGACGGCTACGGCCTGCCGAGCGCGAGAATCTACGGCGATGCCAACGGCGACGGAGTGTTCGACGACCCCAACGCGCTGCTCGGCCTCAACGTGCAGAAATACGGCCGCACCACGCGGCTCACGCACGGGCAGATCAGCAGCGTCAACGCGACCGTCCAGATCTGTTATCAGGTCTCCGGGTTCTCCTGCACCAAGGCCGCCCGCTACGTGGACCAGCTGATCATCTCCCCCGGCGGGTTCAGCGGCGGAGGGGACTCGGGCTCGCTCATCGTGACCGACGACGGGAACCTGAGTCCCGTGGCGCTGCTGTTTGCCGGCAGCTCCTCGGTGACCATCGGCAACCGCATCGACCTGGTCCTGAACCGCTTCGGGGTCTCGATCGACGGCTTCGATCCGCCCACCGGGCCGTTCACGGATGTGGCCGTGACCAGGGTGACCGCGCCCGAGGCGGTGGTCGTGCAGGAGACCACCACCGTCGCCGTGACCGTGAAGAACTTCGGCAACCAGGATGTGTCGTCGTCCTTCGACGTGGTCCTGCGGGACACGACCGAGAACGTGACCGTCGGCACCCAGAGTGTCGCCGGGCTCGCCGTGGGCGCCAGCGCCACCGTCACCTTCGCCTGGACCCCCGGTTCCCCCGGCGCGCACGGCCTGGTGGCGAGCCACACCCTGGCCGACGATCGCGCCCCCAACGACCAGAAGGCCACGACCGTCACGGTCAATCCGCCGCTCACCGATGTCGCCGTGACCGGCGTGAGCGCGCCCGGCTCGGTGGTCGAGGGCCACGCCGCCAGCGTGGTGGTGACGGTGGGGAACGTCGGCAATCAGAATGTCGGCACGAGCTTCATCGTCACCCTGCAGGACACGACCGCCGGCGTGACGCTCGGCAGTCAGACGGTCAGCGGGCTCGCGGTGGGCGCCAGCGTGACACTGACGTTCAGCTGGACTACCACTGGCGCGGCCCTGGGCAGCCACACGCTGGTGGCGACCCAGGACCTGACGGACGACAACGCTGCCAACGACCAGCGCTCGGCGGCGGTGATGGTGAATCCCAAACCGATCGACATCGCCCTGACGAGCATCACCGGACCCGCCCGGGTGAATCAGGGGGAGATGGCGCACATCGGGCTCACGGTTGAGAACACGGGCGAGCGGGATGTCGGCGCCAGCTTCGACGTTGTCCTGACCGATGCGACGGACGGCACGACGATCGGGAGTCAGACGGTCGGCGGGCTCGCCCTGGGTACGAGCACCACGCTCGACTTCGCCTGGAACACCGCTGCGGCCGCCGTCACCGGGCATACCCTGTTCGCGCACCAGACGCTGGCCGACGCCAACGGCGGCAACAACACTATCGGCATCGGGATCATCGTGAACCCGCCGGCCGTGGCCGACGTGGCCGTGACCGGCGTGAGCGCGCCCGCATCGGTGCCCCAGGGACAATCGATCGACGTCGCGGTCACGGTGGCGAACGTCGGGAATCAGTCGGTGGGGACGAGCTTTGTCGTCACGCTCCAAGACTCGACCGCCGGGGTCACACTCGGCAGCCGGACCGTCACGAGCCTCGCCGCAGGCGCCAATGCGACGCTCACCTTCGCCTGGAATACCACGGGCGCCGCGCTGGGGAATCATACGCTGGTGGCGGCGCATAGCCTCTCGGACGCCAACGCGACCAACAACCAGCGCTCGACCGTGGTCGCGGTGAATCAGGAGGTGATCGATGTTGCCGTGACGAGCCTGACCGCCCCGGCGTCGGTGAACCAGGGGGATCCGGCGACCATCGGGGTCACGGTTCAGAACGTGGGCCAGCAGGATGTGACGACGGGTTTCGACGTCACCCTGACCGACGCCACGGCCGGCGCGACGATCGGCAGCCAGACGCTTACCGGGCTCACGACGGGCGCCGGCGCGACGCTGACGTTCACGTGGAACACCGCGAGCGCCGCGCTGGGGAGTCACACGCTGACGGCGGCCCACAGCCTGACGGACGCCAACGCCTCCAACAACCAGCGCTCGGCGGCGGTGACGGTGAATGCGCAGGTGACGGATATCGCCCTGACGAGCATCGCCGGCCCCGCCGCGGTGACGCAGGGGGACACGGCGCACATTTTGGTCGCGATCCGGAATGCGGGAGGGGCGCCGGTCAGCGCCGACATCCCGGTCGTGCTGACCGACGCGACGGCGGGCACGACCATCGGGACGCAGACCGTCAACGGTCTGGCCTCGGGAGCCAGCGTCACGCTCGATTTCCCTTGGAACACCGCCGAGGTGGCGATCGCCGGGCACACCCTGATGGCGCGGCAGATGCTGGCCGACGCCAACTCGAGCAACAATGCCGGCGCGATCGGGATCAGTGTGAACGCGCCGAGCGTCCACGTGGGCAATCTCACGGGCGGCGCCGTCAGCAACGGGACCAGCTGGACGGCCACCGTGGTGGTCGCCGTGCACGACTGGAAGCACAATCTCGTGGACGGCGTGCTCGTGCAGGGGAGCTGGGGAGGCTCCAATACGGGTTCGTGCGTCAGCGGTGAATCCGGCGGGAACGGGACGTGCACCATCGTCTATGCGTCCATTCCCACCTCGACGTTCCTGGTGTCGTTCGCGATGAGCAGCCTGACCGCCACAGGGTACGTGTACAAGTCCGCCGCCAATCACGATCCCGATGGCAGCAGCAACGGGACGACGATCTTCGTCCGGCGCCCGTGAGGATCGGAGGCATGATCCCACCCAGTCAGCGTGTGGCACTAGCAGACGACGGCGCGCGTAGGGGAGGCAGCTTCGACAGGATGTCGCGATGACCTTCAAGTCCAGGATCTGGTTCCCGATCGCCGTCGTGCTGGCGGTCCTCAACGTGGTCGCCGTCGGGTTCGCGGCCGGAGACGCCGAGCCGGTGCATGCCGCGACCCACGCGTCGCTCGCGCTGGCATTCGGCTTATGGGCCCAGTATCTGCGGCGGCGCACCGGTGCGAGCGCGTCCGAGGCCCGGGTGGACGTGCTCGACGCGGTGGACGCGCTCGACGTCGAGGTGAGCAAGCTGCGGCTGGAGGTGAGCGAGATGCAGGAGCGCCTGGACTTCGCCGAGCGGCTGCTGGCGCGGGGACAGGAGCCGCGGCGTGAGGGCCCGCCGCGCTAGGCGGGGCCTGGTGGTCTCGGCATAACGAAATGCGGCAGGCGCCATCGCGGCGATCGTAGACCCGGTCAAGGCGCTCGCGGGGAGCGCGCCCTGACGTGCTTCCACAACCGACATTACGCCCGAACGGCTGCTCCTGCGGGCGTTTCACCCTGAGGACGCGGCGGTGGTGCAGCGGCTCGCCGGCGCGCGCGAGGTCGCCGACACCACCCTGACGATTCCGCACCCCTATCTCGATGGCATGGCCGAGAGCTGGATCGCGGCGCAGGCCGGGGAGTGGGAGCGGCAGGAGCGGCTGACGTTGGCCATCACCGCCGAGGCGCTCGGCGTGATCGGGGCCATCGGCCTGCATCTCCGGCTTGTGCATCGGCGCGCCGAATCCATGCCTCCCATTTCACCCGCATCCCCGCCTCGGGTCGCGTGATGGTCAAAGCCGGGATGCGGCTCGAGGGCACGTTTCGCCAGCACGTGCTCAGATGGGATCGTCCCGGAGACCTCACGCAGTACGCGATCCTGAAGACGGACCTGCCGCGAGACTAGACGGGGACGGGCCGGGAGGAGAGCTTACGCTCTCGTCCCGTTCCCGGGCCTCCAATGCGAACACTCATCCTTGCTGCGCTCACGCTGCCGATGACCACCGTTCCTCTTACCGCACAGTCGTCCGCGACGCCTCCGGCGCCAACCCCACCGGTCGCCCGCATCCAGCCCAAGGTGGATACGCTCAACGGCGAAGTCCGCGTCGACAATTACTTCTGGCTGCGTGAGAAACAGAACCCCGAGGTGATGTCATACCTCGAGGCGGAGAACGCCTACACCGCCGCCGGGATGCGGCACACCGAAGCCCTCCAGGAGCGCATCTACCACGAGCTGCTCGGTCGGATCAAGGAGACCGACCTGAGCGTCCCGTACCGCCAAGGTGGTTTCTGGTACTACACGCGCACCGAGCAGGGGAAGGCCTATCCCATCTACTGTCGCCGTCCGGGGACGCTCGACGCCCCCGAGCAGGTCATCCTCGATCAGAACGCGCTGGCGCAGGGACACCGCTTCCACGCGCTGGGCGGCTTCGACGTAAGCCCCAACGGCGGCCTGCTGCTCTACCTCGAGGACACCACCGCCTTCCGCGTCTACACGCTGTACGTGAAGGACCTCGCCACCGGCCAGATCACCGACGCAATCCCCAACGTGTGGAACGGCACCGCCTGGGCGGATGATAACCGCACCTTCTTCTATATGACCCCCGACTCGGCGAAGCGCGGCAACGCCGTGTGGCGCCACGTGCTCGGCACGCCGCGCACAGCCGACGTGAAGGTGTTCCAGGAAGACAACGTGCTGAACAACGTCACCGTGTTCCGCGCGCGCAGCGGGAAGTACGTCTTCATCCCCGCCGACGGCTTCACGTCGTCGGAGTGGCGGGTGATCCCGACCGCCACGCCCACCGCCGAGCCGCGCGTGCTCGCGCAGCGGCGCGCCGGCGTCGAGTACGAGGTGGACCACGGCGACGGGTTCTTCTACCTCTACACCAACGACGGGGCCAGGAACTTCAAGATCGTGCGCATCCCGGAGGCGGACTTCTCCCCGGCGGGCTGGAGCGACTGGCTGCCGGCCCGGGACTCGGTGTTCGTCGAAGGGGTGGACGTGTTCCGGCGCTACGCGGTCGTCCGGGAGCGCTCGGGCGGCCTGCGCCGCCTGCGGGTCACGGACCTCCGCTCCAATCGCTCGCACTACGTCACGTTCCCCGAGGCGGCGTACGGCGTCTTCCCGTCCAACAACCCCGAGTTCGACACCCAGACGTTCCGCTTTTCCTACTCGTCGCTGGTGACGCCCAGCTCGGTCTACGACTACGACCTGGGGCGCCGCACCCGGGAGCTGAAGAAACGCCAGGAGATCCCCAGCGGGTATGACGCCACGCGCTACGAGGTGCGCCGGCTGATGGCGCGGGCGCGCGACGGGGTCCAGGTGCCCGTATCGGTCCTCCTGAGGCGCGGGACGCCCACGGACGGCACCCGGCCGCTGCTGCTCTACGCGTACGGCTCTTACGGCGCCACGACCGAGCCGACGTTCAACAGCAACGCGCTGAGCCTGGTGGATCGGGGCTTCATCTACGCCATCGCGCACATCCGTGGCGGGCAGGAGATGGGCCGCCAGTGGTATGACGACGGCAAGATGATGCACAAGCTGAACACGTTCCGCGACTACATCGACGTCGGCGAGGACCTAGTGCGGCGCGGGTACACGCGGCCGGACCGGCTGGTGGCGAACGGCGGCAGCGCGGGCGGGCTCTTGATGGGCGCGGTGGTGAACATGCGGCCCGACCTGTTCCGCGCCGTCGTAGCGGATGTGCCGTTCGTGGATGTGATCAACACGATGCTCGACGCGTCGCTGCCGCTCACCGCGCAGGAGTGGGAGCAGTGGGGCAATCCGCGGATCCCCGAGCAGTACGCGTACATGCGCCAGTACTCGCCGTACGACAACGTCGCGGCCAAGGCGTATCCGTGGATGCTGGTCACCACCTCGTTCAATGACTCGCAGGTCATGTACTGGGAGCCGGCGAAGTGGGTGGCGAAGCTCCGGGCCCTGAAGACGGATGCCAACCCGCTGTACTTCAAGATCAACCTCGCCGGGGGGCACGGCGGCTCGTCGGGCCGCTACGACCGCCTGCGGGAGACCGCCTTCCGCTACGCCTTTATGCTCGATGCGGTGGGGCTGGTGGGTGGGGGGGCGGCGACGGATTCGCGGTGAGAGTGTTGCGCCGAACGGCCCGGATGCACACTTTATGCGCGACCCATCACCCCTCACGGGAGGCTTCATGAATCTGCAAACGGGCATTATCGCCGGCCTCGCGCTCCTGCTGCTGATTCTCGTGATCAGCCGCGGCAAGTCCAAGAAGAGTGGCCCGGGTGGCTCCATGGGCGGCCCGCCGGCCTGATCCCGCCGTGAAGTGGTGATACCCGCCCTTTGCTACCACCGCATCGGCGGGCCGCTGGAGCTGGGGGTGACGCGCGTCGGGCGCTCGGTGTTCGAGCGCCAGATGCGCGCCCTGGCCGGCACCGGCTGGCAATCCCTCACCCTGACGCAGTTCGCTGACCGCGTACAACGTGGCGTCGTAGCGTCGGGCAACGAGTTTCTCCTCACCTTCGACGATGGCTACGCCTCCCTCGCCGACGTTGCCTATCCCCTCCTCGCCGATCTGGGCTTCACCGCCACGACCTTCCTGATCACCGACTTCGTCGGCAAAACCAACGCGTGGGACGCCCGCTACACGTGGCGGCGGCTGCTCCACCTCTCCTGGGAGCAGGTGGAACGGTGGCGCGCGCGGGGGTTCGACTTTGCCTCCCACACGGCCACGCACGCCCGGCTCACCTGGCTGGACGACGCCCAGGCCCAGGACGAGCTGGGCCGCTCGCGGCGGACCCTGGTGGAGCGCCTGGGCGAGGCGGTGGGGCAGGGCGTGGCGTATCCGTTTGGCGCGGCCGACGCG
>WNGG01005386.1_pt1 | contig 14260 bp, 8 predicted proteins | sample 5400661 | NCBI WGS metagenome assembly WNGG01 (sample SAMN13153372, study PRJNA577476) | soil metagenome | isolation source: 100 cm soil or saprolite under Garry oak tree replicate 1 | place: USA:California | collected 2016-06-15
CTTTTTCTCGACCTTCGAGAAGCTCTGGAACCCGGACGCCCCAATGGTTTGCTCGATTACTTCCGGACCCGCCGGACCTGGGACGCAAAGAATTACGGCAAGCTGACCGACCGAGACCTGATCTTTCTCAACGAAGCCAAGGCCAGATTCGCAGGCCAAGGGATTGAGGACCTGTACCGCAGGTGGCAAGCCGGCGAGATCCACGACCAAGGAGTACGGACAGAATACCCGAAGTTCAGGACGCCTCTGGAAGTCCGCTTCATCTCCTCTACGGTGAACGGGCAGGAAGCGATGTTTGAGCGGCATCCACGTCAGCCCCTGAACGTAGCCGTGAAAAGTTCGGAGGAAGCATGTTTCCCCGGAGATTTCACCCACAACGTCACCCCGGCGTGGAGATAAGAGACGGAAGGAGCAGCGGATGCGCGGGAGAAGGAAAGGTGACGGAAACGCGGCCAAAACACGATCAGAGGCGGGAGCGACCCCACCGCGCCGCAAAATCGCGGCCCGGTCCCTGCGGGCTTCGGGGGTCACTCCCGCCTCTTGCTGCTGGAAGACGCAGCTCGTGTTTTGGCCGCGCGGATGGGGAGCAGCAACGGAGTTGTAAGATAGCCCGTAATACAAAACCGAAAGGGAGGATCAGAAAAGACAGATGGCGATCATAAAAGCACCACCCAAACAACCGAAGACAGTAACGATTCAGGTCCGCGTCGAGGAGTCGGTGAAGGCACAGCTAGATCGGTATGCAGAGTTCATCGACTCATCTACGTCATACGTCATCACCGAGGCTCTGAAACTTCTCTTCAAGCGTGACGACGAGTTCAAAGCCTGGCTAGACCAACAAGACCAACACACGAACAACGGCAACCAAGAGAAACCCGTAGGAGGCGTCCTCAGTAAGAACGCATAGTAACCATGAAACCCCGTCCAACCCAATTCGGTGTGCGCGAGAATACAGCGTCCTCACGACAGCATGCCTCGTGCCGTGCAGTGCATCCCCCAGCGTTGAACCCGAATAGCGTGTTGAGAATGTCGAATAGGAAAGCACTATGGCCCCCAGGTGCGACCTCCCCAGACGCGACACTTGATCCACCGCTCGTCGAACATAGGAACGGGGCCGCAGGGGAGAGAAGAGGAGACGATAAACAGTTACTCACTGTCCGCGAAGTATCCAAGCTTTTGCAGGTGCCAGTCTCTTGGGTTTACGAACATGCGCGTCCGCAATGTGCCAATCCGCTTCCGTGCATGAAGGTTGGTAAGTACCTTCGGTTCCTTTCAGCTGATATAGCGAAATATCTTGAAGGCACACGTCCAACCCATCGCGTTTCTCGTTGAAATCCCATGACCACCAGCGCTACGCTTCAAACTGAAAAGGCAAGACGAGCCACAAGGGAAAGGATGTGGACGGTGGCTCGTCGTAGATATCAATCCGGTTGTTTATTCAAACGAGGCAAACGTAGAAAGGTTTGGATCGCTCGTTGGAGAGAAGATGTGATTCGGCCAGACGGTAGTCTTGGGCGCATACAGCGTTCGATTGTACTTGGCTACTCAGCGAGGTCCCCACTCGCCGTCAAGCTCAAATACAGCTCGACCAACATCTGCACTTGTTGAACCAGGGTCAGCAACGGCCCCAGGCAACTAAACACCTGCAGGATTTCGTTGATTGCGAGTGGACGACCCTGGTCTTGTCGACTCTGAAGCTCTCCACGCAGCGTGGGTACCGGATGGTGCTCGGTAAGCACGTCATGCCCTGCTTCGGGCAACGGCGGCTCTGTGACATTTCAAAGCTGGATATTCAGCAATTTGTCGCAGATAAATTCCGCCAAGGCCTGGCGTGGCAAACCGTGCGTAACGCTTGGATCGTACTCTCAAGCGTGTTGGACGCGGCAGTGGACTACAGCTATCTGAATTCGAATCCAGCTCGGGGCGTAAAGTTCCCTCTACAGGGCCGTCGCAAAGAGCCGAGGATTCTGAATGCGGAAGCTCTGGCGAAACTGCTCGCACAACTCCGGGAACCTTATCGGTCGATGGTCATACTCACGGCCCTTACAGGGTTGCGAGTGGGCGAATTATTGGCGCTACGCTGGAAGATGGTCGATTTGACTGCGGGGACAATTCGCGTTTCTGAATCTGTCTTCCACGGCCAGGTTCAACTGCCTAAGAGCGAGCGTAGTATTCGCACCATCCCAATCGGTCCACAGACACGCGTACTCTTGGATCAGCATCGCAAGAGGTTCGCCGCCAAATGGAACGAGGAAGGCTTACTCTTCCCGAACCAATCGGGCGGACCGCACCGCGAGAGTAATCTTCTGGAACGCGTTCTGAGGCCGGCGGCAAAGGCAGCAGGGCTTGAGCGCGTGACGTGGCATCAACTGCGTCACATTCATGCTTCGGTCCTGCACGACATCGGCGTACCCGCCAAGATCGCGCAGCAGCAGTTGGGGCACGCTTCTGTCGAGACCACGCTGAACTTCTACACGCATGTGATTCCGGATACACATCGGCGTGCAATCGAGAGTCTGGAAGAGACTCTTTTCCCAGTTGTTCCCAAATGTTCCCAAATCGGGGATTCCGGGAAAGAGACGAAAGCTGTAATCCATTGATTTGAAACGAGAAGCCTGGAGGCGCGGGTGGGATTCGAACCCACGAATGGAGGTTTTGCAGACCTCTCCCTTGGGCCGCTTGGGTACCGCGCCAAAGCCGTCATTATAACAAAACTCGGTAATCCTCCCGGACGCCCTGACTCGTTGCTTCGTGCGAAAATTCCTAGTTTTTCTCGGCTGTTGCGGGGACCTTCGCTTCCCGCAAAAACCGCGCCGACTCTTCCGGCGGCGTCGGATTGATGTAAAAGCCCGTTCCCCACTCGAATCCCGCCACCTTCGTCAGCTTTGGAATTATCTCGATGTGCCAGTGATAGTGATCGTTGATTTCTTCCCCGATCGGCGACGTATGAATCATGAAGTTATACGCAGGTCGGTCTAGCACTTCGTCGAGCCTCATCAGTGTGTCCTTGAGCATCCTTGCCAAGCTGGCGTAAATCGAACTCTGGTTGTTCTCGTACGACGAACTGTGCACTTTCGGCAGCAGCCACATTTCAAACGGAAACCGTGGCGCATACGGAGCAAACGCGACGAACTGCTCGTTTTCATTGATCATGCGCTCACCCGTGTCCCGCTCCTGACGGATGATGTCGCAGAAAATGCATCTTTCTTTCTCGTCGTAATAATGCCAGCAGTTGTCCACTTCCTCGCGCACGCGCCGCGGCACGATCGGCAGCGCGATCAGTTGCGAGTGCGGATGTTCCACCGTCGCTCCCGCCGCTTCTCCATGGTTCTTGAAAATCAAGATATAGCGGAAGCGCTTGTCGTTCTTCAGGTCCAACATGCGGTCCCGGTATCCCCACAGCACATCTTCCACCGCGCGCTCGGGGAGCGTCGCGAGCGTTGCGGCGTGGTCCGGCGATTCGATGACCACTTCGTGCGCGCCGATACCGTTCATCTTGTCGAACAAGCCTTCACCCTCGCGGTCGAGATCCCCCTCGATGCCGAGAGCGGGAAATTTGTTCGGCACCACGCGCAGCTTCCACCCGGACGTGTTCGCCCCGCCGCCGTTTCGTCCGTACACGAGCACTTCGGGCGGCGTCTTGGATTCATTCCCCGCGCAGAACGGGCAATTTTTCGGCTCTTTCGCGATTACGCTTTCGCGCAGAAAATCATTCGGCCGCTTTCCGCGCTCCGTCGAAATAATCACCCAGCGACCCGTGATGGGGTCTTTCCGCAACTCCGGCAACTCTCTCTCCTTCCCAATAGTTTGATTCTGGGTTGTCCCTGGAGGTGACTGCGCAAAACACTTCTACCGACTTCGTCCGACCCCCTGCGCATTATCATCTCATGCTCCAGCGCTTTCCCGCACGGCTTGTTCTTGCCATCTGAACGGCCTATCAAAAATGTCTTCTGCCGTCATTCCAAGGTGAAGCGAGGGATCCCCTTCCTCCGAATGCAAGAAAAAGAGAGCCCTTACATGACAACCTCTCACTGACGCTGGAACGTGTATTCGCCGGAGGGTGTCCGCTCCTTCAAAGCCTTCACCTGTCCGTTCTCCAACACAAATTCGTAAATGTCATCGGCAAAGAGCGGCGTTCGGAATTGCATTCCCTTAACGTGGATTAGCTTTTGGGGAGGCGCGCCGAGGAACGCAATCGAAAGCCCCGTTCCAGGCTGATAACGCACTTCAAATTTCACTTTGCTCGGCGTCAAGTATACGCCCGCAAGTTTCTCCAAAAGAATAGCGTCCAGAGCCTCGGGCTTGCGGTTAAACACCGCTTCGGCCTGGTCCAGCGAAATCACCGCGCTATCAATATCCCCCTGAGGATTCGTCCGGAAGGTCACCGAAAACTTTCCGTATTGCTCGTCGTCCGGCGTGTCAAAGCGATCGTAATGGAAATGGTTCATCGGAAAATGGAACTCGTGAAAACCGAATTGCAATTGATCCCCTTGCAGGCCGATTTTGAGAATCCCGTAAGCGACGTTTTCGTACTCGCCCGCATAGTCGGCCAGCGCGTGCGATGGCTTCGTGTTGAGCACGCGGTCGCCACCAGCCTTCGCCCGCGCCTCGGTCCCGGCTTTCTTGTTGGCAAGCCGCTGCTGGAGTTGCCGTTGGCTCCAAGGCGTCTGGTCCATGCCCAACAGCCGCTCGTACACGTTGTAGCTGACGATGTTGTAGAGCGGTGCGCTGTGATCGCTGATCACCAGGACGATTACACCGATCTTGTCGTTGGGCATAAACGAAATCTGCGAGTGAAACCCGGGAAGGTCGCCGCCATGGTACGTCAGCAGTTTGCCGCGATAGGAGGCAGTCCACCGGCCCATCCCATAAGCTGAATTGATCAACTCCCAGAAGCCCAGAGCTTCGCCTCCCGCGTTCGGCAATGCGATTGCCGGTTGCAGCGTGGCCTTCAACACACCGGGCGGCAACACCTGCTTGCCGTCGTATTTTCCCTCATTCATCAGCGCAATCAGCCAGTGCGATAGCTCATCAATGTTTGAAATGATCGCGCCTGCCGGAGCCACTCCCTCGGTATCCTCGTAATAAGGAATCTTGTACAGCTCGAAGGAATCGCGCTTCTCGCGGAACGGCACGCCGTAGTCCGGTTGCTTCAACATGCCCGCAATGGTGTAGCAAGTCGTGCTCATGTCGAGCGGAGTGAAGATTCTTTCGCGCACGAAATCTTCCCATTTCCTCCCGGACTTGATCTCGATGATTTGTCCCACCGCCGCGAACATCAGGTTGTTGTAGAGAAACGTTGTGCGTATCGGCTCCTGCGGCTCCAAGTACTTCAGCTTCTTGAACAACTCTTCCCGGGTGAATGGCGACTTGAACCAGATTAGGTCGTGACGCGTCACGCCGGTGCGGTGCGACAGCATGTCGCGCAGCGTCACGTTGCTGTTGAGCTGGTCGTTGTAAAACTGGATTTCCGGCACGGAGTCGCGTATCGGCTTGTCCCAGGCCAGGTTTCCTTCGTCCACCAGCATCCCCGCTGCCACCGCCGTGAACAACTTCGAGTTCGACGCAATCGGCTGCATCGTTTTCGTCGTGAACCGCAGCTTCTTCTCATAATCCCGATAGCCATAGCCCTTCGCAAAAACCAGCTTGTCTTGAACAACTATCCCGACACCCACGCCCGGCGTGTTCCAGTCTTTCAGCGTCTGTTCCATGTACGCGTCGAAACCTTGCAGCTTTTTCGCGACGTCCGCTTCCTGCGCTCGCGCACCAACGCCAAGAGCCACCAGCGCAAAGACAAACAAGGCGATGCGAGCAGGATTCGCAATGCTCCCGAAATTAAACCTGCCTTCACAAATCATGAGGACACTCCTGTTCAGGTTTCCCGAAGGGATTTTGCCCCTGCATTCTACTGCCTCACCCCCATTTGGCAAGGAAATCCGACTGCGCCCTTCGTCATCATGGACGGACACTCAAAAAACGGCGGTCTTGACGTTGATGGAAGCGACCGCAGCTAAGCCAGGTGGGGTAGCGTCGTCGTGCATCCAAACAATTCCTTGTGAAATAGCGAGAGCGATCGCCAAGTAAACTAGAGTGGCCTGCCGTTGCTGCTTGGTTGTAGAGCATGAGCAACGAGGGCGGAAGTTCCGAATGCTTGTAGTGCGCTTTATCGTTTGGCTTACCCGTCTTGGTTGTGGCGGAATTTCCAGTTGCTTCTACTGCGCCTAATTGTTTGGCTTAATCCGTCTCTGGTGGACCTGTGGCTGGCGATCTGTTCAAGGGCATCCGATAAAAGGAAGGGGAGCCTGATTTCTCAAGCTCCCCGGCTATTATTCATCCAGAGTGGATTCAATCCTCTCTTGGATACCAAAAGAGTCCAAGAACGCTTTCCACTTTTCTTTGGGGTAACTCCCGAGCTGCTTCCCCACGGTATTGATAGCGCAGTTGTGGCAACGATGGAATACTTCATGACACATTCGCGGCTTATCCTCGGAAGTGCGCACCTCGCACATCCGAAGGTCTACTCCGTTGTATTCGGTCTGCGGCAGCTTGCCGCTCTTGAGGAATGCTAACTCCTGCTGTGCCAGCCAAAGCCACAAGGATTGCAAATCCTTCAGGTATTGGACGACATCGGTTAGCGCCGCAGGATAATTACTTGGATCGAGATCGTTCACAATCTGCTGTGTTTTCTTGATGTCCTCTTCCAGCTTGGGAATGTCGGTTATTTTGTTTTTTCAATCACCATAGTACCCGACCTTCGGAGTGGCGTAGTATGCGTTCTCCTGGCGAAGCATCCATCGTTTAACGTCCGTGGCCGAAACGCGGTCTTGGTCAAAGGTTACGACTGCAATCTCTTCCCCCGGCGGCAGGGGAATGCGAAGTGTGACTTGGTTGATTGATGGCACAGCGAGAGTAATTGCGATCAACAGTATTCTGTGCAAATCACACCTCCGCGATTAAATGTTGTCCGGCACGTCATCGTCGACCACCCCATCGGCAAAGTTGTTCGTCGGTAGTGGGTTGACGCAAGGAAGTTTGAAGTTCACCGGGGTGCCACTCGGGTCCGTGCGTCTCATGTGAATGTGCCCACCGAGTTGACATCCCGAATTGTCCGTCACGCCGATTTGTTGGCCTTGGTTGACGTGTACGCCCTACGCCCGTTGCCACCGTAGGGGTCACATGAACATAGACCGTATAATACCCGTCGCTGCCTTGGATTTTAACGTAGTTCGCTGGCATATTTTGGCCTGCACACGCAGGATAGCCCTGAGCAGCCGGGCCATTTCCTGAAGCTTCCGCCACGACTGTCCCGCCCTCGGCGGCGTAAACAGGCGTTCCGTAGGGAGTCGCCAGACCCTTATTTGTGTTCGAGTTGTAATAATCTACGTCCTGCGCACGATGTGTCTTACCGTTAGTCACATGATCGAAAAACTGGCTGATCCAGCAAGGCGGCGGTAAAGGATTTCCGGGGTAGGTGTGTTGAACGGGCGTATAAGAGGCAACCCTGGGACTGCCTCCGCCAGAGAAAAACGTGCCCCGTATTTCAAGGAGCCCTATGTGAATCGGAGCAAGCCGAAATAGTTCCGCGCCTCCGTCGAGAGACGTGGGATCTCGTCGATCTCTTGGCCGTGAATTTTGCGTTCTCGGTGGTCTCTGTCTTAAATGGTCTTCTCGACTTCGCGGAAGCATTCTTCGAGCGTGCGAATGGCAAAGTCCGCCTGCTCTTCGTCGATTAGCAGCGGCGGCGACATGCGAATCGTGTTCTCGCCGGCGCTAAGGGTCAGCAATCCCTTGTGAAACGCTTTGCTGACGACCGCGTCGCGCAAATCCGCTGCTTTCTCCTTGGTTTTCTGATCGCGCACGATTTCGACGCCGATCATCAGGCCTTTGCCGCGCACATCGCCGACGATCTTGAAGCGCTTCGTCCAATCGTGGAGGCGCCCGAAGATGTAGTCGCCCATCTTGCGCGCGTTTTCCCGGTAGCTGTGTTCGATAAGATCCAGCGTTGCCAGCGCCGATGCGATGCACACGGGATTGCCGCCATATGTTGTGCCGTGGGAACCCTTTTTCCAGGTCATCACGCCTTCCTTGGCGACAAATGCGCTGAGCGGCATGCCGCTGGCGATACCCTTGGCGACGCAAACGATGTCCGGCTCGATGCCCGCATGCTCGTAGGCCCACCACTTTCCGGTGCGGCCGACTCCCGATTGCACTTCGTCCACAATCAGCAGGATGCCGTGGCGATTGCAGATGCGCTGCAATTCCTGGAGGAAAAACGCCGGGGCGGGAATGAAGCCGCCTTCGCCCTGAATCGGCTCGATGATGATGGCTGCAATTTCCTCGGGCGCGAACAGGCGTTTGAACATTTGCTGTTCGAGCAGTTCCAAAATCTCGGTGCCGCAGGTTTCCGCAGTGTGGCCGTGCGGGCAACGGTAGGCGTAGGGAAACGGAATGTGCTCGACGCCGCCAAGCAGCGTGCCGAAATTCTTGCGCTGCGTATTTTTCGAAGCCGTAAGTGACAGCGAACCGAGCGTGCGTCCGTGGAAGCAGCCGTAAAAGGCGATGAGCTTGTCGCGCTTCGTTGCGTAGCGCGCGAGCTTGATCGCGCCCTCAACCGCTTCGGTGCCGGAGTTTCCAAAGAACACTTTCTTGGCTTCTCTCCCCGGCATTGTCGCCACAAGCTTCTCGGCGAGTTGCGGCAAATGATGGTGATAGAAATCCGTGCCGGAAATGTGAATCAGTTCCGCGGCCTGTTTCTGCACCGCTTCCACCACCTTTGGGTGGCAGTGCCCCGTGGAGCAAACGGCAATGCCCGCGGCAAAATCCAGAAATGAGTTTCCATCCACGTCCTCGACAATGGCGCCATGGCCTTTCTTGGCTACCAGCGCGTATTCGCGGGTGAGCGACGGCGACATGAACTTGGCGTCGGCAGCGATGACTTGCTGCGCGTTAGGGCCGGGCAGCGCGGTGATGAGGCGAGGTGTCTTTATTTCCAAAGTCGTTGGCATTTCTTCCTCCAAGAAGAAAATCAGGTTGCGATGAGTCAAAACGGCTAGGGGAAGCAAGCAGGCGCGAAACTATGGATTGGTTTCGGAAGATTCCGGAACCGCCTGCTAAGAACTAAGCTAAGTCAACGCCGAAGAGGTTTGGCCGCAGAGCGGCCGGCGGGAAGTAACCCGGGAGGTATGGGTACCGAGTTTTAAAATTCAAGGTCACTTGCGTTTCCAGCGGACGCTGCCGTCCTTTGCGTCTTCCAGAATTATACCACGATCTGCGAGTTCTTTGCGGATGCTGTCGGCGGTTGGGAAGTCGCGTTTCTTCTTGGCGGCAATGCGTTCGGCGATGAGTTTTTCGATTTCCGCGTCACTCGGGCCCGCGTCGGCGCTGCCATAACCAAGCGCTCGGAGCTTTTGCGCATCATTGTCCTCGATAACGGCGAAAACTTTGTCAAATGTGACCAGAAATTGCTGTGTCGCGTCCACGTCGCCCTGCCGGAATTCGCCTTTGTCCATGGCGGTATTGGCATCGCGCGCGAGATCAAAGACCGCGGCCAAGGCACGCGCGGTGTTGAGGTCGTCGGAAAGGCCGGTGTCGAATTCCTCGTGAGCCTTGGAGATGCGTTCGATCATGCCTGACTGTTTTCCTGCTGGAAAGTTTCCTTGCTGCAAGCGATCTGCGAGATTGCGAAGCCGCTCGACGGAGTTCGTAGCCTGCGTCAATCCGTCGAACGTGAAATTGAGCTGCTTGCGGTATGGCACGCTGGCCAAGGCAAAGCGCAACGCGGCAGGCTTGTAGCCTTTTGCGAAAAGATCGCGCAGCGTAAAGAAGTTGCCGAGTGATTTCGACATCTTCTCGCCCTCGAAAAGCAGATGCTCGGCGTGGAGCCAGTAGCGCGCGAAAGGCTTGCCCGTGGCGGCTTCGCTCTGGGCAATTTCGTTCTCGTGATGCGGGAAGGCGAGGTCGATGCCGCCGGTGTGAATGTCGAGTGTTTCGCCGAGATATTTCATGGCCATGGCCGAGCACTCGATGTGCCAGCCAGGACGGCCGGGGCCGATGGCGGTTTCCCAGAAATGGTCGCCGGGCTTCGGCGCTTTCCAGAGCGCAAAGTCTCGCGCACTTTCTTTTTCGTAGCGGTCGTTGTCGACGCGCGCGCCGGCTTGAATGCCGGTGAGATCGATTTTGGAGAGTTTTCCATAGTTTGGAAACTTGGCGATGCGATAGTAGATCGAACCTTCGCTCGCATAGGTGAAGGTTTTCTTCTGAAGCCTCTCGATGAGCTGAACCATGTCGTCGATGTGGTCGGTGGCACGAATCCAGTGTTCGGGAGCTTCGATGCTGAGCGTTTTGCAATCGTCGAAGAAAGCCTGCGCGAATTTTTCTGTGTAGTCGCGGATGTTTTTTCCTGCGGCGGCGGCGTTGGCGATAATGCGGTCGTCCACGTCCGTGAGATTCATGACGTGTTGGAGCTGGAAGCCGCGCAGCTTGAGAAAACGCCTCAGAATGTCCTGGAAGACGAAGGTGCGGTAGTTGCCGATGTGGGCATAGTCATAGACCGTGGGGCCGCAGGTGTACATGCGCACTTCACCCGGCTTTTGCGGGACGAAAGGTTCGAGGTTTCCGGACAGAGTGTTGTGGAGTTGGATTTCGGCCATCGGCGCGCGGTGTTCTTTCCTGGCGATTGACGAAGCCTTGGATTGTATCCGAGGGGTTTGACGTGGAGCAATGCACAAGGGGCCAAAGAAATGGCAAATGACTCCGACCAGGTCGGGGTAGCGAGTGGCGAGCGAAGGCCGCGGGCTCGCCCAGAGGAAGACGTAGTTTTCCTAAACAGTGGCAAACAGAGGGCTTACAGCGTAGCTAAACAGAAGAGTGTTTAAGCGCTCTTGAAAGCCGAGCTGCCTCAGTCGTCCTTTAGGCGTTGTGCCCTCGACTTAGGTTTCTGTAACGATGTGATACGAAAGGAGCTAAAGGAATTCCTTCCATGGCGGGGTGGGGCGATGTCGATGAGAAGGCGCCAGACCCTTCGACGCTACGCTAAGGTCCGAGCAAGCAGGTTGACGCATCCTCCCCGCCGCAAGCGGCGAGGATTCCTACGGCTCCTCGGTTTGTTTTCCAGGGATGGCTTCGGTGGACCCGATGGAACTGAAGATGCCAGTCCCGGTCACCGTCACGGAATTGGACTCCGGAGTTTGACTGGGGAACCGCAGCCTTGGGCGGAACCGGGCTGTTCAGATGGTATACGGCATTGGACACTATGCGGGTCGCGAAGAGACGAATGCGGGGAAAAGACAAGGAAATGAACGCAGGTTCCAAAAAGCCCACCGAGCGTAAACGGCTGGTGGAAGACAGGGGAATTGTGGAGGTGGCGAAAGGGCCACAAGAAGTAGCGTAGGGCTAGACACGCGAAAAACATCGTGTTATCGTTTTTTCCCGTACCGCCATCCTTGCGCCAGGCGGCTGGGCTCTGAACAGGAACCTGCCAACGTTTTCAAGGGGGCCGTTTACGCGGCTCGCTTTTCGGGCGGTCCCGCTGTGTGGGGCCGACCTGACGCTCAAAAGACCCTCCCCTCGAGGAACACAAAGCCGTCTCTCATTGCGAGCCGATTTTCTTGAATTTGATTGCCGCGGCAAGGCGCAACAGAGCTGCGCCGCTATAAACAAAAAGTGGAAGGGACGGCATCGGACGCGACGAGCCACTCCCAGTCCGACGCGGGGTTCAATATAGGATGCGCGCGATGACAAGCAAGCGAAAAGGCAAGATGAGAGAAAAAAGGGGACACCTTGCTTAAGCTGCGAAAAGTCGAAATCGTTGGCTTTAAGTCGTTTTGCGAACGCACGGTGGTGACTTTCAGCGGCTCGGGGACGACGTGTATCGTCGGACCGAATGGCTGCGGGAAATCGAACGTGGTGGACGCCATCTCCTGGGTGCTCGGCGAGCAGAGCCACAAGTCTCTGCGTGCCGAGCGCATGGCGGATTGCATCTTCAATGGCACGACAAAGCGGCCGCCGCTCGGTATGGCGGAAGTGACCATCACGATGGAAGATCCGGAACTGGCGGACGCAGCGCGGTTTGTGATGGAAGGGGCCGCGGCAGAAGAGAAGAAGGATTCGGCCGCAGAGGGCGGAGAGAACACTGCGAAAGATCAGTTTGATGGAGACTCTGCAACGGGGGCACTCGAGAGCGAGCCGCGGAGCCAAGATGCGGCAGGCCCGGCTCCGGCACTAGAGAGCACCGAAGAGTCGGGTGGCAGACTCAAAAAGCTGTTCAAGAGAAAGAAAAGGAACGAAGAGAAGCCGACGTTGGCCACCAAGCCGGGTGAGATTATGGTCAGCCGGCGGCTGTATCGCTCCGGGCAGAGCGAATACCTCATCAACGGGCGCGTGGCACGCCTCCGCGACGTGCAAGAAATGTTCATGGGTGTGGGGCTGGGACCGGACTCGTACGCCATCATCGAGCAGGGGCGCATCGGACTGATCCTTTCCACCAAGCCGATGGAGCGGCGCGCGATCATCGAAGAAGCCGCCGGCGTGACGAAATTTAAAACCAAGAAGCGGCTGGCGGAAGCAAAGCTGGAATCGTCGAAACTGAATCTGGCGCGCGTGAATGACATCGTCATCGAAGTGGAGAAGCAGCTCGGCTCGCTAAAACGGCAGGCGGCCAAGGCGCGGCGGTATTCGGAGATTCGCGACCAGATGCGCGGGATCGTGCGACAGATGCTGGCGGGCAAGGCACGCGAGTTGGATGCCGCTGCGGAGAGAATTGGCAAGCAATTGGAAGAGCTGAGCGCGGTGGAAACCGAGCGAGCGGCGGCCATCCAGCAGATGGAAGGCGAGCAGGACAGGCTGAATCAGCGCATATACGAACTGGATGCGGAACTCCGGCAGAACCAGAACGTGCTGAACCTGACGGCGCTGGAAGCGGACCGCAGCGAGAACCGCATTGCGTTCAACCGGCAGCGGGCGCAGGAGCTGGCGGGGCGCCACGCCCAAATGGATGCGGAGCTGAAGCAAGCGCGGGCGCAAGCTGCGGAATGGGAAATGCGCAGCGCGACGCAGGTGCAGGCGGTGACGCTGCTGCGCGAAGAGTCGGGCGCGCTGAACGGCCGCGTCGAGGAGCTTTTGCAGCGCGTGGAGCAACGCGCGGTCGAGATTCGGGATGCCGAAGGGGGGATCGAGGCGCTGCGGCAACGCGCGTCGGAGGCCGGCGAAAGTTTGCTGCGGTTGCACGGCGAGCAGAAACAGGCGGAAGAAGCGCTGGTGCACCAAACCGAAGCGGTGCGAAAACTGGAAACGAACGAGCACGAGATGCTTGAAACCTCAATGCGCGCGCGTGACGACGCCGACCGCGTTGCTCATGAACTGGAAGCGGTTTCCGAGCAGCTTGGCGCGTTGAAGCAAAATGCCGCGGAGCTGCAAGCGAAGATTGGCGGATTACGCGAGCAGCGCGACGGGTTGACAAAAGAAGCCGACGCGCTGCGCGATGCGCTGGCGAGCGTGCGGGCACGGCATTCGACGCTAACGCAGATTTTGAACGACCGGTCGTACACGGCGGAAGCCGTGCAAAAGCTTTTTGCAGCGAACGAACGAGGCGGCGGGCAGCAATTCCGGGCCGTTGGCGTGCTGGCGGATTACGCGGAGGTCGAAGAGGGGCACGAAGCGGCGATCGAGCAGTTCCTCCGTGATGAGTTGGAATTTGTCGTCGTGGAGACATTCGACCATGCCCGTACGGGCATTTCCATGCTGCGTGATGAAGTGGGCGGCAGGGCCACGTTCTTCGTGGATTCGCTGCGCAATCTGCGGCTCGAAAACGAGTACGAGCCGATTGCCAATTTCCACCGCGAAGACGGAGTGATTTCGCGGATGGACAAGCTCGTGGAATTTCGCAATCCGCTAGGCGCGGCGGCCAAACAGTTCCTGCCGAGGCTGCGCGCGGCGTATTTGACCGACAGCGCGGCGGCCGCGGAGAAACTGGCGCGGGAGAATCCGCAATACGCGTTCGTCACGCCGGACGGGACGTGCTATCAGGGCCGTATGGTCACCGGCGGGCGTCCGGGCGAGGCGGGGCCGCTTGGCATGAAGCGCGAATTGCGGGCGTTGAATGCCGAACTGTTGCGGCTCGAACACCGGATGAACGAAAAGCAGGCTGCGCTGGCAGCGGCGGCCGCGGAGTTGCGCGCAACCGAACAAGCGCTGGAACAAATCAGCGCGACGCAGCGCGACGTGGAGCGCGAGGCGATCTCCGTGCAGCACCGCCACAACCACA
>WNGG01016015.1_pt1 | contig 14255 bp, 13 predicted proteins | sample 5400661 | NCBI WGS metagenome assembly WNGG01 (sample SAMN13153372, study PRJNA577476) | soil metagenome | isolation source: 100 cm soil or saprolite under Garry oak tree replicate 1 | place: USA:California | collected 2016-06-15
ACGTTCCGTGGCCCGCGATCATCGCGGCATCGTCGTAGGGATGAAGGAAGTAGGCGCCTGAGCGATCCTTGAGCTCGCCGACCAGCGCGATCAGCTTCGTCATGTCTGCCGCGAACACGATCTCGGCGCCGTAGCTCCGGGTCGCGTCGACCTTTGACTGGGGAGCGGTCTGCGGCATCGCGACGGTGACCGGGACACCTGCGGTGCGAGCCGCGAAGGCGATCGCCTGCGCCGCGTTGCCGGCGCTCATGGTCACGATCCCCCGTTGCCGCTGCTCGTCCGACAGCGTCGAGATCGCATAGACAGCGCCGCGCGGTTTGAACGAGCCGGTCCGCTGGAGGTTCTCGGCCTTGAGATAGGCGACGGCTCCGATGCGTTCCGACAGCGAACGGCTCGACAGGAGTGGGGTGCGGTGAAGGACCGGGCCGACGATCTCGCGGGCGCGCTCGACGTCGGCGAGCGTGACGGAGATGGCCTTCTCGCTAGCCTTCATCCGAGCAAACGGTAGTCCTAGCTGCCGCGCCGAACCCGTCGAAGCCTCTTCCCGACTGTGGGGTAGCGTCGAACCGCGCTATCCGAGGACTCGGTGGGCCCGCCAGGGATCGAACCTGGGACCAGCAGATTATGAGTCCGCCGCTCTACCACTGAGCTACGGGCCCGACGAGCTACGCGCGGGAGCTTGCTCACGCAGCGTAGCGAGGATGGGCCCGTGAGCGCAGCGATACGGGCCCGAGGAGGCGCATCCGCGAGCCTGCTCGCGAGGGCGCCGACGATGGGTCCGCTCGCGTCGCGACGAGCCCGACCGCCGAGGAAACTATCGCGCGGCGCCAGGCTCGGAGCGACGCGAGAGGGCCCGGCCGTCCAAAACGGGAGCGCATGCCCGCACAAAAAGCGCGCGCAAGCCGTTATAGTCCGTGCGGGGCTGGTGGCGCGTACGTTTCCGCGCGCTGTGGGGAGCACAGCAACTCGAAGCGGGCCCGGGCAAGGGGGTTCGCAAAGAGGAGAGCGCGGTTGGGTAACGTCATAGCGATCGCGAACCAAAAAGGCGGCGTCGGCAAGACCACGTGCGCCATCAATCTCGGCGGCGCGCTCGCGTCGCTCGGTCACGAAGTCCTCTGCCTCGACCTCGATCCGCAGGCGAACCTCACCGTCGGTCTCGGTATTGACCTCAACACGGTCGAGCGAAGCATCGCGGACGTCCTCATTGATTCGAATGTGACGCTCGGGTCGATCATCCGACCGACAAAAACGAAGAAGGTCGACGTCGCGCCGTCGACGCTCGAGCTCTCGGCCGCCGAGGTCGAGCTCTTCAACGCGATCGGCCGCGAGATGGCGCTGCGCGACAAGCTCGCGCGCGAGGTCGTCGACCGGTACGACTACGTCCTCATCGATTGCCCACCGACCCTCGGCCTCCTCACGCTGAACGCGCTCGTCGCGGCGACAGGCGTGATCATCCCCGTGCAGACGCAGTACTACGCACTCAAGGGTGTCGCAGCACTTCTCAAGATCATCAAGACGGTACAGACGCGTTTGAATCCAAGCCTCAAGGTGTACGGCCTGCTTCCGACGTTCTACGACAGCCGAACGATCCTCGCGCGCGACATGCTCGACTCGCTGAAAGATCTCGGGGATCACCAGGTGTTCGCCACCGTGATCAGACAGTCCGTAAAGATCGGAGAAGCCCCCACCGCGGGCGTCCCGATCACCGTGTACGAGCCCAAGAGCGATGCTGCAAAGAGCTTCGTCGATCTGGCGAAGGAGGTGATCGGTGCTCACAAGTAATCGTCCACGAAAGTCCTTCCGCGAGGCCGGTGAGCGGATCTTCCAGCAGGAGGCCGATGTGCAGCCCGGCATCATCAGCCTGCTTGCGGCGCGAACGCCTACCGCGGTCCGCGATATCCCCGTCGAGAAAGTGATCCCGAATCCGGGACAGCCGCGCATCACGTGGCACGAAGACACGCTCGCCGAGCTCGCTGCGTCGATCCGCGAGCACGGCGTGCTGCAGCCGATCCTGGTCCGCCCCGCCGGTAACGAGTACGAGATCATCGCCGGCGAGCGCCGCTGGCGCGCCTCCAAGCTCGCGGGCAAAGAGACGATCCCCGCGATCGTCGAGCGCTTCGACGATGCGACCGCGCTCGAGATCGCACTCATCGAGAACCTGCAGCGCGAGGACCTCTCGCCGCTCGACGAGGCCGTCATCTACAAGAAGATGACGGACGAGCTCGGGTATTCGATCCGCAATCTCGCGACGAAGCTGAGCAAGGACAAGGGATACGTCGAGAACCGCCTGCGGCTCGCGTCAGCCCCGGACGACGTGCGCGATATGGTCGCGCAGCGGTACGACACCCTGTCCGCCGCGTACGAGCTCATGAAGCTCGAGAACAAGCGGCGCCGCCAATCGCTCGCGAAGCAGATCATCGCCGGGAAGCTCACGCTCCTCCGGCTGCACGATCAGGTCGAGCGCATCCTCCATCCCGGCGAGAAGGCGCAGCGGACCGCACCGGAGATCCCGCCGCTCCGCGATGACGCGCTCATCACGGCGACCCGGAAGCTGAACGAAGCCTTGTCGGAGCTCGCGCGAGCCATCGGCGAGGACGGCCACGGGAGCATCGCCGAGGCCGATCGCCAGAACCTCGCGAAGTTCCTGACGATCTCGCGAGCGCGCCTGGACAATCTCGTGGCACGCCTGCGAAGCGGGGCGCGCGCCTAGCGCGGCGGCACTCTAGAGTTGGCGCGTGCGGATCGCATTTAGGAGCAGCGCCATCGGGTTCGCCATCATGACCGGCGCGGTCACGCTCGCCGCGATGGGGCTCTTCGTTCTCATGGATTCGCGCGCGCAGGCGTTCTGGGGTGCGCGCATCGGGGACGTCGTCAGCTTCGTGCGGTCGCTGTTCCCGCGCTAGGCGGCGCGGCCAACGTCGACGGGGTCCTCTTCGACCACCGTCACAAGACGAGCCTTCTGCACTTTGGCGTCGCGCAGGATCGAGACGGCGGTCACCGCGATACCGAGGGCCGTGAAGATCGCCAGTCCAGCGTCACCGGTCAAAAGGTCCATCATGCGAAACAGATAAGCAGCCCTCATGCCAGCGCGCCGGGCAAGCGGGCCGTTACTTCGCCGTCACATTTCCCCTCTGTTTACGCCGCCTTTCGCGGAGGACGGCCGCGCACGACGCGGACCTGGGCGACGCGCCGGCCGTCCACTGCCGTGACCTGGAACCGGTAGCCCTCGATCTCGATCGTGTCCCCCACGGCGGCGATGCGGCCGAGACGGCCGAACACGAGCCCGCCGACGGTGTCGTAGGGCTCGTCCGTCAGCTCGACGCCGAGACGCTCGCGCAGCGCGTCGAGGGACGTGAGCCCATCGACCACGAACGTCCCAGGCGCCTCTTCCTTGAAGGCGGGCGCTTCGCGATCGAACTCGTCCTGCACCTCACCCACCAGCTGCTCGATCACGTCCTCCAGCGTCACGAGGCCCGCCGTCCCGCCGAACTCGTCGAGAACGATCGCGAGCTGAACGCGCTGCCGCCGGAACTCCGCGAGGGCCTGGTCGAGGCGCATCGTCTCGGGCATCACCGGCACCTTTCGCATGACGTCGCGCGCGCGGGCCCGGTTCTCCTTGTCGACGCCGACGAGGTCCTTCACGTGGACGATGCCGATGATGTGATCGAGGTCTTCCTGATAGACGGGGAAGCGCGAGAAACGATGCTGCCGAGCCGTGATCAGGATGTCGGCGACGGGCGTGTCGTCCGAGACCGCGACGATCTCGGTCCGCGGCACCATGACCTGACGGACGATGCGATCGGCGAACTCCATAGCGCGCCCTACGATCACGCGCTCGCTCTCCTGAAGGACGCCCTTCCGCGTCGAGACGGCGACGAGCATCTTGAGCTCTTCCTCGCTGTGCACGTTGACCTCGTCGTTGGGGCGGATCCCGACGACTCTGAGGATGGCGTTCGCGCTGCCGTTCACGAGGGCGATGAACGGGTACATCACTCGATAGAAGAGATCGAGGGGATAGGCGCACCAAAGGGCGAGCGCGAGCGCGCGTTGGATCGCGAGGTACTTAGGCGCAAGCTCCCCCACCACGATGTGCAGATAGGTGATGACCCCGAAGGCCAGGGCGAACGAGAGGACCTCAAGTAACGGGTCCGGCAGCCACCCGAAGTAGGGGTGAAGGAGCGCGGCGACCGCGGGCTCGCCGATCCAGCCGATCGCCAGAGAGCAAAGCGTCACGCCGAGCTGTGACGCGGAGATGTACTGGTCGAGCTTGCCGACAATGCTCGCGGAGAGGCGAGCGCGACCGCTCCCTTGCTGGGCGAGCTCGTCGAGCTGCGTTTTCCTGATGCGGACGAACGCGTACTCGGCGGCCACGAAGAACCCGTTCGCCAGGACGAGCAGCAGAGTGAGACCGAATGCGACGAGCGCGCTCGTGTCCATGAACGTGCGATTCTCGCATCTCCAGTTGGTTGCGTCGGACGACGCCCGCCGCGAGCAGACAGACCCGCGATACGCTCTCGGAGATGCGCGTGCTCGTTCGTCTATTCGCGTCTTACAGGGAAGCGGCGGGGCGAGGACATTTCGATCTGGAGCTCCCTCCTGGAGCGACCGTGCGGGACGCCATCGCACGCATCACCAAAGAGCACCCGCTCATCACAGAGGGGCGCCAGGTCGTCATCGCGCGGAACCGCGAATATGTCGGCGTCGACGAGCCGCTCGCCGACGGCGACGAGCTGGCGCTCATACCGCCGGTCTCCGGAGGAGACGCCCGCACGCTCGCGCCGATCGCGGTGAGCGAAGCGCCACTCTCCGTCGACGACGCGCTTGCGCTCGTGCGCGACGATGCATTCGGCGGCGTGGTCGTCTTCCTCGGCACGGTCCGCAGCCAGAGCAGGGGCAAACGCATCCTCCATCTCGAGTACGAGGCCTACGCCGAGATGGCCGAGGCCAAGATGCGCGAGATCTCCGATCGTCTGGTGCGCGAGCACGGCCCGCTCCGGATCGCGATGCACCACCGGGTCGGCGACCTCCGGGTCGGCGATATCGCCGTCGTCGTGGCCGCGGCCGCTCCCCACCGCGACGCCGCATTCGCCGCTGCGCGGTCGGCGATCGACGAGCTCAAGACGATCGTGCCCATCTGGAAGAAGGAGCACGCCGAGGATGGCGCGATCTGGATCGAGGAACACGCCTAGCGGCGCCTCAGCAAGGGTCGAGACGAGTACGTACGTACTCGCGGACAGAAGATTCGCGTATTCCTCCCGCCGTCGGCCAGATCAAGCGCCTCTACGTTCGGGCCATCTCACCAAGGAGGAACGAGATGGCCACCCACGAACGAACCAGCGCAAGCAAGAGAGTCCTCAGGAAGCTTGGGATCCTCGCGATCGGCGCGAGCATTGGCCTGGCCGCCTGCGGAACGACCGCAGTTCGCTCCGGCACGGTCCAGACCACCGGCGACCGTCAGTCCGTTCTCCGCGACCCGGCCAACCCGTCGTGGTCACGCAACACGGCCGTCGTCGAGGCGGGCGCGCGTCGATCGGTGCTCGGCGATTCTGGCAATCCGCACTGGTCCCACAACACCGCGACCCCTGCAGCCGACGATGGGGTCGACCAGCGTGCCCCGCGGCCGTACTAACGGTCTGGCGTCGCGCTCCCGCGAGGTCCCACCCAGCCCCGGGAGCGCGACGCCGTTGGCGGGACACCGCATGACAGAATCCAGCGCGGGGAGGGCACTGTGACTACAGACGCTCGTCCGATGACGGATCGGCGGATCCTTTGCCCCGTCCTCATCGGACGCAACGCCGAACTGGGACAGCTCGAGTCTCTTGTGCGGGAGTGCCTAGGCGGACGGGGCCGGACCGCCCTCGTGTCCGGCGAGGCGGGTGTCGGGAAGACGGCCCTGCTGAGAGAGTCTGTGAAACGGGCACGCGCGGTCGGCGCCCGGGTTCTTGTGAGCGAATGCACAGAGATCGATGCGCGCCGGCCGTTCGGTCCGTTCATGGACATCGCTCGCGCGGCGAACCGCGTGGACACCCTCCCGGTCGCTCCGCGCGACGCGGTGATGGCTGGAACCGATCGCTATCGGCTTCATTCTGCTTTCGCCGCTCTGCTGGGCGATCTGGCGCGCGAACGACCGATCGTGATCGTGATCGAAGATCTGCATTGGGCGGACGAGGCTTCACTCGAGCTCTTTCCGCATCTTGCACGCAAGCTCCGCGACGTGCCTTTGCTGCTCGTCGGCACGTACCGCAGTGACGAACTCCATCGGCGCCACCCGCTCCGACCCGTGCTCGCGGAGCTGAGCCGGATTCACGTCGCTGACGATGTCGCGCTGCACCGGTTGAGCGAGGACGACGTCGCGGCTTTCTTGCGCGAGGCCATGCAACTGGACCGGCCACCGGCCGTCGAGTTCCGCCGAGCGATGTTCGAGACCTGCGAGGGCAATCCTCTCTTCATGGAAGAGGTCCTGCGCGCGCTCGTCGAGCGTGGGGACATCGAGCTCCGCGAAGGGTCGTGGCGGCGGACGAAGGAGGTCGCCCAGATCGTGATCCCCGACACGCTACGAGACGCGGTCCTCGAACGGTTCGAAACCTTGTCGGCGGACGCTCAGAATGTCCTGCTGCATGCCGCGGTCATCGGGCCGCGATTCGACTTCGATCTACTGCTTCGCGTAACCAGTTCGGAGGAGGCGCCCCTCGTGAGCGCCCTCCGAGCCGCGATCGACGCGCAGCTCCTGCTGGAAATTACGGACGCCGAGGGGGCCGAACTCTACGCCTTCCGCCATGCGCTCACGCGCGAGAGCGTTCTACTCGAGCTCCTCCAGCCAGAACGACGTCGGATGCATGCCACTGTTGGGGAGGCGATTGAGTCACGCGCCGGCGACGACGCGACGGCGCAGGCCGAGGAGCTCGCCTATCACTTCGACGAGGCCCGCGACGATCACCGCGCCTTCCGTTATCACGAGCTCGCCGCCAGCGAGGCGTATCGCCTCTTCGCGTTCGCGCGCGCGGCCCGCCACCTCGAGCGCGCCGTCGAGCTGGCCGGAAACGATGAACCCGCGCTCGGCGACCTTCAGCTTCGCCTCGCCGACGCTGCGGAGCTCGCCGCGATGCCACGCCGCGCACTCCGCGCGGCCGAAGAGGCCCGGAGATGGTTCGAGGAAGCCGGCGACACCCGAGGCGCGGGCCTGGCGCTCACCCGGATCGCCTCGCACCGCTGGTTCCTCGGCGAAACGCGCGCTGCGAGAGATGGGGCAGAGGATGCGGTGCGGCTCCTCGAGCCTCTCGGAAAGAGCCAGGAGCTCGCCGGCGCGTACGCGCAGGTCGCGAAGCTTGCCTACCTGGATCTCGACTTCTCTACGGCGGCTGAATGGGGTCAGCCCGCCGTTGACATGGCGCGGGAACAAGGGGCGCTGAGCACCGAGGCGGACTCTCTCATCACGCTCGGCTCAGCTGATGGGCAGCTGGGTCGTATCCAGGGCGTCGCGCGAACGCGCGAGGGCATCGCCCTGGCGTCGGCGCATGACTTGGTCGGGGTCGCGATGCGGGGTTACCACAACCTCTGGATATCGCTGTGTGCGACCGGATCCTCCGGGGCGGAGGTGCGCCCCATGTACGAGGAGATGTTCGCCTACGCCCGCCGCCACGGTTACCGGACGGAGACACTCCTCGCCGATGAGGCGGGCTACCTGTTCGCCGGTGGCGACTGGGACGCGGTGCTCAGGCTCGCACAGGAAACACGCGGCGAAACGGTCTGGACCGCTCAGCTTCAGGTCGCGGAGGCATTCATACTGGCGGGCCGCGAGGGCCCGGCGCGGTCGCTACCGCTCCTCGAGGTGCCGCGGCGCGTTCTGCGTGATGTGAGCGCAAGTCACAAGCTCTTCCTAGCCAGCACCCTCGGTCGGGTCACGCTCCTGGCCGGCGACCCTCGCGCGACGCTCGACCATCTCGACGGTCTCCCCGCGATCGCTGGATCGAGGTCGCCCTCGCGGACGAGGCCGGTGCTCGACGTGTCACGGCGCGTGCCAGGCGCGCCTTTGCTCAGGCCGAGCGCGCTCTGAATGACGGGCATCTCGACCCCGCGATCTCATTGCTGGCGGAGAGCGCCGAGCTCCTTCGGCAGTCGTTCCTGCCATTCGGAGAAACGCTTGCGCGGCGCCGGCGTATCGAGCTCCTTCTCCGGCGGAACGGCGTCGGCGATCGCGAGGCCGCCCAGGCAGAGCTCTCGAACATCCTGCCGTACTGGCGCAAGGCGAAAGCTGCGTGGTACCTGGGTCAGCTCGAACGCTGGGCGACCGATCTCGGGCTCGTCTTCCCTGTGGAGGCGCCCGCGGCGGAAGCGTCGCCGACGCGCTCGCGCACCCAGTTGACCGCGAGAGAGCGCGAAGTCGCCGCACTCGTCGCGACGGGCCTCTCCAACAAAGAGATCGCAGAAAAGCTTGTCATCAGCGAGCGCACAGCCGAAGGCCACGTGGAGCGGATCCTGGGCAAGCTGGAATTCCGCTCGAGAAGTCAGATCGCAGCATGGCAGGCAGGTGGAGATCCGACCCGCTCGCCATCCTGAAGCGACACCTACGCGTGACAGAATCCGAACGTGGACCGAGCATCCCCGAGCGCATTCGTGCGGCGCCTGGCGGAGATCTGCGGGGACGAGAACGTGTTCTGGCGGCCCGAGGATCTCCTCGTGTGGGAATACGACGCCGGGTTCGATCGGCGTCCGCCGACGGCCGTCGCTGTGCCGGGTACGGCGGAGGAGGTCGCGGCGGTCGTGCAAGCGGCTCGCGCCGCCGGCGCGCCAATCGTGCCGCGGGGCGCGGGAACCGGCCTTTCGGGCGGGACGATCGCATGCGCGGACGCCATCGTGGTCGCGACGACGCGCCTCCGCAGCATCGTCTCGATCGACCGGGCGGCGCGCGTTGCGGTCGTTGAGCCTGGCGTAACCAATCTCGCCGTGAGCGTCGCCGCGCGAGAGCACGGCCTTTTCTTCGCTCCCGACCCAGCGAGCCAGAAAATCTCCACTATCGGCGGGAACGCCGGCACCAATGCGGGCGGTCCGCATGCCCTCCGCTACGGCTCGATGACCAATCACGTGCTCGGGATCGAGCTCGTCCTGCCAAGCGGCGAGATCGGGCGTTTCGGTGGCGCGGTGGCGGACCTCGCGGGCTATGACTGCGTCCCGCTCATCGTGGGCAGCGAGGGGACGCTCGGGATCATCACGAAGCTTTGGCTGCGCCTACTGCCACTTCCTGAGGACGTGCGCACGTCCGTCGCGATCTTCGCCGACATCGACAGTGGCGCGCGGGCGGCGAGCGCGATCATCGCAACCGGGGTGGTGCCAGCAGCGATGGAGATGCTCGACAAGGTCACGATCGGCGCGCTGAATGCCGCGTTCGACGTCCACCTTCCCGCGGACGCCGGGTCGCTGTTGCTCGTCGAGGTCGAGGGACTCAGCGAGGAGGTCGAAGACTGGGCGACGTCGATCCTGCGGGTCCTGAAGCAGAACGGCGCGACCGATGTCCGCACGGCAGCGACACAGGCTGAGCGCGAGCTTCTGTGGAAGGCGCGCAAGCTCGGTTACGCCGCACTCGCGCGTATCAAGCCGAACAACTATCTGCACGATGCGGTCGTCCCGCGCACGAAGGTGCCCGAAGTGCTTCGCGAGGTCAACGCGATCGCCGAGCGGTACGGCTACATCATCGCCAACATGTTCCACATCGGCGACGGCAATCTGCACCCCGTGCTGCTCTTCGACGCGCGCATCCAGCCGGTCGACCGCGTCATGGAGGCGAGCGCGGAAATCCTGAAGGTCGCGCTCAACGCGGGCGGCGCGCTGACCGGCGAACACGGCGTCGGCCTCGAGAAAAACCACTTCATGTTCTGGGTATTCGGGCCCGAGGATCTCGACGCCCAACGGCGAGCGCGCGACGCGTTCGATCCAGACGGGACGATGAACCCGGGGAAGATCTTTCCGGGGGGCGATGCCTGCGCCGACATCCCGACGGAGCGCACCAAGCGCGCGCTCGCGGAGGGCATGTGGGTATAGCGATGGGCCTCGACGCGCATGTCATCGACGGCGTGGCCCCGCGGAGCGTCATCCGCGCGACGAACGAGGCCGACGTCATCGACGCGATCCGTGGCGCGAACGAGCGGGCCGATGCGATCGTCGTCAGCGGGGGCGCGACCCGACTCGGCGTCGGCGACCCACCGGCGCGCTACGACGCTGTCCTCGATCTTTCCGCCCTTCGTGGCATCGTTGAATACGAGCCCGGCGATCTCGTGGCCACCGTCCGGGCCGGAACGACGCTGGCGGAGCTCGCTGAGGCCCTCGCCCCACACGGGCAGAGCTGGCCGGTCGAGCCGGGTCTCCCCGAACGCGCCACCGTCGGCGGCACGCTCGCAAGCGCGGCTGGTGGCCCATCACGTCTGCGGTATTTCCACCCGCGCGACTGGGTCATCGGCGCGCGCGTCGTCCTCGGCGATGGGACGCCGGTGCGCTCGGGCGGCAGGGTCGTGAAGAACGTCACGGGCTACGACCTCACCCGCCTCTGGAGCGGGACGTTCGGAACGCTCGTCGCCATCGTCGAGCTGACGCTGAAGCTCACCGCGATACCCGAGCGCACGGTATCGCTGGTCGCGGAGGTCGACGTTCCCGCGGCGCTCCAGATAGCCAACGATCTGCATGCGAGCGGTCTTCCGCTGGACGCGCTCGCGGTCGTCACCGGCGAAGCGGTCGGCGCGCTCGATGCGCGCGGCGAAGCGGCGCTCCTTGTTCGCCTGACGGGTCCCGCCGCCGCCGTGCGGCGGCTCGGTCGCGAGATCCGCGAGCGCGTGCGGTGCCACGACGTGGCGAACGAAGCGTGGGATCGCGTCGCAGCGCTCCCGCTCGGCGCAAAGTGGACCGCGCGCGTCGCGTGGCCGGCGGCGACCCGACCGGCAATTCAGTTCGGCGGGTACCCCGCCGTGATCTACCCGGCGAACTCGACCGCATATCTCCTCCGATCGATCGATCGCGCGACCTTCGGAAAAGTCCGCACCTCGCTCGAGGCGGCTGGCGGGATCGCCGTGCTTGAGCGGGCGAGCGCCGAATACAAGCGTGAGGCGGGCGGAGCGTGGGGCGCGCCGCGTGTGCCGCTCGGCATCGCGCGCGCGCTGAAGCAGCGTTTCGACCCGCGCGGAGTGCTCGCTCCGGGACGGATGCCCGCATGAGCGCCGTCTTCGACACGACCGGGCTCGAGCGCTGCATCCACTGCGGGCTCTGCCTCGAAGCCTGCCCGACGTACAAGATCACGCATCTCGAGACGGAGTCACCGCGCGGGCGCCTGCATCTCATGGGTGCGATCGCGGATGGGCGCATCGATATACGATCGAGCGACGCCACGGTGCTGCACCTTGACCGATGCCTCGCGTGCCGCGCATGCGAAGCGGTGTGTCCCTCGGGCGTTCCCTACGGTCGCCTCATCGAGGAGACGCGGGCCGGCATCGCCCAGGAACGGGGCATAGCGCCGCTCGGCCAGCTGCTGCTGTGGTCGGTCTCGCGACCCTGGGTCCTCCGCGCGATGGCCGCGCTGCTCCTTGTCTCCGAGCGGACCGGACTGCGGAGGCTCGCGCGTCGCTTGGGGCCGCCGCGCCTGCGGCGGCTCGATGCGCTCGCCCCTCCGGTGGGCCGTCCCGCCTACCGGCGCGTCGCGGTGGAATCGCCCCGCTCGTCCGTCGCATTGCTTTTGGGCTGCGTCATGCGCGCGTCCTACGGCGACGTGCACACAGCGACCGCGCGCGTGCTCGCGCACCTCGGCGCCGAGGTCATCGACACGCCGGGACAGACCTGCTGCGGCGCGCTTCACGCACATGCCGGCGACAAGGCGGAGGCGGTCCGCCTCGCGAAATTGAACATCGCCGCGTTCGAGGGCGCCGACGTCATCCTCGTGAATGCCGCGGGTTGCGGCGCCCATCTCAAAAGCTACGCGCACCTTCTCGAGGACCGGCCCAACTGGGCCGCTCGCGCCGCAGCACTCGCGTCGCGCGTCCGCGACGTGAGTGAGTACATGCAGACGATCGTCGGTGACAACACTTTGGGCGACCTCGGGATGCGCGTCACCTACCAGGACCCGTGCCATCTCGCGCACGCGCAGGGCATCCGAGCGGAGCCGCGCGCGCTGCTCTCGAGGGTGCGTGGCCTCGAGCTCGTGGAGATGGCCGGCGCCGACGTCTGCTGCGGGAGCGCCGGCTACTACAACCTCGCCCAGCCCGAATACGCGGACCGGCTCCTCGAGCCGAAGATCGACGCGATACTCGCGACGCGGCCCGACGCGGTCGTCACCGGGAATCCCGGGTGCATGCTCCAGCTCGCCGCGGGGCTTCGGTCGCGCGGGCGCTCCGACATTCCGGTGCTCCACGTCGTCGAGGTCCTCGACCGCGCCCTGTCCGGCCGTTGATCGCGCGCCGGGTCCTCACGATCTTTCTCGCGACCGTCGCCACGATCGTCGCCGTCCTCATGCTCCTCCTTATCCCCGTGTCGGTGACGCTCGGCCGCTACGCCAACGTCCTCGGCGAGGCGCTGATCCTCGTGGCGTGCGTCGGCTACGTCACGCGCGTCATGCGCGGCGACCGGCGCAGGCGCCGCGAGGCCGAAGCCGCGCTTCCCCCGGAGCGCCGGCCCGCTCGACGCGTGCCGAGGCGGCCGATCACGTTCCAGCTCCGCGAGACGCTGTTCGCATTCCTCGTGTGGTTCGTGCTGGTGGTCGCGTTCAACGCGTTCGTGGTCGGGATCGGGCCGGTCCCGAACGTGGGCATCGCGGTCTTCGCTGCGTTCATGCTCGCGACCCTCACGGTCACGGGCCGGCACATGATGTTCCGGATCACGGCGGAGGAGGACGCGCCGCCGGAGCGTTGAGCGCGACGCGCCGCTAGAGTCCGGCGGATGGACCTGGGCGTTCAGATCGAGCCGCAGCTCGGCTTCAAGTTCGAGGACGTCCTCGCGATCGCGCTCGACGCAGAGCGCGCCGGCTTCACCCGACTGTGGGTCTCGGACCACCTCTTTTTGGATCCGAACGCCGCGAACACCGACTGCCTCGAGGCCTGGACGCTCCTCGCGGCGCTCGCCGTGCGGACCGAGCGCATCCGCATCGGCCCGATGGTCACGTCGCAGTCGTACCGGAACCCGGCCCTGCTCGCGAAGATCGCCGCCGGCGTCGACGTGATGAGCAGGGGACGCCTCGAGTTCGGCCTCGGCGCCGGTTGGAAGGACGTCGAATACCGCGCGTACGGCTACGAGTTCCCCGACGGGCCGACTCGCGTGACCCAGATGATCGAGACGCTGGAGATCTGCACGCGTATGTGGAAGGACGAGCGCGCGACGTATCAGGGCAAGTACTACCGCATTGCCGACGCACTGTGCTCACCAAAGCCGATGCAGAATCCGCTCCCGATCTGGATCGGCGGATCCAAACCGCGCGTCATGCGCGCCGCCGCTCGCTCCGCCCACGCGTTCAACTTCAACCTCGGCACCTCGGCACAAACAGACACTCTCAAAGCGGCGATGCGTGAGATGGACGAGATCTGCAGGGCCGTGAAGCGCGATCCGTCGACGCTCCTCCGGAGCTCGTTCCTGATGGCGACGGTCGGATCGACGGCAGCGCGGAGCGAGGAATTGCTCAAGGAGTTCGCGAAACAGCAGAAGACAGATCCAGCCAAGATCCTCGAGCAGCGGCCGGGTCTCCTCCGGGAAACGCCGGAGCGCGCGCTCGCGCGGCTCCGCGAATACGCCGCTTTAGGGATCGCGCACGCCAACATCATGTTCCAGCCTTATGGAAGCGAGCGCGAGCAGATCGCCGCGCTCGCAGGGATCACCCCGAAGCTCGCCTAGTCGTGGAGCGAGCCGCGATCTGGCTCATCACCGGTGCGCCCGGCGCCGGAAAAAGCACGGTCTCGGATGCTCTATGCCGAAGGTTTCCCTTAGCCGTCCGCATCCCTGTCGACGACATTCGAGACTGGGTGGTGTCTGGATTCTCGAGTCCGGTGCAGTGGACCGCCGAGACGACTCGACAATTCGCTTTGGCCAGACGCGGTGCTGCCAGAATCGCCGCCGATTACGCCGACGCGGGATTCGTTGCGGTACTGGACGACGTCGTCCGCCAGTCACAACTCGACCACACGGACTACCTCGGGAACACGCCCCTTCGGAAGGTTCTGCTCAACCCGAGCCTCGAGACCGTCCTGGCGCGTAACGCGGCTCCGGGACGGAAGCCCTTCGATTCGAGCGTTCTC
>WNGG01005394.1_pt1 | contig 14254 bp, 12 predicted proteins | sample 5400661 | NCBI WGS metagenome assembly WNGG01 (sample SAMN13153372, study PRJNA577476) | soil metagenome | isolation source: 100 cm soil or saprolite under Garry oak tree replicate 1 | place: USA:California | collected 2016-06-15
TGCCCCGAGCGTTCAACACAGCACCAAAGCGATCAACTATCGTCGCGCCGGCAGCACTCTAAGGATCAATTTTAGCGGTACACCTCTATTGCCAGCGGCTTCCGGCGAAGCCGAAGTGAAGAATAAGGGCAATCGCGTGGAAATCTCCGCAAAGTTCACGAATCTCGAAGACGCTACAAAATTCGGCCTGGAGTACCTTACTTACGTTCTGTGGGCCGTCTCCCCACAAGGTCGCGCCGAAAATCTCGGCGAACTCAGTCTCAAAAGCGGCAACGGTGAAGTAAAAGCCATCACTGACATGCAAACCTTCGGCATGATTGTCACCGCCGAGCCGTACTTCGCCGTTTCTCAGCCCGGCGATACCATCGTCCTTGAGAATGCTGGCGACTCCCCCGGCGAAAATATTGAAGCACGTTACGAACTTCTCGCGCGTGGCGTCTATTCCTCGTCCAACACCAAAATAGAAAATGCTATTTTCGGCATCGACCGGAAAACTCCTCTCGAACTCTTTCAAGCGCGGAACGCCGTTCGCATCGCGAGAAACGCGTCTGCCGAAAAGTATGCAGCCGCTTCCGAGACCAAAGCTCAACAGCAATTGCAGGCTGCGGAAGATGCCTATCGGCAAAAGCGTGACCGCAAACTCGTTGAAGCCGCCGCGCGCGATGCCACGCAAACCGCTGAAGAAGCTCGCGTGATCGCAGTCAAGGCCAGGTCGGAGGAAGAAGCACAGGCAAAAACCGCCGCAGACAAGCGCGCCGCAGAGGCACGCGAAGCGAAAGCTCGCGCTGACGCTGATTCTGAATCGAAACGCCGACAGGAAGCGGACCAAGCCCGCGCCCAGGCCGAAACTGCAAGAGCTGAAGCAGAGCGCCTCAAGCAGGAGGCCGAGAAGGCCGCGGCGGAGGCCGCAATAGCAAAAGAAGAAGCGGAGAAGGCCCGCGCCGCCGCGCTAGCCGAACAACAAGCCGCCATCCAGCAACGACAAGCAGCAGAAGCAGACGCGGAAAAGGCGCGCCAGGCCGCGGCCAAAGCCGAATCCGAAAAAGCAGATCTTCGCGCTCAACTTCTCGGTCAGCTTAATTCCATTTTGCAAACTCGCGACAGTGCCCGGGGACTCATCGTCAACATGTCCGATGTTCTCTTCGACACCGGCAGCTCCACGCTGAAATCTGGCGCTCGCGAAAAGCTCGCGAAAATTTCCGGCATTTTGCTCGCGCATCCCGGACTCACGCTCCAAATTGAAGGCCACACGGACAGCGTCGGCTCCGATGAGTTCAACCAGCAGCTCTCCGAACGCCGCGCCGACAGCGTCCGAGATTTTCTTGCGGAACAGGGGGTCTCGCCGTCTGCTATTTCCGCGCGCGGCTTTGGCAAGACGCAGCCCTTCGCGTCCAACGACACTTCCGAAGGCCGCCAGCGTAATCGCCGTGTCGAACTTGTCGTCAACGGCGACGCCATCGGCAAATCCGCGTCCAACGCGACTACCACTTCAACCCCTTAAAATTTTCAAGCTTTGCCGCTCGATTCGGCATCCGCGGCAGACTTCTCTTCGCACTTTTTGCAAACCAGCGCGGTGCCGATCCGCGACCGCCTGCCCTCGTCCGTCATCACCCACAATCTGTTCATCCAGGGCGGATTGTGCCGCACGTGCTGCGTGTGCCCACATTCCAAGTCCGCCACCCAATTACTTTGGTCGTCTTGGTGAAACCCGACAATCTTTCGCTCGTACACACTTGCCCTTTGCGGCGGATCGTTCGTCAACCCATTCATTCGATATTCTTACGGCAGTCCAAATGTAAACAGTGAAGAGCCCGCCGCCACAGCCACATATTGTTTCCCATCGATCGCGTACGTCATCGGCGATGAATATATTGAGGCTCCGCACTGGAAATGCCACAGCGCCTTACCGCTCGCCGCATCCAGCGCAATAAAATTCCCCTCCGCGTCCCCGGTGAACACGATTCCGCCTGCCGTCGACAAAACTCCCGACCATGTCGGCGAAGGATGTTTCCACTCCCACTTAATTTTCCCAGTGTCAGGATCAAGTGCCCTCAGCGCGCCATAGAACGGAGCGGCGTCGTCATTCGGAAAGTATGCCGAGCCATAATAGGCGTGTCCCGCGTCGTAAGGCTGCGGTGCCGTTGAGAACACGTCGCACTGCTCTCGCGCCGTCACATAAAACAATTTCGTCTGCGGGTCGTAGGTCGGCGACATCCAGTTCGTCGCTCCCGCAGCTCCCGGGCACACCTTGTTCCCCTCAAGCGTCGGCAAGCCTTCCTTCGCGGGGACCGGCCGCCCGTTCGCATCCTTCTCCTTGGCCCACGAAACTTTCGCGTAGGATTCCGCCCGAATTAATTTCCCATTCGTCCGGTCAATCACATAAAAAAATCCGTTGCGGTTCGCCTGCAGAATCAGCTTTTTCCCGCCATCGTCAACCATCACCGGCACTTGCGTCGCATCGTAGTCATGTTCATCATGCTGCGTAAACTGAAAATGCCATTTTAATTTTCCGGTATCCGGATCGAGCGCCAACAGCGAATTCGAATACAAGTTATCTCCGGCGCGTCCTTCTCCGCGATTTGATGGCGAAGGATTTCCCGTGGTCCAAAATGTCGTGTTCGTCTCCGCGTCGTATGTTCCCGTAATCCACGCCGGCGATCCGCCAATTTTCCAAGATTCACCTTCCCAAGATTCATTCCCTGGTTCACCCGGCGCGGGAATCGTGTAGAACCTCCATCTCTTTTCCCCGGTATTTGCGTCGTACGCGTCAATGAATCCGCGAATTCCGTATTCGCCACCAGAAACTCCGACCAGTACCAGGTTCTTGATTACCAGCGGCGCCAGCGTGAAGCTGTATCCTTTCGTGTAGTCCACTGCTGACACATCCCACAGGACGTTCCCGGTTTTCGTGTCCAGCGCAATCACATGAGAATCGAGCGTCCCCATAAAAACTTTGTCGCCCAAAATCGCCAGACCGCGATTCACCCGACCGCAGCACGGACGAATATCTCCCGGCAACCCTCGCTGGTATTGCCAGATCGGCCGCCCAGTTCGCGCATCCAGCGCAAACGCACGATCGTCCTGTCCTGTCCCATACAGAATTCCATCCACCACCAGAGGCGTGGTTTCAAATTTTCCGGCCGCCATCGTCTGGTAAGCCCACTTCGGCACCAGCTTCCCGGCATTCGCCGCATCAATTTCGTGCAGAGTCGAATATCTCCGTCCCGTATAATCGCCGGAATACATCAGCCAGTTCTGCGGCTCTTTCCCCGCATTCAACAATCTCTCCGCCGTCACCTGCGCTCGTGTCGCGGCGGCAAATGCGAGCATCAAGCTCAAACAAAACGCCAGTCTGATTCTCACTTGACACCGCCCTGCCCGCCGCCAACCAGAAAAGCCAGCAAATCCTGCAAGTCTTTCTCGGGCAGCACTTTCTCGTCATAGGCTGGCATTAATGACTCCCGCGACTTCTGCAAGGACCTCAACGACGCCTTGTCCAACGAATGCACCTTCTCCCGCATATCCATAAATTGAATCGTGAAGCTATCCTCATTCAGCAATGTTCCCTGATACTTTGTCCCGTCATTCGTCACCACATTCACCGTCTCGTATTCCTCCGTGAACTCTTTCATCGCCTCAATGATTCCCTGTGCCAATCGCCTGCTCGGGTTCCTCAAGGACTCCGTTAGATACTCCGTCGACCGCGCCGTCCCTGCTCCCGTCAAATCTGGCCCCAGCCTTCCGCCTTTTCCTTTAAACATATGGCATGTCCCGCATGCCGCGCTTCCGTAATACAGTTCGCGCCCATGTTTCGCGTCGCCACTCACCGTGCTGGTCTTCTTCTCCACGCTCCGGATGTATGTCACCACCTGCCACAGCTCTTCCTCGGTCATTCCGACGCCTTGCTGCGTCGCGCCATTCGGCGGCATCGCCGTTCCCGGCACTCCGTTGTTAATCGTGTTGAATATGTCCGCGTCAGAGTCGCCGTGCTTTTTTGGAGTTCGCGTCAAATCCGGTCCGCGTCCTCCTCCCCTTGCTCCCAGCCCATGGCAAAATGCGCAGTTCGCGCGAAACTCGAATTCCCCCAGCTTCGCCACTTTCGCGTCACCCGCATACGGATTCTTCGCTTGCGCCGCCCCCGCAGATGCCGTTACGAGGCACATCAGTATCACCACCGCAAAATCAAAAACAAAAAATAAGCGCGGTCGGACATTCATTCGTTGACTCCTTTGCGCAAACCGAAACCGAGGCAGGCACGCGTCACCTACATTCAGGACGCGATCATTTCGCGGGAAACTATAGCATCACGCGGAACACAATTGGCTTCTCATAAATTCTATGAGACACATCCGCATCTTCACTGCACAAATCGATTCAAATAAGGGAAGAGGATGACGACCGGCTTGCGCCAATCGAACTATTCCAGGCGGAAATCAGCGCAACGGCGGTGAGAAATCGGTAAGCACAAGAAACGTCGAATCCACTTTCTCGACAATTTTGCCATTGGCTTCGGACGCATTGCGCACCGATTGCCATTCCGGATCGTCACCGAACGCTTTCCAGTTCGCAGTAGCCGCCTCGCGGCTCGGGTGCGCGATAATGTACACCAGCGTGTTCGACTTCTGCGGTTCATCCATCGGCGTCCAATAGGCGATGTTCTTCATTCCGTGTTTTTCAAAAAGTTTCGTCGTATGCTCCCGAAATCGTTTCAGCAAATCCGGCAGCTTCCCTTCCAAGCAATGATAAACACGCAGTTCGTAAACGCTGTTCGCGTCCGCTGCCGGATCAAATATTTTCCCGGTTGACGAAAGCAAGCTGGTGGTCGGCATCAAAGCCGCCGCGGAAATAGATTGGATCAATGTGCGTCGTTTCATAGCTCCGCATCTTAACAAAAAATAGTGAATCCGTTGCAATATGGAAATGGGAGCTTAGAGTTCAAGCCGGGGGCGAGATGAGAGTCGTGATTTTCGGCGCTTCGGGAATGGTCGGCCAGGGCGCCCTGCAAGAGTGTTTACGCGATCCAGACGTGCGGCGTGTTCTCTCGGTCGTCCGAGCCGCAACCGGAAAGCAGCACGAAAAACTCCACGAGATCGTGCACCAGAATTTTCTCGATTTCACGGCAATCGAACACGAACTCACCGGACTAGACGCCTGCCTTTTCTGTCTCGGCGTGAGCTCGGCCGGAATATCCGAGGACGCCTACACACGAATCACCTACGGATTCACGATTGCCGCGGCGCAGACACTTCTCAAGCTCAATCCTGGGATGTCCTTTGTACACGTTTCCGGCTCCGGCGCCGACAGCAGCGAGCGTGGACGCGTAATGTGGGCTCGCGTGAAAGGCAAAACCGAGAACGCGCTGCTCGCCATGCCCTTTCGCTCGGCGTACATGTTTCGACCTGGCATCATTCAGCCACTCAATGGAATTAAATCTAAAACTCCCAGCTATCGTTGGATTTACAAGGCCGCCACACCCATCTTGGCTGTAGCCAGGCGTTTCAGGCCGCAGTTCGTTTCCACAACGGAAGAACTCGGACGCGCATTACTCGCAGCAGCCAAACGTGGAACCGGGAAGCAAGTCGTCGAGGCCAAAGAAATCAGGGTACTCTTGCAAACACTGTCCTAACCCATTCCCGCCGTGTATCCCACTAAAGTCCCTGCAGTCCGCCGCTCATCCCAAAGCTGGACTCGCAATGTGTCATCCTGGAACGCGTTCCCGCGCTGATTCCAGCTCTGCCATTCCTCTCACATCTTAACTTCCTGATTCGCAGAACCTTATTGTGCTCAGCCTTTGGCACCTGTCATTCATCCTCTATCCGCGTAGTCGCGGCGGCACCAAATTCTTTGCAGTTCGTAGCATGGAGAAACGCGCCCACGCGGCAAATTCGATTACGGAGCAACAAGTAGGAAGCGTCCAGAGAAAAGCGCACCACGCTCAATCTGCCACGCGAGAAGTTCGCAATCCTGCTAACAATCTTCAGCGAACCCACAATCCCCCAGTCAGAATCTCCCCAAAAAAGCGCCGCCGGATTTTAATCCGAGCGGCGCTCACACCTTTAAGACCAGTTTTCCCAGGTCGGCCGGGCACTTCGTCGCGTCTAGAACAGGTTCCAGAGGAACTGGTTGTAAACCTCGTGATGGTATTGCACCTCTGGCGCTTTCACGAACGTGCCCAGCGCTCGCGGGCAACGGTCAGCCGACGCTCGCTTCAGATCCGCGTAGCGACTTTTCACGTCGGCGCCAAGAAGCTTGGTGGACCAATCGGACTTCTCGAAATTTTCAATGGCCGTGTAGATGTTGTCCGGCAGGTAGCGCTCGGCCTGGCGTAGGTTCTTGATCGTTGACGTGCTGCCCTCGAGACCGCTCTTGAAAATCGAGTACATGACGAGATAGGGATTGGCGTCGGGTGCGACGGAGCGGACTTCCACGCGCATGCTGCGCTCGTTGCCGATGGGAATGCGGATCATGGATCCGCGATCAACAGCCGAGGCCTTGAGCTGATTGGGTGCCTCGAAGTGCGGATCAAGCCGCCGATAAGCGTTAACACTGGCGTTGAGGAGCAGACAGAGGTCGTTACCGTGGGTAAGAATCTTGTCCACGAAGGACCAGCCGAGCTTGCTGAGCTTTTCCTCACCCTTGGGATCCCAGAAAAGATTCTTGCCGTTCTTGCTCACGGAAACGTTGGTGTGCATGCCGCTGCCGTTCACTCCAACAACGGGCTTAGGAAGAAAGCTCGCGGTCAGCCCCATGTGCGTCGCCACTTGGCGACAGATCAATTTGTAGAGCTGAATTTGATCGGCAGCCGCCACGACTTCGCCGTAGCCATAGTTGATTTCGAACTGTGACGGCGCAACTTCCGGGTGATCTTTTTCGTTTTGAAATCCCATTGCGCGTTGAACTTCAGCAGTGGTATCGATGAAACCGCGAAGCAGATCGCCGGGAAGGGAGTGATAGTAGCCCCCAGTATTCACGTATTCAAATTTTTGCGTCTCATGATAGTGGCGTTCGGCGTCGGGACCCTTGAAGAGAAAGCCTTCAATTTCATTCGCGGCGTTGAGCGTGTAGCCCTCTTTCTTGTGCAGCTGTTCCGCAAAACCCTTGAGCGCGCCTCGAATGTCGGCACTGTAGGGACTGCCATCCTTGTCGATGACCTCGCCAAACACCATAACTTTGCCGGAGCCGAAGTAATCCGCAGGACCCCAGTAAAAAGCGCTCCAATCCATCGCAAGCCGCAGATCGCTTTCGCGCTGAGCGGTAAAACCTCGAATCGATGAGCCGTCAAATGTCAGATTGTCCCAGCTCTTGATCAGAAATTTTTTGTCGTAATCGAGCATATGTAAGCGGCCCTCAAGGTCGCTGAACAGCACGGTGACGGCCTTGATGCGCTTCTCGTCTGTAAGGTACTTGATCCGGTCTTCCTGAATCTTGTGCGGCGCGACGCGGTTCTGGCGCTGCTCTTTCGCTTTCAGGTTCAGCTGTTCAAGTTCGTCGTAAGACAGCGACAGAAAATTACGCAATTCGGTGGACATGAATCTCCTCGGAAAGATTTGGCGTCACGGATTGAGGTGTGTATGCAGGCAGACGACATGGAAGCATGCCAAAAAAGGGTATCGCGAGGGCAGGAACAGCGTCAATCGAAAGAAGTGATGCGAAAGATTCACGAAATTCATAAAATGAGAGCTTTAGGAGAAGTCCCAAGAATCGATTTCTACACGGTTCTTCAGGAGTAAAATCGACGCGAAGATGCCTCACAGGCACGTCATTCCCGGTCCGCCGCTTTCACGCTTTGTGGAATTGCTTTGGTACTATGAAAACGCTCCGCAACCCCATCAGAAAGAAAGGTTAATGCCGGACGGCTGTATCAGCCTGGTCATTAATCTCTTTGAAGACGAAACGCGCCTGTACGACCCGGACGACATGAACAAAGTTAAACAAAGTTAGAAGATTCAACGGCAGCAGCGTCAGCGGCCCACACACCAAGTGTTTTGCGATCGATACCGATGAACAGACCTGCGTGGTCGGCATATCGTTTCGTCCGGCAGGCGCAGTTCCCTTCCTGAAGCTTCCGAGCGACGAACTGCGTAACAAGCATGTGGGACTTGATGACCTTTGGGGACGGCTGGCAAGTGAACTGCGCGAACGCGTTCTCTCTGCGCCGACACCGGCGGAAAAACTGCGCGTCGTGGAAGTGGTGCTGCTCGAACGAGCCGCGGGCATGCTTGATGGGCAGCCAGTCGTTGAGTACGCGGTGGAGAAATTCTTAGCGCGGCCGGCGACCTCGAAGGTTGCTGAAGTCGCGAACAAAACCGGCTTCAGCTCGCGCCGCTTCATCGAACTTTTCAAACAACATGTAGGAATGGCTCCAAAAGTTTTTTGCCGCGTGAGAAGGTTCCAAACGGTGCTGGAAAGAATTAGTCGCGGACGATCGGTAAGTTGGAGCGATGTCGCCCTAGATTGCGGCTATTTTGACCAGGCGCATTTCATTCACGATTTCCGGGCATTTTCCGGAATCAACCCCACAAAATACCTCGCCGATCACCGCGGATTCCCCGGCCACCACAATCACCTGCCAATTGTTTAGTCCTTCCTGTACGACTTGGTCAAATTTTTACAATACACTGCCTATTCAGGCAGCCAGAATCTAGCTCCAATCGATCTTGCTCGAAGGAGACACGCCATGGCCAAAGCAAAGAGCGCAATTCCAGAGGGATTCCGGAGCTTGACTCCATATCTCATCATCACGGGCGCAGCCACTTTTCTTGATTTCATCCAGAACGCGTTTGGAGCCAGCGAGAAGTACTTGATGCGTGACCCGAACGGAATCGTGCGGCACGCGGAAGCGCGGATCGGCGACGCAGTGATCGAATTCGCGGAAGCCGGTCCGGGATGGAGCGCCATGCCAGCCGGATTGCATTTGTACGTGAAAAATGCTGACGATGTTTACGCGCGGGCCCTTAAGGCCGGCGAACCGCGACTATGGCGACCGGGAGGCCGGCGTACGCGATCCCGCCGGAAATTTCTGGTTCATTGCAACACACACCGCAGGAAAAAGTTACCGCCCTGAAATCCTAGAGGACCTAAATACGTATTTCAGCGTGAAGGACGCCGGCCGCTTTCTTGACTTCCTCGAGAAAGCGTTTGGCGCGGAGGTGCTGCAGAAGCATGCGAGCGACAGTGGCGTCGTCATCCATGCAAAAGTGCGGATCGGAGACACGGTTGTGGAACTAAGTGAAGGCCGCGCGCCCTGGGACCGCGTGCCGTCGCACATCACTATTACACACAAAACTGCGACGACGTTTTCGCGCGCGGATTTACCAGCGGCTGCAAGGAGTTGCAGCCCATGGCCGACCAGTTTTACGGCGATCGCTCAGGTTCCTTGCTCGATGCCTGGGGAAATCACTGGTATATTGCAAGTCACATGGAAGACCTGACTCCTGAGGAGATCGCGGAGAGAGCGGCTGCGGCAGGACGTCGGTAGCGTGAAAATAAAGGGAGACAAGAAAATGATGCGACGGAGATGGATGGGAATCATGTTGTGCACGGGCCTCGCGCTAGTTGGCGCGACCGTTCGCGCGCAGGAAACAACGCAAGCGGACAAAGACAAAGCGCTGGCTTACCTCGAAACCACGAAGAAGGGCGTGCTTGACGCAACAAAAGGACTCTCTGAAGCGCAGTGGAATTTCAAGGCTGCCCCAGACAAATGGTCCGTCGCACAATGCACGGAGCATATCGCGGCAGCAGAAGATTTTGTTCGTGGCATGATCGTTGAGAAGGTCATGAAGGCGCCGCCAGCTCCAGATCGCGACATCGCGAAACTTGACGCCGGCGTAATGGCGATGATTCCAGACCGCTCAACCAAAGCGCAAGCTCCAGAGCCTTTGGTGCCCACGAATCGTTTCGGCTCGCCCGAAGGTTCGCTCAAACATTTCGTGGAAAGCCGCGTGACGACCGAAGATTTTCTCAAGAAGACCCCCGATCTCCGCGCTCACGCAGCGGATAGCCCATTGGGCTCAAAGCTAGACGCTTATGAATGGGTCCTGTTCATCGCGGCACACAGCCAACGGCACACCAAGCAAATCGAGGAAGTGAAAGCCGACCCAAACTTCCCGAAAAAGTGATCGAGATCGGGTTCGCAATCGCCTTGTTGTTTATCAACCGTCATTCCGAGCGAAGCGAGGAGTCTCTCCTTCTTGTGACGTAAGACAAAGAGAGATTCCTCACTCCGCAGACTCCGTCCGGAGTGATGACGATCTCTATGTCGTTCGCCATTTTTAAACCGGCGAGTTCCAATAAACTTTTTAACGGCTGCCGTTGACCGAACCTGTCGAAGCACTCGCTCCAGGCACAGTGACAGTGCTGTCCATGCGAACCAGCATGCCCGTGTCCGCCGGAAGGCTGACTTCCCTGCCCTTGCGCTGCACCACATAAATCGCGCTTCCCGCGAGGCCGATTCCAAATCCAGCAGCGGCATGACTCGCAATCTTTCCGATCAGCGTCGATCCGCCCGTGCCGATGGTCCCCGCAACGATGTCGCCCTTAATGTCGTGCTTTTCCTGGAGCATCTGTCCTTCACCGATCTCGACGTCCTTGCGGCGGCGGCCTTCGCCTTCTTCAGCAGGTCTCGAAATATCAAGAATGCTCATCTGCACCGGGATCAGGCGGCTATCCACTTCAATCGAGCGGAACGACAGGTTCATGTACGCTTCCCCGCGAAAGATGGCAAAGCGGCGCGCGCGACTGATGCTGGTAACGATGCCGCGAATCCGCGTCCCCGCCGGCAAGAGAAGCTGTTCGCCGATCATCACCGGTTCCGTGGTCACCGCAAGAAAAGAATCACCGTTGCGAGCCGACGAAGTGCTTACATCGTTCAAGAGCTTCAAATGAACCTGCGTGCCGCGTGTAATCTGGCGAGGTTCGGCAACTGAAAAAGAAGCAGAAAGAGACAGAACAGCCACAACATACAACAGTCGAACAACAATTTTCATTTGGTTCCTCCTGCCTGCAAGTTTGCAGGCTTGCCCGCCGTGGCGGGCTAGCTCCGTATCGTGGAGCAGCACAGGGGCGAGGCCCCGTCGTGCGGCGCTGGCGCGCGGACCCGGCAAGAGCTGCGGCAATCGACGGGCGGATGGGGAGGAACTCCATCCGTTCTTAGCGTACTCGATTTTGGACTGTGATTCACTGGCTTTTGTCGATGTTCCGTTCTAGTTAAGGCGCGTGCAGGCATTTCAGTCGCGGTCTCTAACTCTTCGACTGGCGACGGAAAATTTCAAAGACCGGAAAAACTGCTGTCTTTGGTTGCGCCCTTTGGTTGCCTCCTTGACGCTGTGTTAGAATTTTCTCCAGCAGTCGTGACAAACGACTGCCGGAGCGTGGAACTTCGGGCTCTGTGCAACGAGGTCCCGCGAACCCCGCCAGGCCCGGAAGGGAGCAACGGTACCGGGATTGCCTCGGGTGCCCCAGATCACCCGAAGTTCCTCGCATCGAAGCAATAAGTGATCGGAGATGAGTAATCTTCTGAGAAATCCCCGCCATTCATTCTTTCTTTCTACTGTTGCATTCGTCCTTTCTGCCGATTTCTGCTTTGCAATACACTCTGCGGTTGAAAAACCAAAACTTAGAACTTTTCCGAATCGTTGCGTCGTGCAACACTCTCCTTCATGAGCTATCAGGTCATTGCGCGGAAATGGCGCCCGCAAACTTTCAAGGATTTGGTTGGACAGGAACACGTCACCGGAACGCTGGCGAACGCGATCAAGAATGACCGTGTTGCGCATGCGTATATTTTTTCCGGCGCCCGGGGCGTCGGAAAGACAACCGCAGCCCGCATCCTTGCAAAGGCTTTGAATTGCGTGCACGGTCCAACGGCGGAGCCGTGCGGTGAATGCGATTCGTGCAAAGAGATCGCCGCGGGCACTTCTCTCGACGTAATTGAAATTGACGCGGCATCGAACCGCGGTATTGACCAGATCCGCGAGTTGCGCGAAATGGTGCGTTATGCCCCCGCTGCATCACGCAGCAAAGTTGTGATCCTCGACGAAGCGCACATGCTGACTGGCGAAGCGTCCAACGCCTTGCTGAAAACGCTTGAGGAGCCTCCCGACCGCGTGATTTTCGTGATGGCAACAACTGAGCCTGAAAATCTGGAAGACACGATCCGGTCGCGCTCTCAGCATTTTCATTTTCGTGCGCTGACGTTCAACGAAATTGCCGACCGCGTCAAATACATCGCGAAAGAAGAAAACCTGAAAATTGCTGACGGCGCGGTTGCGGTGATTGCACGCATGGCGGAAGGAAGTCTGCGTGACGCGCTGTCGCTGCTCGAACAGGCGCGCGCATATTGCGGCGACACGATTCCCGACAAGGAAGTCCGGGAACTTCTCGGCGTCGTTCCGGAAGACGCGCTGAACGAATTGGTCGACGCGATTGCAGCCGGCTCAGCAGATCGCGCCCTGGGCCTTGTCCACACTTTCCAAAAAGAAGGCCGCAACCTTCAGCACTTTTGCCGTGAAGCAATTCGCCACATGCGCAACCTTCTGATTGCGCGAGTTTGCGGTGCGGATTCGGAATTGATCGCGGCGACCCCTGACCAGCGGCCGGCACTTGCGAAAGCAGCGGCGCAATTCAGCGAAGAGGACCTCACGCGCTTTTTCAACATTCTGCTGCAGACCGATGACGATCTTCGCCGCAAGCCTGATCCGCGCGTTCATCTCGAGATGGGACTGCTGCGACTGATTCATGCTGGGCGGCTAGCTCCGCTCGAAGAATTGCTCGCGGATTTAGGCGGATCGGCGGGTAACGGCAGCACGGCAAAAAGCGTGGCGCAACGCGCAAGCGCACCTGCGGCAGCTCCAGCGTGGTCTGCAAAAAATGAATTGGCGAGCGCGGCAACGGCTGGTGCCGGAACTTCGCCCGTGACACGCAGCGTGGCGCCGAGCACTCCTTCTTTTTCGATGCCAAGCTGGAGCAATCGCCCGTCGACAACCAGCAACGCACCGGCGATGGCAGGCGTGGTCGCGCCGCCACAGGACACAGTTTCAGACGTTGTCAAAGAGACAGAAAGCGCGGCGCACCAGACGGCCGAAAGTCCCGCGGGCGGCGCTGCAAACATTTCTGCCAAGGACGCAATAAGCGAAGCAGATACGGCGGAGTTGGTGAACGATGCTCCAGTTCCGGTTGGAGCTTCGGGCATTACCGAAGAACACGTAGCGGAAATTCGCGGCTTAATCCAGGCACAGCAAAAATTTCTCGGCGAATTACTTGAGCATGCACACCGCTGGGAACTCGAGGGCGCGGAGTTGCGAATTTATTTTGCGACTGAGAAGCGCGCGTTTGCAGAAATGGTGGAAGGGCGAGACTCGCTCGAGAAAATCCGTACCACATCGAGCAAGGTGCTGAATCGCTCCGTGCGCGTATGTGCTAAGATGGAATCAGTTGCAGCGACGGCCGCGAATGCGTCGCAAGCGGCGTCAGGCACGAAAGAGTTGCGCGAAAAGTTCGAACGCGATCCGATGGTACGCGCAATGCTGCAGCGCTTCGGCGGAAAAATTTCCGAAGTGAAGCGGCGCGAAGAGAGACCCTGATGGAAGTCAATGCGCTCCAACAGATGCTTTCCCGGTTGCGGCAGGTTCAGGAAGACCTGCAGCGGCAGGTGAACTCGGTTGCGGTCGAAGCGTCGGCCGGCGGCGGCATGGTGTCCGTGAAAATGAACGGCCAGAAACAGGTTCTGGAAGTGCGCATCGAGCCGGACATATTCGCTTCAAAAGATCAGGAAATGTTGCAGGATTTGATGCGCGCCGCGGTGAACGAAGCGTCCCGCCGCGTGGACGACGAACTCGCGAACCAGATGAAGTCCCTCACTGGAAGTATTCCCGGCATCCCCGGAATGAAAATCCCCGGACTATTTTAAGTTCTTTCGTACTCTTAACGGTTCACAACATCACTCTCACGCCAGGAGGTCACGGCCAGAATTGGCCGTGCACTGAAAAACTGTCTCTAACCACTGGCGGTGCTTCGCTCGAAGGCAGGAGGAGCTATGCGGACGTTGTCGAGAATTTTTTCCAACTTGTGCAGCAGATTCTCTTCGTTGATATTTTTCAAGCTGCCCAATGCGCCAGAGCCTGCAGTGGCCACGCCGTAGCCAATTTCGTAGCAAGTGTCATTGGTATAGGCATGCAGATAGATTCCGGTGTAATGGTGCATGCTGGCGGCTGATTGTTCCTGGAAGCCGTGGAACTCGATGCCATCGACGGTGCGA
>WNGG01005397.1_pt1 | contig 14253 bp, 10 predicted proteins | sample 5400661 | NCBI WGS metagenome assembly WNGG01 (sample SAMN13153372, study PRJNA577476) | soil metagenome | isolation source: 100 cm soil or saprolite under Garry oak tree replicate 1 | place: USA:California | collected 2016-06-15
GGTCACCGGCGTGGGCGCGCCCTGGTAGACGTCGGGCTTCCAGCCCTGGAAGGGCACCGCGCCGATCTTGAACAGCAGCCCGATGCCGGTCAGCGCGATGCCGGCGTACAGCAGGGTCGCGTTGGCGGTGTTGCTGGCCGCCGCCGAGGCGATCTCGGATAGCCGCACCGAGCCGGAGAAGCCGTACAGCATCGCGACGCCGAACAGGAAGAAGGCCGAGGAGAACGCGCCGAGCAGGAAGTACTTCATGGCCGCCTCGTGCGAGAGCAGCCGGCGCCGCCGGGCGAGCCCGCACAGCAGGTACAGCGGCAGCGACAGCACCTCGAGCGCCACGAACATGGTCAGCAGGTCGTTGGAGGCCGGGAAGAGCATCATCCCGCCGACCGCGAACAGCGTCAGCGGGAAGATCTCGGTGTGCATGATCCCGGCGGCCAGGCCCTCGCGCTCCTCCTGGCTGCCCGGCGTGGCGGCCGCCTGCGCGGCGAACGGGCTGTTGCTGGTGTCGCTGATGAGCAGCACGCTCACGAAGGCGAGCACCACGATGGTGCCCTGGATGAACAGGGTGGGCCGGTCGACCGCGACCGCGCCCATCGCGGCCACGTGCCCCGGGCTGCCGCTGGCGAAGATGCTGTGCGTCGCGGCGACGACGATGGTGAGGACGAACGCGGCGGCCAGGGAGCCGAGCGTGAGCACCAGATGCGCGGCGCGCCGCGCCGGCCGCGGCGTGAACGCCTCGACCAGGACGCCGGCCACCGCCGCGCCGAAGACGACCAGCATCGGCGCGAGCTGGCCGTACTCGATGCTCGGCGCGCTGATGGTGCCGGTCGTCGCTGCGGCAAGGACCCCGGTCACGGTGCGATCCCCTTCTGCGCTGCAGTCGTCGTATACCCGGCGGCTGGATGGGCGGGCTGCGGATCGGTCACGTGCACCTGCGCCATCGTCACCCGGACCGCGGGGTTGATGATGTCGAGCACCGGCTTGGGGTAGACGCCGGCCCCGATGAGCAGCACGACCAGCGGGGCGACCGCCAGCACTTCCCTGAGCCGCAGGTCCTTCATGCCGGATACCTCTTCGCGGACCGGCCCGCCCATCGTCCGCTGGTACATCCACAAGATGTAGATCGCGGCCAGGATCATCCCCGAGGTGGCGATGATGGCGGGCAGCTTGTACCGGGAGAAGGTGCCGAGCAGCACCAGGAACTCGCTGACGAAGGTGGACAGGCCGGGCAGCGAGAGCCCGGCCAGGCCGGAGATCAGGAACAGGCCGGCCAGCAGCGGGGCGACCTTCTGCACGCCGCCGAAGTCCGCGATCCGGTCCGTGCCCCGCCTGACGATCAGGAACCCGGCCAGGATGAACAGGGCGCCGGTGGCGAACCCGTGGTTGACCATGTAGAACGTCGCGCCTGCCACGCCCTGGCTGGTCATCGCGAAGACGCCGAGAGCGATGAAGCCGAAGTGCGAGATGGAGGTGTAGGCGATCAGCCGCTTCATGTCGGCCTGGCCGATCGCCACGATGGCGCCGTACAGGACGCCGATCACGGCCAGCGTGATGACCAGCGGGGTGAAGTACTTCGCCCCGTTCGGGAACAGTTCGAAGCAGTACCGCAGCATCCCGAACGTGCCCACCTTGTCCAGCACGCCGACCAGCAGCACCGCCGCGCCGGGCGGCGCCGCCGCGGCGGCGTCGGGCAGCCAGGTGTGGAACGGCCACCGCGGCGCCTTGATCGCGAACGCGATGAAGAACCCGAGGAACAGCCACTTGCTCACGGCCGGGCTCAGCGATACCTGGATCAGCTGGCTGAACAGGAAAGACCCGTGATGTCCTGTGGCGGCGCTATGCGTGGAGTACACGTACAGCGCGATGATCGCGACCAGCATGAGCAGCCCGCCGAACAGGCTGTAGAGCAGGAACTTGACCGCCGCGTACTGCCGCTTCCCGACACCGTAGCTGCCGATCATGAAGTACATCGGCACCAGCATGGCCTCGAAGAACACGTAGAAAAGGAAGACGTCGGTCGCCGCGAAGACGCCGATCATCATCGTCTCGAGCACCATCATCAGCGAGAAGTAGGTCTTGACGGAATGGCGGCCCGTATCGGCGTCGCGCCAGGAGGCCAGGATCACCACCGGCATCAGCACCGCGGACATGGCGATGAGCACCAGCGCGATGCCGTCCACGCCGAGCGCGTAGTGCACGCCGAACTGCGGGATCCACGAGTAGCTCTCGGTGAACTGGTAATTCGGGCCGCCGACCCGGAACTTGACCGCGATGATGATCACCACGACCAGCGTCAGCAGGGAGAACCCGAGCGCCAGCCACTTGGCCAGCGCGTTGCGCGCCTGCCGGTCCGCCTCCGCGCTGTCCGGCGGCAGGCCCGGGATCAGGGCGATAACGAGCGCGCCGGCCAGCGGTACCGCGCCCGCCACGGTCAGCCAGGGAAAACCGTTCATCAGAGCCTCACCACCAGCAGCAAGGCGACCAGCACCGCGGCGCCGAAGAACATGGAAAGGGCATACGAGCGGACGAAGCCGGTCTGCATCCTGCGCCACCGCCCCGACGTCCCGCCCACCGCGGCGGCCAGCGTGTTGACAAGCCCGTCCACGCCGCGGTTGTCGAAGTACACCGAGAGCCTGGCCAGCCACTGGCCCGGCCGCATCAGGACCGACTCGTTGAACGCGTCGCCGTAGAGATCCTTCCTGGCGGCGACGACGGGGAACCGCCCGCGCGGCGCGGCCGCGGGGACCGGGACCCGCCCGTACATCACCCACGCCAGCCCCACGCCCGCCAGGGCGAGCACCAGGGCCGCGATGCCGGGCACGGTGAACACGCCGTGCGAGGTCGGCGGGGAGCCGGTGACCGGTCCGAGGAAGTCCTCGAACCGCTGCCCGATGATCAGGAACGCGCCCGCCCCCACCGAGCCCACCGCGAGCAGGATCATCGGCCAGGTCATCACGCCAGGCGATTCGTGCGGATGGGCCTCCGCCTCCCAGCGCCGTTTCCCGAACCAGGTCATCAGCATCACGCGCGTCATGTAGAACGCGGTGATGCCCGCGCCGATGAGCGCGCAGGTGCCGAGGATCGCCCCGGAGGTGCCGCCCTTGTCGAACGCCGCCTCGATGATGCCGTCCTTGGTGAAGAACCCGGAGAACGGCGGGATGCCGATGATGGCCAGGTAGCCCAGGCCGAACGTGGCGAAGGTGACCGGCATCACCCGGGCCAGCCCGCCGTACCGGCGCATGTTCACCTCGTCGTTCATGCCGTGCATGACCGAGCCGGCGCCGAGGAACAGCCCGGCCTTGAAGAACCCGTGCGCGAGCAGGTGGGCGATGGCGAACACGTACCCGGCCGGGCCGAGGCCCGCGCCGAGCGTCATGTAGCCGATCTGGCTCATGGTGGATCCGGCCAGCGCCTTCTTGATGTCGTCCTTGGCGCAGCCGATGATCGCGCCCCACAGCAGCGTGACCGCGCCGACGACGGTGATCGCCAGCCGCGCGGTCGGCGACAGGGCCAGGATCGGGTTGGACCGCACCAGCAGGTAGACCCCGGCGGTGACCATGGTCGCCGCGTGGATCAGCGCCGACACCGGGGTCGGGCCTTCCATCGCGTCGAGCAGCCAGGACTGCAGCGGCACCTGCGCGGACTTCCCGCACGCGCCGAGCAGGAGCAGCAGGCCGAGCGCGGTGGCCACGCCGCTGCCGCCGGCCGGGACCGTCCGGAACACCCCGGTGAAGGACACCGTGCCGAACTCGCTGAACATCAGGAAGATGGCCAGGGTGAGGCCCGCGTCGCCGACCCGGTTGACGATGAACGCCTTCTTGGCCGCGACCGCGGCCGAGGGCTTGAACTGCCAGAACCCGATCAGCAGGTAGGAGGCCAGGCCGACGCCCTCCCACCCGATGTAGAGCCCCAGGTAGTTGTCGGCCAGCACGAGCAGCAGCATCGCGGTGACGAACAGGTTCATGTACCCGAAGAACCGCCGCCGGTCGGTGTCGTGCTCCATGTAGCCGATCGAGTAGATGTGGATCAGCGAGCCGACGCCGGTGATCAGCAGCACGAAGCTGATCGAGAGCTGGTCGGCCTGCAGGCCCATGTCCACCTGCAGGCCGCCGACCCGGAGGTAGGAGAACAGGTGCTGGTCCTGGCTGCGGTGCGCGCTGCCGAGCAGGGCGAAGAAGGTGATCACGGCGAAGACGAACGACGCGACCGGCATGGCCGCGCCGAGCAGGTGCCCCCACCGGTCGGCGCGCCGGCCGCCGAGCAGCAGCACCGCGGCGCCGAACAGCGGGAAGGCGATCAGCAGCCACGACAACTTCAGCGTGCCTGTGGCCGGCACCGCGGTCACGGTCGCCGCCAAGGCGTGAGCCGAGCCTGTCAAGGTGGTCATCCCCTCAGTACTTCAGCAGGTTGGCGTCGTCCACCGACGCGGACCTGCGGGCTCGGTAGATCGCCATCAGGATGGCGAGGCCGACGACGACCTCGGCGGCGGCCACCACCATCACGAAGAACGCGATGACCTGCCCGTCCAGGTTCCCGTGCATGCTGGCGAAGGCGACGAACGCCAGGTTGCACGCGTTCAGCATCAGCTCTATGCACATGAACACGACGATGGCGTTGCGCCGCACGAGCACGCCGACCCCGCCGATCACGAACAGGATCACGGACAGCGCCACGTAGTGGATGGGGCTCACGAGTCAGCCCTCCCGGACGGGGTGATCTCCCGCTCGCCGCTTTCCGCCGTGATCGCTACCGTCTCTTCCGGCCGAACGAACTGAGGCGTGTCGCTCACCTCACGCTGAGAGAGCACCGGGCTGACCGAGCGATCTGACGGAGTGCCGTCCGGCAGCAGGGCCGGCCGGTCCGCGGCGTCGTGCAGCGCGTAGACGCCGGGCGGCGGATCCGGGGCCAGCTGGCCGCTGGCCAGCCGCCGGGAGGCGAGGTCCCGCTGGGTGGGCTTGGGCGCGGTGCGCTCGCGGTGCGCGAGCACCATCGCGCCGAGCGCCGCGGTGATCAGCAGCGCGCCGGTGACCTCGAACGGGAACACGTACGTGGTGAAGATGAGGGCGGCGAGGCCGGAGAGGTTGTCTGTCCCGTTCGCCGCGCTGACGGGCGCCGCCGGGCCGATGGCCGCGTGCCCGATGCCGAGGATCAGGATCACCAGCAAGCCGATCGCGGCCAGCCCTGCGGCCATCCGCTGGCCCTTGATCGTCTCCACGAGCGAGTCCGACGAGCTGATGCCGATGAGCATGAGCACGAACAGGAACAGCATGAGGACCGCGCCGGTGTAGACGATGATCTGCACGAAGGCGAGGAACGGCGCGCCCTGCATGGCGTACATGGTCGCCAGCGAGAGCATCACGACGGCGAGCATGATGGCGCAGTGCACCGCCTGCCGGACCAGGATCATGGCCAGCGCGGCGCCCACCGAGGCGACGGCGAGGATCCAGAAGATCGTCTCCCGCGCGATGACGTCGGTGTTGGTGCCCGCCGCCAGGACGTGTCTCATGCTGTGTCCCCCGCTGTCTCTCCGGCACCGTCGTCGGCTCCGGCGAACAACGCGGGCCCGGTCGGGCCGCCGGGTCCGGCCATCCCCGGCGCCCGCGGGGTGGCCGTCACTCCGGCCGCGCCCAGCCGGTAATAGTCCTTCTCGTCGTCCCCTAGCCGCATCGGATGGGGCGGCGGCTCCATGTCCGGCAGCAGCGGCGCGAGCAGTTGCTCCTTGGTCCAGATCAGGTTTTCCCGGCTGTCGTCGGCGATCTCGTACTCGTTGGTCATGGTCAGCGCGCGGGTCGGGCAGGCCTCGATGCACATCCCGCACAGGATGCAGCGCAGGTAGTTGATCTGGTAGACGGCCCCGTAGCGCTCACCGGGGGAGAACCTGGCCTCGGCGGTGTTGTCCCGGCCCTCGACGTAGATGGCGTCCGCCGGACAGGCCCAGGCGCACAGCTCGCAGCCGATGCACTTCTCCAGCCCGTCGGGCCACCTGTTGAGCTGGTGGTGCCCGTGGAATCGCGGCGCGGTGGGCCGCTTCTCCTCCGGGTAGTAGACGGTCTCGACCTTCCGGAACATCTCGTGGAAGGTGACCCCGAACCCCTTGACCGGGTTCAGGATCGGGTCGAGGTACTTAAGCACCTGTGACCTCCCTGCTGGAGGTAGCTGCATTACTGATACCAGTGCCAGGTTCCGTCCCGCCGCCAAGACCGACGCCGTGGTAGTGCGGCAGGTCCAGCGGCGGCACCGGGAAGGCGGTGGCCGTCGCCGCGGCCTGGCCCGGTTCGGCCCCAGGGCTGGCGGCCTCGGCCCCCGGATCCGGCGCCCCGTACCGCATCGCCCGCTGCTGCGCCGAGCCTTCCCACATCCCGACCAGCACCAGGATGAGCACGATGATCAAGCCGAAGACCACGTACGGGGCCTTGCTGTGGCTGTCAAGCCGCCAGACGCGCACGGTCGCGATCAGCAGGATCCAGACGATGGAGACCGGGATGAGGACCTTCCAGCCGATCGCCATGAGCTGGTCGTACCGGACCCGGGGCAGGGTGCCGCGCAGCCAGATGTAGCCGAACAGCAAGAGGAAGACCTTGGCCACGAACCACAGCGCCGGCCACCAGCCGCTGTTCGCGCCCGACCACAGCGACAGCGGCCACGGCGCCCGCCAGCCGCCGAGGAACAGCGTTACCGCGAGCCCGGAGACCGTCGTCATGTTGATGTACTCGGCCAGGTAGAACATCGCGAACTTCATCGACGAGTACTCGGTGTGATAGCCGGCCACCAGCTCGCCCTCGCCCTCGGGCAGGTCGAACGGCAGCCGGTTGGTCTCGCCGACCATGGTGAACAGGTAGATCACGAACGAGACCGGCAGCAGCCATGCGTACCACACGTGCTGCTGCGCCGAGACGATGGCGGTGGTGGACAGCGAGCCCGCGTAGAGGAACACGGCCACGAAGGCCAGGCCCATCGCGATCTCGTAGCTGATCACCTGGGCGGCCGAGCGCAGCGTGCCGAGCAGCGAGTAGGTCGACCCCGAGGACCAGCCGGCCAGCACGATGCCGTACACGCCGATCGAGCTCATGGCCAGCACCAGCAGCACCGCCACCGGCAGGTCGGCGAGCTGCAGCGGGGTGCGGTGGTGGAAGATCGAGACTTCCGGCCCCCACGGGATGATCGCGAAGCTGACGAAGGCGGGCGCCGCCGACAGCACCGGCGCGACCACGAACACCAGCTTGTCCGCGCTGCGGGGAATGATGTCTTCCTTCAGCGGCAGCTTGAGCGCGTCGGCGATCGGCTGCAGCAGGCCGAAGGGGCCGGCCCGGTTGGGGCCCGGGCGGTTCTGCATCCGGCCGATGACCCGGCGTTCCGCCCAGATCATGAACATGGTCGTCAGCAGCAGGAACAGGAAGACGATGCCGACCTTGAGCAGCACCATCCACCAGATGAGCTGGCTGAAGTTGCCGAGCGTCGGGTCGGTCCCGGAGACCGCGGAGAGCGCGGGAGCTGCCAGCGCGTGCGGCAGCGTCCCCTGAGCCATCATTCCGGCCTCCTCAGCGTGACCGTGGCGCCGTGCCCCACCCCGAGCTGGGCCCGGATGGTGGGCCCGGCGACCGATTCCTGGTCACCGGGATACGGAGCGAGCTCGGCAGCTGCGCCGGCCCGGGCGACTCCGGCGGACGGCAGCCACACCACGTGGTCCGCCATCGGCACCACCTCGGCGGGAACCGTGACCGATCCCCGGTCGGTGGCCACGGTCACCTTATCGCCGTCGGCCACCCCGGCCTCGGCCGCGGTCGCCGGAGACATCCGGGCCACGGCCGGGCGGGCGGTGCCGGCCAGCGACGGCTCGCCGTCTTGCATCCGCCCGGTGTCCAGCAGCTGATGCCACGTGGCCAGCCGGACGTCGAGGACCCCGGAACCCTTGATGTGGTGGGCCGGCGGCACGCCGGGCCAGGCTCCTGTCATCACGGGCGGCTCGGGGCGCGTGCCCCGCCAGGTGCCCAGCGCGGCGAGCTCCGCCCGCGCGGCCGCCGCGTCGGGCAGGCCCAGGTGCACGTCCATCCGGTCAGCGATCGCGCCGAGCACGTACAGGTCGGTGCGTACCTCCGGGACCCGCAGCGCGGCGCCGAACGAGCCGCCGCGCCCCTCCCAGTTCACGAACGTCCCGGCCTTCTCCGCGACCGCGGCGACCGGGAAGACCACGTCGGCGCGGTCGGTGACCGCGCTCGCCCGCAGCTCGAGGCTGACGACGAACGGCGCCATCTCGATCGCGTGCAGGGCGGCCTGCGGATCGGGCAGGTCCGCGGGATCGACGCCCGCCACCACCAGGGCGCCGAGTTCGCCGTGCGCCGCCGCGGCGAGCATCGCCGCGGCGTCGCGCCCGGGAGCGCCGGGCAGCGAGCTCTTGCCCCAGGTCCTGGCCACTTCGGCGCGCGCAGACGCGTCGGTCACCGGGCGGCCGATGGGCAGCAGCCCGGGCAGGGCGCCGGCCTCGACCGCCCCCCGCTCGCCGGCCCGGCGCGGCACCCAGGCGAGGCGGGCGCCGGACGCGGCCGCGAGGACCGCCGCCGCCGCGAACGCGCCTGGCACCTCGGCGAGCCGCTCGCCGACCAGGATCACCGCCCCCGGAGCCCCGAGCGCCTGCCCCGCGCGCTCACGGAGGGCCAGGGGCGCCATGTCCCCCCGAAGGGGGGCCATGGGGGTCTGGGGGGATGGAGTCCCCCCCAAGGGGGGTCTGGGGGGATGGGTCCCCCCAGGAGCGGGGGGGTCTGGGGGGGTCGTCCCCCCGGGGTAGAACAGCGCGCCGAACACCAGCCACACCGACAGGCCGAGGGCGGCCAGGCTGGCCAGGGTCATCGCCCACCGCATGGCCGTCCAGGACAGCACGGAGGCGACCGCGAAGATCACCGCGGCGAACGGCGGGTAGGTGAACTGGACGCCGTTGTGGCCGGTCCAGTCGTACAGCGGCGAGGCCCGGTGCGCGTCATAGGCGGGGGGGACGTGCCGGACGATCAGCCCGCCGTTCCGGTACACCACCAGGTCCCGCATGGCGGCCATGTAGGACAGGTGCGAGACCAGGTCGGCCACGTACGCGGCCAGCACCCCGGCCAGCAGGACGGCCCCGGCAGGCAGCAGCCACCGCGGCCCCTTGCGCAGGGGCCTGGTGGCTGCGGTGGCCTCGGTGGCCGCCGCTGGCTCTGCCCGCACCGCGAACGTCCCTTCGTCAGGCACCAACATCGGCTGGCACGGATGTGTCGTGCCGATGATAGTGCCACGCGGGCTGAGCGGGGCTTATCCGATGGTTTGCGTGCTGTCCTCGGTCCGGGTCTCCTCGGTCCCGGCCTGCTTGGCCGGGACGGGCTCCATCCGCGTCCGGGTCGGAAGCGGACCGGCAGGCACCCGGGCGACCGGGACGGTGTCAGCGGGGACGGTGGTCTCGGGGACCTCCTCGACGGACGGGATACCGGACGTCACGGAGGCGATCCGGCCGAGCGCCGCGGCCGCGACGAACACGATGACGATGCCGAGCGCGGTGAAGAAGCCGAGCTGCTCCATGATCCGCATGTACACCGTGCTGCTGGCGGGCGAGCCGCCCATGGCGACGTGGTTGTTCCACAGCGGGCTCAGCACCGTCCCGAGGGTGAACCAGGCGCCGGCCGCCACGGCCAGCACGGCGCCGAACAGCGCGGTGTGCCTGCCCCTGGCGATCATGAGGAGGAAGCCGCCGACGAATACCGCGGCGCCGGGCAGCAGCTCCAGCCACAGCCGACCGGTGTTGTAGGTCCACGCCTTGTCCGGCGTGTAGGCGAAGTGGAAATACGGTCCGACGAAGGGGATGAGTGCGCCCCACAGCCCGAGCAGGATCAGCAGGAATCCGCTGAAGGCTCCTCTACTGCGCCGCATTTGCAGCATCCCAGCCATGCCTATCACTTCCTGAGTGAGTCGCGATGTCTTCATGTACTGGTCGTTACCATCCGGCCCCTACCCGGAGAAAGACGCTGTATTCCGATGTTGCGGGGTATCGTTCGCGACGTGGATACCCGCCGCCACGTGCCGCGCACCGACCTGCTGCTGGCCGATCCCCGCCTGGCGGAGGCCGAGCGCAGGCTGGGCCGTGCCCTGGTCAAGGCGGCGGTAGGCCGCGCCCAGCAGCGGGCCAGGGACGGGCAGATCGCCCCGGCCGAGGTGGCCGACGCGGCCGTGGCCGAACTGCCCGCCCGCGCCACCGGGCTCACCCCCGTGCTCAACGCGACCGGGGTGCTCGTGCACACCAACCTGGGGCGGGCGCCCCTGTCCGCGGCGGCGGTGGACGCGATCGTCGCGGCGGCGGGTACCTGTGACGTGGAGTTCGACCTGGCCTCCGGGGTCCGCGCGCGCCGCGGCGCGGGCACGCTCGACGCCCTGGCCCGGGCGGTCCCGGCCGCCGAGGCGGTTGCCGTGGTCAACAACAACGCGGCCGCCCTGGTGCTCGCGGCCACCGCGCTGACCTGCCCCGACGCCGACGAGATCGTGATCAGCCGGGGTGAGCTGATCGAGATCGGCGACCGCTTCCGGCTGCCTGACCTGCTCGTCTCGACCGGCGCCCGGCTGCGCGAGGTGGGCACCACCAACCGGACGACGCTCGCGGATTACGCCGGGGCGACCGGGCCGCGGACCGCGTTCATCCTCAAGGTGCACCCCTCCAACTTCCGCGTCGAGGGCTTCACCGCTGCCGTGGCCGTTGCCGACCTCGCCAGCCTGGGCCCCCCGGTGGTGTTCGACACCGGGTCCGGGCTGCTCGCCCCGCACCCGCTGCTGCCGGACGAGCCGAGCGCCGCCACCGCGTTGCGGGACGGCGCCGCCCTGGTCACCGCGAGCGGCGACAAGCTGCTCGGCGGCCCGCAGGCCGGGCTGCTGCTCGGCCGGGCCGGCCTGGTGCAGAAGCTGGCCCGGCATCCACTGGCCCGCGCGCTGCGGGTGGACAAGCTGACCCTGGCCGCGCTGGAGGCCACCCTCGCCGGACCGGTACCGCCGGTGCCCGGCGCGCTGGCCGCCGACCCGGCGTCCCTCTTCAGCCGGGCCGAACGGGTCGTGGCGCGTCTGGCCGCCGCAGGCCTCGACGCCCGGGTGGCGGCGGCCAGGGCCGCAGTGGGCGGCGGCGGGGCGCCCGGCGTGGAACTGGACAGCGCGGCGGTGAGCCTGCCGGAAGCGCTGGCCGCGCCGCTTCGCTGGGACGACGCGGTGGCCCGGGGCGAGCGCCCCGCCGTGGTCGGGCGCCTAGAGGGCGGCCGCCTCCTGCTGGACCTGCGCTCCGTCCCCCCAGACGACGACGCCCGCCTAGCCGATGCCGTGCTTATGGCCGCGCGCGAGGTAATTCCATGATCGTGAACAGTTCGGGGCACATAACGCCCGTTTCTGTTCACGATCATGGTCGCGGGGAGAGCTCGTGCAGGTGATCGCGACGGCGGGGCATGTCGATCACGGGAAGTCGGCGCTGGTGCGGGCGCTGACCGGGATGGAGCCGGACCGGTGGGCCGAGGAGCGGCGCCGCGGGCTCACCATCGACCTGGGCTTCGCCTGGACCAAGCTGCCCGGCGGGGAACGTGTGGCGTTCGTCGACGTGCCCGGTCACGAGCGCTTCGTGCCGAACATGCTGGCCGGCGTCGGCCCGGTGCCCGCGGTGCTGTTCGTGGTGGCGGCCGACGGCGGCTGGATGCCGCAGTCAGCCGAGCACCTGGCCGCCATCGACGCGGTGGGCATCAGGCACGGCCTGCTCGCGGTCACCCGCAGCGACCTGGCCGATCCCGGCCCGGCGACGCGGCAGGCGCTCGACCGGGTTTCCCGCACCAGCCTGGGCGCCGTGGAGGCCGTGGCGGTGAGCGCGGTCACCGGGGCCGGCCTGCCCGAACTGCGGGACGCGCTGGCGCGGCTGGCGGCGGCGCTGCCCGCCCCCGATCCGGCCGCCCCGGTCCGGCTCTGGGTGGACCGGTCGTTCAGCATCCGGGGCAGCGGCACCGTCGTCACCGGCACGCTGCCCGCCGGGACCGTCACGGCCGGCCAGGAACTGCTGCTCACCCCGTCGCTGCGGCCCGCCAGGATCAGGGCCCTGGAGTCCATGAACGAGCCGGTGGCCTCGGCCGCCGGGGTCACCCGCGTCGCGGTCAACCTGCGTGGCATCCCGGCCGGCGTCCCGGCGCGCGGCATGGCGCTGATCGAGGCGGGCTGCTGGACCCTGACCAGGCTGCTGGACGTGCGGCTGGCCCGGCCGCCCGAGATGAGGCTGCCTGCCGAGCTGACCCTGCACATCGGCTCGGCCCGCACGCAGGCCCGGGTGCGTCCCCTGGGCCCCCTCGGCCCCCCTGACCCCCCCGGCACGCCGCCGATCGTCCGCCTCACGCTGCGTGACGCGCTTCCGCTGCACGTCGGGGACCGGGTCCTGCTCCGCGACCCGGGCAGCGCGGGCGTGGCGATCCTGGGAGCGGCCGTGCTCGACGTCGCGCCGCCCGCGCTCGCCCGGCGCGGCGCGGCCGCCGCGGCCGGGGCCGAGCTGGCCGCCTGGCCGGACCCTCCGTCGGCCGCCGACCTGCTGCGCCGGCACGGCTTCCTGCGGTCCGGCGCGCTGGCCGCCATGGGTGTCCCCGGCGGGCCCCCGCCCGTGGCGGGGGACTGGCTCGCGGACCCGGGCCGCTGGGCCGGCCTGCGCCGCCAGCTGGCCGAAGCGGTCGCCGCGCACGCCAGGCGCGACCCGCTGGCCATCGGCATGCCGCCGGAGGCCGCCCGCGCTGCCCTCGGCCTGCCCGACCGTGCGCTGGTCGAGGCACTAGCCCAGGGACAGGTCCGGCTTGAGGCCGGCTACCTGCGGCCCTCCGGCGCACCGGCGGCCCGCGCGTCCGCGCCGCCGCTGCCGCCGCGTGCTGCCGCCGCGGTGCGGGCCGTCCTGGCGGACCTCGCGGACGCGCCCTTCCTGGCGCCGGAGGCAGGCCGGCTGCGGGAGCTGGGCCTCGACCCGCGGACGATTGCCGCGGCCGCGCGGGCCGGCCTGCTGCTGCGGGTGACCGAGCAGATCGTGCTGGCCCCGGACGCCGAAGCCCGGGCCGCCCGGACCCTGGCCCGGCTGCCGCAGCCGTTCACCACCGCCGAGGCCAGGCAGGCGCTCGGCACCACCCGGCGGGTCGCGATCCCGCTGCTCGAACACCTGGACCGGGCCGGGGTCACCCAGCGACTCCCCGACGACCGCCGCCGCCTGCGGTTAACCCGGCGCCACGGCCTCGGCGCGGGCGCTGACGAGCCGGGTGAGCTGGTCGCGGTCGCCGCGGCGCCCGCGCCCGGGAACACTGCCGGATAAGCTTAAATCCGGCCATGCGGCGATAAGCCGCCTCGGGCAATTGCAAAGGCCCTCGAATGGCATTATTAATTACTCGCCGGTATCAAATCGCCGGCCATTTACCGGTTTCAGTTGCCTGGGCGTCGGGTATGGCAGCGTCGGCAATATAAAGGTCGGCGGCATTCCGGGTCATTATCAGGAATCCACCAGAATCGGACTGTTAAGGATCCTCGCCGGATTTCGTCCGCTGGCTTTCCCTTGGATTAGGAGGATAATAGCCGATGTCGATCGAAGCCGAACCTGTAGTGGGCCAAGATGGTGGCGGCGAGCGGCTGAGCCTGAGCACGGCGGCGGCGCGGAACCTGGCGACGACGACCAAGTCGGTTCCGCAGATGCAGGGGATCACGTCCCGGTGGCTGCTCCGGATGCTGCCGTGGGTCGAGGCCTCGGGCGGCACCTACCGGGTGAACCGGCGGCTGTCCTACACGGTGGGGGACGGGCTGGTGACGTTCGCCAGCACCGGCAGGCAGATGCGGGTGATCCCGGCAGAGCTGCAGGAACTGCCGGCGCTGCGCGGGTTCGCCGATGAGACCGTGCTCGGGACGCTGGCCGGGCGGTTCGAGCAGCAGGAGTTCGCGGCCGGGGAGGTGATCGCGGAGTTCGGTCACCAGGCCGAACGGGTGTACCTGATCGCGCACGGGAAGGTCGACAAGGTCGGGACGGGCAAGTACGGCAACGCCACCGTGATCGGGGTGCTGGCCGACGGGCAGTATTTCGGCGAGCAGGTGCTGACCGAGCCGGAGAGCATCTGGGAGTTCACCGCCAAGGCGGCGACGGCGTGCACGGTGCTCTCCTTGCCCCGGCAGGCGTTCACCGACCTGGCCAGCCAGTCTCCCGGGCTCACCGCGCATCTGGAGCAGGTCCGGGCTCGTCAGGGGCGGCCGCAGAACAAGCACGGGGAAGCG
>WNGG01005398.1_pt1 | contig 14252 bp, 8 predicted proteins | sample 5400661 | NCBI WGS metagenome assembly WNGG01 (sample SAMN13153372, study PRJNA577476) | soil metagenome | isolation source: 100 cm soil or saprolite under Garry oak tree replicate 1 | place: USA:California | collected 2016-06-15
ACCGCGGGGCGTCCCGGCTGCGCTGTCGGCGGCCGGCGACACCAGCAGGCAGCCCAGCCACGGTCCCGGCTTGAGCTGCGCGGGCTTGATTGAGTGAGACAACGACGGGTCTTCTGCTGTCTCACTTAATCGGCCCGGTTGGGGTTGTCTCATCCGGCCGGGCCGTATGCACCCGCCATAGCGAGCAGGAGCCCGAAGGATGCCGCCCCCGTCAGCAGTGTCGCTGCCAACGGGTTCTGCCATCGCAGGATGCAAGGCCAGTGCAACCACGGTGCTGCCTACTTACCGGTGCCGGGACCCGCTGATCGGTACCGCTGCAGCATCGCCTGGTCCAAAGGCGCCGTTCGCGCGATCCTGACTAACCCGCGCTACACCGGCCGGCAGGTGTGGAGCCGCCGGCGCAAAGAAACCGTTCTTTTTTCCAGCGCGACGCACCGGTCCGCGGAAATCCACAGTCAAATCTGTGGAAATGTGGACAGTAAGCAGCAGAGCGCAGCCGTCGAGGGCATAAAGGAAGAAGGCTTATGAATAGGCCATCCGGAGCTCGCAGGCTGTGGATAGGGGTCCACCCAGGTTTCAAGCGGGAGTCATCCGGTGCCGTACAGTGCTATTAGGTTTCAAGCATTGCTCCCGGACTTGAGACCAACGGCCCTAGGCGGCAGCCGCGATCGAGCGCATCGTTGCGGATTGGTCACTCGTCTGCGGGAGCGGACGGCGAACCAATCGATAGGCACGTTTTCGACACAGGGGGAGCGTAGTCCTGACGGTGAGTAGCAACTGGGGACACCAGGAGATACCAGAAAACGGCATCATTCGCCCAGCGCCCCGAGCATCATTCACGAGATGAGGGAATCGACATGAAACGGATGGCAAGCATCAGCGTGGCCCTCGCGACCGCGTTCGCAGCTTCGATATTAGTGGCCGGGACAGCCTCCGCGGCTGCCGCGTCGTGTACGCCGACCGGGTTCGTTCGCGACGGCATCAACATGACCGCCGCGCAGATCGGCGGGAACGTGACGGGCACCCTCGATGCGGGCGGCTGCAACATCGGCGTCTACTACGACAACACAAGGTCAGGCAACGTCACGGGTGCCGAGATCTTCGGCGCGAACTACTTCGGCGTCGTCGTCAACGGCGATGTTGGCAGCGTGTCGGTCAACGTGACGAACAGCAACATCCACAACATCGGCGAGACTCCTTTCAATGGCACCCAGCACGGTGTCGCGATCTACTACCGAGCACTCGGCACTGGTGCGGCGAGCGGGACCATCTCCGGCAATACGGTCACTGACTACCAGAAGGGCGGCATCACGATTAACGGCGCCGTCTCGGCGACGATCTCCAATAACACGGTCACCGGCCAAGGGCCGGTCAACTACATCGCTCAGAACGGGATCCAGGTTGGCTACGGCGCGAACGCAGCCGTGACCGGGAACACGGTGACCGGGAACGCTTACACCGGAGCCAATCTAGCGAGCTCCGCAGGAATTCTCGTGGTCGGTGGTCCGTGCTTCGGCACCGGTCTCCCGTACACGGTGGGGCTGAACATCAGCAGGAATATCGTGACGAACAACGACGTGGGGGTCTGGCTCTTCAACGCCAACGGGCTCTGCAGCGCCACGACCACCCGGACGAACAACACGGTGAAGTCCAACACCATCTCGAACGGCGCAGTGACGAACACGACCGGGTTCAGCGCCACATGCGGATACCAGGCCGGGGTTGCTGATGTTGGTCTCAAGGACCTCATCGTCAACAACTCGATCAGCGGCGTTGGCTACACGCCCCAGGTACCGGACTGCTCCGGGACATCTCCAGCCTTCCTTCGTTTCGTCGACCCGGGTTCGGCCGCTCGCGGCGTGCCCAGCAACAAGTAACAGCGCAAGGCACCGTCCTGGGCTAGCTGTAGCGCCAGCCCTGCAGGAGGAGGGGGGTACCCCCTCCTCCTGCCTGCGTTCAGGTCCCCGGTCCGGCACCTGCCACGCGAGGCGGCGAGGACGACGGGTTTCAATCGTTTCCGTAGTGGTAGCGGGCCTTGAGGATCTTCACTTCCTTGTCGTCAGCCCGGTACACCAAGCGATGCTCGTCATCGATCCGGCGGGACCAGTATCCGGACAGGTCGCCCTTCAGCGGCTCGGGCTTCCCGATACCGGCGAAGGGGTCACGCTGGATCTCGCCGATCAACCGGGTGATCCGCTTGGCCATCCTCCGATCCGCGCCGAGCCAGAACAGGAAGTCCTCCCAGGCATCGGGGTCGAAATGGATGCTCCTCACACCTCACCGGCCATCGCTTCCAGCTCTTCCATGGTCTTCGTAATGGCTGGGCGGCTTTCCTTGTCCCGAGCGATGGCCTCCATAAGGCGCCGGGCGTTGGCCGGGGAACGCAACAGGTAGATGGTCTCCTGCCAGGAGTCGTAGTCCTCGGCCGACATCAGTATGGCGTCTCCACTCCTAGAGGTGATACGCACGGGGACATGGTCGTCGTTGACCTGCTGGATGAGGGGGAACAGGCGCGAGCGGGCCTCGCTGGCGCTGATAGTCATGCTTCACCCACTCCTTCAAAGATGGTACAGCTTCATGGTACCATGCATGTACGATAATTTGTACAGGAGTGCTGGCTGGTGCCCTGCCGAGCACGCGCCTGGGGGGCACGGATGTCCGCGCTCGCCTCGCCGGCCTCGCGGCCTCCCCCATGATGCGGAGCAACAGCCGGCAGCCGGCATTCTCCGTCGCTACAGTGCCTTCGTGGCAAGCCGCATGGTGAGCGAGGAGAGCCGATATGGCGCACGCACCCCGGGAACGCCTGGCAAAGCTGCTCGACGACGCCGAATCCTCCGGTGCCTTCAGCGCGCAGCTTCTAGTCCCGGCGGACTCTCTGCATCTGGCGGTCAAAGGCGCCGGCCAGATCCGCCTCCCCGTCCGCGCACCGCAGGCCAGGAAGCTCTGCGACGTCGCCCGCCCCGCCCGTTTCGGCGTCGGTGAGCAGACGCTCACCGACCCCGGCGTCCGTGACACCTGGGAGATCTCCCCGGATCTCGTCACTATCACCGGCCCCAGGTGGGCCGCCACCCTCGAGGGTGTGCTTGATGAGGTCCGCGATCAGCTCGGCCTGCCGCTCAGCGGCCGGCTTGCGGCTGAACTCCACGCCATGCTCGTATACGGCCCTGGCCAGTTCTTCCTCCCGCATCAGGACTCGGAGAAGGACGACGCGATGATCGGCACGCTGGTCGTGACGCTGCCGTCCTCGCACACCGGCGGCGAGCTGATCGTGGCGCATGGCAGCGAGAGCGTCGCGTACCGCTCGCCGAAGGACTCGCTGTCATTCGTGGCTTTTTACGCAGACTGCCGCCACGAGGTCAAACCGGTGAAATCCGGCTACCGGGTCACGCTCACATTCAACCTGCTCACGTACGGCGACAGGACTGGGACGGCAGCGGACCAGCCGGCCGCCGAACTGACACGCTGCCTCACCGAGCACTTCACGACCAGGGCCCCGAGACGCTACGGCACCGGTGACCTCGATCCCCCGCACCGTCTCGTGTACCTCCTCGACCACGAGTACACCGAACGCGGCCTGAGCTGGAACCGGCTCAAGGGCGCCGACACGCAGCGGGCGGCGCTGCTGCGAGCGGCCGCGGGCCAGGCGGACTGCGAGGCCGTGCTGGCGCTTGCCGAGGTCAAGGAGACCTGGGATTGCTACCCGTCCGAGGATCAATGGGACGACCACGGCTACTACGGCGAAGGCGAAGACGACTACGGCCACGACCCGGATCCGGACGGCTATGAGCTCACTGACCTGATCGACTCTGAGATCAGCCTTGGCTGGTGGACCAGCCCGTCCGGTAAGGGCGGCGAGTCGATCTCCTTGCACGTCCCGGACTCCGAGGTGTGCGCGACGACCCCGTCCGTGGAACTGAAGCCCTACGAGTCCGAATACGAGGGCTATATGGGCAACTACGGCAACACCATGGACCGCTGGTACCGCCGGGCCGCCGTGGTGGTGTGGCCACGGGAGCGGGCCTTCGCGGCTCGGGCCGAGGCGTCGGCGTCGTGGGCGCTCCGCGAGCTGCGCGCCCGCATCCACGCCGGCGACCTGACAGGCGCGCGTGCCGCGGCGGAGTCCCTCGCGCCGTTCTGGGACAGCACGGCGAGGGCGAAGCCACCGCTGCTGGAGTCCGCGCTAGACGTCGCCACCAGTCTGGACGAGCGGTCGGCGGCCGCCCTGCTGCTCCGGCCGTTCAGGATCGAGTCACTTGCGCCCGAGCACGCGACCGCCGTGGCGGACCTCGTCGCCCGTTACGGCGAACCATGGACCAGCACCGTCCTCGACGGCTGGCTGGGGTCCAGGCAATCGTGGGCATACCAGGGTGACGGGGACCGTCTGGGCTGGATCCGGTCACTGCCCCCGCTCTGCGACGCACTGCGCGATACCGGTGAGCCCGGCGCGGCCGCGGCCCGGCGCCTCCTGGCCGCCTCCTGGCGCTGGCTGAGCGACGAAATCCGGGTCTGGGTCAGCTCTTCGCCGGCCAAGTACCGTGAGGAGCGACTCGGCCTGCTCGGCAATCCGCTCGCCCGCCTGCTCGAAGCCACTGCTGGCATCGGTGAGATCGAGTTGCGGGACGCGATCCTCGCCGTTCTCCGCGAGCACGGCGACAACGTGCTCGGCTGCCTGATTCCGGCGCTCCGCGCGTCCACGGCGCTCTCCCAGGGCAAACGGCGAGCCTCGGGTCTGGACACGCTCGCACGGGATTGCGCGGAGCGGCTCGGTGAGATCATCGGCCGCCCCCCGCGCGACGAGGACGACTGGTCGATCCCCTCGCCCCCCGGCTGCGGCTGTGACCTGTGCGGCACGCTGAGCGAGTTCCTCACCAGCGGATCCCGCCGATCCTTCGGGTGGCCGCTGGCCAAGGAAAAGCGCCGGCACATCCACACCCGGATCGACACGGCCGAGCTGCCCGTCCGTCACGAAACCAGGCGCACAGGAAGGCCGTACACCCTGGCCCTGACCAAGACCGGGGAACTCTTCGAGCGGGAGCGACGGGCACGGCACCGGGCCGTGACGGACCTCGCGTGGCTTACCGAGAACGGCTGGCTCGCGTCCCAGTCCCCGGCGTCAGGTGCTGGGTCCGGGCCGGCGAGCGCGTAGCGATGACGGTGCGGAGCTTTTGTTCGTGCATCGCAAGAAGTGCCGATCGTCTCAGCGGGTAGATCAGCGTGACCTGGGGAGCGTTTGGAGGCGGTATGTACGGTCGGCGTGTCAGGCCGCTGCTCTGGGTGATCTGCGGCTCATTGGCGGTGCTCACCGGGGTTGGGCTGGCGGTGTCCGCCGCATTTGCGGCCACGCGGATCGCAGGTGTTAACGGCTCACGCCCATGCAGTACCGACTTCGCCAGCGGGTGCACCACGAAACGGGCTGCGCTGCTGGAAGTCAACGGCTATGTCCGCGGTGCCTGGATAACGCAGGAGCAGAAGTGGTTCGTCCGGGTGCCCGCGGGTGCGCCGGGGCTCAAGAACGGCGGCCGGCTGAAAATCACCGTTCCCCGGCAGGACGGTGTCGACCAGTTGCACGAGGGCACCTGGGTGAACCTCATCTACTACGGCCGGTCTCCTGCCTGGATTCAGCTCCCGTCCGGGAGGACGTTGCAGACTGAGGACCATCCCCGCCGGGCAGCCCCGTCGCTCGCCTGGATGGCACTCGCCTGCCTGGGCGGCGGCATCTTTGGGATCCAGACCGGATTCAGGTCGAGACGTCGCGAGGGCGCCTGGTGGCGGCGCGTCCCCGGGCACATTGCTTTCGGGGTCCCAGGCTTGGCGTTCCCCGCGGGATGCTTTGGGTTTATTGGGCAGACGGTTGCCGGCGGCACGATCTGGCCAGGCGTTGCAGGAGGGCTATTCGGTACCGGACTGGGCCTCCTTGGCTGGCGGCAGTCACGACGCCGGAAAGCCGCCCCCATGTCCGGGACGCTACCAGCGGTCGAGTGAGACCTACCGGTTTAGCGGGCAGCCAGCCCGGCCAAGATTGGTTGTCGACCCCGCACGCCGGCGGATCGATGCCTGGCTCTGGTCGCGGGACTTGTGGACAGTGAAGTGAGCGGCGGGACTTCAATGAGCGAGATCGGCTAGCAACACGGCAATAAGGCGCTCCTCCATGACCGCGCGGCCATGTTCAGTCAGCAGCGCGGCCAGTTCTGGGTCCCATGGGGCTGGCCGTCGTCGGTCCCGTGAGCGGCGTGGACTCACCAGTCTCGAGCGCATGCCGGTAGTCGCCTGCGGTCATCCGCCATGGCTGGGCGCGGTGGGAGGTGATGGCCGCACCGACGATGCGCAGCCCGGTCCAGTCGAAGTCGGCTCGCCAGTGCAATCGGGCGCCCTGTGTGACGGCAGAGCCGAGCAGCTTATGGCACGCGGCGCTCGGCATCCCCTCGGTGCACACCAGCGGCGGGCAGTCCGCCCCAAGATCGGATGCTGCAACGCGGAGCACGGCGGGGTTCTCACAGACGAAGATGTCAGCGGGCACGGGCAGGACGTCCCCGGCGGCCTGCTGCTGAAGAGTGAGCCGGAACGGCACGCCGAACCGGCTGGCGTCGTTCAGCCACCCCGAGACCAGGCCGGAACTGCGGCACGCCACATTGAGCACCAGGACCTGGCTGGCAAGGTCGTCCGGGATGGCGCCGTGCATCTCCCACAGCGCCCGCTGCCCTGCGCGGTCGCGCGGCATGGACTCAAGGCTCGAGCCGATTGCCAGCGCCCGCAGCACGAGGGTGGCGAGCGAACCGCCCGCAAGCAGTGCCTTGGTGTCGCCGGTGACCTGTTCGGCGAGCACCGGCAGCGGGACCGGGTTGCCCGGCGCGCGGCCGCCTAGGTGTTCCAGGATCCGCACCGCATGTTCGAGCAGCCGGTCATCGCCGCGGCGCAGCAGCCTGGTGATCGTCCCGTCGGCCTCCAGCGCCGACCACCAGGAGCCGAACCATGCCTCGCCGGCAAGCATAGACTCACCGGCCGCCTCGATGGCCTCCGCGCGACGGCGTTGTTCCCGTTCCCGTTCGGCGGGCCTGTCGCGCAGCGGGCCGCCGAGCATGACCAGAGTGTTACGCAGACAGGTGCCGTACCGCTGGTGCAGGGCCGCGTCCAGTGTGGTGAGTTCGATGGTGAGCCGTCTCACTGTCTGCGGCCGGTAGCTGCCGGTGATGCCGATGACCACCCGCCGTTCGGCGTCGGTGGGTGAGTTCAGTCCGATCGAGCGGTCCAGTGCGCCACCGGTCCGCTCCAGGCTGCGCCGGGCCGCGGCGAGCAGCCGTTTCCAGCCGTCTGCGCGCAGTTCCGTCAGTTCCTCAGCCACGGTGCGTTCACGCCGCAGCGGTGATCGTCCGCCGGCTGCCGGGCGAACCGAGCGCCGCGGACAGCTCGCCCACCTCGTCGGCGAGCAGCTGCGCGCCGTCCCACACCAGCAGCAGTGCGCTGACGGTGTGCTCGAGGGGAGAGTGCGCCAGGTCGTAGTGCGCGGCGGCGCGGACGGCGGCCTGGGTCGCCCACAGGTCGTAGCCGGTCATGAACAGGTCCAGGCCGAACTGGGCGGCCAGGCCCATCAGCTCGCCGCGGCCGGTGTCGTCCACCCCGGCGAACGCCTCGTCGAGCGCGAGCAGGCGCGGTGCGTGCGGAAGTGCCGAGTTCAGCATCGCGTGCGCGGCAGCGAACAGCGGCAGGTGCAATGAGACCGCTTGCTCACCGCCGGACAGCTGGCTGTGCCGGGACCGGGTCAGCTTCTCCTCGGTGCCCTCGGCGCTGACCACCTGGAACACGAACTGTCGCCAGCGACGGTAGTCCAGCACCTGGGCCAGAAGCTCCCGGTAGGGGAGCTCACGATGCCGGGCACGAGCGGTCTTGATCTGCGCGGCGAAGTGGCCGCGCATCCGGGCGAGGGCGTCCGGATTGAGCCGGGAGGCGTCGGCGTCCAGCAGCCCGCACACCGCTCGCTGCTCGTCGTCGAGCCGGTCCGCCAGCAGCCACCGCACGCCGACCGTCTTGCCCGAGGACATCTTCCGGGACCGCATCTCGGTGTTCATCGCCCTGATCAGGTCCTTGGCGTCCACGGTCCGCTCGTGGATCTGCTGGGCGAGTCTGGTCAGCAGCGCGTCCTCGAGGATGCGCTGCTCGGAGTCCGTCAGCAGCAGCTGCTGGTCGCGGCGGGCGATCGCGATGCGCTCCGCGAACGCGCCGACCGGAAGCGGGCCCTGCTCATCGGCGATGCGGACGACGATGACGCCGTCGGCGCCGTCCCACTCGGGATGGTAGTCCTGCCCGGCCGCGGTCAGCTGGGCCTGCAGATCCTCCAGCGCCCGGGTCAGCCGGGTGGTGGACATCTTCAGCGACGTCTCGGTCGGCGTGAGGTCGCGGGTGACCTCGAGGATCGCCTCGTGCACGTCGACCACCGCCCGAGGCAGGTGATCACCGGCCCAGTCCGCCTCCTGCGCGGGCCAGGCCAGGCCAGGCGGGCACTTCAGCACGTCCAGCAGCTCCCGGGCGGCGAAGGGCGCGAGGCCGCGCGCGGTGGCCCGCTCCTCCTCCGCTGCGACGCTGAGGGCGCGCCTGCCGCTGGCGACCCGCTCGGCCGTGGCGCTGACGGCCTTGATGGCCTCGACCTCGGCGGTGCGGGCGGAATCCTCGGCCGACCGGGCGGCCGTAATGCCCCGCTCGGCCTCTTCGATCTGTGCCATCACCTCAGTGGCCTCCTTGCCGACGGCGCCTCGCAGCGCCGCCAGCTTGGCGGCCTCCTCGGTGTGCCGGCGGCGGGCCGCCCGTTCGGTCTCGGCGCAGCCGCGCTCCTCATCGCCGGCCTGGTCCAGCCGGCCTCGGGCGCCGGCGGCGACGTCGCGCTGCCGCGTCTGCTCGCGGCGGCGACCGGTGAGTTCGGCGGCCTTGGTCTCAAACCGCCGGGTGGCGGCCTCCACCCGGTCGGCCTGGTCCCATTCGATGGCGTGGTCGATGGCGGCGCGGCGCAGCGCTCGCTCGGTGACGGTGCATGCGGCCACCGACTCGTCGTAGCCGGACTGGGCGCCGTCGGCGCCCCCCCGGGCCGCGCGCAGCTCCCCGACGGCCTGAGAGTGCATGCGCAGCGCGGCGGCGATCGCGGTGGTGCGGGGGAGCGCGGCGCGCGCCTGCGCGAACGCGGACAGCGTGTCGGCCAGCCCGCTGAGCTTCCGGTCGAGGCCGGCCCGCAGCTCCTCCAGCTCAGTGATCCGGGCCTCGCACTCGGCGATGCGCGCGGCCCGGCGGCGGGCCCGGGCGGTCGCCCCGATGTACTCGGCATGGTCCTTGCGGTGCGCACCGGCGGTGACACCGTGGGAGTAGCGGCCATCGGCGCCGATCACGGCGGCCGAGGAGAACAACTCGCCGTCCAGGGCGACGGAGGCCAGCACGGCGCCGATCCGCGCGGCGGGCACCGGGGTGTCGTCCTCGGGTACCAGCACGCGGGCGAGGCTGGCACCCGGCACCGGCGGGCCGGGGACCAGGTAGCCGTCGCTGTCCCCGGCGGTGACCTCGTGGCCGTCCGGCGTGATCCAGGCGTCGAGCATTCCGGTGGCTGCCAGCGCCGCCTCGAGCGCAGCGGCCCGCGTCTCGCCGACGTCGTCGGCGAAGCGGACCAGCCGCCACAGCGGCGCGCCGTCCCGGCCCGACCGGTCGGCAGCGCGTCCCGGGTGCGCCGGCGGTGCGTCGTCGCGCTGTGCGGCGATCCGGTCTCGTTCCTCGGCGGCTCGGTCCCGCTCGCCCTGCGCGATGGCGCGCTCGGCGCGCAGCCGCGCCTGCTGGTCACGGACGGCCTGCGCGGCGGGGGCGGTCGCGTCGGCGAGGACCGACTCGAGATTGGCGGCATCCGGGTCGCCGAATGCCTCGATGGCCGCGCTTAGGCGCTCAGTCAGCTCCCGCATCGCGGTCTCGTCCAGCACGTCGACGTGGTCGGCCGCCCACCGCGTCAGTGCCGCCTGCGCGTCGGCGCGGGCTGCGGCCACCGCGTCGGCGGCGGCCAGCTCGGCCTGCTCGGCGCCGGTCACCGCGACCAGCGCACGGTCGAGCGCGAGCCGGGCCAGATCGCGGGCGTGCTCGGCCCTACGGTGTGCCTGGAGCGCGGACCGTACCGCGCGGACGGCCTCCAGCCGGGCGGTGACCCGGGCGCCGGCGCGCTCGGTGAACCCGTCGGCCACGGCGTCGGCGGGCTGCCAGCCGATCCCGGCCGCGGCGGCATGATCGGCGAGCTCGGCCGCGGTGCGGGAGACCACCGACTCCAGGTCGGCGAGTACCGCCGCGGCCTGCTCGGCGTCGGTGCGGGCCCGGGCGGTCGCCGCGCCGCGCCGGGCGAGCTCCGCGGCGGCCTCGGCGGCGGCCCGCTCGTTGGTGCGGACCAGCCGGTCCAGGTCGGCGAGTTGCTCGACCGCCTGGTAGGCGCTGCTGGACTTCAGCTGGTCGAGCCGGGCACGCCGCCCGGCGGCGGCGTTCTCCGCCTCCTCGCGGCGTGCCTGCGCCTGCGCCTGCTCGGTTTCGGCGCTCGCCAGGGCGGTGATGTCATGGGCGAGCTCGGCGCGCCGCTGCGCGCTGGCCTCGCGGCGGCGGGTGAGCGCATCGGCGGCCGACCGGGCGTGGGTGCGCAGGTAGGTGGTGTAGGAGGCGAGGAAGGCGCGGGTCGCCTCGTCGGCGGCCGTCAGCCCCTCCAGCGTGGTGGCGACCGCCTCCATGTCGTCGAACGAGCGGGCCGCTTCGGCGATCAGGTCGTCGTCGACCGGGCGCAGCCCGTCGGTGAGCGTGTCCGACAACTTCGCCGGGTCGAGGTTCTTGGCTAGCTGGGGCCGCCGCAGCGTCAGGATCAGGGTGAGCAGCTGCTCGTAGCGGTCCCGGCCGAGGCCGAACAGCCGCTGGTCGATGGCAGCCCGGTAGTCGGTGGGGGAGGCGTGCAGGCTCGACTCCCCGATCTCCTCGGCGAGCTGCTTCCTGGTCATGGGCCGGTCGTCGCCGGTGATGAGCGAGAAGTCCTCGCCGACCCGGCCGTCGGCGACGAAGTGCCAGCGAACCGGGGTGTCGCGGTGCCTGGCGGCGTGCAGGCCGACGCCGATGGTGACGGCCTCGCCAGTGCCGCGATGCCGCAGCTCCAGCCATGCGTAGCCGACTGCGTTCTCGCCGCCGCGGAACAGGAGGTTGGCCTTCATGGTCCGGTCCTCGCCGGCGAACGGGTTCAGCCGCTTCGGGTCGATCCGGCCGTCCAGCACGAACGGGAACAGGACCTCAAGCGCCTTGGTCTTCCCGGAGCCGTTCGGGCCGCGCAGGATCAGCCAGCCGTCGGCGAAGCAGAACTCCTCGTCCCGGTAGTCCCACATGTTGATGATTCCGGCCCGGGTGGGTTGGAAGCGGGTCATGCGGAGCCTTCCTTCGGGGTCGGTGCGCGGTGCGTCGGGGGAAAGGGGCGTCGCCGGGGCTCAGGATGCGCCGGGCGGGTTCTTGATGTGCGCGGTGATGCTGCGGTAGCGGGCCAGCAGCGGCAGCACCAGCATGCCTCCGTCCACCCTCGCCACCAGGCCCAGCGAGGCAAGCAGCGCGACTGCCTCGGCCAGCAGGCGTCCCGGGTCGGCGGCCTGCTTCTCCGCCATTCCGGCGCCGAATTCCTCGACCAGCTTTCGCAGCTCGGTGCGCAGCCACGCGTCGCTGAGAAACGGGTAGGCGACGTCGTCGGGCTCGCCGCGTTCATCGGATCCGGGTTCGGTGCCGGCGCCTCCGGCATCGGTTCTGGCGCCGTCCCCGGGCCCGGAGTCGCCGGTCTCCGGCCGCCATGCCTGCACGGCGAGCAAGTCGGCGACGCGGCCCCGGTCCGGCAGCGCGGCGTCGATCCGCTGGGCCGCCTCGGCGAGCCGTTCCGCGGCGGTGGCCGCGGGCAGGCGTTCGATCTTGGAGCTGTGGTGCTGCAGGTAGCCCGCGATCCGCGCGCACAGCAGCAGCGCGGCCTGCGCGACGGTGCCGGTCGACGGGAACGGCACGTCGGTGAACCGCTGCCCGGCGTTGACCAGCGCCACACCTTCGGCGCGCCGCTCCAGGCCGAGGCCGGTGAGCCGCTCGACGTCCTCGGCCAGGCTCGCCGAGCGGAGCTGGCCGCGCAGCCCCTCATCGACATCGGGATAGTAGACGACCGGCTGCTCCACCACGAGTCGCCGGGCTTGCCGAGCGTTCACGCGCCGCCGCTCCTCCCGGCCCTGGGTCGGCGCGGAGCCGCCGGGGCCATCGAGCAGCTCGGTGACCGAGTTCAGGTGCTGCAACACCCGGCTCGGCGCGTAGATGGCACCGACCACTTCGCGGTCGATGTCGTAGAGTGCCTCGGCGCGCTCTGGGTCGTTGACCCACTCGATGGCCGAGCCATCGGCCGTCTGCAGGGCGCCGCGCGCCTCCAGCCAGGAGACCGCGTCCACGAACGCGTCCCGGTCGGGCTTGCGGCCGGTGTCCATTCCCAGGCCGTCGATGCGCCCGGCGTCGGCGGCGACCGCGTCGGCCAGCTCGCTGAGGGCGACCTGGGTGCCGGAGCGGCCCAGCGCGGACAATGTCAGCACCAGGTAGGCGTAACGGCGGCGGTCGAACGGGCGCCGCGCCCGGGTGACCGCCGGGCGGGTGCCGTCCAGCGCGTCCTGCACCCGGCGCAGCCGGATGGTGTCGCCGCTGGCCAGGAGCGTGTAGCCGAGGACCTCGCCGAGGTCAGCCCGCAGCTGCCTGACCCACTTGCGCACGAGGGGGAGCGTCGAGGCGTCCGGGTACAACGCGGTGATCAGCGGGTGGCGCAGCACCAGCCGGGCTGCCTTCTGATACTCGGCCAGCTCGAGCGGGTCGACGTCCGCGGCGACCCTCATCCGGCGACCTCCACGGCCAGGCCGTCCAGATGCAGTCGGCCGCGGACCGTGTGCACGGTCGTGGATCCGGGGGCAGGCCGCAACACCAGGCGCACCCCGTGCGCGGACCCGCTCGCGGTCCGGCTGACCGGGACCCGCGCGGACAGCGCCACGTCCATCAGGCTGAGCAGCGCCTGGGTCTCCGGCTCGTCCAGCACCCGGCCGTAGACGCCGTCACCGGCCAGTGCCGCCGCCGCGGTGCGGCGCTGCGCGGTCGCCTTCAGCTGCTCGGCGCGCAGCCGCTGCCTCTCGTCGTCGTTGCGCTGGATCCGGCCGGGGCCGTGCAGCCCAGCGGCCTTGCCGTTGCGCACTAGCGTCCGGGACAGCTCCACCGGCTCGGCGTCCCACCACGACAGTCGGCTGCCGATCGCCTCCGGGTCCTCATGCACAGCCGAGACGTGCCGGGGTGCGCCGAGACCGAACACCGCCTGGAACAGCGCGTGGGCGTCGTCGTCGGCTGGGCAGGCGGTGAACCACTGCGCCAGATGGCGCAGCTGGCTCTCCCGGCTCACCCCGCCGCGGCGCGACTCGGTGACCCTGCGCAGCAGGGCCGTGACGTTGGCGATCGCCGTGACCGTGGCGTCTTGCAGGCGTTCTGCCTCGCTGCGGCGACTGGCACCGAACCACTGCACCAGGCCGACCCAGCGCGCCGCCCAGTCCGCGACCCGTTCCTCGACGCCGCGGAACAGCGAATCGTCGGCCTCCGCGGCGAGCCGGGCGAGGCGCTCGGTGCCGGTGGCGTCCACCTCGGCGACCGCGGCCGCCAGGAGCGGTGCGAACCGGGTCAGCTCGGAGTGAAACTCCCGCATGTGGGTGAGCAGCGCGTCCTTGTGCGCCAGGAACACCTCGGGCCGGGTGTCGTTGGTGCGCGCCAGATCGCCCAGCATCAGGTAGAACCGGGCGGCGCGCTGCGCCATGTCGGCGAGCACGCCGTCCAGCCGGGACAGCTTCCTGTACACCTCGGCGGCGTCCGCCGAGCGCGCCGCCTCGCCGAGCGCTCGCAGGTCGGCGAGGATGTCGGGGAACACCAGGCGGGACAGCTGGGCGTCTTCCAGGCTGGCCGTCAGCACCTCCTCGACGGCCCGGAAGGCCCGGTATCCGGCCTGGGTGAACTGGTAGACGTAGTGCCGGTTGCGGTACTCGGCGAGGTTCGCGGCGCGGGTGCCGTCGTAGGAGCGGTCCAGCACCTGCCATTCGGCGAGGGCGTCGAGCAGCACCTGCACGTCGCCGACGGCGGCCGCCTCGGGGTGCTGCTCGGCCAGCTGGCCGAGTACCTCGCGGGCGTCGGACGCGTGCATCAGCACCTGGTAGTTGGCTCTGGCCCGGTCGAAAGCGCGC